>Ga0137362_10001353_pt1 | contig 15024 bp, 18 predicted proteins | sample MadtaG_2_FD_104801 | JGI IMG/M metagenome (GOLD analysis project Ga0137362, IMG submission 104801) | Vadose zone soil microbial communities from Angelo Coast Range Reserve, California, USA - Mad1_100_16 metaG | ecosystem: Environmental > Terrestrial > Soil > Vadose zone | place: USA: California... | reverse complement strand
CTTTCTTATTCGCAAGTACCACCGCCCGCAGCTCCCCTGCATTGCTAGGGTGGAACTGCGGGTATGCATTTTTCAGTCACGTGCGTAAAAACTACTACGTAGTAGACCTTCAATTGCCTTCGTTAGAGTTGACTCGTGCGTCGTCGTCTTTTCAGATCATGTACGATGTATTATACTCCGTTTCTCCCGAGGTGTTCCCCGCCAAGGACCGCGGCACGGGAAACGGACTTACCTCAACTGCGACGCGGGTGTTTGGTGTCATGGTGGGTTCCCTTCAGAGACTTAACTTTTGTTCCGCGACTAAACCTCTGACCCACCTTCTGCCGCGTCACGTATGTCCAGGCGCCCATAATCGCGATATACGCGAATTTTAATACCGCAGTGCCCGTCTACGTTGCCGGAGCGCTTCTCTTCGGCGCAGGCGGTCTTGCGCTATTGCTTCCATTTGAACCCCAGGGAAAGGCGTCTATCTGAACTCTCAAATAACACTTTCGTTTATTTTGCTGGTTCGTTCGACTGGACACGAGAACTCTGTTTTCGAGAACGAGGTGGGATTGCCGTGCAAGATACTATACAAAAAACTCAAATCAAAAAAGTGGTCTAGAATGGTTGCGTGGTAAAGTGATCACTCAGGACGCTAACGATACTTGGATACTTCTACGAAGAGTTATAGGGTTGATAGAAATGATTCGGACTATCTCTCGCCGTCTATAACTGATTGTTACGGTTAATTGGGCTCGGCACCTTGTAGGATTGAGCTTCTTCGCCCTTGACAGACGTCGCTTTCTCGGCGCTCGACCGATTTCGAAATCCATTGTGTCAGCAGGCATAGTATAAAGGCGATCTGTTAGGGTTGGGAGCGAGATAGTGCGAGTGCCAGTCATCGTCCCTCTTCTGGGTCGCGTACCGAACAGCAGTGCACTGGTAGATGCCCGCTTGGATTACTTTTCAAGTTCGGATCGTGAAAATTGACCATATTAAAATCTACTAGTGCACTCTACAACAATGTCATCACTGTCCCAGTCGCGAATCTCAGTTACTCTATACAAAATGCCGGCATTTCCGCCCATCGCATCCTCTTCCACTTCCCAGGACGTTTGTCTGCTCACGCGCTATGCATCGTCGTCGCAGCAGGCCGGGAATCACTCGAGGTGGAACAAATCCCGCCATTGCACAACAGCAAAGGCATCGGCCACCGTTTCGGCGACCAATACACCAAGCTACAGTGCATCTCTGGTCATTCTCGACACCATCTTAGGCAACAACTACGTGGTCTAGCTAGACGCCGACATGCTCGTCCAATGCAACTTTGACGAGCTCTTCGACCTTCCCTTCCCATTTGGCGCCGTCCCAAATGTATACAGGAACTTGGGCTTCAAGCTCGACTTCAATGCCGGCGTGCTAGTGCTCCACCCAAATCACACGGCGTACAAGAGTGTGCTCACGCGCATCGCCGATGCACGGTATCCACCCGGAGAGGCTGAGCAGACATTCCTGAACCTTTATTTTGGCATGGACGTCGTACGTCTGCCATATGTTTATAATGCAAACTTGGCGATGCACGAGTTGTCGTGAGAGAAGGAGAGAAGGAGGAAGGAAGTTCAGTGACTAACGCCTCATACGTACGTTGATGACACACATAGCATAGAAAAGGACATATACTACTCATACACATCCCTGGGGCCACTGGTGAACATAGGCCGGGCAACAGAGGCTCTGGCATTGCAGAGGGCTTTTGTTGTCGTCTCCCCAACTCAGGCTATCCTTGCCCTGGATCGGCTCCGTGGGAATCTCGCACCGGTTAGCGTCGCAGTCATGCGACCTCAACAGCGGACCGAAGGTGTAACAATTCGTAAGGAGGATTTATCTCGCAGCGAGTTCTTCCGGATGCCGTGGGTGGAAGAGGCCGTCCGCGATTTGGGGGATTTTGGATGGAATGTGCGTCGCAAGTAAGGTCACGGGATAATTGATACTGGCTAGTACAGCCGCGTCGCTTCTTACATGTCTGTATCCTCAGCCTCGTTTACAGTAATTCTGTATCCTGTTTACTTTCCCGTCATGTGCCATCTGCAGTTCAAGTTGCCGTTTGCCATAAGTGGTTCTCCGAGGAGTAGGCTGCCACGGCATCTATCGCGACCGCAGGGCGAGCATAGGCACTGGCAGGCTTAGTTGTCCCCCACCCTCACCCTCACCTGTGATGTCGGCGATGGCTGTGAAATCTCCTCCCATTGAATCCACGAAAAACCTCTCCTCCAGACCTACGATCCTGTCAGGGATAGACTTGCATGACGAAGGATCCGTAGACCCGGTATATCATGCAAAGGCCCGCGTGCTCAATCAAGCTCTACATGAAATTGGCATGGGCAAGTACCAAGTACGCGTCTCTGTCCACTTTGCACCTTGAGCTCCTTAACTGAATCGGCTAAGTGGCGGTTATTTGTCGTCGCCGGTTTCGGGTGGTTTTCGTGAGTGATTTATCCTTGTCAATTCTTCGGGGGGCTCATATAAGTTAACTCATACGACTTAGGGACAGCGTCTGGCCTGTATGCTCCACATCTTGAGTGCATGCACTCTGGCTGATATCATCCGTCATGAGACAGCTTGTGACTGGGCTTATTCTTTCCCCAACTCTACAAGAATTTCATTTCAACGGTCCTTTGCTCTCACTTGCGATGAATATAGGGTTGCTCTTCGGTGCCATTTTTTGGAGTTTTGGTTGTGATATCTGGGGTAGGAAGTCAGTGACATTCCACTGCCACTGCCTCTCCGGTGCTTCATGCAGGATATATTCTCTGTTGGCAGATGGCCGTTCAACCTCACGTTATTTGTCGGAAGTATATTTGGAATAGCGATGGGTGGCTCTGAGACGTTCATAGCGCTCGCATCACTCGCTGCTGTTTCCAGCGTCGGCGTCGGCGGAAATATACCGGTGGACTCCGCTGTCTTTCTTGGTATGTTCGATCGATGACCCTCTTTATCTGCGATGTCAAGCCCCGTGACTGCGTACAGATCTCGTGCCTAGCTCTCACCAGTATCTGCTCACATTTCTTTCTATCTGGTGGACTATTGGGCAGTTGCTTGGCTCTCTGGTGGGCTTGACGTTCTGTTCGCCTCTTTACCTTTCATTTTTCACCTCCTTTTTGTAGATTGCTTGGCCGCTCATTGCAAACTTCTCCTGCAACCCATCCGGCCCGTGCACGCGTTCAGATAACATGGGCTGGCGTTATCTGGTAATCACACTAGGCGCTCTGATGCTCCTCTTAGCTATCTTGCGCCTATTCGCCTTTCCTTTGCACGAGTCCCCGCGCTATCTTCTTGGGCGTGGGCATGACGATGACGCCGTAGCTGTCATACATGAGATCGCGCGATACAATGGAAGGGAGACTAACATCACAGTGAAGGATCTCAAGGACGCTGCCCTTAGAGTGGAACAGAAAGCGGATATGCGTAAATGGCACATATTAAGCGAGAGCTCGGTGTGGACAGCCAAGCATGTGCGTGCGTTATTTGCTACCAGAAGGATGGCGTGGTCAACAAGCCTCCTTATCTGGATTTGGGGTATGCATTGCGCGATATGGAGGGCTGCATAGTGTTGACGTGTTGACACGAATTGTTCGCCATCAGGACTTATCGGCCTCGCATCGACACTTTATAACAATTTCCTACCATACCTGTGAGCGTGCATTTTTCACGACATTTCCGTCCTTACTCACTTGATCCTCGATCTTTAGCCTAGCCAGTCGCGGAGCGAAGTTTCAAGACGCGACGTATGCCACCACCTATCGTAATGTGCGTGCTCGAAACCTCCCTAAATCATTCTTAATTACTGACAAACCAGCGCAGCAAGTCATAATTTCCGTTACGGGCATCGCGAGTGCATTTATCGCCACGTACGCCATCGAGCTTCCATCCCTCGGCCGGCGCGGGGCTCTGGCTACTTCCGCATGCGAGTACATAATTACTCCACAAATAATATTGACATTATTCAACAACCTTGGCACGAAACAGTGCTCACGGGTACTTTCTTATTCGCAAGTACCACCGCCCGCAGCTCCCCTGCATTGCTAGGGTGGAACTGCGGGTACGCTTTTTCCAGTAACGTGCGTAAAAACTAGACGTTAAACACAACCTTTTGCCTTCGTTCGAGTTGACTCGTGCGTCGTCGTTTTTTCAGATCATGTTTGGTGTATTATACGCTGCTTCTCCCGAGGTGTTCCCCGCCAAGGACCGCGGCACGGGAAATGGACTTACCGCAACTGCGGCGCGGGTGTTTGGTGTCATGGTGCGTTCTCTGCAGAGATTTAACTTCTGTTCCGCGACTAAACTTCTGACCCACCTTCTGCCGCGTCACGTATGTCCAGGCACCCATAATCGCGATATATGCGAACTTTAATACCGCAGTGCCTGTCTACGTTGCCGGAGCGCTTCTCTTCGGCGCAGGTGGTCTTGCGCTATTGCTTCCATTTGAACCCCGCGGAAAGGCGTCCATCTGAGCTTTCAAATAACATTTTCGTTTATTTTCTAGTTCGTTCGACTGGACACGTCGAACGAGGAGGGATTGCCGTGCAAGATACTATACAAAAAAATTAATCAAAACTGTGGTCTAGAATTGTTACGTGGTAAAGTGTTCGCTCAGGATGCTAACGATACAGTACGTAGAGTTACAGTATAGAGTTGATAGAAATAATTCAAACTATCTCTTGCCATCTATAGCTGATTGTCACGGTTAATTGGGCTCGGCACCTCGTACTGTATGACTGAGCTTCTTCATCATTGACGGGCGTCACTGCCTCGGCGCCCGACCGATTTCGAAATCCATGTGTCTAAACGGCGTTCTAGTCAACATACAGTCATTGGTCATGGTGTCGGTTTCCATACAGATCCGTGACATAGGAAATGAGGGCACGGTACATTCGAGTCGAGCAAATTATCCTATAAGCCAGCGGGCTCAGGGATCGCTCGCAATCACCCCAGTGAGACGTACATCGAGTAAACTGGTATTTGGAGATTTGGGGATGGATCATTTAATGCTCGACCATAGGGAATTATAACGTACAAGAGAAATATTGGAACATCTAAAGAGAAGGATAAGTAGGCAGGACTCGGAGTGGCGAATACCGTGTGCAAACTCCTACCGGCGTCCGCTTGGATTATTTTCGGATCGTGAAAATTGACCATATTAAAGTCTGGTCCGTTCCTTATCTTTGCAGTTGTACGTGTACTGTAGACAGAACACACTCAGACTAGTACTCCTGTGCCTGCATTTTTTGAGGTCCTGAGCCTGGGAATTACGTCACTACAGTAGCGAGGGAGCATGAGCAAGAGCTTGCCCACCGGTCATCCCATTGACCGCCAGTTTCAAAACGGCATCGGTATTTCAATATTGATTCCTTAATGTTTCGTTTAATCAGTACCGTACTGTGTCTTTCTTTCAGGGAGCAGAGCAGAAATCACCAGCGATCAATGCGGGGACTTTCTCGATCATGATTGGCTGGTAAAAGTTGAATCGGTCCGGTGCCCGACAAAGCTTACCTAATCCCAGTACCGAAACGATGCCCGCGCCGGCCCTTGACAAGCGGAGTGACCCGTCCTCAATCGAGAACTTCTTGATGTTTGATGACATGCAAGGCAGAAGAAAAGATCGCCATCGTCTTGTTTCCACTGTGTATCGTAATCACGTGTGCATCGTGCCTTATGCTCTTCAAATCGGAGGTCTTGTAGAATTTCCTTGAGTCCCCGAGATGATCCGATCTGTCATATACTATCGCTTAATCACGTCGTCACCTTGCTCATTACGGATGTGAGAAAGGCGGTACAAGTGGTGTGGAAAGAAAAGGCTGAATGGGGAGGACGCACCCGCACGCACATTTACGCCTTTCGTGGTTCGGTGAACAGGAAGAACCGGATGCCAGTGATGCAAGTGGACTCGGAAAAAAGAACCCTATTTTGACTTCTACCCTGATTCACTCCAATCATGGCCCGTCAACAGCGTCTAACGGAAACGAATTGCCGACAATTGAATCACTACCCGAGACCGGAGAAGAGCCTGAGCCTGAGTTGACCTGCCTCGACTCGATCGACTCGATCACACAGTCTAATAAGAGTCAGCGGGCACACAGCACCGCGCTTGATCGAGTTAGATCAGATCAATTCTGGTAGTTGCGTTTCTTCAGGAGATTTCCGCTCGAGATTTTCAACGACTGCGACCCAATCGGCATGAGAGTTTCCTCTCGACTCTCGAGACCTGATTGTAGGGATTCCGGATTGAGTTGGAACTAGATTCATTACAGCGAAGTTGGCGGCCCCGAGATTTCCCACGACGGCACCGTCGTGTACAAGCTCGAAGCGAAGTTGACACCCGTGGTCCCCACATCATGTCCGAATGGGTGGCTTGGCACTGGAGTTACCCACCGCGTATGGTACATGCCAACGTTCAACATTTCAAGCTGTCCTCCCAATTCAGTCGAGGCCGTCCAAGTTTCAGAGATACAAACCCTAATATGATCATCATCACGGTCGACTGGAGTGATGCCCTACTAAGCGCACGGGAACCAGACGGAAACTAGAGTCCGGACCCACTTTCCAAGAGACGAAGAAGGCATGAGTGTACGCTTCGCCAGCGTACCGGGCGCGGCTGCAATTTTTTTAGAAGCTAAAGGAAAGAGGGGTTGCCAGGTTGCATGCCAAGTTCATGCTATCAGATCGTCAGCTGTGAAATTTCCTTTCTAAGCAAAAGCGCAACCTGGAAAAGTAGTGCCTGCCATTGTTCCGTTTCCGAGCTGTTGGCGTATGAGCGATATTCTGGGCTTTCGAGCGTGAAGCCTGTACCCTCTACGGCCTCTATGGCCTATAGGAACCGTCCCTGAATTCAAACTTCTTGTTGGTACCTGAGTCCAATGACTATTAATTGCGCCCAAACCCGGCTTCCTGAAGCGGTATACAGTATTCGAGACATTCAAGCCAAAAGTTTGGCTTAATCCCTTGGCTGGTAGCATCTGTAGCGATGGGTTGCTACTCAGACAGAATACCACATTTGTGGTGTAGGTAGGTTAAATATATATGTGAACTTGTCGTGCTCTGATACTGTATGCTCGGAGGTACTCTGGCGCAAGGAACAAGATTCAGGATCCACGCCAAACAGTGTTCCCACGCACGAAGTAATTCTGGCCAATACGAGGACGTTGTCGGATCACGAGAACTGATACTTGTTGATGTGGAATGGCGTACTGTATGACTATGACGACGCCAAAGTCCTGTAGACGTCGATTTAGCTTCGGAAAAGTTTTCACCTCGAATGATTGATGCTGAGGCTGGAATGAGGAAGAACACGAGCCACGCCTGAAACAGTGCAAATTACCACCGTGGGTTTTTATACGACATCATTCATACAGCCAGGAACAAAGGGCGGAGGGCAATCTGAGTACAACATCCTAAGGAGGAAACTTAGAAATTACCAACAATGGACGGGAACTGTGAGCGTGCGACGACACGAAGTGCTGTCGGGGAATCGTGGTGGTGCGTGAAGCTTCCTCACGGAAGCGGCCCCATAACATTAAGGGATAACTGAACCGGAGACAGGAGGTGTAACAAGAATGAAACTGTGGCCGCTGCCAACAGGCTGAAATTGCCCTCTTCAATGTCAATATCGTGCTGATAGTGGTTGGGCTTCTGTAGTGCTGGGAAAGGGAGACATAGTCGTTGAATCTATGTCGGGTAGACTGCTTGATCTAGACCGTCGCATGGTTCGTGTGGGTCGTGAGGAAAGAACAATAGCTGCTGTGGGAAGTTTGGGAGCAACTTCAAGTGATGCTAGTTCCGTGTCCTCTGTATGTCCCAGAGGGGAACTTTCTTGTGCCATCCGAGGTATGGTACTGGTATGAACTGGCGGAGAGGAGATTGAAACCACAGAAAATGGAGGTGGTAAGTCCGAAGGGTCCGTATCATGCATAAAAACGGGAAGGATCGCCCCCGTTGACGGGTATGTGGACTGGAACGGCAGCGGTGTTTGGTGAAACATTTCAGTGGATGACAAATCTGACTGTGTCGTGACAGAAGACCCCTCTGGAGGACCAACATATGGTGGTGGTGCATTCGATGGAGCTCTCGGGAAGTATCTCGGGAGCAGCGATGGATTCCCAGAAACGTCCGAATGAATAGACTGAGTTTCGACCTGACGATCTCTGTCTTGCATCTGTCGCCGTGAGATGCTGCGGCGAGGCCGAAAGAAGCAAAACTCGAGACAGGCAACAAATATCACAATCACAGCGATAGATCCTCCTACCGCGCCAGCGATGGCTACGATATTAAGCTTGTGTGCACTAATTTTAACACGTGAATAAAGATGGAAAGGAGAGATAAATTTGTAAGTGACAATGTCCTCGTAGAGAACAGAAACACAACTCACTCTGCGGAGGGTGCCTGGCTGTGTGTGGGACATGAACCCGAGTCCGAGCATTCTGTACGGGTCACCACATAGTAATCGAACAGAAGAACTGAGTTGGGCCCGAGGTTGACCAAAAGAGTGTGTGTAGAGTCCGACAGTCCCCCTCGTGAGAATACAGAAACCTTAGGCTGGAAGCCGCGATTGGTCGTCGAGCCACGATGGAGAAAGCTGCCTGCGGGCTCGGAATCAAGGGTAAAGGTGAGATTCATGAGCGTTGGCGGGCTATCGGCATTGGGTGGTGTTCCCAGAGGGAGAATGCAATATAGGTAGATGGCTGATCCTAGAAAACTGGTCAAGGACGATCGTTGGTGAAGAGACGAGACAGACCAGTGAAATTGAGTTGAAATGAAACGGGAAGATCGTGAGAGGAGTCAGGAGCGGCGCGTCTCTCGTCACTCAGGTCGTTTCTCCTCTTTGACGTACTCTCCGCGGATGCGCCGTCGCTTCTTCGTCTTCCACCGGCACTGTTGGTGCCACTCACGTTGGGTGTTGGTGGGATGTGGAGACCGTGGTGCCAGGTTTTATTATAAGCAATTGACAGGGAAGGTGGGGTCAGGCAGCCTGCACATTCTGACGTATTCCCACTGAAGAACCATGCAGCAAGTGGCTCATAAATGATCGAAGGATCCGTGTCGTCGACGGTGACGTTAACCTGGCCCGCCTCAGCAAAATACGGCCGGCCGAGGAGAGAAAAGCCTAAGGGGAGGAAGAGGGCATAGAACGCGGTCCTAATAATCCAAATCACTGGTATGTCAGGCTGAACGTTGTCCAACCGAGAAGCGTGTACTCACAGCATCTCTGGGGATCGTCAGAAGGTCGTAAGGAAAAAAAAAAAACAGCCAAAATCTGTCCAAGTGGCACGTGCGTAAATCGCAACACGCGAGGGAAAGAAAGGGACGGGATGAGAACAAGCGAGGACAGGACATTTTAATACGCCACTCTATTAGAGTTTGACAGTGAGGGTACCCACGACTTTGGGCGAGTAGTTCGATCGAAAAAACGCATTTGTGCAGGTTTCAGCATGTCGAACCAGGCGAAATGGGCGCGACAGGAGAATGGCCAGCTCCGAGCGATCACGATGTCGTTACCGCCGGTGATCCATTGTGGGGGTGTTTGGCTCAGAGTCGTGTATAGCCAACTAGCTTCGTCGTTACTGCGGTCTGTGGGAGACTGTCGGTACTAGTGCCATGAGTGTGCCATGAAGCCAATTCATTTTACTGTAGTGGTGGCGGGAGTAGTGCGGCAGCCGAGACAAGCCGCTTACCCAAACCCTCCTCCAGGTCATCCATCCACATCCATCATCTCGACATCACGTCTCCGAGCCCTCCCGTGCGTCTCTCCCCGCCCTCAAAATTTATTTGTCAGTGACACAGCACCTCGGCTCGCCTTTCTATGCAGTCACAGCTTCGATGCCATGATATTGCAAAAGTACTCAAGATCCGTCGACGGCACTATACCAGTCGCTGCTTTGCTTTATGACGAGGAGGAGAACTACGCCAGTCAAGACAACGTCGGCATTTATGACGGGTACGGCTCCTTCATCGATCTTTCCCCCAATGTCTCGACTATCACTTCGTGTCTTATTCCGTCGTCCGGGACATTCTCTCCGAGCGTCCAACATTCTGAATCCCCATTCTCGTTTTAATTTTTCCGTCTGTTTGACTCGGCGCAGGTGCAGAAATCGCTCTCGTATCCTCCGAGGGGCAGATTCCTGGCTCTGACCTCTGTAGCCTCAATTGTAGGCTTGCAGCCTGCCGATTTCCGCCCTTTCGTGTGCCGTCATCATCGTCATCATCTCTCCCACATCCTGACTGATGTCTTAGTTTTCAGAAATCTCCCAATCACCAGAATGGCACGATTTCCGTTACAAGCCATCGGCTATTCTATATCGATGCCGCCAAGCCCCACTCGCGATCCTTTTCCCTTGACCTGTCGAGCGTCGTCAGGACCCAGCATTATACAGGGCTCTTCACATCATCGCCCAAAGTTACAGTCTACTTGACCCCAGAAGCACCTGCCGTAGAGGATGGCCACGAAACCGACGCAAATTGGCAGTGCGAAGTATGTGACTATCGCAACCCGTCAGGTGCGGGCCCGACGGGCGCCAAATGCGCGCTTTGTGGTGTTCCACGCCCCAAAGCACTTTCTACTACGCCGACGCCACCTCGAGCAGCCTCTGCGCCACCATCATCAACACATCTATCCCCTTCTTCCCCAACTCCCCCTGCTAGTCAAGCGAAGGAAATTGCATGTCCTGCGTGCACTTTCCTTAATCGTCCCTCGCTAGCAGAGTGCGAGATCTGCGGGACGGCACTTCCCCAGGCAGCTTCCGTTTCGTCACGTCCCGAGACCCCGAGACCTGAAGGAGCTGGCGATGACAGTGCAATAGTGAAGTTGAGCTTCCGTCGAGGCGGCGATAAGGCGTTGTACGCAACCCTCAAGCGCAGCATCCTAGGGAGAGCTTGGCAGGTTAGTGTATACTCCTAGAAGTGTGCAACAGAATAGCTGATCCTTGAGCCGCCCAGACAAACTCAGTCGCCCAAAGAGCCACCTCATCGAACACAGAACGTTTCGGCATTGGTAAGTAGCAGCACGGCTTCTTTTTATCGTTCTTTGGGGCTGAGAGCGAGCACCGTTAGATGGCCTTGTCCGTGGGGTGGAGTCATCTGCGCAATCAGCACAACTCGACATGAATGATGCGTTGAAGGATCTCGATGCACTGATGATCAAGGCTCGGGAGATGGTACGCCTGGCCGGGGAGTTGAATGACCGGCTGACCGCCGTGACTGATCTCAACGTGTCGTCTGGTGGAGCGGAACCAGAAACGGCAACGTTCATACGCTCATCACTGGCACAGCTTGGTCTACGAATGACGGATGTACCGGTCACTTTGGACATGGCCCGCGACGAGAAGCGATGGTACGAGCAACTTGCGCGGGAACTTGCCGCTGTGCTGCAGGGTTCCGGTGGGAAGAACGGAGCTGGAATGATGGGGGATCGTGGCATCATACCTCTAGACGAAGTCTGGGGTGGATGGAATCGCGCGAGGGGAGTAGGTGAGGTTGCCTACATTCTTCCTCATACACTTTGCTGGGTTCTGAAATACATGCGCATTCGTAGCTCTCTTGACACCCTCGCAATTTTTACAGGTACTGCCTCATTTACCGGCATATACGGATCCAATAATTACGGAACGTACATTCCACGCAAGCGGCCTACGTGTGCTACACACGCCCACCTACACACCGGCCGCCTTCGCTGCCCGTCTTCATGGGATGTTGCTCTTATCGGGTGCTCGCACTACGCTGGAGATTGCGCAAGAGGAAGTCGTTCCTATTGGCCTTGCCTCTGAGATGGTGGACGAGGCCGAGGCTCAAGGCGTAGTGTGTCGTGATGAGGCAGAGCACGGCGAGATTCGTTGGTGGATGAACGTCTTTCAAGGATACGTGTGGGACGGACAGGACACGTGATAGTATCACCTTCGCCTAGAGACTCGCACGTTGGTTGCATGATTGCTATGCACGGACTCCTCGGCTTAATCGGGCTTCGGCGGTGGCAAGGATTGAACGTCATTGTCAGAATGCGATGCAGAAAGATTATGAACAGGCCTGAGCGCATCATCAATTTAACTGATACAGGGGTGTATGGATGTGCCCATGAGGAAAAGTAGGAGGTACGATGCCGTGAGCGCTGATGATATTCGATAACCCGCGGGTGAGATAACGTTGTCGTGTTCAAGCCCAGACAGATGTAATAGAACACCATGGCAAAAGATCCGTTGTATCAAGTCAAATCTCAAAGATTGATGGGTATCTGACATGATAATTGGTGGTGGTGTGGGGATGGGAAAATCTGCTCGAGGTGGCGGACAAATACCTGAATGCCGAGAGAGGACCGGTTTTGGATTCCTGGGTGGAAGTGGTGTAGAATTGACACGTACCCCAGAACTCAGGTCCACGAGGTTACGCCCAAATCCCCAGCCTTATCATATATCTCTTTTTATTATTACTGTTTTGTTCACATGTCCATTAGAATGGATCTAGAAGTAGAAGGGACTGTCCGCCACTGGCGCAAACAAAAAGAAAAAGTGTGATGTGACTGAACACGTTTGTGCTCTTCGGAACTTTCTTACTGTAGTGCCAAGACAAGAAGATTCACTTTCTTCTCCCGCCCGCTTAGCAAGGTTCCCCCCACTGGCTTCTCCTCCTCCTCCCCCGGGTATCCCGAGGGGAGTCGTAGAAAGGCAGGGCACGGGTCACCGTTTATCCCAGGATCCCCGGATCCAGGGCGAGAGTTCGCTCTGATCCGCACCGCACCGCACCACCGCACCGCATGGCACGACAACAACAAACAACAATTTTTGTCGAACGGTGATCTTGGCGATTGTTCGATACGGTGGCTGGCTAACTGACAGATTGTCATGATTCGAGCTGAGCTGTTATTGCCTACCCTCTCTGCCTGGGTGGTTGGTTGGTCCTCGGATTTGATTGTCACAAGTTTATGTCAATTGTCGTTATGTTCCTTGTCTCCCCCCCCCCTATCATCAGATGGTGGCACGACACGACGTTCGGAACTTGAAGGCGACCCGAAAAGGTCAACCAACATTTCTAAATTAATTTTTTTTTTCCGTTGGGGTTTGAATTGAAAAAGAAAAGCTTGATGAGGGGAGCGCGGCGGGGCCCGCAGCCCTGAGCTGGACTTTTCTTGTCCTCGGAGGCGGCCGGCCGGCAATAAGTACACTATTTGCCAATCTTTTTGTTTGTCCGTGATCCCGTGCGCGTGCATCATGCATGGCGAAAAAAAAAACCCCCGCGTTGCGCCCGTCAGAAACTTTTCCGACGTGACGCTATACTCTTACGAGTTGCACGATGGGCGCCGTAGTGCTGCGTCGTGCTGCCCACGTTCATCAGAGCCACCGCCTATCAAAAACAGGGACCACGAGGAGGGCCGGGCGGAAGCAGATGGGAGGAGGTCGTTGGGCGGATGTACTGCAAGGGATGGCCGGATGCAGAAAAAAAGCCCTGAAGAAAGGGCATTCGTGACCGGCCAGCGCAGCGATCACCGCCGCTCTAACTTGGCCCATAATATGCATAATATTCCGCATATTCGCATGGGAAAGCATCACAAGACGATGACGTGCTCGGGACTCTTGACGGATGGCGCAGGGGAGGGAATGATTGACGTGTGGACGAGATCAAAAAATCAAAATAAATACATAAAATACCTAGCAAAAAGCCCTTGGTCCCAATGGAAGAGCACACCCACCCACACCGCCAAACTTTGTATTTCGGAGACAGTAACAAGCCGACTTCTGTAGAAGCCATCAGTGTGGGCTCCCATGAGGTCCGCGTGACCCACGCCACTAATTGCGATTACGTGAATCGACCTGGTTCTAGGCATGCGGTTCAATGCGTGCAGAGATACGGGGAGACGGAATAGGCATGGTACCAAGTTGCCCGTTGTCAACCACGATAATGAGGTCAGAAGGCCGACTAACCCGGAACATTGCTATACGAATAAATTGTGTTAAGAAATTAAAACAGGCTGGATTAGGTACTACATCATCAAGGGATAATACACGTGAGGGGCGAGGCGAACGTGGCTGCGTAGACGTAGTTGCGTAAAAAGACAGTTACGTGCAAAGGATGGGGATGAAATAGCGAGCGAGACAAGGAAAGAAAATGGTGAATGAGTGGAAAATGCAGTACAGTAGCAGACGACGCCTCGTAATCGTGAATCGATGGTAGGGATGACAGGAAACAGGGAGCTATTGCGGTGGTGCGTATATGTATACGAAATGATGCGACAACAAAAAGCACAACGATCCAAAGGATGCGAACTAGCGCGAGAAGAAAATGAATAGATAAAAGCCACCGAATTCGAATGAAGGGGGCTTGAAAGAAGATTAGACGGGTTACCTACCCGCATTAGTAGTGTATGATATGGAATTATCGACAATTGTGGACCACAAGGAGACAGATGCGAGAAATTACGGGGGCGATATATAATATTAAGATTGATTATGGATGTGAATAAAGTACTCTTCGTTATGGCGATTGACTTGATTGCAGTTGAAGTTCACATGACAACTTGTTGCGGCTCCCCATGGTTGGCAGTGAAGAAGTCGGGTGCCGCATGGGCTTGATAGAAAGGATCGGTCTGGGGGTAGGAAGACTCCGGAACGGTGGAAGACGCCTCCGTCAGGTAAAGACCATCGTAAGAGCTTGGATCGCATGAATTCGAAAGCCCAAAGCCCATCGAAGACCCGGCAATTGCGCCGAAGTTTGCTGGCCCAGGCATGGGTTCATCCGCAGCACGTGGAATTTGTGACTGATGCAATGATGTGGGTTCCAGTGGGATGAGGTACCCTGCGGGGCTTGAGCGGGTCGAAATGTTCGATGCATGTCCGGAAGTCAATGCACCTGCGTATGGGTGATAACCCCTGGGGGCTGGGCTGGCAGTGCGATAATCAGACATAGAGGCTGCAGTTATTGGCCGTCTGATGAGCTCCCCGTTCTGGGTTAGTGATGGAGTAACACTACGATGGCGTCTGATGGCACCAGAACCCGATGGTTGCGAGT
>Ga0137362_10001347_pt1 | contig 15061 bp, 9 predicted proteins | sample MadtaG_2_FD_104801 | JGI IMG/M metagenome (GOLD analysis project Ga0137362, IMG submission 104801) | Vadose zone soil microbial communities from Angelo Coast Range Reserve, California, USA - Mad1_100_16 metaG | ecosystem: Environmental > Terrestrial > Soil > Vadose zone | place: USA: California... | reverse complement strand
GTCGAACAAAGGCTCCACGCCAAACAGCGAACTGGCCACTTTGCCTTTTTCAGCTTCCTGGGCGCCCGATCTCTGGGGCAGAGTCCGCAACCTCATTCATGAACAACAGTACAATGCCCAGCTGAGCGCCGCCGATCTTGAAAACGAAAAATTGACCGAACAGGCCAGCCTGGCTGTCTTCTTTTTCGAGCTCCGTGGCCAGGATGCGCTGCAGAAAATCTTCGATGAAACGGTGGAAGCGGATAAGAGGTCGGTCGAACTCACCCGCTCCCGGTATGAGACCGGTGTGGACACTGAAATCTCGCTGGTGCAGGCTGAGAATGCCCTGCAGGTAGCAGAAGCCGAGTCCACTAATCTCGGCATCGCCCGCGCACAATTCGAGCATGCGATCGCAATGCTGATTGGTACCTCAGCCTCTGGTTTCTCGATGCCCGTAAAACCTCTAAGCGCAGCGCCGCCAACCATTCCCGTCGGAGTGCCTTCTCAACTCCTCGAGCGCCGGCCGGACATCGCAGCTTCCGAACGTGCCATGGCCTCCGCCAATGCTCAGATTGGCATCGCTACGGCGGCGTACTATCCGACTCTCACGCTAACCGGAGACGCCGGCTTTGAAAGTTCATTGTTCTCGAGACTCCTCAACTGGCCTAGCCACTTTTGGTCCATCGGCCCCTCCGCCTCGCAAAACATCTTTGACGCAGGCCTGCGCCGCGCCACGGTAAATCAGTTCATAGCGCTGTATAACGCGAATGTCGCTGGCTATCGCCAAACTGTCCTGACCGCTTTTCAGCAGGTGGAAGATTCCATGGCCGCTGTTCGCATTCTGTCTAAAGAAATTCAACAGCAACAACAGGCCGAACTCTCGGCGGAGCGCTATCTCGAACTGGCCCAGGCACGCTATGAAACCGGTGTTGATCAATATCTCAACGTGCTCGTTGCCCAGACCACTCTCCTCAGCGACCAGCAACAACTCGCTAATTTGCGGACCCAGGCAATGACCGCCTCCGTCCAATTGATTGAAGCCCTCGGCGGTGGCTGGGATCGCTCGCAGCTTCCCGCCCCGGCTCAAGTCTCGCAAAAAGTTACGAAAGCCACGATCGAATCACAGCACTAGGCTTCTCTGGACCCTCGCAAACAATAAAAGTGCCAAGTTAGGGCTCGTGTATCACATTTTTCGTGCCGCCGGCTTAGCTGCACCCTCGCGAAAGGGCTGAAAACGATAGCCGATCCAAGGCTCCGTCACAATGTATTTCGGATGAGCGGGATCAGCTTCAATTTTTTTGCGCAGCTGATTAACCACCACGCGCAAGTTCTCTATTTCTTCGCCATAGTCAGGGCCCCAAACCGATTGCAATAGCCGGCGATGGGTCAGTGGTTTCCCTTGATTCGCGACTAAATATTTCAGGACGTCGTACTCTTTGGGTGTCAGATGCACGACGCGGTCCCCCACGCTCACTTGGCGGGCTTCGAAATCGATTTTCAAATCTTTCGACACGAACGAGGGAAGAGCGTCATTCGGCGAATATCGTCGAAGCGAAGCACGGAGGCGCGCGAGCAGCTCTTCGATCCCAAAAGGCTTAACGACATAATCATCGGCACCGGCATCGAGAGCTAGCACCTTGTCGCGCTCAGCGTTTCGTACGGTGAGCATAATGATTGGGGCGTCGGAAGCGCGACGAATCTCTCGGCAAGCCTCAATACCTCCCATTCCGGGCATGTTCATGTCGAGCAAAACCAGATCGGGCGGTTTCTTACGTACCCACTCCAGCGCCTCTTCGCCTGTTCTGGCATCGGTAATGACGTAACCGCGCGCCGCGAGTGTGGAGCGCAAGACTCGGCGGATCTGCGGTTCGTCGTCGACGACAAGAATGTTAGCTGCGGTCACCGTGTATCCTTGCGCGGCCGTCCACGGGCAGTGTAAAGGAAAAAACAGAGCCATGACCCAACTGGCTCGTGACGCTCATGCTTCCTTGTTGGGCAGCTATAATTGCTTTTGCGATGGGCAAGCCCATGCCGGTGCCTCGCACGAGATATCGTTGATCCTTCCCCCGGTAGAACTTTTCAAAGATCATCGTCTGTTCAAAATCATCGATTCCTGCACCACGGTCCGCGACACTGATGGTCACGGCGACACCTGTGAGCTCTGCGGAAATGGTGATGGGCTGCTCTTTCGGCGAGTACAGGTTGGCATTGTCTATGAGTTGCACGAGCGCTTCCTTGGCGCGTTCCAGATCGGCGCGCACCGTCGGGAGGTTGTTGTTGACTCGCAACTCGACCTGGCGACCCGCGAGGACGCTCTTGCAATGCGCCAGCGCCGCCTTAATGATTTCCTCGACTGCAGTTGGGGCCAGGTCAAGTGCGATCTCGCCAGCCTCCAGCTTGGCCATTTCCCCAGCTTCCTCGACGAGATGGTTCAGTCGATCGCACTCTTCGTCAATGATGGTTAACAGTTCACGCGACTGCGCTGAATCGGAATCGCTAGAAATCAATAAGCTGCTTACCGCCGCCTTCATCGAAGTCAGCGGCGTCCGAAAATCATGCGTAATAGAGTCGAGCAACGCTGACTTCAGTCGTTCGCCTTGCCTCTCTGCTTCTGTTTGCCCGAGCTGCTCGACAGCACGCGCGCGCTCGATAGCAATCGCCACGAGTGTACCCACGGCTTCCAGTGATTGACGCGACAGCTGTGCACCAGAAATTCCCAGGCTGCCGATAGGACGCACTCCTAATCGCACCGGAATGAAGTACTCGCCATGTTCCGGATCCACGGTGACTTCGTCGCGCAAAAATGCGGTCCTCATCTTCTCTTCGTCTAAATGCGCGGCGCCGAATCCGGAACGATAGAACTTCTCCTTCTGCGGCAGAAACAGTTCAGCGGCGCCGGCCTCAAAGCATTCCACAATGTAATCGGGAATCGCATTCATAAGTTGGATTACATTGCCTTCGCCCAGCAATTGCCGACTGAAACGGTACAAACGCTCAATTTCCCGCCGGCGTTGATGAGCTTCGTCTGCCTCCTTGCGAATGCGAGCGGAAAGCTGGCTTCCGGTAATGGATGTGACCAGAAATGCGAACAGTGCAACCCAATTTTGCGGGTCGGTAACCGTAAACGTTCCAACTGGCGGTAAGAAGAAGTAATTAAACGATAGCATCGCCAGCACCGACATGAACACGGAGGCGGCCATTCCCCACACTGCGGAAACTGCTAAAATGGCGAGCAGAAAAGACAGTGCGACCGTGGTTTGGTTTACGTGTAAAACATGACGGTAGAAAACGATGATGCCGGCGATGATCACCAGGGACACTGCTACTCCCACAATGCGTCCGCCGAGGAATCGCTGCATGGGTATATTCTAACGCAAGCTGCCAGCTTGCCGCGGAGATAGCGTTGCCGAAAAAGCCTGAAGAATGGTTGGAAATTGCCTCTCCGCCAGAAAAAACCCGCGGCGTTTTTAAGCTTTTTCTAGGCTATGCACCTGGAGTCGGAAAGACTTTCAGCATGTTAAGTGAAGCTCTACGGCGGCGAAGCCGGGGCGAGGATGTCGTCATTGGTTTCATTGAAACTCACGGACGCAGAGGTGTCGAAGAGCTTGCTCAACAGATGGAATCCGTCGCCCGGAAGAAAATCGAATACAAGGGCACCGTGTTCGAAGAAATGGACGTTGACGCGATCCTCGCACGTCATCCCGAAGTCGTACTGGTAGATGAACTGGCGCACACCAATATTCCTGGGAGCAAACATCGCAAGCGTTACGAGGATGTACAGGAGCTTCTGGCTGCAAAAATTGACGTCATCTCGACGCTAAACATTCAGCACATCGAGAGCATTGCCCCAATCGTCCGTTCGATCACCGGGATCGTGGTGCGAGAGACTGTGCCCGACTGGGTGCCGCTCACAGTCTCCGAAACAGTGATGGTCGATTTGACCCCCGAAGCCCTGCAAAATCGCATGAAGCGCGGCGATGTGTACAGTCCGGAAAAGGTCGAGCGTTCACTGAAGAATTTCTTTCGCCGCGGCAATTTGATTGCTCTCCGCGAGTTGGCGCTGCGCCAGGTGGCGGAACAGGTGGATCGCAGCCTCGAGTCGTATATGGAGGCGCAGGACATCCGCAAAAATTGGGGAGTGCGCGAGCGCCTGGCCGTATGTATTTCTTCGAACCCCGCGGGGCAATATCTCGTCGCTCGTGGGGCAAGAATGGCGCGGCGTATGGACGCAGAGTTGTACGTGGTTCATGTTGACCGGGAGTTTGGACCAAAGGAGTCCAACCAGAATACCCTCGCGGCCAACTTGCGTTTCGCTGAAAGCCTCGACGCAAAAGTTGTTCGGCTGAAAGGCAGAAGCGTTGCGGACACCGTCGCTGAGTTTGTTCGCTCCAAACACATTACGCAGGTAATTTTTGGTCGAGCACCGGTGTATGACTGGCGCAAGTATCTGTATCTTTCGGCCGTGCATCGCTTCCTGCGCGAGTCTCCCGCTGTGGACGTGCACATCGTGACCCAGGAAGCGGAAGACTGAGAATTCAGAAAATAGGCGGTTCGAGTCCTCGAAGGACAGCGCAACTCCCCAGCGCTCGGCGAGGAGCTCTTGGAGCAGGTCAATGTGGATACCGCCAAAACGTTTACCGGTGGTCGCCCGCATTCCAGAGACCTTGTGGACCGCGGCGGGACAAAGACGCTCCGGACAGATTCCACGGCATGCCGTTGAAAACCCTCGTATCATCCAGTCCAACCTGGAGTCGCTCAACACAGAGTCGAGTCCGAATTCGCTCAGATTTGAATGATCAGCATCGAGCCACGGAATGCTACGCAGTGGCCTGGACCCATTCGATGAGCCGAGGGATCAAGATTTGCTCCACAGCATATGCAAAATTAATGACCGATTCTATTGCTTGCGCATCTGTAATGGTATGGCGATGACCGAGGAGTCTGAAATCGAGATTGGCCAGTCGGCTGCCCGCTATGAGGCGCTTATCCGAGTTGCGCGCGCCATCGGTGCGTATCGTGATCCCAAAGAATTGTTCCACGTTCTCGCGAGCGAACTCCATCAGGCAGTTCGGTTCGACTTCATGGGCCTGTTCCTCTACGACGAAGTGTCAAACACAATTCAGACGCCCGTGATCGAGGTAATGCACGGACCGGGGATCGTGATGCCGCCAGACCTTGCGGTCGAAGAAACGATCACTTGGTGGGTCTATCATCACCAGCAGCCGGTTGTCATTTCTTCCTGGGATGGTCGTTTCCCTCGGGTCATGGAGCTATATCAGCAATTTGGCGTTGAGTCTGCGTGCCTGCTGCCCCTAACCACGGCACACCGGCGACTTGGATGTCTTGCCTTCGGAGCGGTACAGTCCGGCGCCTATTCCGAAGGGGAGGTGCGCTATCTCTCGCTGGTGGCCGACCAAGTCGCACTGGCCGTAGACAATGCGCTGCGAAACGAGGAGCAACAACGTAGTGAGTCTTTTCTAGCGGAGGGCCAGAGGTTAAGTCGGACCGGGAGTTGGGCCTGGACAGTTGCGACCGATGAGGTCGTTTGGTCGCGGGAGCATCACCGCATCTTTGGCTTCGATCCCGATAAGACCAGACCGTCCTTGCAGACTTTTTGGCAGCGCGTCCATCCGCAGGACAGGCCGCCACTTCAAGACGTTCTCGATAAGGCAGTTCGGGAAAAGCGCAACTTTGAACATGACTTCCGGATTGTTCTCCCGGACGGATCGACGAAGGCTGTTCACGGCGCGGGGCGCGCCATCGTGAATGAGACCGGGGATTTGGTGGAGTTTGTTGGGACGACGATCGACATCACCGAGCGCAAACGAGCGGAAGAGGAGCTGCGGCGAAGCGACGCGTATCTGGCGGAAGCACAAAGGTTGACCCATACCGGCAGTTGGGCGCGAAATCTTTCGACTGGCCAGATTTTTTGGTCGCAGGAGATGCTTCGCATCTTTGGCTTCGATCTTACCGCGGCAAGCCCCACGGAAGAGGCCTTTCTGCAAATGATTCACCCGGAAGACCGGCCATTCGTTGAACGCGCCCGGCGCACCGCCCTCAACGAAAGGTCTGACTTTGAGTATGACTGCAGGATCGTGCTTTCCGACGGAGAGATCCGATATATCCACGTGCTTGGCCATCCCATCGTAAACGATGCGAACGACCTCGCCGAATATGTTGGCACAGCAGTGGATGTTACCGAACAACACAATTCGCGAGCGGCCCTGGAGAAAGCATTCGACGAGATCAAAGCCCTCAAGGACGAGCTCTACCACGAAAATGTTGCGCTGCGAGAGGAAATCGACGAGAACTCCATGTTCGAGGAAATTGTCGGCCGCAGTAGCGTACTGAAGGGCTTGCTGAACCAGGTAGAAACGGTAGCGCCTACGGACTCGACCGTTTTGATCTACGGCGAAACCGGAACCGGAAAAGAACTCGTTGCCAGGGCTATTCATAACCTCAGCTCTCGTTCGGCCAGAGCCATGGTGAAAGTGAATTGCGCGGCGATCCCCACCGGCTTATTGGAGAGCGAGCTGTTCGGTCATGAAAAGGGGGCATTCACGGGAGCTGTTGCGCAGCGCATCGGACGTTTTGAGCTTGCCAACCAGGGCACGGTGTTTCTCGACGAAATTGGTGAGATCTCGCTGGAGCTGCAGCCAAAGTTGCTGCGTGTTCTGCAAGAGAAGGAATTTGAGCGGCTGGGAAGCACCCGCACTCTCAAGTCAGACGCGCGACTCATCGCGGCCACAAATCGGGATCTCGCTGCGATGGTCGCTGAACAAAAGTTTCGTTCCGATCTTTTCTATCGTCTGAATGTATTTCCCATTCGCATTCCGGCCTTGCGGGAACGGCCGGAGGACATTCCTCTTTTGGTACAACATTTCGTGCAGCAGTTTTCCCGCCGAATGCACAAGAAGATTGAATCTATTCCATCCGCTGCGATGAAACGGCTTTGCGAATATTTCTGGCCGGGAAATATTCGGGAACTGCAGAATGTGATCGAGCGTGCCGTAATTTTGTCGTCAGGGGCTGTACTGAACGTGCCAACCCCCGACCTGACGGCATACGACAAAGCGGTAGCGCCTTCGAAAAACGGTAACGCTTTCGATTCGGCGAGACGCCAGCAACTGCGGCGCCTGGTCGAGGAAACCGATCGCAACGAAATTGTCCGCGCGCTCGATAAGACTCAGTGGCGCGTCGGTGGTCCAAATGGTGCAGCAGCGCTGCTCGGCCTGAAGCGGACGACGCTCCTCACGCGTATTAAGAAATTAGGTATTCAGCGAACGGTTGTGTCGTAGTGCCCGAGGTGTAGTCATTCAAGTGACGGAGAGTTTGACACTCCGACACATTCCCACCTTCTAGCTTCCGGTATCTCCTCCCTCATCAGTCACTTGCGATAACACATCCACGCCTCGCGCCTGGCACGCGAAGTGCTTTTTCCTGGCCGCCCGCGAATGCTGCAGGCCAACGACAAAGGGAAAAGCGGTGCTGAAAATCATCGTAAGCGATTCGCCCAAAGAACAGAGATGGTCGCTGCAAGGCCGATTAGCCGGTCAGTGGGTGAGTACGCTCGAGTTGGCTTGGACAAAAGGGCACAACGAGGCCGACAGTCGAAGGTGTCTTGTGGACCTCAACGAAGTGACCTTCATCGACCGCTCAGGCGAAGCTGCTCTGGCAGAAATGATGAGAGACGGGGCCGAGTTCATCGCCAACGGCCTGTATACCAAAGAACTGCTGAGGCACTTGCGCGCCGAGTGGAGTGACCTCGGCCGAGGATGCGAGGAAAAAGATGGCATTCACGATAATGAATGAAGTTGGGGCACAGACAAATAGCATCCCGCCGGTTACCGTGGACCGCGACAGCGGCGAAGTAGTACTCGTGGCCAAAGCAAAAACCGGGCATGCGGCTGCCTGGGGAGAACTCTTCAATCGCTACAACGGGCGGATTCTCGCTGTCGCCGGCCGAATCACGCGAAATCACGAAGACGCCGAAGACGTCGTGCAGCAATCGTTCCAGAAAGCATTCTTGCGTCTCGACAGTTTTCAAGGGAACGCAAGATTTTCCACCTGGCTCACACGCATAGCGATCAACGAAGCCCTGATGATGTTGCGCCGCCGGCGCCCGAATGTCGGGCCGCTGGAAGACATGGTCAAGCCAGACAGCGATTCTTGCGCTGCGGCCGAGGTGCAGGACTCTCAACCCACGCCCGAGCAGCAGTACGCGAACCTGGAACTGCAAACCAGCCTGATGGACTCGGTGCTTCAGCTTCGGCCAAACTTACGCGCGGTCGTCTTGCTGCGCGAGATCAGGGATTTTTCCACTGAAGAGACTGCGAATTTGTTGGGGATCTCCATCGCCGCAGTTAAAGCTCGCATGTTTCACGCGAGAAACGAGCTCCGCCAAAGTTTGCATGGAATTGGTGAATTCAGAAATCGCCGTAGCCAGGCGAATGCCGTGTATCTGTAGTCGGGCGGCAAAGCTGAACGTTGGTAACCGACTTCACCGTTACGAGAAGAAAATGTAATGCGCCGGAGCCCCTGGGCGATCCGGGCCGAGGAGTTTTTTGCGATGTGGATTGTTCGAGTTGCGCTGGATCGCCCGTACACCTTTATTGTTCTGGCGGTGCTCATTCTGGTCTTGAGCCCGGTGATGATCATGCGCACCCCGACCGACATCTTTCCCAATATCAACATTCCCGTGATCGCCGTCGGATGGCAGTACACGGGACTGAACCCGGAAGAACTCGAAGGCCGTCTTACTAGCGTCTATGAACGAGTCTTAACGGTGTTGGTGGACAACATCGAACATATTGAATCCACCACCATCAACGGCCAGGCCATGGTAAAGATTTTTTTGCAGCCCGGCGCCAGCCTTGATACCGCGAATGCGCAGGTAACCGCGGGATCTCAGACCATACTTCGGCAGCTGCCTCCAGGGACGTTGCCTCCTCTGATCATCAACTACAGCGCTTCCAGCGTGCCCATTCTGCAGCTCGGTTTGTCGGGGAAAGGCCTCTCGGAGCAGCAACTGAACGATGTCGGCCAAAATTTTCTCAGGCCTCAATTGGTCACCGTTCCCGGCGCAGTGATTCCATTTCTCTATGGCGGCAAACAGCGCCAGGTCATGATGGATTTGAATCCCGGATTGATTCAGTCCAAAGGACTCTCTCCGCAGGATGTTCTGAACGCCGTCCAGGCGCAGAACGTCGTGCTCCCGTCCGGCACCGCAAAGATCGGTCCTTTTGAATACGACGTTCGAATGAACTCCAGCACCAGGACCGTCCCGGAGTTGAATGATCTTCCGATAAAGGTTGTCGGAAATTCGACCATCTACCTTCGCGACGTCGCCAACGTTCGCGACGGATTTGCACCGCAGACCAACATCGTCCGCCAGGATGGCCGCCGCGGCGCTTTGGTCTCGATTTTAAAGGCCGGCAACGCTTCCACACTGGATGTTGTGAAAGGAATTCGAAATCTGCTTCCGCGCGTCGCGCAAACTCTTCCGTCGGAACTCAAGATACTGCCCATCGCGGATCAGTCCATCTTTGTTCGCGGTTCGATCAATGGCGTCGTTCGAGAAGCCGTCATTGCTGCGTGTCTCACTGGATTGATGATCCTGCTGTTCCTGGGAAACTGGCGCAGCACGCTGATCATCGCCATCTCCATTCCATTGTCGATTTTGAGTTCCGTCCTGATGCTCAGCTTTTTGGGGGAAACGTTCAACATCATGACGCTCGGAGGTCTGGCTTTGGCGGTCGGCATTCTTGTCGATGACGCGACGGTGACCATCGAAAACATCGAACGCTATTTTGAAGAAGGGCATGCACAACGCGACGCCATCCTGGAAGGCGCCGCGCAGATCGCTCTTCCGGCACTGGTGTCCACGCTGTGCATCTGTATTGTGTTTCTGCCGATGTTTTTTCTAAGCGGCGTTCCGCGTTATCTCTTCGTACCGTTGGCCGAAGCGGTTGTGTTTGCGATGCTGGCATCCTACATTCTCTCGCGCACACTCGTCCCCACCTTGGCGATGTATCTGCTAACAGCCAGGGGGCACGCGACCGGAAAATCGCGGAATCCATTCGTCCGATTCCAGCGAGCATTCGAACGCGCATTCGAACAACGCCGCGCCTCTTACCACTCACTGCTGGCCGTGTTGGTGCGGCGGCGCATGATCTTCGTACCCGGATTCCTTCTCTTTTGTTTGGCGGTTTTTGCGCTCTCGCCATGGTTGGGACAAGACTTTTTTCCAAGCACCGATAACGGTCAGTTCATACTGCACGTTCGCGCCAAGAGTGGCACCAGAATTGAAGAAACAGCTAAACTGTGCGACCTTATTGAGGGTTCCATCCGCCGGCAGGTTCCACAGTCCGAGTTGGACAACATTCTCGACAACATCGGGCTCCCCTACAGCACCATCAATTTGATGCACAGCACATCGGGCCTTGTCGGATCCGGCGACGCCGACATTTTGGTATCTCTCAAGGAAAAACATCACCCGACCGCCGACTACATCCAACATCTCCGTGAGACTCTGCCTCGCGAATTTCCGGGCGCCATGCTGTATTTTGTTCCCTCTGACATCGTGACCCAGGTTCTGAATTTTGGTTTGCCGGCTCCCGTTGACATCCAAATCGAGGGAGCCGACATCGACGGCAACCGCACCGTCGCAGATCAAATTCTGAACCAAATTCGCCACGTGCCCGGCATCGCCGACGCCCGCATACAGCAACCATTTGACTATCCCAGTTTCGACGTCGCAGTCGATCGCACCAAGGCCGCGCAAGGCGGTTACACCGAGCGTGACGTCACAAACAGCATGCTGAACTCTCTCAGCGGCAGCTTGCAGATTTCGCCGATGTTCTTTTTGAATTGGAAAAACGGCGTCAGCTACAACCTGGTCACGCAGACCCCGCAATATGCCGTGCAGTCGCTGCAGGATTTGCAAAGCACTCCGATCAACGCTGCGACCGCCACGCATCCGGAAATTCTCGCGGACGTCGCCACGATCAAGCGGTCCAATGAAATGGAGGCCATCACCCACTACAACATCCGGCGGGTGGTCGATGTCTACGCCTCTGTGCAAGGCCGCGATCTGGGTTCCGTCGGACGTGAGGTTACGCGGATCGTGGACGCAAACCGCAAGTCCCTGCCGAAGGGCAGCTTCGTCACCGTTCGCGGCCAATTGCAAACCATGCGAAGTTCGTATCTTGGCCTGCTGGGCGGACTCGTTTTTTCGGTGGTGCTGGTTTATCTGCTGATCGTTGTGAACTTTCAGTCCTGGCTCGATCCCTTCATCATCATCACAGCGCTGCCAGCCGCTCTCGCCGGCATCGTGCTGATCCTTTTTTTCACACACACTACAGTCAGTGTTCCCGCATTGATGGGCGCGATTATGTGCATGGGCGTCGGAACGGCCAACAGCATCCTGGTCGTCTCGTTTGCCAAACAGCGCCTGCTTCACCATGGCGATCCTGTCGAAGCAGCCATCGAGGCCGGTTTTACTCGGTTTCGCCCGGTGTTGATGACCGCCTTGGCAATGATCATCGGCATGATCCCAATGGCGCTTGGTTTGGGCGAAGGTGGCGAGCAAAACGCCCCACTTGGGCGCGCCGTGATCGGCGGCTTGCTGTGCGCCACGATCGCCACGCTGATTTTCGTTCCGTCGGTCTTCAGCTTACTGCACGGACGCCGGAATCCCGCACTTCCGCCGGAAGAACGGTCACAAGGAGCGCAGGAGGCAATCCATGGATAAATCTGCGACGAACGCAATGACACCCAGCGAGGCGAATGTGACGAGCACTCCCGGAATACAAGTCATTGAGCCGAAAGCACCGGAATCCAACAACGGCGGTCCGCACGGGCCGGGATCTGGCCGGACCGGACAGCTCGTGGGCCTCGGTATCGTTGCCGTCCTTGTGTTCGCGATTTATCTGGGCATTCATTCTCGCGCGGCCGCCGAAGCGCGACTGCGGCAAGCAACAGAGGAAAGTGCCATCCCGACTGTGGATGTCATCTCGCCAAAAGAAGGCGCTCCAACTCAGGAAATCGTCTTGCCAGGGACGACGCAAGCCTTCACCGACTCGCCGATCTACGCGCGGACCAATGGCTATCTCAAGCGGTGGTACTTCGATATCGGAACACATGTTCGGAAGGGACAGTTACTTGCCGAAATCGAAACGCCAGAAGTCGACCAGCAGTTGCAGCAGGCTCGCGCGGATCTCAATACCGCGCAGGCCAATTTGAATATCGCGAAAATTACCGCGAGGCGCTGGCAAGACCTGGTCAGCACGGGTTCCGTATCTCAGCAGGAAACCGACCAGGCCATCAACAATCAGACTGCAGTCACCGCCGCTGCCGAATCCAGCGCCGCCAACGTACGCCGTCTTGAGCAGTTGCAATCGTTTGAGAAAATTTACTCTCCATTTGACGGCATCATCACGGCGCGAAATACCGACATCGGAGCGCTCATCGACGCGGGCGCCAACACCCAACTTAAGGAGCTCTTTCACATCGCCGCGATCAGCAAGCTTCGTTTGTACGTTTCGGTTCCGGAGGTCTATTCCATCGCCGCGCGTCCGGGTGCGACCGCTAGCATTACCCTCGATGAATTTCCCGGCCGTACTTTCCACGGCATCCTGGTTCGCAATGCGAATGCCATCGATGTCGCTTCGCGCACTCTACTGGTCGAGGTCGATGTCGACAATCCCACGGGCCAGCTGTTGCCGGGCGCATACGCGTTTGTTCACCTCAAGCTACCCGATCAGACTCACTCGGTAACGATTCCGTCCAATACCCTGATTTTCCGGAAAGAAGGCCTTCAGGTCGGGCTGGTGCGAGACGGCAAGGCTGTATTGGTGCCGATCAAGATCAACCGGGACTACGGCAACACGGTAGAAGTGATCTCAGGCCTCCAACCGACCGACTCCGTCATCGTCGACCCATCCGATTCTCTGGTCAACGCTACACCCGTGCGATCGAACAACAAGATCGCTGCGGGAGGTACACCATGAAACACTTCGTGATCAGCGTAGCAGCGCTTCTGACGCTCACGCTCGCGGGCTGTACGGTCGGCCCAAAATATGTGAGACCCAGCGCGCCCACAACGGCCAACTATAAGGAAGCGACTGCGAGTTCTTCGGCCGGGGCGGGCCAATGGCATCCCGCGCAGCCTGAAGATCAGACCCTCCGCGGCAGCTGGTGGGAGCTCTTCGGCGATCCACAACTCAACCAACTGGAAGAACAGGTGGCGCTCTCAAACCAGAATTTGAAGGTTGCCGAAGCCCGATTCCGCGAAGCTCGCGCGGCGATCCGTTTCAATCGCGCCGCTCAGTTTCCAACAATTTCCACCGCACCGAAGGCGAGCTCCGTCAAGAACTCGGATTTTTCTCCAGGATTCCCCGGGAAAATCCAGGAAGCCAGCAAAGCTGACTTGGAATTACCATTCGATCTTTCCTACGAGCTGGATTTGTGGGGTCGCGTTCGCCGTACTGTTGCTGCAGCCCGTGAAGAAACTCAGGCGACAGCGGGCGACTATGAAACCGCCAAACTCAGTCTTCAAGCCGAACTGGCAATGGACTATTTCGAACTACGCAGCGCCGACGCTCAAAAAAAACTCTTGGACGATACGGTAAAGGCCTACACGAATAACCTGGAATTAACAGTGCAACGCTTCCAGGGCGGCGTGGCCCCCAGATCCGACGTCGCGCAAGCTCAAACCCAGTTGGACACGACTCGCGTTCAGGACACCGATGTCACCGTGCAACGCGCGCAATTCGAACACGCGATCGCCATCCTGATCGGAAAGCCGCCCGCGGAATTTAGCCTGGCAAGCGCGCCTCTAAACCTGCAACCCCCGACGATTCCGCTTGGCCTGCCTTCGGAATTGCTGCAACGCCGTCCGGACATAGCCGCTGCCGAGCGCCGCGTCGCGGAGGCGAATCAGCAGATTGGCATTGCACGTGCCGCGTATTTTCCGACGGTGACTCTGGATGGCACCGCGGGATTCGCAGGCTCACAAGCTTCCAATTGGTTCGGCTGGCCGAGTGCTTTCTGGGCGATCGGCCCTACCCTAACGCAGACCTTATTCGACGCGGGGCGGCGGCGCGCTAGCTCCGAGTCAGCGCGTGCCAACTACGACGCGACCGTCGCTAACTACCGTCAGATCTCGCTCACCGCATTCCAGGAGGTGGAAGACAACGTCGCGGCGCTGCGCATCCTCGCGGAGGAAGCGCAACAGCAAGATCGCGCGCTGGCCTCATCGAAGGACTCCCTGCAACTCTTCACCAATCGCTACAAGGGTGGTGTCGACACCTATCTCCAAGTCATCACCGCGCAAACGCTCGAGCTCGCCAACGAAAGAAACGCGATCGATATTCAGAGGCGCCGTATAGATGCGAGCGTTCTTCTGATCAAGGCGCTGGGAGGCGGTTGGGACGCGTCGCAACTCCCCACGCTCGGTGCGGCTTCGGGAAAGGACTATTGAGCTGCCCGGCCGGCAATTGACCTCGGCGTTTGCCCAGTCGCATTCGTTATCGTTTACGGCGATTCTTGACGCCCAGCAGGACAATTCACGATAGCAAGTGGGATTGGTGCTCGCCGGGCAGGCCAGTCCTTATATCTACTGTGGCAGGGCGATCGATCGCAAGGCGCGGTTTGCCTTTGCTCCGGAAAAAAGGTTCGGAACACTGCCGGCCATTGGACATGTTCCACCAAACCTTCAGACATCGCGGTCACAACTGCACTTTTCGAACCCTGCAAAATGACTTCACGATTAGGAGTTAGACCATGGCGCTAGAGAATCATCGTGCCAGACTGAGATGGATAACGATCACTTTCATTCTCGTGCTAGCAATTGGCCAGACAACGCTCGCACAATCCTGCAAAATCGAAAAAAAATCGCTTACGTTGCAAGATGCTGTCGACTTCGCTCTCAAGAATTACCCTGCCGTGCGCGCTTCACTGGAGCGGGTCAAAGCGGCGCAAGCGGGCGTGGGGTTGGCAAGAACCAATTATCTGCCGCGCGCAGACGTGGTCTGGCAAACGAATCGCGCGACCGACAACAACATCACCGGGCTGCTTCTTC
>Ga0137362_10001345_pt1 | contig 15066 bp, 9 predicted proteins | sample MadtaG_2_FD_104801 | JGI IMG/M metagenome (GOLD analysis project Ga0137362, IMG submission 104801) | Vadose zone soil microbial communities from Angelo Coast Range Reserve, California, USA - Mad1_100_16 metaG | ecosystem: Environmental > Terrestrial > Soil > Vadose zone | place: USA: California... | reverse complement strand
GCCGCGTCCACCGCATCCCGCCCCTACGTTCGTGACGATCATGATACGCCCCTCTTTTGGGGTGGGATGCGAAAAGTTCTAGAAGTGATTTGGGGGGTGTGAAAACCAAAATATTTTTGCAAATGGGGCTGGACACCCCTGTCAACAAGCCGCCCGACGGGCAAATCACCACACGGCGGTGAGAGCAAATTCCGCTCATGTCCCGGACGCGGCGCAGCACATTTCGTTAGAGAGTCTACTCCGGTTCCGGCCGCGTCCGGCGAATGGCGCTGAAATCTTCCGTGACGCCGCTGGCCGGCGGTGGCGTGATTGTCCCCGCAGTGAATGGCGGAACGATAACGGCCGAAAAGCGCTGCGTAGCGCCGCGCCGACCCAACAGTGTTGACTGGACGACGAACTCGGATCTGACAAACCGGGAAGCTCGTGCCGCGATCCTTTCCATCCCATCGATACAATCTACGTCTCCGCCAAAGCACAAGGCTGCCCATCCGCGGTTGACGATCGCCTGACGCGGCAATCGCTCCGTATTTGTGAAGACAAGGCTCTCTTCGTAGACGGGATGATCCGGGCTGTAGAAAGCGATGGCGAAGGCCAGGCCGTCGTCGCCGCCGACGACGGGAAGCGCGGTATCAGACTGCTCGTGCCACCGCCGGGTCAACTCCGCCGCCGACAGCTGATAGAAATTACGCCCCTCGTGCAATGGATGGATGTTCCGATAGAAGGCGTGAACGGGCGCCACCACGACGACGGCGACCGCCGCGATGCCAATGACGAGGACCGTCAGATTGACGGAATAAAAACGTTCGATCGGATAGCTTGCGCCGCAGACGATCAGTATGGCGAACAGGAAAAGACCTTGTAATGCCCATATCGGTGGCATGTCGGCGCCCAGCGCGACCGAAGTGATCGCCGGAAAGACAATTGTCCCAACGCTGACTAGAAAGAGCAGCAAGAGGCCGGGGTTCATCGCCCGGAAGTCCTGGGAAAACTTGTTGAGGCGGCTTCCCGCGATCAGAACCCATGTCATCGCCGGTACCGCAAGAATCATGGCGACGCCGAGCACGAAAAGCAGCGCCTCGATCATCGCTGAGCCGAAGCCCTTGCCTGCATGTCCGGCCAGCGCATAAGCGAAGGGCGGCGCGCCGGTTACCGCCAGCCAATGCAAATGCGGTCCGAGTGCGGCAAAGCCTGCGATGGTGGAAACCCAAGGGGCCAATGAGCCGAAATAAGCGCGACGTTGTAGATGACAAATCGCAGCGAAAACGAAGCTGCCGACAAGAAACACCGAATAGTATTTGCCCAGCATCGCAAGTGCCGCTGTTGCGCCCGCGGCAACGGCCCATCCGACCTGACGCGTTTCGAACGAGCGCAGGAAGCAATAGGTAGCGATCGGCCAGATTGCCAAGAGAACGCTGTTGGCATTGAAGCGTTGGGCGTGAAACTGGTAAGTCGGCAGCAGCATGAGCAGAAGCAGCACGACTATTCTTTTGTCACCCCTCACGAAGCGGCGCGAGATCAGATCGACAGCCCACAATGCGATTGCCGAATTGGTCAACGCCATCAATTGAAACGACCAGTTGGTGAGTGGAAACACCGATGTCCATGCGCGCGCAACCCATCCCATCAGCGGAGGATGTTTGGAGTAACCCCATTCAAACCGGCGCCCGAGCGTCCACGTTTCCAAGACATCAGGGTGCAGATCGCCGCAGAGGTAGGCGATGACCAGAAAGCCCATCCAAACCGCTACAAATCCGGCCAGCAGAAGCGGAACAGCCCATCCCGCTTCAATGCCGTCCAGCCAACTCAGAAAAGGCTTTCGCCAACGCGCCGGGGAAATATCCGAACAGGCAGCCATATCCGAGAAAGAATGATCAACTGGCACAAAAACTCATGGTCGGGAAGGACACAGCTCCGCTCTATATCGCGATGCAGCAAGAGTGACAACCATGGCGTGATTCAACAAGATCCAGCGTGAATCTCAAATCACGCGGGATCAACGACACCCCTGACGCGGCGGATCCGCATGACCAAGGCGAGTCGAACTGCCATGGCGATACGGTCTGAAGGGCTCGCGGTTCTCGAGCAAACCGTTCAGGGAATCCTGAATGCCGGATCGAAGCCCAGTTCGCGCTTCGCCTTCGCACTCGACACCGCGCCGTCGTCCTCCGCAATATTGTAGATGCCGGCGCCTTTGCCAACTGCCAGCAGCGCGGCGTGCGCGGCGGCATCGACATGCACCGACGGAGGTTTTGGCGGCGCCTCGTACCAGGTGCCAGGCCCATAGAGATAGCCATAGCGCAGCACGACGCCATCGATTTCGGGTGTCGTCAGTACCTCCCGCTCGAGCGCGGCGATGCCCTGCACCGTCAACCGACGAACGCCTTCTGCCGCGAGATCGAGCGGATCGTCTTCGATGCGCGGCTCCTCATCCGGTGCGTAGACAAATGCAATGCTTTGCGCGACAGCCCGGCGCACCCCTGCCATCTTCGCGGCCTGCATCAGGTTTCGCGTGCCCTCGATGCGCAGGCGGCGGTTGGCCTCCTGCGCCGCTGGATAGCCGGGCGTGCCCGGCGCGCTCGGCAGATCCGTGAGTTGATGAATGACGACGTCGGGCCGCGCCGCTGCAACCGCCTCCTTCAGCGCACCCGCATCGAACACATCAACCACGATCGGCGCGATGCCGAGTGCGCGCAGCATCGGAAGCCTGGCGGATATGCGCGTCGTGCCGGTAACCTCGTGCCCCGCGTCGGATAGCAGCGTCGCGAGCCGCCGTCCGACGACACCGGTCGCGCCGGCCAGGAAAATTCTCATTGTCGCCCCTGAGTAGGATGCGGTGACTGCACCGGAAGGATAAGAGATTCACCTTTGCCATCGCGCTCTATACGGGGTGATGGCAGACGGCCTCGATCCGGTTGCCATCGGGATCCCTAAGGAAATCCCCGTAATAGGACGCGTGATAATCGCGCAGGCCCGGCGCGCCGTCATCGATGCCGCCCGCCGCTATTCCGGCGTCCCAGAACGCATCGACCTGGGTCCGCCACTTCGCCTTGAAGCACCAGTGGCGGCCAAGGGCCTCTTCGGGTTTGGGGCCCTTAGGGCTCGGCGCCAGCGACGTCGGATACGGTGATGGAAACGTGGTCGAGCATCGAGCATTCCCGTTACGCGGCGTTTTTGAGCCGCTCCAGCGCCTCAAGAATCCTGGCTTTGCGCGCCACGGCCGCCTCGCGCTTTTCTTTTTCCTCTTCGACGATTTCTTCCTTCGCGTTGGCGACGAATTTCTCGTTGGTCAGCTTGGCGTCGACGCGCTTGATGTCGGCGTCGGCCTTGGCCAGTTCCTTGTCGAGCCGCGCCTTCTCCGCCGAAAAATCGATCACGCCTTTGAGCGGCAAAGCCGCGACCTCACCGCGCACCAACAGCTGAACGGCGCCTTCCGGCGCTCTTTCTGAGAAAGTTGTGCCCGAAATCCTCGCTAGCCGATTCAAAGAGTCGTCCCAAAGCTGCGCTCTCTGGCGAGTTTTATCCGAAGGATTTACCAGCACGAGCTGAACCAGGGAGCTCGCGGGCACATTCATCTCGGCGCGCACCGAGCGAACGGCACTGACTAGATCAATCAGCCAACCGACTTCTTCATGCGCGTCAATGAAATACGGCTGTTCGTTCGGCCACGCGGTAAGAGCCAATATCGATGCTCGACGTTTCGGTGCGGTAACCTCCCACAGCTCTTCTGTAATAAACGGCATAAACGGATGCAAAATTTTTAGAATTTCATCGCGGATGTAGGCTACGGTTGCCCGCGTCTCATTCTTCGCTTCGGTATCAAATCCAAGAAGGATAGGCTTGGTAAGCTCTAGATACCAATCGCAATAAAGGTTCCAGACGAACTGATAAATCCTGTTGGCCGCATCATTGAAGCGATAATCATCCAGCGCCTTTTCGATATCACCGAGGGTGTCTGAAAGTTGCGAAATAATCCACCTATTCGCTAATACTTTCACTGAGCCTGGGTCAAAACCCAGAACTGTCTCCGCCTCATTCATCTCCGCGAAACGGCAGGCATTCCAAAGCTTCGTTGCAAAATTGCGGTTGGTCTCCACGAGCTGCGGCGACAGCTTGATGTCATGTCCCTGCGCCGCCGCGCGCGCAAGCGCAAAGCGCAACGCGTCGGCGCCGAAGTCGTCGATGACTCCGAGGGGATCGATGACGTTGCCTTTCGACTTCGACATCTTCGCGCCCTTCTCGTCGCGAACCAGGCGGTGGATATAGACCGTCGAAAACGGCGCCTCTTTCATGAAGTGAAGGCCCATCATCATCATCCGGGCGACCCAGAAGAAAATGATGTCGAAGCCGGTGACGAGCACGTCGGTCGGATAATAGCGTTTGACGTCCGTATCATCGTCGGGCCAGCCCAGCGTCGAGAACGGCCACAGCGCCGAGGAGAACCAGGTGTCGAGCACGTCTTCGTCGCGCGTTATAAAACCTGCCCGCTTGGCAGGATCGAGCGCCATCTCGCGCCCCTGCTCCGGCGTGATGACTTCCTGCTCGGCGTAATAGCCGAGCGCGTTGCCGACCGCCTCTTCCTCGGTTTCGGCGACGAACACCTTGCCGTCGGGCCCATACCACGCCGGGATCTGGTGACCCCACCAGAGCTGGCGCGAGATGCACCAGGGCTGGATATTCTCCATCCACTCGAAATAGGTTTTTTCCCAGTTCTTCGGCACGAACGCGGTCGCGCCGCTGCGCACCGCTGCGATGGCGGGCTGCGCCATGGTCTTGGCGTCGACATACCACTGGTCGGTCAGGTACGGCTCGATGACGACGCCGGAACGATCGCCATGCGGCACCATGTGGATGTTCTGCTCGACTTTTTCCAGAAAACCGAAATCTTCCAGCCGTGCCACGATCAGCTTGCGCGCAACAAAACGGTCGAGGCCGTGCCATTCCTCGGCAAGATGCTCGGATTCGTCCGGCAAATCGCGCAAATAATCTTCGTTGCCGACCAGAGCGAGATGTCCCTCCTGATCGAGCACGCTGATCCGCGGCAGGCCGTGCCGGTTGCCGACCTCGAAATCGTTGAAGTCGTGCGCCGGCGTGACCTTCACCGCGCCCGAACCTTTTTCGGGGTCGGAATATTCGTCGGCGACAATCGGAATCTTTCGTCCCACCAGCGGCAGGATCACATGCCTGCCGACCAGATCGGAGTAGCGCGCATCGTCCGGATGCACCGCGACCCCGCTGTCGCCTAGCATCGTCTCCGGCCGCGTGGTCGCGACCACGATAAAGCTGGTGGGATCCTCGGGATCGAAGGTTTTGTCTTGCAGCGGATAGCGCAAATACCAGAGGCTGCCCTTGACCTCGACCTGTTGCACTTCGAGATCGGAAATCGCGGTCAAGAGCGACGGATCCCAGTTCACCAGCCGCTTGTCCTTGCAGATCAGCCCTTCGCGATGCAACTGGACGAACACCTTGATGACGGCGCGCGACAGGCCCTCGTCCATGGTAAAGCGTTCGCGCGACCAGTCGCAGGACGCGCCGAGCCGCTTCAATTGGTTGACGATGACGCCGCCGCTCTCTGCCTTCCATTGCCAGACGCGCTCGAGAAATTTTGCGCGGCCCATGTCGCGGCGGCTTGGCAGCTGGCGCTCCATCAATTGCCGCTCGACTACCATCTGGGTCGCGATCCCGGCATGATCGGTGCCGGGCTGCCACAGCACGTCGCGGCCGCGCATCCGTTCGAAGCGGCAGAGGATGTCCTGCAGGGTGTTGTTGAGCGCATGCCCCATGTGCAGCGAGCCGGTCACGTTCGGCGGCGGGATCACGATGGTGAAGGGCTTTGCATCGCGGCGCTCGGGGCGGCCGGCCCTGAACGCGCCGCTTTCCTCCCAGATCCGGGACATGCGGGTTTCGATATCGGCGGGCTGGTAGGTCTTCTCGATCATGGCAATGCATTCATGGCTATGGAACGGGCTAGAAACCCGCCGAAACGCGCCAAGTCAACAGATCAAGTCAACACAATAGGCCCGTCGAAGGGCAGGATAAGGCCGGATGTAGTGGCCAAACGGGGTTTCAACAATTGCCCGCCGCGCGCGGAGCCGCGCCTGTTCCGCAAGAGCACCCGGACCTGATCCGACGGTGGATACCGGTTTTGCGATCAGAATAGGCGGAAAACGGCTTAGCGCCCGCGCGAAACCCGTTCGATTTCCGCCTTAACGATGCGCTCCACCAGCCCGGGCAGATTGTCGTCGAGCCATGATTTCAGCATCGGCCGCAGCATCTCCTTGACGAGATCTTCCAGCGTCCGCGCGTTGTTGCTCAGCACGGTGTTGGCAAGGCTATTGAAGGCGGATTCGACCGCGGACACGGTAGACCGTGACAATATCTGTTGCGGCGCCGGCGCCTCGCTTTCGAAAGGCGGCGGCTCGAACGCGGGCCGCCGATGCATCGCCTTGGCTGCGGCCATTTCGCTGAATTCGAGATCGTCCTGCGGTTCAACCTTCTTGAACGAAGGCTGCGGCGGCGGCTCCAGCACCGCCATGTCGTCGGTGAGTTCGAACACCTCGACCTCGGGCAAGGCCGGCCTTATCTCGGCTTCCGACGTCGCCTCATCGAGGCCGGCCAGCATCGCATCGATATCGTCCTGACTGTTGGAAACGGCGGCCGCGGCAGGAGGTGGTGGGGGCGGCGGCGCGGGCTTGACCGGCGGCACCGCCTTTGCAGCGGCCGCGGTGGGAATCGCCGACGGCGGAATATTATTCATCACCGGCGCCTTGGCTGCCGGCGCCGGCGCGGCGGGTTTTTCCGGCTTTGCTGCCACGGCCGGGCTCGAGGGCTTCTCGACGGCCGGTTTTGCCTCATCGTCGGCGATGATACGCCGGATCGACGCCAGAATCTCCTCCATCGAGGGCTCTTGGACCTTTGCAGGCTGCGTCATCTCCGACCCCACATCATCAACGCCCTCGTGTGCGTTTCATACCTAGCAAAGAAGGATTACCGTTTCCGGAAATGCAGGCCGGGATTTTCATCGCACAAGCCTGACTTGTCCCCAGATCAAGCCTCGCGCGAAACGTCGCGCGGAGTTCCCGCCCCTGCCCAGGCACCGAAGCCTCGCGTCCTAAGGATGCATTTGCGTCGCGAATCGCTCTGTTGCCCCCAATAAAGGTATGTCATGGCAACAATTGATTGCAAGCAACGCGCCCTGGACGCGGCCCGTCTTCCCGCACGTCGCAGCGAGTACGCGATCAGCGGCCGTCGGGCGTGCGAACACCAAACCAGCTGTCGCGAACCTGCTGATAATGCACGCTCGGATCGTACACGGTGGTGGCCAGATTGAGCACCTGCGGCGACAGCCGTCCAACCGCATTCAAGACCGCATAGGACGCCACCACGCGATCATGCTGCGCGGTGACCAGCGCGACGCGGGCGTTGACCAGCGCCTGCTGCGCATTCAGCACGTCGAGCGTGGTTCGCTGTCCGGCCTTGGCCTCCTCGCGCACGCCGTTGAGCGCGACCTCGGAAGCCGTGACCTGCGCTTGCGCCGATGCGACCTGCGCCTTGCCCGCCACCAACTGCCCCCACGCCGTCACCACGTTGGCGCGGGTCTGGTCGCGAACCTGATCGAGGTTGAGGCGCTGCTGCGCCAATGTTTCCTTCGACTGGCGGATCAGCGAGTATTCGGCGCCGCCCTGATACACCGGAACCGAAACCTGCGCGATCGCCGAGGCGCCGAACGAGCGGAAGATCGTCAACTGCTGTTCATAGGATTGCTGTACCGAAGCCTGCAACGACACCGTGGGCAGCAGCGCGCCTTCGTTGACCTTGACCTGGAGATAATTGACGTCGATGCCGAACATCGCGGCGGTCACGTTCGGGTTTTCGATCAGACTGAGATCGACCGCGCCGGGCAGCGTCCCCGGCAGATAGCGGTCCACCGGCGAACCCGGCGCGAGCGCCGCCGGTTCGTTGCCGATGATGCGGCGGAAGTTTGCTCGCGTGGTCACCAGGTTGGCTTCGGCGGTCAGTAGCTGGGTTTTGCCGGCCGCGAGTTGCGCCTCCGATTGCGCGACGTCGGTGCGCGTCACCTCGCCGACATTGAACCGGTCGCGGGTCTGCTTCAGCGTCTGTTCGAGAACGCGGACGTTGCTGCGCTGAACCTCGACGATGGCGGCGTCGCGCAGGTAGTCCATATAGATGGTGGCCGCCGAGAGCAGCACCGACTGCTCGAGAACCCGCAAGGCTTCGCGCGCGCCGGAGACCTGGCTCTCCGCCGCCCGGGTTTTATTGGCGGTTTGCTGGCCGTTGAACAGCGTCTCCGAGACGGTCGCGCCGACCGAGCGCGGCGCATTGGCGCCGTGAATTTCGGTTCTGACGATGGTGTTGGGACCGCCGCCCGAGGTGGTGTTGGTGTCGGTGTATTGGTAGCCGGCGCTGGCGGTGACGGCGACCCGTGGACGATAGCCCGACAGCGCCTGCGGCACGTTCTCGTCGGTGGAGCGCACCGAGGCGCGCTGCGCATTGAGCTGCGGATTGATCTGATAGGCGCGCACCAGCGCGGCCTCGATCGTGTCGGCCAATGCAGGCGACGGACCGAGACAGGCCATCAGGAGGACTGCAACCGCAGCTCCGGTCACAAACTTCACGCCATGCATTCCTGGTAATCCATCCGTCACGTTCACCGGTCCCCGCGCGCCAGAACCGGGCTGTTGCTCATGATTCCTATCAAAATCCCCTCGCACCATATGCCGCGAGCAAGCGGGACGGAACCCCCAGCGGCGAAACCCGGTGGAAACTCTTGACGTGGGGCATCCGGGCCACACTTCTGATCTGGAACGGTATTTGCGCTGCGTGAGCTAAAAAATGAAGGCGGGGAGCCGACCAAGTCCCGGCAAAACCGGGACCGCCGCATCGAACAACGCGCGAGTTCCGAAATCGCCGTGGGAGTATGTCACGAGGGTGGCCCGCTGCGGCTGCATCATGGCAAACACCCCGACCAGCCGGCCGCCGTCCTTGAGCTGCCGGTAAAGCCCGGCCGGCGTGACCTCGGTGGCGCCATTGAGCATGATCACATCGTAAGGCGCGTTCGCCGCATCCCCCTCGGCCGCCGCCGCCGCCCGCACCGTCACATTGGCAAACCCGAGCCCGGCCAGCACCTCTTTTGCCTTGGCGGCCAGCGACGCATCGCCCTCCGTCGCCGTCACTTGCGCCGCAAGCTTTGCGACGATCGCCGCCGAATACGCGGTCGCGCACCCCACCACCAGGACATTGTCGGTATCCCTGATCTCGGCCGCCTGCAGCATCTTCGCCGTCACCACGGGTTTGATCAGATAGCGTTTTTCGGAAAGCCCTGCTTCGGAAAGCCCTGCGCTGACATCGAGATCGATGTCCAGATAGGCCATCGCCCGCTGGCCAAGCGGCACAAAGGCTTCGCGTGGCACCGCCAGCATCGCATCGATGATGCGGATATCGGTGACGTCGCTGGGGCGCACCTGACCATCGACCATTTTCTGGCGCGCGATCGTAAAACCGGACATGAGCGTACCTTCGGGCATACCTTGCGAACCAAGCGGAAGTGCCGCGGGAAAAAGCCGGGAACCGCGGCATCTTTGGTACAAGGTCAGCCAAAACGCAACATGGCGATGGCGTCAGCCGAAGCCCAAAAGAACCTCAAGAGAGGTTCAGGTTCGGCGATCCGCTCCCGCGCGGAATCGGCAGGGCATTCGGGCCTATTCGATCGGCACGACCAGCCGCCCGATCAACCGCGCGACTTCGTCCAAACGGTCGCTGTCGTGATCCCTCACGGCTTGCGCGAGCCGAACGAGGCACTCATCGTCGCTCATCTCAGGTATCTTGCTCGGAACGATCGACAGTCCCGGCCCTAAGGCATCGGTCTCGGTGTCTGGCATCGAATCACCTCTGGCAACACCCCTGCGCAATTTGTGTATCGGCTGCGAATACGTCTTTTTGGGGCTCGGTTCCCGGCACGACCGGCGCGCGGAATCGCCGGATGGGACGCCAGGCCGCGATCTTCGGATCGTTAAAAAGGCCAATAAACCCCGATCGCTCGGGTCGTTTTGATTGCGTGCCGAGGTTGCGTTGGAGCGGCCCATTTCCCGCTTTGCAAGGCTCGGGGGCTTTGTTATACGCTGGCCCGTCGCGAACCCCTTCAGTTTCGCCTGTTCCTCGGTAGCTCAGCGGTAGAGCATTCGACTGTTAATCGAATGGTCGCTGGTTCGAATCCAGCCCGGGGAGCCAACAAAATCAAGCACTTAGCTCAGGTTCCGCAATTCCTTCGAAACCCCTGTGTCTGCAATATGTCTGCAAGCGCATTGCCGCGCTCGATGGGACTGTCACGATTTAGCCCGTAAAGCGGCCCGCGCAGGCTTGTGAAACGCCTAAGTTGTAGCCAATCTGCAACTCGCGGGGCCGGAATGTCTAAGAGTAAGTCCAATGCAGTCGTGGTTATTCCTGAGACTTGGCGGCATATCGTCGAGCGCAAGAAAACTCTGATCAGTTGGCCCCCGTGGTCGGAGGTGCAGGCTCTGCCTACCGGCTCGAAGGTCCACACACACCGCGACGATCTTCACACCGTATCTGCCGAGATAACGGAGGCCTTGTTTCAATTGGCTGACGAAGATGGGACCGGTTTGGAGGGCGTCCGCCTCCGACTCAAGGCTTGGGCCTACAGGCGTCACAGGGACGTTACGGCCACGCTGGAGGTGGTTGGCGGGCGGTCTTTCGTGACTATCTCTAGGGTCGACGCCTGGCCGTCTGATCCTCACCACAACAGCTACAAAGCGTTAAGCAAGTCCGGTTTGAAGGCTTTCGAGCCTATAATCGATGGGTGCCATGTCCATCGTTTTGCCGATAACGTTAAGTATGGTCGCGAAGCCTTCGGTGCCGGTCCGGAAGGGAACTTGCCAGTCGCTGAGGCATTTCCTAATAATTTACAAAGTCTCAGAGATTTTCTGCGATGTGTGGGGACGGAGTTCAGGATCGAAGGCTTAGATGAATTCCCCGGCCCTCCAAGTTGGCAGGTGATCCTATGATGGCAGCGCTCGCAACACTCTCTATTGAAAAGACCGCCGCAGAAGTTGCTCGCGCGCTGGTGAGAGTTTCCGCGCACGAAGAATCGGTGCGCTTGTCTTTGCCGTTGCTTTATCCCGGTGGTGCTATGGTGGGCGTAGAACTCTCGCGGTTGCGGGACGGATTTCTTGTTTCTGACGCTGGCGCTGCGCGCCGCGAGGCGGGTCTGCTGGGTGGTGAGCGCGCTTTTCATCGAATTGCCCAAGATGTCGCGAAGCGTTTTGCCATCCGTTTCGATCACAACATGATATTCGATCTCGACGTGGCGGAAAACCAGCTTGTTGCCGCCGTGATGGCGGTCGCGAATGCTGCAAAGACCGCCGTGGAAAACACGGCGATTCATCTCGCCACCACCGAGCACGCAGATCACCGCGCCTATCTCTGGGACCGTTTGCAAGCTGCATACGGCGCAAAGTCGGTGCAGCGCCAGCCTGTTCAATTCAAGGGCTCATCGGAGCGGTGGGACTTTGATGCCGGAATCCAAGTGGCCGGCAAGCTAGCGCTTTTCGAGGTCGTCACACCAAATGCCAATTCGGTAAATAGTGCCGTGACAAAGTTTTTGGACGTAATGGACTTGGGCGAGGAAGTCGCGCCCAAGAGAATATCGGTGATGACAAATCGCGATAAAACCCCAAGGCTTTTAGTGCTGGGCCGGACATCCCGCATTCTCCCTGCGGACTCGTCCATTGAACAATATCGGCTTGTGGCGTGAGGTCCAGAAAAGCAATTGCCTGCCGATGCTGAGGGTCGGGCGCGTCCACCGCCACTGATTCGCCGGTTGTCGAGCGGGCGCTAAATGCGGCAGCCGACACTACAGGTCATGTCCAATGGATCGGCAGGTATTCAGAGAAAGCAACGAGCACTCTGCTTAGGAATTGAAAGCCCAAATATACAGTTCCGACAATAACCCCAATATCCTTGCAAGTATCGGCAATGCTTTTCACCACGGGGCGGGCCCGGACGGCAAGACCGGAAATGGTCACGCGAGGCACTTTTCGTTTGTATCCAGGCATCAGACACGCCTTTCCGTGGCGCAAATCGACATTGCGCAAAACCAGCGATTGAAGATCAATCAAGGGGTTCGATTCTCGCAATCACATCGGCGAGCCGACGATTCGAGCCATCCGTCAATGAGTTAGCTGCAGCGACGTTTTTCCTGCAATGGAAATGATTCCGGAGGCGTGGCGGTAGAATTGACTTCGCACTTGCAAAAACAGGCCGCAGTTTTCGCGTAAAGCGCCAAGGTTTTGAATCTGTGCAGAGATTCGAAGTACCGAACCGCTGTGATATTTCTCACGACTGCCTAAAATAAATTCATAAATCGTCTACGTTTGAGCGGGGCAGATCGGAATTTTCGGACGGTCGGTCGCCGCTATGCCGATAAGTGACTACGCAAGCGCGTTTTTTTTTGCTCGTCGGAACAGGGTAACCCTGAGCGGGCCTTGGACGCTGCTACGCAATCATAGCGATGCTGTCCTCCAGCCGGCCGGCGACCTCGCGCGCGACCCTTGGGGGGGGGGAGCCGTCGCGCTGGCGAATGCCGATTATGATTTCGGCTTCTTGTCGCCCCGTTCGCCGGCCTCAAGCCCTTTCTCGATAAGCCTCCTGATCGCTTCCGACAGGCTCGGCACGTCCGGCTGATGCCGGCGCCAGCGGTCGATTTTCGTAATCAGAGCGATCGGCGCCATCAGGGCTTCCGGCAAGGGAGCCAATCCGGCGCCGGGTCAATTGAGGGCTCACCCCCTTTGCTCTTTGGATCCGACATCGATGTTCAGTTCGTGAGCTTGTAGGCAATTACGTAGTCGCCGGTCTTGGTGCCGAACGATCCATGGCCGCCGGCGGCCGTCACGACATACTGCGTCCCATCGACGTCATAACTCATCGGGGTCGATTGTCCGCCTGCCGGCAAGCGGTCTTCCCAGATCTGATTGCCGTTGAGCGCGTCATAGGCGCGGATGTAGTAGTCCACCGTGGACGTCAGGAACGCCACCCCTCCCGCCGTGGTCAGCGGACCACCGAGGCTCGGCACACCCATCTTGATCGGAATCGGAATTGGTGCCTCGTCTCGGACAGTCCCGTTCCGATGCATCCAGGCGATCTTCCGCGTTTTCAGATCGATGCCGGCCATGAAGCCCCACGGCGGTTGCTTGCAAGGCAATCCGATGGGGGACAGAAACGGATGCAGGATGACGCCGAACGGCGTGCCGTACATCGGCTGCACCCCGATCTCGGTTCCGGATGGATGGGCATCGTTCGGAGCGGCAGGATTGTCGGGACCGCGCGGGATTAGCATCGAAACGAATGGAATTGCGATTGGGTTTGCAATCGCGATGAGGCGCACGGGATCGACGGCGATGCCGCCCCATTCGAACATGCCGAGATTGCCGGGGAAGACGAGCGTGCCCTGCTGTGAGGGTGGCGTGAACGTTCCCTCATAGCGCATGCGATGAAACATGATGCGGCACGCGAGCTGATCGATGATCGTCGCGCCCCACATGTCAGCGCCGGTGAGATTCTGCTCGGGTCGGAAGGTCAATTCCGAGAACGGCTGCGTTGCGGAAACATGATCTCCGGGTGCAGCTCCCTGCGGGACCGGACGCTCGGGTGCGGGCACGATCAACTGGCCCGTCCGGCGGTCCAGGACGAACAGGTTGCCGGTCTTGGTTGGCTGGATGACGGCTGGCGTGATCCCGTTTTCCGTCGGCAGGTCCACCAGGGTCGGCTGCGACGGCAGATCCATATCCCAGAGATCATGATGGACGGTCTGGTACGACCAAACCCGCTTTCCCGTATTGATATCCAAAGCAACCAGAGCGCTCGAATAGCGCTCCGAAAGCGCATCGCGGTTGCCGCCCCAGATGTCCGGTGTTTTGACCCCCATGGGCATGTAGACGAGGTTGAGCTTGGGATCGAACGAGGCGGTGATCCAGGAGTTCGGCGAGTTGTTGGTGTAGGTATATGTCGGCGACGGAAGGGCATTCTCGTCTGCCGCGCCGGAATCCCAGGCCCAGATCAATTTGCCGGTGGTGACGTCGAAGCCTCGGATGACGCCCGAAGGTTCTTCGCTCGAGTAGTTGTCGATCACCGAGCCGGCGACCACAAGAATCCGGTCGCTGACAACCGGCGGAGAGGTGGGTTCGTAGAAGCCGGCGGTTTTGATTCCCATGCCTTCCTGCAGGTCGAGCGTGCCGTGATTGGCGAAGCTCTCGCAGGGCTTGCCCGTCTCCGCATCGACCGCGATCATGCGCCCGTCGTTCACCGGCAGGAAAATTCGCCGCGGGCATTCGGCCGGCGCCGGCTTGCCGCTTGCATCGAGGGCCCCGGGGGTGGTTTCGTGGTAGGACACGCCCCGGCAGGTGAGGTGCTGAAATGTGCGGTTGGCCTGCAGATTCGGATCGTAAGACCAGCGGAGCTTTCCCGTCTTGGCCTCGATCGCGAACAGCCGCTGATGTTGCGAGCAAAGGTAGAGGGTGTCGCGTACCTTGATCGGTGTGACCTCGAAGGTCGTTTCGGGCGAATCGTTCGGCCCTTGCATATCCCCGGTGCGGAACGTCCATGCCACCTTCAGGTTCTTGGCGTTGGACGGCGTAATCTGCTTCAGCGGCGAATAGCGCTGCCCGAATTGCGTCCGGCCGTAGGCCCACCAATCCCCATCGGGTTGCCCGTCCGCAGATTGATCTTGCTGTCCGGAATCGGCTTCGGCGATCGTGCCGTCGATTTCGTGGTAGGTGCTCGTCAGCCCGATGGCCAACACCACCGCGCCTGCCGCAACGCCGACCCAGAGCGGCGCCGTCGCGCGTTTGTAGGAGATGGTGCCGCTGCGGACAAGGCCGCGAACGACCCACGGAGTCAGAAGCCAGACACCCAGCGGATACATGATATCGCCTCGCGCCGCGAGTGGCCACCAGTCGAAGCCGACTTCGTACAAGGCCCAGATCAACGTACCGATCAGAACGGCCGCATAGACCCAAAGCGCTGCATGATGCCGCG
>Ga0137362_10001343_pt1 | contig 15074 bp, 18 predicted proteins | sample MadtaG_2_FD_104801 | JGI IMG/M metagenome (GOLD analysis project Ga0137362, IMG submission 104801) | Vadose zone soil microbial communities from Angelo Coast Range Reserve, California, USA - Mad1_100_16 metaG | ecosystem: Environmental > Terrestrial > Soil > Vadose zone | place: USA: California... | reverse complement strand
CATCATCCTTATAAATCATGTCCCATGACCTGATGATATCAGCCTCCTTCCTTCAATCCCTTAACTTATGCGAGGACCTCGAGGCGCGCATACACGTCAACATGACAGAGTACACAGGCAATACAGTATGTCTATCACATACTGTGGACACCGAGGTCCCCGTTCTTCCGAGACCTTGATCGCCGACTCCCGGAGCAATCAAAGCGGCGATACTCGATCGTCTCGACACGCGGCACAACTTGCACTGTATTGTGCCGGAGACGACGAGACATGAGCGCTTGAGCTGGTTCTTCCGTGCTGACTTCCGACCGGGAAGCAAGGCATTGATGTGAATAGCGAGGAGAGTTATGAATTGAGTGGCGCTGAAGTAAGTTGGAGACCCGACTGGAGGAGGCGCACGCCACACGACCACCCGACCCCCTTCCCGCAGGCCGATCACAAGCCTTGAATGTGGTATCCAGCTATCACGCTTTGGGGCTTACCGTAATGGAATCTTCCACACCTCAATTTGCCCCCACGTATTCTAGGCCCTGCTTTTAGACAGCATTTTCCCTCCAAGGCCGAATTTGTGTGGATACTGTAACAGCGCATCAGAAGACGTCATCAGTTGAACTCCTAGACTCCTTGGATAGTAGGCTGTTAACCGCCAACGCCTGCATAGGTGGTTTTGCTCTACAGTGCATTGGCTTAGGCCATTAACCGACCTGCTGTGCCCTCTATGTATTTTCCAGGGTCGCGGCGTTCGCCCGAAAGCCGGAAATATTATCCCATATTGGCATCCTGTTGTGTGCCTGTCAGCTTATTTTAGGTCATGGTTGCCTCCTGTGGCGAGTATCCGATTCGCTGTTTCCCGGCGCCGTCTGACTGACCAGGCTGACCAAGGATTCCGGAAGCCCGAAAGAAAGAAAGGGTAGTCTACTAGCGTCAATCAGCCATGCCAAATGGTCGTTTATGATTATCACGGCAGTCTTCCTTCGTTAAAACCGATAAATACATGACTCCTGTGCTACAGTTTTCTTTCTCACGTTCGCCTATCTTTTACCCGTTCAGCTTCACCACAGGGCATATCATCATGGAGCTACCATTCCGTGCCCGCGACGTTGGTGGAGGGCCCTCCCGTTATCACCACCAATCTTCATCCAGCGCCTCCTTTCGACGTACTTCCCACACCACCGACCTGACGTCTCCAACTCATGATACATCGAGACAAGCAAGCCTTCACTTGGATTTTATCATCGTTGGCGGCGGTTTGTCCCTGCTTGAGTTACAATACTGAATACTACTTACAACCGACACTACCTTCATCAGGAATCGCCGGACTTTCTGCGGCATACGCCCTCGCTGCGTCGGGCCATCGCGTTCAAGTACTTGAGCAAGCGCGTGGCCTGAAATGCAAACCTGGAGGCGCACAACTACCCCCTAATGCGACTAGAATCCTAACACACTGGGGAGTTGGAAAGGAGCTAGTACAAAAGGCTTCGACCACCGCGTCATCTTCTATCTTAGACCGTGAGTATCACGAGCTTCAGCAATTATTGTCTTTGGCCGCATACACGCCACGAGAATGCTGACCAGCCGGTGTTTTGTGTGTTCGAAAGTGAAGACGGGAAGATCACTCGGCCAATCTGAGTGGCAAACGGCCCTCATCGAGGAGATGGGTTCATCATATTTTATGCTGCACGTAAGTACAATGCTGCACGGCACGCTCATTGTATGACACTAAATTCCACGATGGTCAGCATGCGGACCTAATTGAGATTCTGTTTCGCCTCGCTTCGGCTGCAGGAGCGCGCGTGAATTTTGGCGTGACTGTCGAATCGGTGGAGCCCGCCCGTGAAACTCCGCCTGAAGCTCGTAAAATAGGCATCCCAATCGCCGGGCCTGCTTCGGGCACGTTGCGACCCACTGTGAGGCTCAAGACCGGTGAGATACTCCATGCCGATGTCATCATAGGCGCCGATGGCCGGCGAAGTGTCGTACGCCGCGTGGTCACAGACGAGGATGAAGAACTGGAGACGACATCGTATGGCTTTAGCCATTACGCAGGTAGCGTACCGATGACCGAGATTCGCAAACACGCACCGCTGAAACAACTCATGGATGTCGGTTGGCCAATCTGGTGTGGAGATAGGTGTGCTGTAGCTGGTACGTCCGACTCCTTTCATCCCGGAAATGGTCCTTCCTTTTGCTGATTGTCAGTGGTTCTTCTGGGAATCTAGCATATCCCGTAGTGAGTCTGGATACCCTGGATGCCGTTCGGGAATGAACGTGAACTAATAATCCCGGGGCCTTCTTTCACAGCGACGGCACCAGGAATTCGTTGTCCATGTGTGGTGGGGAGATAGCAGTGGGTCTACAGCGGCGGCAAGGCCGGATGTAATTGACAGTTGGGACCCAACGACCTCATTGACTTCATTAAAATACAAGGAAGGGCAGATGGATCCGAGGTACGTTAGGCCGTGGATCCCGCGACGCCGCAGCATAAATTCAAATTACCGGATCTCTCGTTTCGCAGGTTGCGCTACTTGTTCGACAAAGTCTGCCCCGTTTCACGACAGTCGTGTTACAAGATTCCACTTCCCGAAACCTGGGTGGACGATTCGGGGAGCATCATACTCATCGGTGAAGCTGCGCATCCACAAGGTGTAAGTGTATCGTCCATTTTACCCCCCCATCCACTAAACCCCTCATCTTATCCGTCCTATTATCTGACCTTCTGACTGCATACTAGCCTGGTACACTCTATGGCCCCGCCCTCGCCTTGGAGGATGCCGCCCTACTGGGCGCGCTGTTCTCACGCCTGCGGAGCCCGGATCAGATTGCGACGCTTTTATACGCTTATCAGGACCTGCGCAAGGGTCGCGCGGATATGGTGGTGGCAATGGAGAAGCAAAACGCCGATGTGGCGTTTTCCTGTCCATCGCGGGTCCGTGACGGACTGGTTCGCCTCATTACGGTCCCCGCAGATGCGCTCGATGTGCCATCGGGAAGTGGACCGACAGAGGCCGAGCTTGCGGAGATTGCGGAGATATGGGGCTACTTTGCGATTGACGCCGCTGATGAGTGGTGGGTGGAGTGGGGATTGCTACGCGAGCGGTCACAGCTAAGGAAGTAGACCGGAACTGGGACTCGGACGTGGATTAGGACACTGGTGAATGCACCCACGATCTCTTTGAGGTGGCCTTTCGATGTCTATGTGGCTTTCCCTTCAATGGGCGCCACGTTTGTAGGACTACGGGGTGTCTTTGCGGATCTATTGGCATCGGGGCGCGCGCACGTCAGTCATATCTATTGCCTGCCGTGTTCCCCACCCGCAACCCCACCTTGACCGAATGACTTTCTTCGTTGATTCTCGTCGCAGATTGTTCATTCCCTTGACACCAAAAACCTTTATAGACCATGGCAGAAGGGGATTCTGTCATTTGTGCTCGTGATGCCGCCTAGTGTGCACCCGTTATCCTCAGGTGGACCGGTGTGTATTTTGCGCCGTCCTCCGATCGGAAAAGTGTAGTAATAGATGCTTCTTGTGCAGATGCCAGCTGTCGCCGTGCTGAGGCAAGAAGGCGGCGAAAAAGTGACGTGTGTGGTCGAGACAGGTAGTATTCCATTAAAATGACCATGTCGCCCATTCACACACGTGTAAGACGAAAAAAATGCTAAATTATGTAGTCGGCTGTGCATTATTTGACATACACAGTTGCGCTGGATTTATTATCCGTCTTGCTATGCCGCATCTTTTCACCTTTGCGGGCAGGTTTCTCCGCTCAACTGCGGACAATCAGGATGCTAAAACATTTGTGGGCCCACGTATCGACGCCAGCTTCTTTGATGATAGACATCCGCACCTCTCGGCGGTAAAATATATCGTACAGGCTAATCACCACATTTGCGAAAGCGGCCACCAATCTATCGACCGGGGATCATCGTGTACTTGCAACACTACCCCACACATTCGTTCATTCACCCTCTCACGCTTCTCACTCGCCGTGAAACGTGACGTTGCGCTTAGTTATTGCGGAGGTAATCCGTCCACCATTCCTCAAAGCCGCCCGTCCCAAGCCCACCTTCGACGCCCAAGTCTTCCGTCTCACGCAGATACAATTGCGTATTGCGTGGGCGTGGTGTAGACCCTGTTTCCAAACATAGATACGAGATACGAGAAACACAGATCAGATCGCCGGGGCTGGTGAAAAATAATGCAACGTAGATCGCCCGTACCTGGAGGCGGCGGCCCAGCATCAGGTATGATGTGTGCGTGGGGAAGGCCCAGAATGCGAGCGAATACGAGGCATATCTCGTACTTTGTGAAGGGCTCCTCAGCTGAGTAATGTAATATCGGGGGAAGCCGTGCGCTTCTGGGTCTTTCTGGCTCGCGAATAAGGAAGAGGCAAGAACGATGGGGTCGTCTCCGAGTCAGCCCAAGACATCGAAAGAGAAGAGAACGGTTCGTACTCGCAAGACGAACGAGGAAACTGGCAATGTCGAGTACGTTGGTAGGGAACCGCGTCTGGTAATGATCCATGGTGTACTTCTTGCCCGATTGGTCTCGCACGACGTCGACTAGGATGTTGACGGCCGAATCTGCGTTCGACGGAGCTGGGCCGTATCTACAATGCATCTGGTGATGAGCTCGATGGCCATGCGGTTCAATGGACGACTGAGGAGACAAGACACACAAGATGGGGACGCGCAAGACGACTACATGTGCACCCTCGACACCGAGCACTGCGAGCTCAGCATCACGCTTAGTAATAGCATACACGTTTACTGGGTTCGGTTGTGCTGAAGGCACATAGGGTGGCGAATTACCGTCAAAGACATAGTCTATGAATAACGCAGGTGTGAGAGCCAATGCAAAAAAAAAAAAAAGGAAATTTTTTTTAAGGGAGTACCTGTGGAGATAAAGACGAGAGTAAATCCGAGCTCTTTGGCGAGAGTGGCGAGGTGCGCAGGTACGTCGACGTTCAGCTACGAAAATGAACAGAGATGGATGCGCGTGTGAGGTCAAGTCAGTCAATTGATCGGGAGAGGAGGGAGAGGAGACCTTTCTCGTGCCCTCTGGATCCTAGTACGATGATAACGCGTCAAGAAGAACACTCTTGTTGGGCCCACAGCGCACCTTTTCGGCAACATCAGGCTTGCGCTCCGCAGCACAGTGTATCACCCCTGCAGCATCGACAAGCGACGAACAAAAAGAAAAAAAAAAGAGCGGTAAGTTTCGCCGTGTCCTCCAATCCGTACCACTAGATTCATGGACGGGAACCGCGGATCACGGAGCCATGAGGGATTGGACTACGATTTTACGCAAGTGAGGCGGCAGTGTGATTAAGTGCAGTTGCCAGTGCGGCACGGGCATCATATTATCCACCGTGACGGCGGAAGTGAAGCGAGGTGATGACACTATCGCACTTACAAACGGGTTTGGTCTCGCGGATAAACGTGGATACAGCGTCGAAATCGAGGAGATTCAGTTTGCGATGGTTACGCTCTCCGCCTGGACGTGAATTGGCGAGACCGACGACGGTGTTGTCGGCGGCCGGCGCCCGCTTAAACGCGTCGTACACGGCAGTACCGAGAACGCCCGATGCTCCTGTGCAAAATGGAGCATTGACGGGTCCCAAACGACGAGCATCTTGCAGAGCTCACCTGTTACAATAACGTTCACTGGCATTCGGTATTAGAGACAGACTGATTATAATCACTGATAACGATAAATTTCGGCTTATTTACACCATTATGTTAAATAGGCATGAATGGAAGACACAACTCAGGGACGCATCCCAATACACTCATTTTCTCAACGGATCTGAGACCCTGCCAGTCGTCGCTGTCTATCATAGTAATAAGCGCGTGAGACAGCTCGAGCAAATCATTTGCGGCACCGAGCCTGAATACCTTTTGTTCGTCTTGTCCGACACGCTCGGTCGTGCCCTGGGGTGAGATGTTCCCTGGCCTGCCTTGGGCCTGGGTTTGTTCCTGCACGTTGACATGATGCTCGGACGGATCAAAGTACTCTGAAAGGTATAGTTGTGATAAGGTTCTACTGTAAATTGATGAGATGTACGACTACGCTGTTGGCGGTCAGGTATGCCGCCAACATTTCCGCCCTCGATAGAGCAAGCACCCATGGGGTGGCAGTCGTCGGGCGGGGGCGACTGAGTTCCTCCAACAGATGACAGTCTTGGGTTGATTTGGGACATGGTGCCGTAGTGAGGGTGAAAGCGAGAGATGCAATACGTCATTGCCCCTTTTCCTCCCCTTGACCACTCACCATGCAACAACAGCAGCAACAACCGCGACAACGCCTTGTGGCCACTCGCACGCCTTCCTTCAGCTTGCAAAAATCGACCCTCTCCTCCTCCTCCGCCTTGACCTCATCCCTAACCTCACCCCTTACCGGAGCTACCAAGCCCGCCGCCACACAGCGTACCTCGAAGACTCACCAAAGACTCGTCGAGCTCCCATCCGATCCCCAGACTCGCCCGCATCGCGTAGAAGATGGCGAAGATGATGCAATCCACGGCTATGAAACAGACACTGGCGTGCGCATGCGCGAGCACAAGAGTACCACGGAACGCATGACCAAAGCGGAGCGCCGCCGAGCGGGTTGCCACCGAATCACCGCGTACTGGTTCGCCGATGGATTTCGCATGAAGCTACTTGCAAACTTTCTAAGACGCGAGCACAACGTTAATCCACGTTCATTTGACGAGGCTCTCTATGCCGTATGTGTGACCTCCCACGTCTTGCACGCACAGACTGATCGAATCGGGCCAGATGTACCACCTCCCACTACTTCCCGGTTATGGCCCTGCGGCCAAAGTGCGGTCCTCTGTGCCCGCACCGTCCCACACTCGCCGTTTGTCGCGCATGTCCCAGGCAGAAGAGGACGGATACACTGGCTCGTACTTCGTCCCGGGCCGATCACCAGAGCGCGGCCTCTCGCATGATGGGTATATCGCACGGAGCCTGAGCATCACTAGCTCACCGCCCATCGACCGACGGATGCGCGATTTGGAGGAAAACGAGGTTGAAGGCGAGTCGCGCGAGCGCGGCTTCCTCGTGGACACGCCTTTAATCACCCAGAGCCCTACACTTGCGCTTCCAACCGCGCCTGTGGGCGAACCGAGAACGCCGGTGGCGATAGGGGACGATGCAGCTGAGATCGTGTTCTTTGCTTACGGCGTCGCCGTGTTTTTTGGCTTTGACGAGACGCAGGAACGTGATATCCTTGAAGACGTTCATGGTGCGGGTACGGTCAAGGGTGCCCGCGCAGAGAGCGAGTGGGAAATCGAGGAATGCCATTATGCCGTGAGCCGATTCCCTCCTTTCTTGTCGTTTCACCTCGCTCAAGTATCATCGTAGTATGATCCCACGATTGTCTATCCACGCATATATAATGACTTTTTCAGTGAGTGGTGGACACTTTTATTTCCTTGTGTAAAATGTACTCATGCCGCGGTGGTAATAATCAGCATTCAAGTCCCCATCACACCTCCTCACGCTTTCTCTTTCGCACGCGCTGGCGCAGTCGACACTTCTAGCACACTATGAATCCCAAGCACATGCAATCCTCCAACATCCGCGGACGCAAGCCCTACCGCGCTCTCTCGCGCGCACGGGCACTCTGGCCCTCTCGCGGCGCGACGCGATGCGGCTCACCGGAAAGCTCTTCAAACTGCGCCGCGATGTCGTACTTGGGCGCAACGTGCTCGACGTGCCTGGCATCTTCTGGGAAGAGGCCAGCCTGCACGCTCTGTACGAGGCTGGCAGAGCGTACTTTGAAATAGGGGAGCGTGTCCAAGGGCTCAACGAACGTATCAGTGGCGCGAGGGATCTGGTACGTTGTCGCTTGAATACTGGGCGAAAGGTTGATTCATTGACTTTGGGGTCATTCTCTTTTTCTTTGGCCTCCCCTGCGGCTCTTGCTATAGCTAGACGCGATACACGAGCACCTGAATAATACCAAGATGGAGCGTATCACATGGATCATTATAGGGTATGCGCGTCAATCACTCCATCCCAAAGTCTTCCTCACTCGCATTACCCAGCCTAATCGTCGTAGCAATCGTCGTCGATCTGGTGCGTTTCTCCTTATCTTACCTCTCCGATGCATACCCCGTACACATTCTGATTTTTGTTTTCGTTGTGCACCTAAAATAGGGTGAAATAATCGCGCGTCTTACAGTACATACGACGCCGCGCGCCGAGGGCAAGATAGCTTTGGTAGCTGCGGCGTCACTAGTAGCTTAAAGAGAAACCTCGAAGCAACGCGTTAAATCTGCCGCGACACTTTAAAATGTACACTAGCGCGTGCAGGGCAACGTGGATGCGGCGCCACGACGTGACGCCACGACATCTACCTAGAGATTTTATTGATTGATTTCTCGAGGATGGTGAGGAAGACGGCAAATTTTTTGGCATGAAGGGACACCTTTGTGGATATATCAACCTTGCCTATATCAATCCGCAATGTGTCGTACAGACACTATCAATAGAAAAGGTTTCCCAATAGGGATCGAACTGCGATTGTGAATGCTCCACATCATCATTACCACGGGTCCTTCCGCCTTTCATCATCTCAACTGATCGAAGACTGTCTCCGAATTGAATCCGACAGCACGTACTATAGTACGTGCGGGGAACATGAAAACTTGATTTCTTACAGTACAGTACCATGATCGTCGCTCCCCACATCATTCATCCTCCTTGGTGAACAACGCCTGACCCGGACAGGCAGCATGGCGGTCACCGTGACGGCATCAACTTGTGCCAGTGGCCAGCGGATGACTTTTCTCTCTTTTCTTTTCTACTACACCTGAAACTCAACTCTCGAAACAGTGATTACATCGGTAAGGAGACGAGCAGTGGCAGCCGCCATCATCGTCATCATCATCATGAATCCCGCGGATTCCCCCGTCTACACCTGAAACTCTGGAAAACAACATCGGTAAGGAGACGAACAGCCTGAGCCGACAGCGCCATCCGATCCGCACTGGCATCTCTGCGTCGCGGACTCGGATTCTCCCGTCCTAAATGGGACATTTTGCTGAGGCCACCGGTGTGATGACACCATATACCATGCTGGGTGTCCAGGGACGGATTGCCTTCACTCTGACCGTGACAGGGTTGATTTCGCCCTGACTCCTGATCGGCCTGATCTGTTGGATCTGACTTGACCTGATTGTAATGGTATGCTCGTACGTAGCAAGCAAAACCACCTGCAACTCCGTGATTACACAAGAGGGTACTCCGACGGAGCGGCTTGCAACTGCAATGCATATACACGTAGAGATTAGATTTGCGAGTCCTGGATTGAAAGACCAAAAATGACACGATTACTACAAAAGCAAGCATGGGATGCGTGTTTGCTAATATCTATTCTAGAAACCGTAACGTCCGCGCACAGAGTACAGCACGGTAAAAAAGCAGGACAGAGTTCAATGCTACGTACATGTGAAGCACATATAAACCGACAACCGTCCGAACATCGTTCTAACAGTAAGGACCGACAATAGTTCTGAGGCAAAATGGAAAATATTCGTAGACCTGACGATAGCGAGGAAGAAGCATTGCTCTAAGACGCCGCAGGGCAATTCCCGTGCCTCACTTGCTACCGGAGGTCTTGAAGAGGACCAGACCGCATAACGCTATTGAGTAACCTGAATCATGGATGGAAGGGAGAAAAAAGCCCGTTAGATTATGACATTTTAAGTGGATTGTGTTGTAACGAACCGAAAACTTGAAGCGGCGTAATTTGCGAGCCGAAGATCAATACAGAGCCCGTGATAAGAAGAATGTCCTAAAAAGGGGGAAAGGGTGAACCGTCTATATAGCGATATTCAAACGGCGTCCACGTACCTTAAACACGCCGGCGAGCGTCAAAACGAGGCCAGAGCCGGCACCTACGAGGAAGACGGCGGCGATGTTGAGGCCAAAGGCAAGGGAGGCATTAGAAAGGAGAATAAGGGGGCCGACACGTGCAATCGCGTAGATCGGCGCGAGGCCCTCAGTAAAGGGGAGGATGGCGAGGTTGATGAGGGCGCAGACAGGCGCGTAGTAGTGGAGCGAGACAAGCGGGTCCATCTTGAGACCGTGTAGGAGCATTTGAATCATTACGAGACGGGAAGCTTCGAACTGAGTACATGCGTGATTGAGTCCGGTCGGTTAGCATCACAGAAGAGCATGTAAAAGAGATGGAAGAAGGGGACGAAAAAAAGAGACGGGACGTACGCCGACAGCTGCAGCTTGAACGAGGAAGCCGATGAGATTGAAACGCAACTCGCCGTGCGATGCGAGGGCAACGCCAGACGAGATCATGAGGACGATGATGGCCAGTTTGCGATTGGGCTCTTGGATCCGGAAGAACCACGAGATAAGGAGGATGGCAACGGGAGTAAACGCCTAAGCGAATGTTCAAGATCAGGACATTGAAAGCCGCGGAGGAGGGAAAAGGGTATCTGCCTTTAGCATTTGTATGTAGGCCACACTGAGATAGAGGTACGCGGTGTTGCTCAGGATGAGACTACCGCTGAACAGAAGCCCTATGGGGAGAATGGAGCGCAAAAACATGTCCTTCGTAAGGTGCACCTCCTTTGCTCCATCGATGAGGTGCGTCGTCCGTTCCAGTACGCGCGTGCCGATTGCCTATAAAATGACATGGATTAGATCGTATGAAAAGCACTGATATCGGCTGGAACGCGTTCGTACGGCAAAACCAAGGTGGAAAGTGACGAGAAAAACGGGGAACTTGAAGTTGAGGGTGTTGTACAGGTAGTTGTTGTAGATGATGACGCCGGATGATAGTACGATCCAGACGGGTATGATCATCGCAGCGGAAAGCTTTGGTTTTGAGGGGGACGCAGTGGCGGGGGAGGGCAGTGGGCCGACGACGCCTCTATCTGCCTCCCGTTCTGGTTTCGTGTTGAGGAACTGGGCCTGTTCGACCATATCGATTGGACGACCGTTGTTCTCAAAGAACTTTTCAGCAGCCATCGGGAAAGGTGTGAGAGAGATGCGTGGGAGGGAGGAAAAAGGGAGTGAGAGATGAGAGAGCGACTAGACAGTTAGCAGGTGCGGATAGAGTGCCAGCTAGGGGATCCATATACCTACCTATACACCCCAGGACCCCTGCCACCGCCCTCCTGCCACCTCGTCGACTTGGCGTCTCGTCACTCAGAGACATCAATGCGATGTCCAGTCTCCAAGGCTACATCGACCGTACGCCCCCTCTTTTATCCACCCCTCAACCGAACTCACTCTTCACGAAACAGGCCGCGTGCTCCTCGTTCTCCAAGACGGACGCGCCATAATCGTTGCGTACTCGGTTTCTCCATCGCCTCCTTTCCCCAATTCCCCACCACCTCTCTGTTCGTTCGGGCTGACGCAATTTTTTTTTCGGTGGGCGAATAGGGCGTGCTGGCAGGCTACGACCAAAAATCCAACGTTGTCCTCTCTGATTCCAAAGAGCGTGTCTACAGCCTAGACGAGGGTGTTGAAGAGGTGCCGCTCGGCCTCTACCTTGTCAAAGGTGACATGATGTGCGTTGCGTCGCGTCTTTTTTCCGCCTTGTCCCCACCACCTACCCCCGACGTCCGTCCCCCTGTCGTTATCGCCATGTGCCCCGGCCACGTGCTAATCATACACTCGTTCCTTTTTCCAGCATCCTCATCGGCGAGATCGACGAGGAACGTGACCGCGCGATCGACCATTCTACCATTCGCGCTGATCCCATCGCACCGATTCGATACTAAGAGCCGCTCTCACCCCGTCTCTCCTCCGAGTCGTCCCTTCTTAGCCACTTCTCCCCTTCCTCCACCGTAATACGTACATCAACCGTCGACTTGCACAATTACAAACTGCGGTCCCCAGACACCCGATTGCATTCATTTGTTTAAAAACGGCGGGTGCTGTTCTGTTACCTAAAGATTAATGGTTACGCCCATCAAAGATTCCTACAGTACGTGGGTACGCCCTGGGACCTGGGCGGCAGACATGACATGACGCACGGCGCACAACTCAATCACGCGTATACACTCACAAACAGACCTAAAATATCTTATCGGAGAGAAGCAACAGCGAACGAATTGAAGAGAGGTAATGTGTGGGAGGGTAAATCTATGAAAGCCTGACAAAAATTGATGCTTCTGGCTCTTCGGCGGTTCATCTTACTATGGCACATGGTGTACACCCAAAAAAAGAGAAAAGAAACATGCACACATGTCAGAATGCTAGTTGATCAAAGTCCGCAAAAGTATGTCCATGACTATGCGATAGGGAATAATACAGTACGTACGTGCAAATCCAGCGCGGAATGCGAGGCAAACCGGGCCATCGATAAGCAGGACCAGGGGTAAGGAAGCATACAATTGAGTTTAGACTAGTGTAATTGGCATCTAATGATAAGAGAGCATAAACTCGACTAGATGCATACGGGGGACTCGGAGGACATCATTAAACATTTCGTCTATTGAGCTCTTCCGTAATAGCGCGTATGACAGCCGGCGCGTCCAACGCAAAATCATCATGCGTCGATGATTGTGAGAACGCTGGCAGATCGTCGCCCGTATATTTTCTATATCGTGTGGTCAGGTCAGGAAAATCATCATATAAAAGGATGAGAACGCACTGATTGCCCTGCCAAGCAACGTAGCGGATACCCATCGTTCGCACGACGATCTCCCAGTCTCGGTTAAATCCGTTTGAAGGGAAAAATTCCATGAGGGTGCTCTGCGTCGTTCGTTTCATGAACATCGCATCCGCGAGGTGGTCACCATACACGCTCAACACGATCTATAATAGGAAATAAACAACCAATTTACTTATGCAAGGAGGTAAGCTCACCGTCGACTGAGCAAGCGCACTCATGCGTTCCGTCCAGCTCGCACTTTCGTCCACGGTATATACTTTGACACCCGTTCTGGCCAAGTTCTGCAGCCCTTCCGAGAGCGCTTCATGGTCCGAAGCGAGCAGTCGCCCGCCATCGGCACTGCCCTGTCTGGAAAGATATGTGACTGCGTGCGTACCCGCGCTAGGCGTGGTAGTGCTATCGGAAACAGCGCTCTCATCCTCTCCCAAAACGAGCTGCGCCAACGGCCGCCGTACAGGCTCGAACCAGTCCTCGGACGTCCGGAGCGCAGTGAATGGCGGTGACCACGCGGGCATACCAGGCTGTAGTCCGCTGTGCCGCGCCGCACCACGATCAGAGACGACGACGCGGTCCAGGACGACTGGTATGCCGATATCGATGAAGTCTTTAAAGTCCTCCTCGAACTGCGCGCCGGCAAGGCTCGGGTAGGCAGCCTTAAGCGTCTCCGGGGCTATCCCGATAATTGACCGCGTTCGTGGGGTTTCCTCTGCGTCCGACTCTGACCCTGGAAGGGGGGTGGGATCTGAGAAAATGGGGATAGCGGGGAAGAAGATGCGATGAGGGGGAGAGAGCGATTGAGGCGAAGATATGTTGAGAGTGCTGTATAGACGTATGAGGGAGGGGAGCGTGTGTGAATCTGTTGTGGAGGGGCCATCGTATGATACGAATGTGACGCCGTGTATTCTGCCATGAGAGGATCGCATAATAGATGGTGAATATCAGTTTATTGTATTGGTGTCAAACGAAAGGGGTGCGACGCACCGTCCTCCATATGAACCGAACTCGCTGAATGCTGTTTGACTGGGGAAGATTTGCCAGTCGACATCACGAGGCGGATCATTTTTGTTCACCGCCGACGATGCGATGGATTCGATTGCGGGCATAGATGTTGGGTCATCAACCACGATGTAAAATGTGCCCGATAGCATTATGACATTATCGAGAATTGTGAAACCTAGGGGACCGATCCCGGCGTTCACTCAGGTGGCAACAAGAAGCCGAGCAGTGAGGACGTACCAGAAGCATGCTGCCTGAGCTCAGTGTGGGGCACGTCTTCCCCCCAGTGCACAAACCCGTCATTCACGCTCGTTGATCCCAAGCCCTCTCCGTTGATATAGCGACCCTCTCCAACACCCAATAGCCACATTGCTTCTTCGCCGCTTTCCCCTTCGCCACGCAAATACGCGTCCGGATGACCGTGTGGTCTTCCGTGCAAAAGGCGGGTGGACTCGGCGTCCTTAATCCCAGCGATGTGGCCAGGTTCCCACTCCCACTCGCCAAAGATTTCATTCTCCAAACGGTCGCGGTAGCCCTCGAGTCTACGACCATCCAGGCCTATTGGTGCGGGACTCGAAGAGAATGAGATAAGGGAGGAAGGGTCGAGGCCGATGAGACGGAGAGTTGTGCTGGCATTGAAGGCGACGATGAAGATTGTCACGCAGAAGAGAATGAGGGTGAACTCGCGCCTCGTCGGGGGGGATGTCCATCCGCTCATGAGGAGCGCTCACACGGATTTGAAAGCCAGAAGTCGTGGGGAAAGAGAGAATATGCAAGGGTTGTTGTGAGTAAGTCGCAGTGGGAATCAAACACGTGGCTTGCGAGCACCGCATTTCTCTAGACAAAGACATGCGTCTGCACTGAAATTACCTCGGGGAATATATATCAACACTCGCTACTGTAGTATTCTTTCCTTTGCCGTTACAACCCAGAGGACCTGCTGTGCTTCTGGCACACTGACACCACTCCCGAAAACTTCTCCAAGAACCTTTTGTGAATCGCTGATAAAACGGTCGGTCAGAGACAATAGCTTGTACCGTCACTCGGGGGATTTCATTTCCGTACACTGACTCTCAACCTGTTGACCAGTCAGTCAGCCGACGTGTTTTTAGGGACCTTATGAGAACCGGGTCAAGGACTACTAGTGTGCCATCTATGCAGTACAGTACTCAGAGATAGATCCAAGGAGTTGCCAGTGCGACAATGCTGTCACGGTAACCGCACCTCTCAACCCCAAAAGGTGCAAACCTTCCAGGCGTCTGGCGGCTCTGATCATGCCTTCAAACTTCAAGGTTGGGAACAAAACTTGGAATCTACAAGGGCAAAGTAAAAGGCATCGGCATCCGAATTTGCGGCCAAGACTGGCGGCGAGAAGGTGGCCGCGGCCCATGTCATGGATTTTCGTGCGGGAAAACATCGCTCCAAGGCT
>Ga0137362_10001340_pt1 | contig 15081 bp, 25 predicted proteins | sample MadtaG_2_FD_104801 | JGI IMG/M metagenome (GOLD analysis project Ga0137362, IMG submission 104801) | Vadose zone soil microbial communities from Angelo Coast Range Reserve, California, USA - Mad1_100_16 metaG | ecosystem: Environmental > Terrestrial > Soil > Vadose zone | place: USA: California... | reverse complement strand
GCTCCATACTCTGCAGAGGACCCTCTTCGCCCCTGAATGGCGCATTCATCAACGTCTCATGATAGGGTATAGAATCTCTGCGTGCGAGCGCGCGCAAGACTGTCCACGCCTGTTCTTTGCTCCATGGCAAGCTGCGCGCATCATCTGCATCTTCACCAAACGCGCGTTTGCGCAACTCAGAGACACCTTGTCGAATAATGTCCTCAACTGCTTCTGCGGGTTTCTGCCCGACACGCATTTTGTGTATAAGCTGTAAGAGGCACGTTAGCCCCAGACGAGTAAAGCAAACAATCAAGTCGTACAGTGGCGAGGTCACTCGCCCTCCCACCCAAGCAATCGACCATCTCCGTCTCTTCAACTGAGAGCCGAACGTTAATGCCCACGTCACTCAATTTCGCCTTGACGTATTGCAATGCACTTTGGTTATCTGCATCATGGAGGGCAATCATGTTGAGAAGCTTTGAAGGGAGGGCTTGATGACAAAGGGTTCAGTAATCCAGGAACCTTAGAGGCCGAAGATGTGCTTGCCTTTCGCAAGAAGCTTTGAGTTCTCCCGATTATCGCTTATGACTATAATATGGGCAATCTGCCGGGTTCATTTCACCGTCAAGTTTTCTTGCACAGATGAACACGGGACGCACTTTTCCTTCCACCAAAGCAGCTGCCCATTTAGCAAACACACCCATAACTTCTTCCTTGCCTCCTGTACTATAGTTCTTCAGAACTACGACGGGCAATATACTTACTGCCTGGAAGTCTGGTGTCTTGCTCTCCTCTCGCTTTGACGATGCGGGAGCTGGCGCTTCGATCTCGTGTGAATGAGTTACAAGTTCCTCATCATGCTTCTCAAAAGGTTCGTCCCCGATGCCCAACTCTGCAATGACCCCGCCCCCTACGGCCGCACCCATGCATGGATCATGCCAGACACCACGGCGGATACGCTCTTGAATCTGCTTTGTGACCCGCTCCTCTTCCACGATCCGGGTCGCGTATTTGTGGCTACGAAGAACCTGTTTTCGCTGGGCAGACGAAACAGAGTGGAGCGCAGTCCCAACGACTTCAAGGATCTGTTTAACCTGGTCTGGAAGTGAAGAGCTCAAGCCAGCTATGAGGGTTAGGAGGTCGATGTGCGTTCGTCGGTTTGATTCGCATTCGACAAACCGTACCTTTTTGGCCAATGAGGCCAACACTGGCGAGATCAATGAGGTTGTTCACCGAGTCCAAAAAAGTGAAGACAGGCCAGTAACCTGTCTGTCTTGATAACGCGTTGACAAGGCGTGTGTCTGAGTTAGCACGTTGGAGCTCCGCGCAATCGATGGTAAGTATTGGGCTATCACCGGCAAATGTCATCATCATGGTTTGGACCGGGAAGATGCATCAGCTGTACCGCTTCTTGTCCTGGAGTATGCGGGACAACATTTTTGATTTACCGCTACCTCGGGGTCCATGAAGGAACGCAATGTTCGCTGCGGATGTGAAACGAGACGGATATATAACGTTCCAAGAAACATACTGGGTATGTCATCGAGATAATTTCGGAGAGCAGTTTCAGCGTCCTGACGCTCCTGCCAAGCCGCTTCGGCATCGACGTCGAGAGTATCTGCAGGCTTGATGGTCAACCTGTCAATGGTGTTCCTGCGGAGCCACTGATAGAGGCGAGATTCTGCGTGAAAAAAAGTTGGATACAGGAGCAGATTACATAACGAAAACTACCTCGATAAGCAAACCAGTCTAGGATCTTTCCCTCGACCATCAGTGCACGAATAGGATCGAAAATCTGGGCGAACGTCGGCAGTGAAAACATATGCTAAGGGATGCCACGCACAGTATATGTCAAGGTGCCCAAGAGAAACACGATGACCGGAATGACGATACGGGGATGCTTAGAAACCCAGTCGCGGATGATATGACCCTGTACCGGTGGAACAAAGGAGGTGCGAAGGCGTGTTTTGTCAATGTAGAGTCCGTGTACAACATTGCGAGCGACAATAGAAGAGCGAAGATCAGAAAAAGTGACGGTGGAAGCACGGTAAGAGGTGCCAGAAACAGGAGTTGGTGCGCAGATGTCAACTATGCGGCCATATGGCTGATGGTAGGAATAAGGAATGTATTGTTACGGGTAAAGAGAGGAAATACTCTGAAGGTATGATAAAGGGTCTCTTCCGGAAGGTCCACCCCATCGAAGGCTACGCGAAGGATAGGAGAGGCAAATCTATTCATGTCCTAAATTAAAATTTGAGAGCTGAGCAAGGTCGAACGGGATAGGAAGAGTACCTCTCGCCATGGTTGTCCCTGCACAATCCATATGTTACCTCTGCGAAGACCTGCAGAAGAAGGGATGCCGCCTTTGGACTGAATGTAGGTTCTAAGGTCTAACTGAATGCTTGAAAGGACATCCTCTGACTGTGAGGGAATGTATTCGAAGTGTACGAATACGCCCCCGTCCTTTACGAGAGGCTCTATAGAGATAGGTTTAAAGCCATGTGCGTGCACCTGTGATATAAGGCGCGAGAGTGTGTCAAGAAGACGTTCTTGGCGGAGATGGCCAAAGAAGTATCGGAAACTAGGATTATAGACGTGAGTAACAAACGCGCAAGGAAAAGAGTAGATGACTGACTCCCAGGCGGCGAGTTTTACAGGAAAGACCGAGTCGATGAAAAGCCAGGCATTGCTTTTGTGAGAAAGCGAGTGGATTGAAGATGCGAGGACATTGGAAGGGACTCTAGACAGCGTAGAAAACGAATGTATGCGCATACAGTGACAGAGGCGACTGGTGGCGTCAAGAAAGAAACGAGGACAAACAAAGAAAGGAAGATAATTAGTGGGCGTCCGGCAAGCTGCGCCGTACAACATGTTGACCTCGTCCCCGTCGCCCGCCACACTCGCGGCCTTGTCCCCGTCGTCGTCGGTTCGTCACAGTGGCTTTCGTCGCAAAAAACCTTCTCACCACACAAGAAGACCTCCTCCCTCTCGTTCTCTCTCCATGTTTTCCTCTCTTAAATCCCTCGTCACAACTCCCTTGTCATGGTTTGCTAACGCTACAAATGACTCCTTTGAAACCGATGATACCCCTGGCAAACGCAAACTAGTCCACAGTGCTGCTAATTCATACGACGATGAAGGGGATAAACAAGACGCTCCCTCGGTATACAGGGCCAAACGTATCCGCCTCGATTCCCCAGAGCGTCTCGACACACTCCCCGATGCCCCCACTTCATACCTCGATCCTCCCACCCCTTCACTTCGACGGTCGGCCCACCCTCGCTCCCATGCTTCCAAGCCTGCACGGCCCTACGCTCCTTCGACCAATACTATTCCCATTCCGCGCCCGGATACCTCCAGACTCTCCCCCCTCTCTTTCAATCCACCCCCGCGGGCCCAAGCGGTCCCCGTTGCTCGCACAATGTCCATGGATCCTCCGACTGCTCGTCGCACCTCCGCCCAGGAGCCTTCTTACCTTCCTCCTCCCATCTCCCGCGACGTTTCCATGGAGAATTCCCCAAATCCCTCTACTCAGCCAGCCAATCCCCCGTTCCGTATGCGATCGTCCCTCACGCCCCAGCCTGGTGCACCACTCTATGGTCCTAATCCACAGAGACGTGAACGTAATCCATCAGAACCTCCGCCTCTCACTGCTCTCATCGAGAATCCTATGTTTGTGAAACCGCCCCTTGCCGCACAAGATAATAGGCGCGTGAACGATACTTCCTCACTTACTCTTGGCTCTCTTGTCGATACTCAGAAATCGGTAAGTATTCTCCGTCCCTACCCTCTTCTTTCTTAGTCTTATCGGCTTCATCAGAAGAACCCTTCCGCCAATCGATCTCATTCTGCCCTTGTCCTTCGCCCTCAGGCTACCGACGGTAAGCGCCCGTCTTTATTGTCTCACTGCTTGTTTCAAATCCGTTTCAGGTCTCCGTCCCACAAACGCCGCAGAGATCGCATTGCAAGAGCTCGAGAAATATCGTACTCCTCTCGTCCCTTCCCGTCTTGGATCAGACAATATCGATGTCGCCCTTCCAGGACTCTTCCAAGCGCGGAAGAAGGCTCGCGCGCTTGTTCTCATGAAGCGAGATAAGCGTGATGACAAACCTCGCCTTGGCCACGCCAGCAAGTACATCAATTCTTCCAAAGAAAGGGACAAGGATACCCCCTCCAAGAATAAGAATAGTAAGCCATATGCTGGCGAGGGTGGTCTCAAGAAGTTGTTGGCCCGTCGCAAACAGGAAGTGATGGAAGCAGAATCCGTGGAAGATCCGGATGCGCAAGCCATGATCGATGATAATGAGCGTGAACTTGAGTGCCCCAAGCACACGAGTAAGATTGCTGAACCCGTTCGCTCTCCTGCCACTTTTGCGCGCAAAGTGTCTGCACCGCCGCCTTCCTCATTTGTCCCTTGGACAAGCCGGAAACCAGCTCAGGGCCGCACGAGTCGTGCACGCACGGTTGGTCCCACGCGTACGAGAAATCGCTTTACAGCGGCCTATGAGGACGATGAACCGGACGGTGCGGACGACTCGACCGTCATGCCCGAGGAGCCGTCAATAGAGGAGAGTATCAGTGCGAGTCTTCCTAAGTTTGAACCCCCAAGCGGATTTAGCTTTACCCCCGTGCGTCTCTCCCATCTATTTTTAATAGTGAATAATTAAGTTTTCTGGATAGCCGCCCGCTGTCACCTCTATGCCTCAGGCTCCCGGTACGTCATCTGGTCGCGATGAGCCGCCTATCAGTGCCCTTCCCTTCACGTTCTCCAAAACTCCAATGCCGACGGTCACGATTCCGGCATCTGCGGTTGTCACGCCTGCTTCGCAACCTCCTACGATTGCGCTGGTTCCACCTACGCCGGACGGACCGCAGATGGGCGAGTCGGTGTCGGAACGAAACCCCCCGGACTTTTCCTCTACGTCCCAAACGTTTGTGCGTGCTGGTGTAACACTACCCCAGTCCGACTCCAATTCCGCATCCAAACCTGAACCCAAACCTGTCCCTCAGACCATCGATGAACCTGTGGCAGTCAGCAAGTCGGAAACTGTGGCAACAACGACAAAACTTTTGGCTTCTCACACTCCAATTGCCCGTGCCCAGACCTCGGAAACTCAGGGGCCATCTCTGGCCCCACCGACCCTACCAACGTTGGCACCGTCTTTGCAACCCCCCTCCACCACCTCACTTCCATTTACCCTCACCCCCTCGTCAGCAGAGCAGCTGTCGGAGAAGAAAGATGTAGCTCCGCCCAAGCCTTTGTTTGGTGGTGCAACATCGTCGTTTCCTGGTTTCGGGGCGCCTGTATCCGCACCAGCGCCGAGCACAAAACCGGCGACTCAATCAGTGGATGCTATAACGGCTCCGTTCTTCCCGAAAGTAACGAAACCAGCCGCAGCAGAAAGCGTTGAGCCTTTGAAGCCAGGTTTTTCCCTTGCACAAAGTCCTTCATTGATGCCGGCTTCTGTATCAGAACCTGCGCTTCCGGCTGAGGCACCCAAATTCCCCAAATTATCTACGTTTTCTTTTGACCAACAGACCAAAGAAACAATAACTGCTCCCCGTTCAACCCCGGCTAAAAACTTATTCACGCTGGGTGCTTCCTCTGCCACTCCCCCAGAGGCTAAAGAGCTGGCTGCTACATCTACCGGTTTCACATTCGGTTCCTCGACCACAGCTACTGCTAGTGCACCCACTGATCTTTCGTTTGGATCGCCAGCCACACAATCCGAAACCAAACCTACAGCCAGCACCGGAGGGTTTTCTTTTGGTACACCTGCATCAGTCGATGTGACGAAACCGGCATTTTCGTTTGGTGTCACAACCCCAGTTCGTTCCTCAACTCCTCCACCTACAGATGATGGCATGCGTATGGAAGAGAGTCCTACTCGCGGAGGTGGAATGGACGTCAACGGTGGAAGTGCTAAACCGCAGTCACTCCCACAGCTGCAAATGCCTGGTAGTTCCAAACCTGGCTTTTCTTTTGGCACTAGCACAGGGACCGGTTTTGGATCACCATCACCTTCTCCATTTGGAGGGAATGCTGGGAGTGGCTTCACATTTGGGCAGCAGAACCAACCTTCAAGCCAAGGTGCGAGCGGAGGGGTTACCTTTGATACCAATAAAAAGGCACCTGAGAATCTAAATGGAGCGTTTTCTTTCCCTATAACAAAGCCTGCCGAGAACGCCACTCCTACTGGGTTCACATTCGGCCAGTCTACGACAGATGGCAAGCTGTCGCCTTCCACTGGATTTTCGTTTGGCCAACAGGGTCCGAAAACTGCTGGCGCAGTATCTTCTGGATTCTCTTTCAAGGCACCGGAACCAATTCAACATTCGACGAGTTTCACGTTTGGACAGACATTACCCGAACCTGCCCGTCCGTCATCTGCCGGGTTTGCTTTCGGAAACGCTCCGCCTCAGCAATCGGTAACTACCACCTCGTTTACGTTTAATTCTCCTGCAAGCGGCGGCGCATTCGGATCTGCACCTGCCAGTCCCGCGTTCGGTACACAGCCGTTGGCACCTGCATCGTCTACGTCCTTTTCATTTGCAGGACCAACAAGTGCCCCACCCCAACAGCCTGCGCCAAATCCGTTCGGGTTCGGTTCGGGCGCTGGGCAACCCACATCTCCTGCTGTACAGCAGGGCTTCGCGTTTAACTATGGGGGAGGCATGCCTTCGACGCCAACGGGACAATTTGGGGCATCCACGCCTCAGACCCAGACACCGGGCAGTAATGATAGCGCCATATTCACAATGGGTACTCCATCGTCGCAGGCAGCGCCACCACCCGGGCAACGTCCATTCAGGAAGTTACCCACGCGCAGAAATGCCAATGCAAGGCGGTGAACAGCACCTGCCTCAAAATGCCCCACATGTATTCTGCGCGATTGCGATGAACGCTTTTTTTCTTCAAGTTTCTTTTCTCCTCAATCAAGTTACAATACTTGAATCCTATGTTGGCAGTCACTTTCACGGCACGTACTTTCTCAAGCTTATGGGTCCAATGGTTTCCTTTCATCTGGTTAGTTGTCGCCTCTTAGCAATTTACTTGCTTCTGACCTTGAACAATTGAACAATAGGCTGCCCTCACTGGCAAGTTTCCAAATGGCCAAGTACTTAATAACACTGCGTGCTGTCTCATCGTCCGTAATCTGCGCCTTCTCTGATTCACAGCCATGCTCTCTGATTTGCATTTCTTTTTGCTTTTGCACTACTGGAATATCGATATCTACGAGTAGATAGTTACGCCAACATCGCAATGTTCTGCCAGGCTCAAGGCCACTCACCTCGCATATTATCATTATAACACGGCTTAAGGCCGATAGGCATCTTTAACTACGTATTTTCTGCAATTGTATTCTGTTCTGAAGCGACAGACAGTTGATGCTTGTGTTTGTGTGTGCCTTCGCGTGAACGCGTCGCGTGAGATCCATTGTCGTTCGCAACACATGCCTCGCGAAATTGTAACAGTACAGATTGGTCAATGCGGCAACCAAAGTATGAGCAATACTAACTCGGCTTTACGACGCTCATGGATGCCTTACAGTGGGCTCCGTCTTCTGGCAGCGGCTCTGCGCCGAACACGGCATCAACAAAGAGGGCATCCTCGAGGACTGGGCGACAGAAGGGGGCGACCGTAAAGACGTGTTTTTTTATCAGGCAGATGATGAACATTACATTCCTCGTGCAATTCTCATTGACCTCGAGCCACGGGTACGTCTTGCCAATAGGAATATGCATCATTACTCTCACTCTGAAATGCACGCACACCTGGCAGGTCATCAACACTATATTGACGTCGCCGTTCGCGAACTTGTATAACCCGGAGAATATCTTCATGTCTCAGGACGGTGGTGGTGCGGGCAATAATTGGGCACAAGGATACTCGGCTGGCGAGAAATTGTATGAGGACATTATGGAGATGGTTGATCGCGAAGCTGAGGGTAGTGATTCACTTGAGGTGCGTCCACCATCCTCTCTCTTTCTTTCATAAGGAAGCCAGCGGTGCCTTGTTTTTATATACTTTCTTTTGCAGGGCTTCATGATGATGCACTCGATAGCAGGAGGTACGGGCTCTGGTCTAGGCTCGTTCCTTCTCGAACGTCTGAACGACAAGTTCCCGAAAAAATTGGTACAGACCTACTCGGTCTTTCCGAACGCGCAGGAAGGCGACGTAGTGGTGCAGCCTTACAACGCGCTGCTGACACTCAAGCGGCTTGCGAACCACGCCGACTCGGTCGTCGTGCTCGACAATGGAGCGCTGGCGCGCATCAATGCAGATCGCCTGCACTTGCAGACGCCTTCGTTTGACCAGACCAATCAGCTCGTGCGTGTTCATTGCTGTTTTCTGCCTTTGTGCGCTCTTGCCCCAGGTGGAGGGAGAAGTGGTTTATTGATTGTGTTGTTCCGCTGTTGTTAAGGTATCCACGGTTATGGCGGCGAGTACACAGACATTGCGATATCCAGGATATATGAACAATGATCTGGTCGGCATCATCGCTTCGCTCATCCCAACACCGCGCTGTCATTTCTTGATGACGTCTTACACCCCGTTCACTTCCGACTCTATCGACAAGGTAATGACACAGGCTATTCATTGAACCAATCAAACATATCTGACCTTTTTTTAATCCTATCTTTTAACTAGGCAAAGCCGATTCGGCGTACGACTGTGCTAGACGTGATGCGTCGTCTCCTCCAGCCCAAAAACAGGATGGTTTCCACCGTACCGAGCAAGACAGCCTGCTACATCTCAATCCTCAACATTATCCAAGGTGACGTCGATCCCACCGACGTACGCACGGTTTCCTAGGTCCCCGGAGTCGGTGCCACAATCATGCTTGCCTTTTAACAGGTACATCAATCACTTCTCCGCATCCGGGAACGCCAGCTCGCCAATTTTATACCGTGGGGCCCAGCGTCCATCCAGGTCGCACTAACACGTCGGTCACCGTACGTTACGACGAACCACCGCGTCAGCGGGCTTATGCTTGCAAACCACACAAGCATCGCTTCGGTGGGTAATCAAGTTGGCCCAATGCAGAACCCTCTCACATATCAACACTGTCCAGTTATTTAAGCGTATGTTGGATCAGTTTGACCGATTGAAAAAGCGAAACGCGTTCCTTGAACAATACAAAAAGGAGAGAGTGTTTGAGAATGGGTTGGAAGAATTTGACGACGCGAGGTATGGATTCTATCGTGCCTCTCACTTGATCACCGTTAATGAACCACGCCGCTAATAGAGCGACTGCGGACGAGCTGTTGAAGGAGTACAAGGCCTGTGAGAGCCCAGACTATATATCTTACGTATGTCTACCCCCTCATTCTTTCTCTACACTCTAACGAGGATGGACAGGGGTCCAACGACGGCGAACAAGCTGGATAATACATTGACCGGCGATGTTGAGAAGACCTCCCTGTATATGTACTGATTGACATACCTGCTAAATGTATTAAGCTGTTATTTTCGAGGGTTCACACGGCGTTACGGGCAATGACGATAAAGGACCATGCTGTCTATTATGTTCCAACCACACAACACTCGAAACCTCTAGTCAGAGCAGAAAAAACTACGAGCAGCCGTAATGCTATGGCGACTACGGAGAGAACGAATTACGACTTTTTCGCACCCTCCATCTTTTTTCCAATGTCACTACCTGAGGTTCGGATATAAAAATGGTCAACCTAAACGGCGACGGATAAAACCAAGGTGATGTGACATACCGCGCAACTTTACCCCAAGGGTACGCTCGAGCTTAGCGAGGATCTGGGGATTGGGGATAGCCTTCCCCGACTCATAATCTTGCAGCACAGAGGGCTTCTCGTTTATCTTTTGAGCGACATCCTTCTGCGAGAGTTTCAGCTCCATACGTGCTGTTTGCATTGCCTGTTATGACCGTGTTTCCAGCCAGGTGTATATATATGAGATACCGGGAAGGGCTAAAGGGAAAGAAGACACGAAACACACGCACACGTCCGACACTCGGGGCCACCTTGGTCGGGGGAGCGACGTCATTCTCACGATCCAATTTGGCTATACGTTGGTGATCCGTGCCTTGGAGATGGTAAGTAAGGTGACAGAGGAAGGGCCGCTGCGTGTGTATGGTCTCTAACCTTGGTTAGCCTTGTTTACTCCGCCAGTAGTTTTCTTTTCTGTTGCGACGACCGCACCTACCCTACGGGCCTGTGCACCTTGATGAGACAAAATCCGCAGGTTTTCACAAGAAAAAAAACTCACAGCTAACAAAAAAGGAGCAAGGAGGATGAGTTTCAACGTGACACGCGGACATTGTCTGACGCACCATTGAGATCAGCCGAATTCTTGGTAACCTTTGGAGCCTTGGCCTTCTGGCCGATGACTGTCTTTGAGTCCCATTCGACGTTGCTCATCGTGAAAGGAGGGTAAGAGATTGAAAATTGAAGTTGTTGAAAGGAGGAAGAGAAAGATTATTCGGTTATTTGGATGTGCCGTACTCTGACTCATCACATCATCTCGGCTCGGCTCGGAACTGCATTCCTCTCCCAGCCCTCATCCAGCAGCTTTTCGATTCGTCCATCGTCCAGTCCAGCCAGGTCATCCAAATCCCAGCTCGTACATAGATCCACAATCCACTTCATCCGCCTCTTGCTCACATCGCCCCCGACACCCGGCGCACGCTCCTTGAGTTTTTCTCTCAGCACTCCGACCCTCTCAATCGCTTCACCCGCTCCTTCCGGTATACTTTCCTCTATCCTCTTCCTAACAATATTGGCCAATTTGGGACTTTTCCCATTCGTTGAGACCATGATCTGAAGTGGGCCTTGTCGAATTTGGGAGCCAAAGTAAAAGTCGCAGTAGGATGGATCGTCTGCGACGTTCACGGGGATCCGGCGGGCTTTGCACGATACGCCGATCTGCCTGGAGAGCTCGACGTCATCGATGGCCGTCAGGACCATGTCCATATTGTCCAGATCTGTAGACAGGAATACACGGTCACGGAATGCGATGTTGTTATGACTATTGTCGATGAGCGACCTTGTTTCTTCATTCAGGCCTTCAGCGGGTGAGACGACCGTGAGATTGGCACCGGCAGCAAGGACATGTTGAATGCGCGAGGCAGCGACATGGCCGCCTCCAACGACCAAGGCGTGTTTATCCCTGAGTTGCCATGCGATGAGCAAGGAACCGGGCGTGACGGAAGTGGTTTCCATGGCCGAGAATCGACCCCGGACCGGACCCAGCGGCCTTATTTGACCGCCAACCTTAGTCAAGGAAAGGGATTCCTATGGCGAGGCAGAGTAGCCATGGTGACAACACACAACCAAGGTGGGACCGCTGGCCTGCGCAATTGCTTCCTCCAACACCACAAACGAACAATACCCCACTGCTCGGTCGCAAAGCGCGTTGTGTCCTTGGCAGGCGCCCCTCTCCTATTCGGTTTTGGCGGTTGTGCTTGACAATTTGATAACGCCACAGGAGCTGCGCATTCGACCTTTCCTTTTTCATACCCAGGAAACGCCGAAACGCCCACCACCCCTTCCCCTCTTTTCTCCTCCACTCCCTTTTCTTTTCTCTTCTCTTTCTTCTTGGTGCGGCGCGCCCCCCCTCGACCTCACTAATCTTTTCGTTCTGTTCTTCCCGGTGAAAGCCCCGGACGTTGACCGTCCTCCCCTCTCCTTACCCTGACAATCCTTCATCCTTTTGGTGCTGGTCTCCTTGCCTATCTTTATTCCAAAGGTCTTTCACTCCTACAATTGCGTGCGTACACTCTGTCCTTCCATGTACTGCTGCTTAAGGCGCAAGTTGGCAACAGCATTATTACCAGGAAATGCCGTCGAAATACCTCTACGGCTTTTATGGTTTCTTCACTCTGGGCCTTGCGGTCGCCGGCATTATATCCATCTTATTCTCAATGGTGTGGAGGAGGCAAGATATGATGTTGAACATGACCTTTAGTATCAGTGACCTAAATGGTACGTCTTGTTTAGTTTTACCCGCTGTCATCTTACAATGACGCCTGTCATCAGCTGGACTTGCCATGGGTATCGCATTCCTGATCACCAGTTCTTTGTCCGTCGGAGCAATCATCCAACGGAACCACGTCACTATTGGCCTTGTTGTTCTCAACTGGGTCCTCATTTCAGACGCTATCATTGTACTTGTCGTTGGCACCTTTGTCTGGTTTCATACCCTCAAAGAACGCGCTGCGTTTCATACCAAATATGCACGACTGCAGCCATCACAGCGCATCACCGTCCAAGATATGGTGAGTCATAATATTGTTGCCTTTAGTCTGCCTTACTCATCTGTCTGTCAACTGCGATCAGCTTAGCTGCTGCGGATATTTCAACTCGTCAGATCTCGTTGAAATCGGCGGAAGTTTTTGTCAGAACTCGACGTTTGTTAATTCACTCAACTCGACCGTTGCAACCAACTTCTGCGTCTCGCCTATTACTCAGCACGTTGATTCTTCTCTGAACGATGTGTTTTCGTATGTTGGATTTTTTTTGCAATAACCCTGGATGCTTTGACAGGTCATATTATCAGGACGACCTATGGTTTCATGGCAGGCATCATCGGCCTCTTCCTCTCGTCACTGTGTGTCATAAGAGTTGTATGTACACCACCATATCTACCTCTTCTCGGTTATGATTGTATTTGCAGAGACAAGAAATTCAGCGTTTCCGGAGGATCGATGCAAAGCGTGGAGGCAGAGGATTTGTTTGAAATTCATTCATATCGTCTCTTACTGGTGCCTTTTGTTTACTCCTGCCGCGTCGTCGATATCTACTCTATCCCAGTATTGTTGGTCTCGAGCAACTCAAGTAGACACGGCTTTATCTTTCCTTCATCACGTCCCTTTACTTATTCATACATGTTACATGTCTCGGTTGCATTCAGAATTTGGCTCCTAGGTTTTTCCAAGGGTGTTAATGTTACTTAACAAGCAAGGTGTACACTATGGGTACAACCATGTTGGCATCACATTCCTGTCAGTGGCCCTTGATTGATCTCGTGCACTCCACTCATCAACACACCGCCATCAATCTTTCTGGCTAGATAATGCCCAAAGGCCGGCGGCGCAAACTCCCCGTAACAGTCGGGGAGAGACATGGGTCATCCAGTACACCGCGCACGAGCCGCACCATAATCCGCAAATTTCATACGTTACTCAAACAACAAAAAAGTGCTCAGGGTGACACAGACACACTAGCAAGTATAAACCATGAGGTGGAGAAGCTGGGTGGACTCGAAAAGTATCAGTATATGTCATGCATCGGACAGGGCAGCGATAGGGGAGGTGGAAGCGAAAAAGTATTGATTGGATGGTTGAAGCAGATGGGCTGGGCGGATCAAAAGCACAGGCAAGCTCAGATTCGTATAGGTTACCTGGACTGGCCGCGATCATCACGCTGCTTTTCTCACAGATTACTCGACGTTGGCGCCGTCAGGCCTGATAATTATCGTACTTGTGCATGTTGGATCGATGTGACGGCCATCGATCTGCATTCGCGCCATCCGTCTATCCTCGAGCAAGACCTTTTGCAAATGGATCAGGAACATCATCACGAAGTTTGGGATATCATAAGCCTCAGTCTGGTCCTCAATTTCGTCCCGGATGGGAAGGATCGCGGTACGCTTGCCTAGCCAACTAGTACTGACTACACATTGATGGTGGATGATGATGGATGATGTCGACGCCGTTTCCAGGGCGGATGCTCGTCCACGCGCACTCGATGATTCGTCCGGGCGGTCTGTGCTTTCTTGCTGTGCGTTTTTCCTATCCGCTAAAAGAGTAAAAAGTTCACTGGTTGACCGCAAACAAAAAAAAAACCATCATAGCTCCCTCTTCCTTGTGTCAATAATTCGCGCTATATGACTCTGGAACATATGCGAGAGCTCATGAGCGCCGTTGGTTTCTCTCAGCTCAAGGAGCGATGGAAACCTGGAGGGAAGATGATATATTGGTTATATGAGAAGCAAGCACCGCCGCCAGAAAAGCGCGTGGTCGAGCATTTCAGCAGGAAGAAGGTGCTCCGACTGGGGAGAAACAGGAATAATTTCTGCATCGTCCTAGAATTACGATCGTGAACAGGTCAAGTGTTGTGCGTGTTCAAGTTTCCGCGTAGTGCCAAACTTTCTTTCTTCAAGTTATCTCATGGGGATCCTATTTCCCGAAGCCTTCATTTTCATCTCTTGACAACTGAAGAGCATCGAGTCACAAAACCAACAGACTCGCATAAATCGATGGGCACTGGGGCCTGGATGACGGTCGTTGCAAACTGTCCATCGGATGAGGGATTATAATCCCCCATGCATACATCTGCTAGTACTATAACCGTGTCTACCCTCGGCTTCACAGAATTCCGCGTCCCTTCCTTCACGGATTTAGAAGTTGGGCTGGACCCTCATAGCTCTGACTCTACTGGTAACAGGTACATATGGGAATGACAGTCCCAGGTCCCACCACAAGGTTTACAAGAACACGAGGCCACTTCTTGCGTCTCTCTTTACCCACATCCAATACTTGCTCCCTCGCCCTGCCCTGCACGGATCCCCCTCGTACCTCGACTCTAAAGAACTGCGCCGCTGCCTTGAATCCAGCCTTGATGACGACCTGAAAAGCAGGGCTCGACTTGAATGCGCTAACGACATCACTGACCTCTCAAAGTGGATCCAAAAGATCCCGATAATTCTCGACGTCTCTGGCTGAGGTTCTTTGCGCTTGCTGGCTCTTGTGCTCAGATCAGCGTGATATCGACAGTCTCTAACAATCAGAGCGTCAACGTTTCCTCATGGACACTGAGGAGCACATCTCACATAAACGCTAGTACGTGTCCCTCGACAAACCCGCCTACCACCGCTGTTGTCCGGTCTTTCTGGTCGCGTTCCACAGCATAACGGATACATTGTACAACCGTTTTGTTGGTTCGCTCGTTGGCACTGTCGGACTGTGAGTGATAACTAGTGGAGAGTTTCAGCTCCGGTGAGCTTGTGTAGGGCTTTCCAAAAGCGTGAAACGGAGAGTTTGTCTTGGTCCGATATTATCTCTGAGGAAAGGCCGTTTTCGCAATACCATTCTTTGAGGAATGTCATCGCAAGCTTCTCGG
>Ga0137362_10001338_pt1 | contig 15081 bp, 13 predicted proteins | sample MadtaG_2_FD_104801 | JGI IMG/M metagenome (GOLD analysis project Ga0137362, IMG submission 104801) | Vadose zone soil microbial communities from Angelo Coast Range Reserve, California, USA - Mad1_100_16 metaG | ecosystem: Environmental > Terrestrial > Soil > Vadose zone | place: USA: California... | reverse complement strand
TGGCGCTCGCGAAGATTTTGGACGCGGCAACCTCGCCGTTCTGGGGCTCATGCTCTCAGATTGTCTTTTAGGCAGTCAACGAAAGGCACCTGGAGATGGAACTGCTCTGTTTCTCTTTCCCCCTTAGAGGGCCTCTCATTCTTTGCGGACGAACCCAGTTAAGCCCGCGAGTGCTAGCGTCGTAAAAAACCAGCCGGATAGAATTTGAAACCAGCGAAACCTGAGGAGGAACCACGAAGAAATAATCGGGCGGAAAAACCGTCCTAAGGGTTCCTTACACTGCACCAAGAGGCTATGAGGATAGGGGTCGGGCTGCCAGCGATCAGCCTGTCCTAACTTAACAATCTGGAAAGAGTTCTCGAAAGAATAGATCGATGCGTGGAAGCTTCCATAATAGGCAGGTGGTTGCCGGTCACGCTCAAATGTGGAATAGGCTTCTTTCTCGGTCGGCACCATGTTTCCGGCGCTATAGCCTGCCCAAAATAGCGCGAAGCCGAATGTAGTTAGTGCGGCGAGCCACCAAAGGGCAGGTCGGCTTGGATAAAAACCGTAGCCGACGGTCAGCTTTAGAAAAGCACTCCAAACGCGGGCAAGCCAGCCTTCATCTTCTAACTTTCGGCGTCTATCTTCCATAGCGAAGAGCACCCTTTGTGCGCCCAACTGGCTGCCCTCAGCTCGTAGGATCTTGGCCAGGTGCTGATATGGCTGGGTCGAAAACCGATTCAACCGGGCGAGCCAGTTTAGCCTGGCGTCAATCTGTCTTGGGCTGGATACAGAAATGCGTCCATACGCGAAGCCAAAAAGCTGTAATCTACCTGCAATTGGCCAACTGGCTTCATCGTCACTCAACGATCCAACCGTCGTGTTCATCAAGTCAAGTTGAGTGGTTTCCTGAATTGCGATCTCGCGCCAGTATAGCGTGCCGTTGATCGTGGTCCGCTCTACCACTAGACCGCTCTGGAACGTAGCGTCTGTGCAGCGGAGGTCACCACCGATACGCGAACTTATAAAGCGAACCAAGCCGGTCGCCGAGAATCCATCAGACAACAGTACACTTCCCTCTACGATTGCCAGATCGGCCCCAAGCGATTCTCCAGTGCCGCTGAGCCCTTGACGGGGCGCGTTATTGAAGTGTCCACCGGTGCAATCAAGGTTTAACCCGATGCGAGCTCCCAGTAACTTTACGAGCCCATTCGCGCTGAACCCATGTCGAAAAAAGATCGAGCCGCCGACCGTGACACCGTCCGTGTCCAGTGCAGGGCCGAGATAGTCGCCACTCGGATTCATGGAGCCGTTGAACGACCCAGTTTCGCAATCAAGGTCCGCTCCGATTCGAGCACGAAGCATTCTCACCTCGCCAGTTGCGCGGAAACCGTCTCGGAGAAGAACGGCACCATTGACAACAGCCCCATCCAGAATGAGCGCTGCGAGACTGCCATCACTACTGGGGCCGCCCTCGCGTTCTAGGACACTACGGCTGCAGTTGAATTGTCCTTCGATTTGAGCGCCTGAAAACCGCAATTCTCCGCTGCAGCGAGAACCATCGCGCAGAAAAACGGCTCCCTGGATGACGACACCATCAGCGAAAACCGAGCCGAGGAACGTCTTAACGAAGCTCACGGTGCGTGTATGGGCTCCTTCGAGAACAATCTCGTCGCTGAATTCACAGCAGGCAAAGGCCAAAGGGAACTGGACCGTCACATGGGAAAGGTGAAGCGCACCAACAATTCTCGCTCCAAACACCTGGATTCCGCTCGGATCGACCTGTTCTTTGGCTGTAACACATAACCAACGGACAAGATCTGCCCGGACGTGCCGTTCCGTGCCCCATTGACTCGCTTTGCTCGGATCGTTTGTTGCGTGGTTTGGATCCTCGCTTGTGCCGCAGAAGGCAAGCTCACCATTCGACGCAGCGCGACAAATCTTGGCTTCCGCCGCAGTTAGGTTCGTGAAGCGGGCCTGGGCAAGGGTTTCGAGGTTACTGCCGAGAGCCATATGGTTGGTTGCCGACTATAGGATAGAACAGCTCTCTGAACGTGACGCGGCTCAAGAATAGAATGGGAAGATACCCTTTATTAAGAATCGCTGAAAGTCGCAAAGTGAACCCTAGTCTCCTGCTCCACCTCGTCTTCGGAATTCCACGAGGCGTTCTATCGTGGGTGTGTCCTTTACAAGCCCCACTTCAACGGCCCACCGTGAACAGAGGCAACCTGTGTTCTGCAAATGGGGCAGTATCCCTCTTCAGATTCTCGGTAGCCGTACAAAATGATTTTCCTCACCGTCAGGCCGGCGCCGCACGTTGGGCAAGTAGCATTTTCGGCCCACATCTCGCCCCCACTGGGGTTCCAAGGCAGTCCGTGATCTCGGAGGGCCAACGAAGATGCTCGCACGCCATCCGAAAAAATCGTAACCGGCCCGTCAGATGAAACGACAAGCGCCACCAAATCTGGTCTGTCGTACGTGTGTCGGCACGCTGAGTTATGCCGAGTACCCCCTTCGGTCTGGACCTTCGTCTGACTCACAGCAGTAGGGTTAAGAATGACCCCTTTTCTTAGCAACAGCCCACTGCCTTCTACTACAGCCGCTCCGTCAGTGTGCCTCAACTGTTGCTCGATCAGCGGCCAGTCCTCCGGCCTCCGAACGTTTAGCCCGAGCGGTCCTATCGAAGTCCCAGATGTTTGGTGATCTGTGGTTTGCTCGCCAGTCAAGGCTAGCAGCAGGGTTGTGCCAAGTTTGCGTGGACTAAGATACGAGTATGCAAGGCGTGCCAGCGCATCGAGCGTCGTAGAATCGGCACTCGGCAACAATCGATTCAGTGTCGGCAAAATCTCACTGATCGGTGGTCGAGTCCATCCGTTTAGATGATCTATCGTTGTGACGGCTCTCGGCGAGGCAATCCATATCATACCGTCACGGTCGACGCGGGTTACAACACCTTCCAGCCAGTCTGCCAATCGGCAGCAAGCATCCTGCGAATCGAGAGGCTTTGCAAGACGGAGCAGCCGCAACGGCTGGTCCTTCACGAGGTACGCGACGGCGTTTACGCCATCTGCGGCGCGGCGGAGTTCTTCCCCGTCATCCATCGTATGGAGAGTACCGAACTCGTCCGGGTCATCGTAGCGGGCAATTGCCGCACCGTAAGGTTGGCGATGTCCTTCATGAACAGTGGGCGAAAAACACCCGGTGGACCTCAGGAGCGAGAAGCGGTTTCAGTCGACGGAACTCGTCGAGGTCAGTGCGGTACGTCCCGAGCCTTTGCCATGCTAGCTCTTCTGGATTGAGCCCCATGTCTCCTACTTCTTTTCTCTGGGGAATCTTGGTACTCCAGCCGACATCCGCTTCGCTTTGGCTTTTGCTTCCTCTTTACGACGTTTCTGCTGGCCGAGTTGCATCCGCAGTTGTTTCTTCGTTGGCATTCGACCTCCTCCTTGGTGGTAGCGCTTTGCCTTGTACCGACGTGCCCGCTTCAAGTCGCCTTTCGTCCAAAAGCGGATAGAGACACCGCCAATTTTGCTCTTTTTCGGAGCCTTCAATCCTTCATTAAGCCAACGGTGCAGAGTCTGCCGTCCGATATTCAAAAGTCGCGCAACCTGTGCCGTCGAGTACATGATACATACCTGTACCATATTTCTCTTGACGAGTCAAAGGGATTCTGCAACACTGCCACTACCATTGACACGTTAGGCTTTTGGAGGTATATTCCTTTGGAGGAATGGGAAGTAGAGTTTACGGATGAATTTGGAGGATGGTGGGACGGTTTAACCGAAGCCGAACAAGTAGACGTTAGGGCGGAGGTAAACCTGCTTCGACGCTTCGGGCCGATGCTTGGCAGGCCCCACGTGGACTCGGTAGCGTCCTCGAAGCACGCCAACATGAAGGAACTACGCGTTCAGCATCGAGGGCGGCCCTACCGTGTGCTGTTCGCCTTCGACCCGCGGCGCACTGCGATTCTGCTGATCGGCGGGAACAAAACGGGCAAGGGCCGGTGGTACAAGGAGTTTGTGCCGATAGCGGATAGGCTGTACGACGAACATTTGGAAATGCTCCGAAGGGAGGGATTGCTCGATGGCTAAGAATTTTCGAGAACTGGAAGCGAAGATGTCGCCGGGGGCCCGTGCGCGCTCGGATGCCAAAACGCAGAAGATGATCGAGGAAATGGCTCTCAACGAACTTCGTCAAGCAATGGGCATAACCCAGGAGCGCTTGGCAAAGGCGTTGCGCATCAATCAAGCTGGCGTCTCCAAAATCGAGAGCCGGTCCGATGTTTTTGTGAGCACGTTGCGCAAGGCCATCGAGGCGATGGGTGGCAAGCTGGATATTCGCGCGAAGTTTCCAGCCGGGGAAGTGCGAATTAAGCAATTTGGTGGGCTTGCGAGAAAGCGGCGGTCGCGATCCGCGCGTAGCGACACCGCGCGCCGGGGAAGGGCTGCAGCCTAGTGCGACCTATGGTCGGCGACACCTACTTGTTCATAGATGGTGAGTACCTCCGTCAGATTCGTCGTCGAGCGTGAGCTAGACATTTTTGAGGCCAGGCGTGGGGCTGGCGCACTCAGAGTTCTTTTGCGATTCGATTGATGACACGCCGCGTCCAGGGGAGATAGAAGAGACCCTGTCACCTCTATCTATCCCGCGAAGGCCAAATGCTTGCCTGGCAAGGTTACGTTGCTCCTCGGGCTAGGGGCGGCTTCTCAGGCAACCCACGCAAACCAGATCCCGACGACTTTCCACTCGCCATTCCTTTTGGACAAAACTAAGTTGTATCCCCGTGCTGATTTTGGCCCTTTATAGATTTCTAAAGAAACCAAGACTCTGTTTCGCTCGCGATTGAAGGTGACTTCCGGCACTGAAGTCTCCTTTCGTTCCTCTTCCGCAAAGAAAGTGCCGTCCAAGACGATACTCTTGACCAGCTCTTCCTCGTTTGAGGATGTTTGGGCCGTCGTCTGTCGAATAGATTTGTTTTCTATCCAACGAATCGCTTTCCCAATTTCCTCAACACCGATGTTGTCGTCCTTGGCGACCTTGCGCAATAGAGGAAGCGAGTCGCTTCCTCCCATCATGCCCAAGGTCAGCGCCGCAGAAAGAGCGGGCATTGCCGTTTCGCCATCGTCATCGGCAGATCGCGCCGTTTCGATGGAGCTTTTCAGAAAATTCAAATCGCTCTCTGAGGTTGTCCCAACCAGCCCACCCGCAAGGAAAGAGGACATCACAGACTTTGCTTCCTTGTCCCTCTCGGATTGAACTGCATTTCGGAGTGCGTGCATCCCCGGCGCATTCCCAATGTAAGCCAAGGCTTTTGCCGCACTGGCCCTCTTTTCCTTATTAGGGCCGGAGAGGAACTTAATTAACCGAGAGACAGCTTCGTCGCCGAGGAGAAACAATTGTCTGGCTCCATCCTCGTCGTCTTCCAAATCCTTCGTTAGATTTTGCTGAACAATGTGTTGCACGGAACGGGGCGGCGGGCTCTTTTGTTGCCCAGTTGTGCGTTCGAAGGCCGCCAGAAGCATCGCAGCGCCAAGGAGTGGCAGAGTCAGCAGCTTGTTTGTCATCCCAGTGGACCCCGTTCTCGTCGCCGGTCAGATGAATGCCCCTTACAGACAGTCCGTGTACATTCCAACGACGGTCGGCTCGGTGGTCACGGTGCCTGCCGCGTCGAGCTTCACGCGTACACCGATAATGGCTGAATCTGTGCCGCACCCAAGCGGTGCACATCCTGAGGTCCGCAATGTCCCAATTGCCTCAGACTCCAGGATTTCAAACGGAATGCCGTGTTCTACAAAAAACTGAGAAATGTCCGGCTTTTTTGTGCCGATTTTGAGTCGTTCGTGGGCATCCTGCCTAATGGATTCTACTCTCCGTGCGAACACTGCACCGCGTTGCTTGCACCAAATTTTCTTTAGGCCAAACCAACTCCCGCCGGCAAATGCAAAAATTACGGCAGCTATTGCGATTTTTTTTCTCAACGTTTTCACTACGCCAGTATGTTGCCAGGGTGGATTCTCTACAAGCAACTGTTGATGGCAGGCGTTTACACTTGGGAATTACCGCCGCCATCAGATAGGGAAACTCAGAGCATGTCTCCCAACATGGCCCTGTAATGTCTGTACCAGTCGCTTTGAAAGCGCTCTTCGGGGTCGTACTTCTTCTTTAGCCGCAGGAACTCCGCGAATTGCGGGTAGCAGGTTTCAACTTGCCTTCGGGTTGCATAACGATGGTAAGTCAGATAGTACGTGCCTCCACGCCGTGCAGCCATGTCGATAAGCCTCTGAAAGGCCTGCTCTGAACGCTGCAGACCTTCGGGGCTGTGAACCGTATGCAGGTTGAAGACGGTGCACGCATATGCTTGCTTCGCCCAGGGCAAAAAGCTCTGGTCGTCACGCTCGATCAGACGCACGGTGCCATAAATTAAGTCGACCCTGTTCTTGCGGAAATCGTCCCTCACTTCGTCAAAGAAGCCCTTCAGTGCGGGCCTTGGCACGTTTATTTCGGTAATCATTTCGGTCGCTGGATAAGGCGCGTGGAGCTTCGCGTCGATTTCACGATGGTAATTATCGGGATAGATGCTCAGTTGGTGTTGATCCGACCAATAGATTTGTCCATTGGTCGAGAGATAGTATTCCGCGTACCTCTCGAACGCCTGTTTTGTGTCAGTATGAGCGAGATATAGGAGTCGCCTCCAGTCCTCATCAGTGAGTTGCTTCTCGGCAAGTGGTATCGGTGTATCGGCCGGTACGGGTCTGTAACAAGAGAACACGCCTTTATGTAGAAAGTCTCCTGACTCAGGCTCGATGGAGAACTGAAAATCGCCGTATTGAAATCCGTCAGCAATGCGCTTCTCAAACGCAGAAATCAGGTCATCGGCGATCCTGATTTCTACTACTCGCTCAAGCTTTCTTCTCGGCACGAGACGCAGGCGCACGGAGGTAACGATTCCAAATAGGCCATATCCGCCATGAACTAACCGAAATAACTCAGGGTCTTCTGTGCGGCTACACGTGCGAGCGGTCCCGGTCGCATCCACAAGAACAAACGATTCGACATCGCTGATAAAGGGTTTCATCGTCAGACCCCGGCCGTGTGCATTGGCCGCAATCGTTCCAGCCATAGTGAATCGATCAGCGCCGGTTTGCTTCTGGGCTATCCCCCAAGCTTCGCTGTTCCCATTTTGCAGTTTGAGGTAAGCATCGATGAGTTCTGGCCACTCAATCCCTCCTTCGACATTCAGGATTCCCCGTTCGTGGTCCATATTGAGCACTCGGTTCAACTTTCTAACGTCGATCAGCAACGTGTTGGTACCGAATTGTTGCCCTCCCATAGCGTGTCGCCCGCCCGCAACGGAGAGCGCCTTTCGATCGTTGCGCGCCGTACGAACTATGCTCTGCACATCTTCCAGAGATCGTGGCTGCGCGATTCCGCGCACTTGAGTGGGATTGAGTTGGGAATGAATATCGTTAACTCGGATCGATTCCGGTCCCGCTGTAAGGCTTCTCAACACACTCGAGCTGGCTACAATGGCTGCGGAGCCGCCTATGAACTTACGTCTGGAAATCATCTATCCCTCGTTCGCCATATGGTCACACCAACTACGTACTCTAGGACAGGAACGTACGCGACCGCTTCAGTCAAATCCAGCGCAGTTTCCTGGGCTCAACTCTGGTAAGCTGGCAAAACCGGACACATCCTCATGCAATGCAACTTTGCCCGATTACCCTGTTAGCCTTAACCAGGAACCTACTGCGCCGCTTGCGTTAAAATGAATATCGTCCTGAATCAGTTCTCGAAATCGATGCTTTGGAAGCGGCTCGTATTCTTATTCATTTTCTGGGTCTGCTTGAAAGGCGTCGCCTTTTCCACTGAATGCGACAGGTCTGCCAACAAGGAGATAAATCTCAACCTGTGGTCTGCGCACTCGCTTGCGTCGCCAGACCATCAATGGAAATTCATTAGTGTCGGGCCTAACTCCTCTGAGCAAAAAGCCCTCTTATACATCCAGAACGTCAACAGTTCTAGGAAATGGAATGTTGGATGGATCGAGCGCAGTGGAACTGCGTTTTGGAGCGACGACAGCAAGCGTTTGTTTCTGCGAGACGAGTACGCAGCCGACGATACGAAGATTCGGATATTTGATGTAACTGGACCGGCACCGAGAGAGATTAAGGGGCTCGACCCAAAACTCCGCAAGGCAATTTTTGCTCATATAGCAGAAGCCGATACGACGCTTTGGCTGTATTACCCGCAGGTCTGTTTCGCGGCCAACGACTCCTCCACAATTGTTGTGGTCGCCGATGCGCCACTCGTTCGGAAGAGGGAGGCTGGCAGCGGTAGGCCCTTTAGCCTCCGACTGACCGTTGATCTGAACACTCTAAGGATTGTGGATTCGCAGCGGGTAGCAAACGCCTCCGAAGCAGAGGGCGACGACAGTCTCAGAGCAGGTACGCCTCCGGCCAGTTGGCACAAGCTTGATGCGGGTCCCTTTTCGATCTTGGCTCCGCCGCGATGGGAATTTCACCAGCTCGCGGGGGTCGATTCGTATGTTGGCGAGTTTGTTGGCAACGGCGTCGCGCTCACATTTGATTTCGGCGGATACTCAAACCCTCTTAAAGAAGAGAAGAAACCGGCATACGTCGTCATTCATAAGTCCATCGGTGGGTTTCGCGCAAAGGTAGTCAGTCCGAGAACACCGGGCCACGGGATTACGGGCGTATATTTCCGCAACGCGGGTAACGCGAGTGCGCTGACCCTCTTTGGGAAAGACCTTACCCCCACACAACAAGAATTGGCGCTGAAGATATTTGAGACACTTCGATTCGGAGGCCCGCCTCCCCGGTATGTTGTTCCTCCGCCGCCACCCGCCAAGAACGTCCAGTGACGCGCTATATTGGGAGGGAGAGTTGGCAACTTCATGGGAAAGCTAACGGGAACTCGGCACGGTAATGCCGCGAACGAACTTCTGGGGTTTTACACGGACAAAGTCCGCCAGCTAGAGGAGTCCGGTCAATACTTTATGGCGGCGGTCGCCTTGGCGCTTGCACTTGAGACCGCTGTTCTGACCTACCTCCTAGTCGAGTTCGGCGAGGATAGTGGCGGCGAGCTTAAGATCCCAGACTCGGTTAACATGTCAGAGTTAATCGAGGCTGCCAACGAGATCGATGTTTTAAATGCGCCGATCAATGTTCCATCTCACACCGGCGAAGACGAAGATGAAACCCCACCAAAATATGTGGCAAAAGACGTGGTCGACAAAATTAGAAAGTTCCGAAACTTGGTTCATCCGGCCCGCGCCTTAAAGGAGTCCTTTAGTCCCCAGACTTTCACTCACGAACAATTGACCGAGTTTAAGGAAATGTACGACTCGGTTGTGCATAGCTTGCTTTACTACCTTTGAGAAACCGGCTCGCCGGAGAAATGAAATCGACTTCCATAAGGGCGTTATACGTCGGCTGACCCTCACGGGGAAAGCTGAAAAGGATGGGGAACGAGCAGAAGGAGCAGCTACTGCCAGCTCCTAATCGTGATGGAAGTATGCGACAGGAATTGCTCGCGATGACCGGATTTCACGTCTAGCAGATACAGATTGTCTCTTCGGTTCTCGCTCACAATCGTGCCAAAAAACAACCGGTTTCCATCCGGTGACCAAACAATCTTCCAAAACAACTCATCTTTGAAAAACACGACACCAGGAGCCTTGGTTAGAACTGTCTTCCCCGTCGCGTCGACGTTAGTTGCCAGGATGCCTTCGGGAGCGTAATAAGCGATGCGGTCAGATTTCGGCGAGACGGCGGGTTGGCTGCCAATATCTATCACGCGAGCACCGCCGCCACTTACGAGTAACAGATTTGATTGCTGCTTGTATGTTCCTGGCTCCTTGGTCGGAATTTCGGTGTTCAACTCAACCACTAAATCCTCATTGTTGTGCAGCCACTGCATGGGATACCACACACCGAATGTGAACTCCTGATCTCCTATTTTCCTCATGGAAGAAGGGAGTATCACCCTCTTAACTCCGTCTTTGACTGAGACGGCTGAGATTCCATGGTCAAGAAATGCGATCTCAGTGTCATCCCAAGACCACGAAATTTCGCCCGGATCATCCGCTGTTTCGATCAGCTCTCGCTGAACTCCAGTTGGGATGTCGCGGACTACGATGCGGCAGTGTTTTGGCTCGTCACTGTCGGAAACGAACGCAACACGCAAGCCGGCATGTGACAAAGCTGGATGCGGCCACGCACATGTAACACGTCGGGGGTTGTGGTTAGATTTAATCCACTCAATATGCCCGTCCTTCGCGTAGCCGATAAGCTGGTCCGCAATTGCGAACAAAATTGCGGAGTGCTCCTTGGCTGTAAGCTGTGCGATTTTGTCGATACCAGGCTTCTCCACTTCAAGCAGCGATTTGGTTGGTGTTTCAGTGCCTAAAGTCGTTGCTGCCAGCAGCAGAGATGCAACAAGTAACTGGTGGACGATGTCGCTCATCGTGGTTGTGTCGTCGTTGAACTCAACGTTCGAAATCCCGAGGTCCCATCCCTTGGACCCATTGAAAGCTGGGGACATGGCCCTCGATGTATAAGTTAGCTACCCAATCCTCTGCATTATCCTCCAGCCGTCTGACGCGCAGGCGCCCCTGCTCGATGGGAGGTCACCAACGTCCCTCGAAAAAGCCGTTCCGGCTCACGTAAGCAACTAAGCGCGAATCCGGCGACCACCATAGAGCCGTAAGAGCGTCTTTCTTCTTGAAGAGTAGTTTCTTGTCGTTCCCGGAAGGGCGGATAGCATAATATCCATCATCTTCGAAAAAGGCGATCCAGTTTCCATCTGGGGACCACGTGGCGTACCGGCCAGGTCCACCTGTGGTGGGCGATACTCCGGTGATGTTCGGGTTTGCCAGCGATCCACCCGGCGTCAGAGAGACATTGTCAAATGTAGCCGTTGTTAGGGCTGTTGTACTTTCGCTAGTCAGTCCCAACCCCACGAACACCGTTTGCGCCGTAGTGATAGTCTGCGTCGTCCCGATTTGTGTCCAGTTCACGCCGTCGCTACCGGCATAAGCGCTGAACTGATTGGCGCTACGGACCACCTTCACCCAAAGAGGCAGATTTCCGCTTGGGCCGCTCGTTTGCAGCATGGTTATTGCTGGGTACGTTCGGTATTTCAGGAATGTGCCGATTGATGAAGTGTAGTTGATAGTGAATGCGGACACATTTGTAGCGCTTGCATCCAAAGTTTCGCGGATCATCACGCCCGCTAAAGCGCCATAGCTGCTGCTACTCGCTACTCTGGCGATGATAGTTCCGCTAGTGATCATCGGCTGATAAACGAAGTGAAAAGCGTCAGCAGTGCCTGACATATTATTTCCGGCGGCTTGCACAGTGAATACACCGTTCGCGTAGCTCGCGTTCCCGGCCAATCCCACTTGACCGATATCCATGTCCAGCCACCCGGACGGAAGCGGTTGCGAGGTTACGGTGAACGCCACAGTATTGCTGCTGTCACGGCTAGTACCAACCAAGACAGCCAAGAGTCCTGAGGTGGCCCCTGTCGGAATCGTTATGTTGATCGATGTCGCATTCCAAGAGTTGATTGTTACGGGCGCACCGTTCAGAGTAACCGTACTTCCGCCCTGGGAAGCTCCAAAGCCCGACCCCGAAATCACGACTTGGCTGCCAATCGGTCCCGTCGTCGTGGACAGCCCGGTAATCACGGGGGCAGGCGTTGTCGTCGAACTGACCGATACGCTGTCAAACGTCGCTGTGGACAAAGCTGTCAGACTCGACCCGCTCACTCCCAGTCCAATGTAAACGTTTTGGGCCATGTTGGTTTCTATCGTCCCCGCAATTGGCGTCCAGCTTACGGCGTCGGTTGACTGATATACGTCTACGCCGTTTCCGCTGCGCACCAGCTTCACCCAATAGGGCGGGGTTCCAGTTTGGCCACTATTGGCATAGTTGGGGGTTCCGCCGCTGAGTAGACGATAGTACGCATAAGCTGAACTTGAGTTGCCAGCTACGAACACGCTTCTTGCAGTAGCATCCATCGTCTCGCGAATCATCAGTCCTACTTGTGAACCGGCGGTACTTCTGCTCACCACTCTCGCGACAATCGTTCCATCGCCCGACAACAGTTGATATACAAAGTGAAGCCCATCTGGCGCGGGCGTTCCGCCGTTGAGGCAATTTATGTACACACCGCAGCCTGCACCCTTCACGGTGAACACGCCGTTCGCATAGCCCGCACTGCCCGCCGCACCCACTTCTCCGATGTCTTGGTCCAGCCATCCTGATGGTAGCGGTGTTGATGTCACCGTAAAGTCCACCGCGTTGCTGTCATTCATGCTGGGTGCAACCGAAACCACTAACGGCCCTGAAGTCGCCCCGCTTGGAATCGTGAAGGTAATCGATGTCGTGCTCCAAGAGTTGATAGTCACCGCTGACCCGTTCAGCAGTACAGCACTCGTCCCTTGCGAGGTCCCGAAGTTCACCCCGCCGATCACAACCTGGTTTCCAATCGATCCGGTCGTTGCAGAGACGCTAGTAATCATCGGGAATAAATTGCCGACCGATACGTTGTCAAACGTCCCTGTATACGAAGTTCCTGTACTTCCACTACTCATTGCCAGCCCTACGTACACATTCTGGGCCATGCTGATCGTTGCGCTCGCTCCTACCTGCAGCCAGTTCATGCCATCAGACGACATGTACCCGCTGAAAATGCTCCCACTGCGGACGACTTTCACCCAGTAAGGCAGTGCGGTGGAAATCGAAGGCAGGTTCGCGTATTGATTGAAAGTCTGAGTTGAGGAGGCAGCTCCGGTACTCAGCCGGTCATAGAAATACATACCCCTATTGAGGCTCATGGTGAACGCGGTTGTGGAGCCAGCGCCAAGTGTCTCGCGAATCATCACTCCGGCCTGCGCAAAATAGATGCTACTTGTGCTCACCACTCTTGCCACAATCGTTCCGTTACCCGACAGTGGCTGGTATACAAAATGAAAAGCGTCTGCCGTTACCGCCCCGCCGTTACCACAGTTATTGAAACCACAGCCCGCGCCTTGCACCGTGAAAACGTTGTTCGCATAACTCACACTTCCGGCTAGGCCCACCGTACCCACGTCTACATCTGCCCAACTTGTGGGAAGTGTATTGACGGTGAAGCTCACTCCGTTGCTTGCGATCCCGCCCACAGTCACGACTACAGTACCCGTCGTTGCTCCTGAAGGAACCGGCGCAACAATGCTCGTGTCACTCCAACTCGCTGGCGTGGCCGTCGTCCCATGAAATGTCACCGTGCTGGAACCCTGAGTACTTCCAAAGTTCGATCCGCTGATCGTGACCGAAGTCCCCACGCCTGCGGAGTTGGGCGACAGAGTGCTGATAGTCGGATTGGCGGCCTGAGTGCGGCCTACGAAGAGGAATAGCAAACTGATTGCGAAGAATAAGACCGGCTTCTGGTTTCGCATGCGCATGAGGTCGCCTCCGAGATTTCTGATTCCGAACTGATCCGAAAGGGACTTGCTCGCAGTGAAGAAAAAGTCCCTTAAAAGATTTATGGATTGGGATAGCTGACAGTGACGCTATCAACGCTCTGCCATCGTGACGAGGTTAAACCTCGCGCGTTGGTGTCATAAGTATGGGATTCCAAAGTCTTCCCCTGAGAGTCCGTGACGGCTGTTATCAGGGACTGGGCGTTATAGGTGAAAGAGAGCGTAGTTTGATCAGGTTTCGTGACTTGCGTTAAGCGCTGTTGAGTGTCATAGGCGTATGACAGCGAGATTCCCACGCTTGAAGTGATACTTGTCACGAGGTTGGTGAAGCTGCCGCCATAAGTGAAGGTCAGAGTGCGCGAAGCTGGGTCCGTGACTGTGGCAAGACGATTGGAGCCATCATAGGAAAGCGACGTTGTGTTGCCGTTGGGATCGGCAATGGAAGTCAGTGACCCGCTCGTATAACTAAAAACTCTTTTTTCGCCATTTTGGAAGGAGATTGTCCAGGTCTGCGTATTGTTTTGCGTCAATGTAGCCGTGACGCTCGCGGGGGCTGTCAAGTTCCAAGTGGACCCATTGGAAGAAAAAACCCAGGTGAGCATCGTGAAAATTGCTCGCGGATTGAATGTCACCCCAGCTCGGCTCTTTGGCGATGGCCGTTGGTGATGTGAAGTTGCGCCGCGCCCTACCTTCGGGAAGGTTCGCAGAAGCGGAACTCATCCACGATCCGGTCCTCCGTCTCACTCAATTGTCGGGGCGTGTCCCGTTCCACGGCAAATACATACCATCCCGCACCACGAGGCATGGCACACCTAGCCGCCTCTATTAATGTTTGGTGTTCGTGCAGGCAGCGGCGGTGAGTCCAACTGTCGGTCCAAGCTGCTTCGTAATGGAGATTAAGAAATCTGTACCGCAGGCGTAACGCGCCTATTATTTTGGCGAGCGAACACGGATATGGGGTCGGGCGAAACCCAAAACAGCTAAAACGAAGATGACCCATTCTAGCATCGGCTATTGACAACTTATTGAAAAGTTGCGGGACGTCTTTTCTTTTGGCGATATTTGAGGAACTGAGAAATGAGATAGTAAATTAGACAACCTGCTACTAAGCATACAATAAACTCCGGCCACAAAATCAAGAGAGGCGTTGAAAGGCCGTGCGTCCACCTCTGATACACCAGCACGAATAAAAAGGTCGCAAAAATTATTGCTCCCAACAGCATTCCTCTGATAAGTGATCTCGGCCACATTTTCCCTCCGGTTTGTCTTCTAGGTCGGTTCCCCAACCTCGGAATTGAAAATGTCGTGAAGCTCGCCCGTGCCCTGAAAGTTGACGTGGGCCTACTATTCAAGGGCCACTGAAGTTCCCCTTAGAAGCCATTGATTCAGGCACATTTTCTGCATAGGCTCTTGAGAATCTTCAGGTCATCCAGTGCCGTCAAGATATTCTCGCACTCAGATGATCCTTCCTGTGAAATTGCCGTTAGACGCCAAAGGCAGATGCTTATCGCAAGATTGACCTTGACCAGCCGAGCGGTCTTATCACCAGTCTCGCAAAATGCTTCGTTGTAGAAATTGCGCCAAAGATTCGAGCCGGATTGCGGGTA
>Ga0137362_10001334_pt1 | contig 15102 bp, 10 predicted proteins | sample MadtaG_2_FD_104801 | JGI IMG/M metagenome (GOLD analysis project Ga0137362, IMG submission 104801) | Vadose zone soil microbial communities from Angelo Coast Range Reserve, California, USA - Mad1_100_16 metaG | ecosystem: Environmental > Terrestrial > Soil > Vadose zone | place: USA: California... | reverse complement strand
TGCTTCCACCACCTTCGGCTTCGCCTCCTCGATTGTTAGCGGACGCGCCTCGACCATCCCCGCGAGATGCAAAATATAAAATCCATCCGCCGCCTGGAGCGGATCGCTGTTCGGTTCCTGCGCCGTTAATCGAAAAGCAGCCGCCCCAAGTTGTGGATCGACATTCAATTGCGGATCAGGCGCCGCCGCGGTGAATTCGCCAGTGACGTGAATCGGCAGTTGAAACTTCGCCGCCACTTGTTTGAAATTTTCTCCTTTTTCCAGCAATGCCTGCGTGAAATCGTTCGCGCGATCCGCCAGTTTCTGCAGAGCGTCGATGCGCTCCTTCCCACTCAATTTTTTTTGTTCGTCACTCAACGCAAGGCTGACGAACTCGACCTTCCGCCTCTCTTCGCTTTTGAATTCGGCCTTGTGCGCTTCATAGTATTTTCCAACGTCATCGTCAGTCACTTTGATGTCCTTCGCAAAATCCGCTGAGCGCAATCGGATGACGCTCACGAAAAGTTTGCCGTAAGCTTCGTCGTAATTTGCCTTGCTCTCGCTTTCCGGGAGAGACGCACCCGCCGCGACGAGTTGTTTGATTCGGTTCAAGCAAAGCTCATCACGCACCAGCTGCTCGATTTGCTCTTCGCCAAGACCGTTCGGTGCAAGAAAGTTTTGCGTGAAGTCGTTGTATTTCTGAAGGTCGAAACCGGACGAGCCGCGAAATGCTTCCAAATTGCGGACCACATCTGCAATCTCCGACGACGTCGGCCGGATCCCGAGTCGGGCTGCTTCGTGTCTCAGAATAACAAGATTTAAAATGAATGGCACGTAAGCCTCCGTTTCGCTTTTCGCGCCGGCCGAGAGAGCCTGCCGAAAGCTGGACATTCCTAGCGCTTGCGCCAGATCGAATAACCGTGCATCTCGCCGAGCTTCCACGAGTGAAATCGTGCGATTGTAGATTCGGGCGAAGTCATCGGGACGTATCGCGCTGTAATCCGTTTTCACGAAATAGATGCAAAATGGAAGCGCCAGGATCGCAATCACGATCATGAGCCAGTGACGATGCTTGCGAAGAAGTGTGATCATTCGCGTCTAACTATGTTTCAGCCCGCGCTGAATGACAAACTGCATGACCGGCGTGCCGCCCGCAATCGGCAATCTAAACGCTGCTCGTCAAGCTCCGCTACTTTACTGATTATTGACGACCATTTGCGGAACGGGTTTGCTCAGTTCAAGCCGGTTGCTTACCTTCTGGAGCAAGGCCGCTTGCTCTTTGAGCTGAGCAGCGAGAGCCTTAATTTGTTTCTGCTGCTCTTGCACTGTGCGGTGCTCTTTAAGGAACTCGTTCAGCAACATCGCGTTCACCGCCTCGTAGCGCACGGTGTAGGGCTTCCCCTGGGCGTCGCGAGCCACCAGGTCGGAATTCACCTTTGCCACTTCCTCGGCCACCAAGCCGAATTGCGCGATGCCCTTGGGATCAATCTCGTGTCTGTAGCGGAAAGTGACCGGTCGGAGCCCGAGGACCGCTTCGCTCGTCTTGTCCATCGGTTTGATCTGTTCCTTGAACCGGTGCGAGGAGGGCACCACGCCCAGTTGACCAGTGCTGCTGTCCACCACAACTGGTGAGCCTGAAACCGTTGCTCCACTAATGCCGGCGATAAAGGTGGCGTTCTGGGTTCCTTGCACGCCGATGCGGATCTTGTCGCTCTCGCTCATCATACCTTGGTTGCCGATATAGATATTGGCATCGCCCGTGGTAAGATTAACGCCGGCTGCCTGGCCCAAAGCAATGTTACCGGAACCGGTGTTGTGGAAGAGCGCGTTATAACCAACAGCCGTGTTAATCTCGCCAGTGGTGTTCAAAGAGAGCGCTTGAAACCCATAGGCCGTGTTATTGAACCCAGAGGTGTTGTGAAAGAGTGCCTGAATACCATTAGCCGTGTTCTGATAGCCGGTGTCGTTGCTATAAAGCGCTTGTTGACCGTTGGCCATGTTAAAGAAGCCCATGGTATTGTTATAGAGCGCTTGATAACCGGTGGCCACGTTATCGAAGCCGGTGGTGTTGCTAAAGAGCGCTAAAGACCCGTTGGCCGTATTCTCGTAGCCGGTGGTGTTGCTATAGAGCACGGCGTACCCATTAGCCGTGTTATCGTGACCGGTGGTGTTGAAAGCGAGCGCTAAATACCCGTTGGCCGTGTTAGCGCTGCCGGTAGTATTGCTCAAGAGCACGCCGTACCCATTAGCCGTGTTAAGGCTGCCGGTGGTGTTGGCATAGAGCGCTTGATAGCCATTGGCCGTGTTAGCGCTGCCGGTAGTGTTGCTAAAGAGCGCTTGAGACCCGTTGGCCGTATTCTCGTAGCCGGTGGTGTTGCTATAAAGCGCGCCGTACCCACTAGCCGTGTTAGTGTTGCCGGTGGTGTTGAAAGCGAGCGCTAAATACCCGTTGGCCGTGTTATCGCTGCCGGTGGTGTTGCTCAAGAGCACGCCGTACCCATTAGCCGTGTTATGGTTGCCGGTGGTGAGGCTCAAGAGCGCTAAGTCACCCTCAGCGGTGTTGCTGCCCGGATAGCCTCCGTCCGGCGCCGGGGTAACCCCGAAAGCTTTCGGGGCCGGCCCAAGCCCAAAGCAGGCGAGCACGACCGCGATGAGAAGGAGACTGCGCCGCAAACGCAGCCGACTGATTGAATTTCTTACAGGTAGAATTGTAATTTGACGCCGAATCGATTGGTACATAAGACTCTTTTCTTTCCCCCGGTTAGTTTAATTCTGCCAGTGACGGCTCTGAATGAGGCGGAAAAAAACCCACCGGAACGAAGCCTCTTCTACCCCGATTCAGATCTGGTTGCACTAGAGGTCTTAAGAAAATGCCGCCCGTTTGTCAAGACAAACCATTGTGAATAATTTCCCGCATATCCGCCATATTAAAGATTCCGCAACGGGACTGGCGGGACTTTCCCTTAGAATGACGAAATTACACTGCTATTCCGCCGTCCACGCAAAGCACTTGACCGGTGATGTAACTTGCTTCGGACGACGCCGCAAAAGCCACTGCCGACGCAAGGTCCTCCGGAGTTCCGACGCGCTGGAGCGGAATTCGTTCCTGAATCGACTTTTAAATTTCTTCCGATAGCGCGCTGGTCGAATCAGTGGCGATGTAGCCAGGGGCGATCGCATTCGCAGGCCGATGACGGAGCTAATGTTAATAATACGACCATGGCGCTGTTTGATCATCGACCGTTGCACCGCCTGCACGAAATTGAACGCGCCTTTCAGGTTTGTCTTCAACACCACGTCCCAATCTTCCGGCGACATGGCCATGCTGAGCATGTCGCGCGTCACACCGGCATCGTTCACCAGAATATTGACCCGCTCGAAATTGCTCAGAATTTGTTCGCCGATTCTTTGCACGTCGGCATAATTGGAGACGTCAACCGCATACGCTTTCGCCGCGCCTGTTCGTGCGGCGGATTTTCGTTTTTGGAATCCGATTCGTGCTTTGCTAAATTTCAATAGAACGTGTGTGGGCGAATGAACTGCCTTTCGAACTCGGTTGGTCAACGGCGCGTTGAATTACGATTCGCCGTCTTTGTGAAGCAGATCGAAAACTACCAGATGGAGCGCCCGGCGGTGTTGCCCGTGTGCGTCGATTGCTTGCTCGCCGCAAGGCTTTGGTACACGCCGCTTGTTGAGCCGTCGAAGAAAAAGGCGTCACGATTATGTTAAACAGAGCCTTGCAAGCGCGCCGTTGGGCAGAATTGCCGGAGCGCGGCACGCCGGTCATGCTGCGGCTGATCCATGGGATCGCCGTAGGCATCGGGCGCTGGGCGGCGAGGCTGCTGCTGTATCCGATCACACTTTATTTCATGATCAGCGCACATGCCGCCCGGCGAATATCGCGTGAGTACTTAAAGCGGGTGCACGGCCATCCGGCCCATTGGTGGCATGTTTTCCGCCACTTTCACTCCTTCGCCGCCACAATATTAGATCGAGTGTATCTACTCAGAGGCGAGTTCCAGCGCTTTGACGTAACACTTCATCACAAAGAAATCCTGCACCGCCAGGTCGAAAGCGGGAAGGGCTGCATCGTTTTGGGCTCTCACTTGGGTAGTTTCGAGGTGCTGCGCACCCTGGGCGTGACGCAGCAGGATTTTCCGCTCAAGGTGCTGATGGATACCACGCACAACGAGAACATCACCCGCTTTCTTGATGCGCTTAACCCGGAGATCGCCAACACAGTAATCGTTTCGGATCGAGCGGATGCCTCGCTTAGAGTTAAAGAGGGCTTGGATGCGGGTTTTCTGATTGGCACGTTAGGCGACCGCGTCTCAAGCGATGGAAAAACCACGCAATGTCAGTTCTTAGGTGCGCCGGCTACATTCCCGGCCGGCCCGATCCTACTTGCTGCCGTTATGCATTGCCCTGTCATTCTGTTTTTCGGCCTTTACCGCGGGGGCAACCACTACGAAATTTACTTCGAGCGATTGGCTGAGGAAGTAATCCTAAATCGCCACCGGCGCGCGCAGGACATCCAGCATTGGATGCAATGCTATGTCGACCGCCTGGAGCATTACACGAGGCTCGCGCCTTACAACTGGTTCAACTTCTATCCATTTTGGGATTAACGGTCGCTCGGTTGAAAAATGTAAGAGCCGCGAACCGAATATGCCTATAGCCAAAGCGGAAATCCGCACGCTCATCCCGCATGCCAGTCTTATGTGTCTGTTGGATAGCGTGCTCGAGTGGGACGACGAATCGATTGTGTGTACGAGTGAGACGCATCGCGATCCGGCCAATCCACTGCGCCGTGACGGACGGCTATCAGCGTTACATGCTTTCGAATATGGTGCGCAGGCGGCTGCCGTCCACGGCGGATTGCGAGCGCGATCAGCGGGTGTGGCCGCGCCGCCGTATTATCTGGCCGCGCTGCGGGATGCGCATTTGCAGGTGATGCGCCTGGATGACATCGATTCGCCGCTCGAGGTTCGCGGGCAACGCTTGTTCGGCGCCGGCGGCAATGCGATTTACGAATGCCATGTCTCAGTCGGCGATGCTCTTTTGGCCGACGGACGCATTACCCTCATGCTACGCACGTGATCACTTTAAACGAATGATTGTCACGGGAGTGCGACAAATGAGCTTTGAAATTTCCTGCGCGATTCGCGCCGATCATCCCAGCCTGGCCGGGCATTTCCCGGGCGCGCCTATTGTGCCAGGCGTAGTGATCCTCGATGAAGTCGCCTCCGCTTTGGCCGAATGGCGCAAAGATTGTCAGCTTACCGGCATACGTGCAGTCAAGTTTGTCCTGCCATTAAAGCCTGAGCAACCGTTTACCATTTGTCTTACGGCGAAGGGTGCGAAGACGGAGGTGGATTTTTGCTGCCGCGTCGAAGGCCGCATGGTAGTTGAAGGTCGCCTTGAGATCCGTTGCGACAAAATCTGACATGACAGACGCGGCATTATTCAAAGCGCCCGTCTTTAACCTTCAACCACCCGATCCACGCCTGGCAAATTGGCTTAAAGGGTACCCGCCATCGCTGTTCAGCGAACGCTTGTATCAAAGCATCGAACTAATAGAGCGCTATAGTATTGATTTGGCGATCGATTTGATCGGCCGATTGGATGTTATTGATCAACTCGGCCAGTGGCGATCGGCGAGAAAACTTTGTCAGGCGCTTTCGTTTCAGCCGCGTTTCAGTTCCGCCCTGGGTTGGCTTTTAGAGCGGCTGATCGAGACGGGTTGCATCGAGGCGCGAATGGACCATAACACCCGCTCCTATCGCCTGCGCCATCCGCCGTGGCGACCTGAACTCGCCCGCCTGCGCGCTTTCGGGCTTGATATTGACTGCGGCAATGCGCCGACGTTGGATTTATTAGACCAGGCAGCAAGCCTCTATCAGCCGGTCGCGCGCGGCGAACAGACGGGCGAGCAGGGCCTGTTCGGAGCGCAAACTATATCGCTGTGGCTGAATTATTTTCACAATGATAACTTAACTTACACAGTGAATAATTGGGTGGGTGCGGCGCTCGCCGCCGACCGCCTGACTACTCGACCCAAGCTGCGGATTTTAGAACTCGGCGCCGGCGCCGGCAGCGCCGGTGAAATCTTACTGCGCTGGTTTGATGAACGTGGGCTTCTGCCGCGCATAGAACGGTACCTGATTACAGAACCGAACGCCTTTTTCCGGCGGCGCGGTCAGCGTGAATTATTAAAGCGCTATCGCGATCTGCCGCTGGAATGGGGGGCGCTTGACATTAATTTGCTATGGGACACTCAAGGCGTAGCTCGGGGTGAGTTCGACCTGGTATACGGCGTTAACGTCCTGCATGTCGCTAAGGAGCTGTTATTTAGCTTAAGCCAAGCGCGTGACGCGCTGGCGGCCGATGGTTGGTTGGTGATTGGCGAGTGCGTGCGGCCCTATGTCAATCAGCCGATCTACGCCGAGCTGATCTTTCAGATCTTAGACAGCTTTACCGACGTGAATACGGATCCCGAAATTCGTCCGAATCCGGGCTTCCTCACCGCGGATCAGTGGCGCCGCGCATTTACGCGCGCCGGTTTCGAGTGCGCCGAAGTCACGCCAGACGTCGATCGTATTCGCGAGGTGTATTCGCATTTTTTCACCGGTGCCATCTGCGGACAGTGCGCTGCCAGAAATGATGTTCGATAACCGCTATAAAAAAGGGGCTAGAGCTCAGCATCGACACTACGTAGTAAAGCTGAAATGTAGCTCAAAGTTTGATCATTTGGATGGCGATTGCGGCCAATCGGCTCTGCCTGCAATCTCGCCTGCGGTGAGCTGGATTAATCCCCACACCTTACGCAAATGCTGCTCGGTCGTGAGCACATTTCCAAAACCGATCCGCAGGACCGTGCGACCATGTAACTTCGTTTGCGTAAGATAAGCGCGGCCACTCGCGTTGATTCGCTCCACGATCTCGCTGTTTATCATGTCGATCTTCGACTCGTGAACGCTTTCGGAGTTCTTTTTGTCGGTGGCGACGAAGCGAAAACAAACAACCGGCATCACCACCGGCGCGGTCAGCTCGAAGCGGTTGTCGATCTTGACCCAGTCTGCGAGCAGATTAGCCAGCCGGAGATGATCGCGAATACGCGCGGCCATTCCCGCGCGGCCAAATGTGCGAAAAACCATCCAGGCTTTTAATGCACGAAATCTTCTGCCAAGTTGGATTCCGTAATCCATGTAATTTTTCTCCGCTTCCACCGTGTCCCCGCGCAGATACTCGGGGACGAGCGCGAAGACGCGGCGGAGTCGTTCGAGATCGCGCACGTAAAGCACGCTGAAATCGAGCGGCACAAAAAGCATTTTGTGCGGATTGGCCACGATCGAATCCGCTTCGCTCCAACCCGCCGTCACCCATTTGCATTCGGGCAAAAGGGCGAGTCCGGCCCCGTAAGCGCCATCGATGTGTAGCCACATTTTCTGTTCGCGGCAGATCCGCACGACCTCAGCGATTGGATCGACGCTTGCGGTCGATGTTGTGCCGACTGTGGCAACGACAGCAAGCGGCTTGAATTTTTCCCGAAGATCATGCGCGATCATTTCACGCAATCTCGTCACTTCCATCCGAAATTCGGCGTCACTCGGCACGCGCCGCACGTTTTCCTCGCCCAGCCCGAGCGCAATCGCTGCTTTTTCCACGGAGCTGTGCGCTTGATCAGATGTGTAAATGCGAAATCGCGGGACATCGGCGCGACCCGCGAGTCCGAGCTTGCGCGTTGAGGGCGCGGCTTGCTCGCGCGCGACCGCGAGCGCATGCATGATTCCTACCGAGGCCGTGTCGTAAACGACGCCGTCAAATTCCTCCGGCAAATGCAGCCATTGGCGGAGCCAATCGATCACGAGCGTTTCCAGCTCGGTCGCGGCCGGTGACGTGCGCCAAGTCATCGCGTTCACGTTCAGCGGCGCGGTGATGATTTCGCCGAGGATTCCAGGCGCCGTTGTCGTCCAGCCGAAGTAACCCATGAAGAGTGGATGTCCCCAATGCACGAGTCCGGGAACGATCACCCGATCGATGTCGGTCAGAATTTTCTCGAATGATTCGCCATCCTCAGGAGGTTCCGCCGGCAATGCGGCGAGGATCGCGCCCGGCTTTGCGTTTGGGCCGACCGGACGCTCACCGATTGTTTCCCGATAATCCGCAATCCAATCGGCGAGCTGATGAAGTTGTTCGCGAAAAACCGCCGGCGAAACGTCGCCGAGCTCAGTCAGGCCAGTGTGCAAATTTGATTGTCCATCTTTCATTTCTTAAGCCGAGAAGTCGTCGCCATCTTCTAAGATCGACAAGCGTTGTGGAAGTCCTTGGCTTCGGTTTCAGAGGAAACACTCCGACGAATCGGAAGAATGTAAGTGCAAGGTTTCATGTCACCGCTTCTCAGGCAGGGATGGCTCTCCGAGCCGTCCGACTTTTCTCTCCGAAAAGGAATCGACGGACGCCCCGGAGGTGCATCCCTACCTGGTAATTAGAAAGCAAAGCCAAAACTGAAATGGAACGCGCCGAAATCTTCGCCATTCTGCGGATTAGGATTAACTCCATAATCGAGACGAACCGGTCCGATGGGCAACTTATAGCGCAAGCCGACACCGAGCGCGTAACGCATGTCGCCGAGGCCGGGTTCCTCCGCAGTCGGCAAAAGATTACCGGCGTCGGTAAATAGCGCGCCCTCCAATTCACCGAAAATCGGAACGGTGTACTCGATGTTAAAGATCGTAAAAAATTCGCCGCCGATCGGATGACCTTTGCGATCGTGTGGGCCGAGGTCGCGCTCGCCGAAACTTCGCACGCTGTTACCGCCGCCATTGAAAAAGCGTTCGTCGATTGGAATCGCCGTTGCCTCATCTGCTCCGCTGGTGGTGAGCGAATGAATGATGCCGGCGCGCGCGCCGAACGCGAGGGAGGACTGCCGGAACCAGCGCTGTAATCCGCTGCCCGTATTATCTTCCACCACACCGGGAGCCAGCGGCTTTGGTCCAAAAGGAATATAGTAGCCGACCCGGACCGTGCCGCGGACGAATTCGATGTCGCTTCCGAATGCGTTCAACGCCAAGTCCAGGGTGTTATTGATGACGAGCCCCCGAGGGGACACGAGTGGACTCTCGCGCAGATCAAACGTGTTCGTGAAGCCCAGCGTATTCACGAAATATGACGTCTCACCCAGGAAAATCGGTTTGATGGCGGCGCTGGTTATTTCGACATGTCGAACGGCGAAGATCACGCCAGCCTCGTCCTGTTTTGTAATCTTGCGCGTCAACTCGAGGCGGCCGCCCAGCTCGAACTTGGAATAGCCGTCGAAATCGAAAGTCAAAGCCGCCAGCCGCGCTTTGAAAGCAAAATCGGTGTCGAAAAGGAACGGGTCTTCGTAGGCGATTTCGCCTTTGTAGCCTCGCTGCGACACTTCAATCGAGGTCGTGAGGGGACGACCGTAACCGAAGAGATCGCGATCACGAAATAGCACGCCGAAAATCCCGCCCTCGTATGACCCGTAGCCGATGGCTAAACCGAACTCCTTGCTCTTGGCTTCTTCCGCCGAGATGTCGAGGCGTAATAGATTTCCATCGACCGGCACCGGTTTAATTTGCAGGACGTTGAAGAGACCTGTCCCCATGAGCGTGCGGAATCTCTCGTCGAGAACGTCTGGACTATAAGTTTGGCCGCTCAGCTTGCTGAATCGCTTGGTGACATAACCGGGGCGCAGACGATCGAGCCCACTCACCGTCACGCCGTCAAAATGGTAAAGCGGTCCGGCCGCAATCGCGATCTCCACCGGCACGTGACCATTCACGGCCTCCTCCGGCGCGCCGGTCGCTTCAACTTTCACATCATAGTAACCGCGCGTCTTAAAGTAGGTCTGCAAACGTCGCGGGATATCGGCGACACGCGCATCGGTGTACGGCTGCTGCAAGAGATCGAGCATTTGCCCGCGCAATGTTTCCGCGTCGTAAATGGCCCGCCCGCTAAATGAGACGTCGCCGAAAAAATATTGCTTCCCCTCGTGAATCGGGATGATCGCGTCCACCTGGTTGCTTTGCTCGCGATAGGTGTAGCGCGGAGGATCGACCACGGCATCGAGGAATCCCTCCGCGATATAAAAGCGATGGACGAGATCGGCGCCTTCTTGAACGTCGGCAGCGACGAAGGGGAGATTTTTTTGCAATTTCGAATAGCGCTCGCGTGTCGGCCCTACCGCGTACTCGAAGAGCTTCTCCGCTGGTTCTCTTGTGTTGCCATCAAAGATCACATTACCCAGAGTCATGAGCGGGCCTTCGTTGATTTCCAGACGTAGGCGATCACTCGATTCGATCACATAACGCACGTCCACTTTCGCGTAACCATGTTTCCGGTAAAAAACTGCGAGAAAAAAAGCGAGATCATCCCCGCGCGCTGCGGTTAGTCCGAAATCATCGATCGTTGTGATCTGCTCCTTTAATTGCGATCGCAATTCCTTTTCATCAAACGCGTGCTGGCCGCGAAATTCGATCACGCTCGCGCGCTGCGCCCGCTTTTCCTGCTGCTTCGCGACCGCCCGTTTTGCTTTGTCTTTTTCTTCCTGTTGCGGCAGATCGACGGCGTTTTGCGCGAGCAGCGTGGTCCCCGCCAATACGTTGCACAGAATAAGACCAATGGTGCGTCGCATCTCAGCGGAAGCGGATGAGATATCTTACCATACCGCGAAAATCTCCGCCGACGCCGAGGTCGCCGACCAGAACGAATTGCTGGTTGATCTTGAAACGCGCCGTGGCTTTTTGTTGGCCGGTGCGTGGATCGACCATGCCAATGTCCACGTCCAGGCGATTGAAGACCGATTCGCCTTTCGTCGGCTGACCTTTCTTGAAAATTTTCCGGTAGAGCTGTTGCACCAGCAACGACGCGGCCCGCCCGGCCAGCACGTTGTTACTGGCAGTGAGTTCTTCTCGCGTCACTCCAGTTGCGAGCAGCGAGATGACTTCTTCCTGGGGAAGCGGCGGCTCGCTTGAGAACATCGCTTCCGGCGCCAGCAAGGTGCCGTAAACATAAACATGAATCGTGTAATCGCGGAGCAACGAAGTGCCGTGCAAATCAATCTTCGGATTCATTGAATCGCTTGGATCAAAATAAAGAAAACCAGAGGCGATTTCGAGACGACTGAACGGAAGGGTCGCTTCCACATCGTTGAGTCGAACCAAGCCTTGCAATCCTGGATGCAGTCCCGTGCCGCTCAATTTCAGATCGCTCACGGCCCCGCCGTTGGCCAGGTTGCCGCGAATGAGCACCGCGTCCTTCGTCTTAATCGCGACATCAAATTTCCAATCGCGGATCGGCGGTTGCGGGAAGGAAAAATCCGGGCGCGACGACGGCGGCTGCGGCGCGGGCCGGCCCGGCAGACCGATTGGGATCAAATCGATATTCTTGAGGAACTGACTGTTGGTCAGCGCGACATTGCCTGTGACGGTTGCGCTGCCGATCGGTCCGACGACTTTGATGTTCGCGTCCGCTCGCGCGGTCAATGTGTCGTTGCGCGCGACCAGTGCGCTTTCGGCTTTCAATTGCAGATCCAGATTCGCGGCGGTCAGTTTCGGAGATGTGATGCGGCCAGTCACCGAAAACGGGCCACCGGCAAGTTCGCCGCCGAACCTTTCGAAGGTTAGCGCGTCACGCGCAAAGTTGAGCCGGCCCTTGAAATTTGTCAGCGCGGGCAGCGTAGGATCGCTAAACCGGGCGAGGTTCACAGTCATGTCGCCCGCGCCGGTGAAAATGGGGTGCCCGATCGTCCCGCCCAGATCAACATCCAGCGCCGCGTCGCCATCGAGTTCCTGAATCGCGGGTACAAATTGTCGCAGGAAATTGACGGAACTTCGCGGCAACCGGACTTTTGCGCTAAGTGGCGTGGCCTCATCCAGCTTCCGTTCGCGCAGAATCTTTGCCGCGTTGAACGGCAGGTTCGCTGTCAGTTCCATCGGTTGAATTTTGGTCTGTTGCAGCTTGCCTGAAACGTTCAGTTGGTTGTGTTGCGCCTGCGCGGTGAGATCGAATGTCGCCGGCTCCAACTTGGGTAGTTGCTCGCTCCGGACATCGCGCATCTGCACGTCAAGCTGCGCGTTCAAATCCGCCAGGGTTCCTTGCGCGTCGAACTTCACGTTGATTGTCCCCGAGGCCGCCGGTTTTACGCCCACATCCTCGAAAAGTCTTTTGATGTCGATGTTCTCCGATTGAAAGGTCGCCGTCACCTTTCCATCGGACGGAGATACTGGCGCACGCGTCCCAAGGTTCTTCCAAATAAACGGGACCGAGACATAGCCCGAAGCATATTTGGCTGTGCCCTGATCAAGCTGGATCTTTGTAAGCTCAAGCGTTGCCCCGCTTGCCCGACCGATCGCTTGGAAATCCATCTTGTTGCTGCCGAGAAAGAGAATCGGAACATTCAAACCAGCCGGCGAATAGGCGGCTTCCGCCTTCGCCTGCAACGATTGCAAATCGCCGTAGCGGCCTTTCTCGAGGGCAAGCTTCAGGCTCCCGGAATGTTTGAACGTCGTCGCTGCTTCGCCGCGGCCGTCCCAATTGATAAAGAACGATCCCGCCAATTTGCGCTCGTTTCCATAAGCAGTGAGCAACGGTTCGAGCGTCGATAAGTCCGAAACACTCGCCGACAGCTTTCCGCGGTAGCGATGTGGCGCACGAAGATCGACGAGTCCATTCGCGCCAACAAAATCGCGTTCATTCAAACTCGCGGTGAAATCATTCACGTAAATCACGTTGCTCGAGATCGAGCATTGCGAGCTCAGTTGCTTGAAGAGCAAATCTCGCATCTTAAGATTCGATCCAAAGATTGTGATTTGGCCGTTACTGACTCCCTGCTTCCGCTCAATCTGCGCTGCGACGTGCAATGTCCCAATGATCTTATCCGGCGAATCGGACGCCCAATAATCGCCGAGCTCGATCGCGTTTAGCGAAAGGTCCAACTGCGCTGATTGTGACGCGGCCATGCGCAACTCTTCCGGCAACCGATATCGGCCTCGAACACTGAGGTCGTTTTGGTTCCGCCTTAGATTGAGGCGTTCCAGCTTGACCACGTCGTCGGCGCCGCGGAGCGCTCCTTCGACTGAATCAATCGCATAATCCCGATAACGCACATTAGTTATCTCCAGGTCCACCGCGGAGCGAAGATCGGCGAACCAGGATTTTCTAATATTAGACGGCGGCACTATCTTAGATGCTCTAAGATTAACGCTGAGCTTGTCGATCGCGCCGTTCTCAAATCCGATCGAACCCCCCGACGCCATGAAGTTGGCATCAAACTTCCCATTCTTGATCTCGATCTTGCCGTTAATCTGCGCAGAACCAGTCAACGGTTCGACACTTCCTGCCGTCATCGCGTGCAAATCGACAGCCTCACCTGTTAGCTCGAGCGTCGCGGCGCTGCGGCCGAATTGTCGGATGTCCGGCGGCAACTCGGCCGATCCGCGCAAATGGAATTTGTTTTGCGCGTGCACCAAATCAGCGACGGGCAGCGTCGCGATTCCGTCACGCGCAATCACTTGAAAATTGACGCGATCGAAAAAGATCCCTTGCTCGCGGAAGTTATTGATATGCGCGGAGGCAGTTCCATTCCACGTGCGCGGTGTGTTGAGCACGCCCGTTCCATCGATCGTAAGTCGCTCGATGTCGCCACGCCTAACTGCTTCCGATAAACCGAGATATTTGTTGAGCGCCTCGACTTTCACATTCTCAACAACCAAATGAGTATCTGTGTTTAGCGAAGTGCGCGTTTCGCGCAAAAGGAGTGACCCCGATAGTTTTCCGGAACCCATCTCCGACTCGACCTCGATCGTTAACGTTCCCGACCTGATTCGCGAAGCATCCACCCTTAGGGAGTGAATGCGCTCCTCATTATTGAGGACGAGATCGCGTACCATCAGATTGCTGTTTACGTAAGAAACCGGCGCGGAAATTTTCGACCAGGCTGGCGCCGTTGGGAGTTGCAATTTCTCGATGCGCAATTCGCCCGGCGTGCGCGGATTCAAGTCAAGATCGACATGTTGCATGACGAAATCGTGCGGCTGATTGCGCACGACAAGATCGACATCGGACAACCGCAGCCGTTCCGCTGGAATGATTCCCGGTAGCCTGATTCTCTCGTCGACTTTCGGAGGACGCACTTTGAGCGGCGTTCCCGCCGGATTCAAAACAAAGCGCGCACAACGCACCTCGATATTTCGGAAGGCATCGGTCGGGCCGTGCCGAAGAAAGCGCCATAAACTGTAATCCCCGTGCGCGAAATCGGCGTCGATCGATTCGACGTCCGAGGGACCAATCGCGACCGCGTGAAAGTTCCGTACGGTCAGACCGGTAAAAACATTACCCTCCAAACGGAAATCCATTTTCAGATTTTCTTTGGCTGCGTAATGCAACGCAATCTGCCGCACGAGGCCCTGCAGCAACGGCCGATGAAAGATCAGCACTAGCGCGCCAAAGATCGCCAATGCAATCCAGGCACGGCGCTTCCATCCTCTGTACGGAGGAATTTCTGCCTCGCCATCTTCGCCCACGAGGGCGGTACTCTATTTCCACGAGGGGAAAGCGCAAATAATGCAACTGTAGCGGCGCTCTATGAGCGCCGAAGGTGCAACGCTCAATAATCCAACGCCTAACTCAGAAGCAGCACTTAACGATTGCGTGTGACGGCGTCTCGCGTGACGCTTTTCGAGAAAAGCATGAGCCCGGACAAGCTCTTCGATTATCTCGACGGCAAGCTCTCCACGAGGGAACGCGCGGAGCTGGAGCAGCGACTAACTTCGGACCAGCAATTACAACGCGAGCTCGCGGTGGCGCGACGAATTCATGCGAGCATGCGCGGCGATTCGCGCGAGGTTTTGCTGCCAGCCCAGGTGGATGTTTCGGAACGCGGCCGAAAAATGGCGCGCCGCGTCGGCGTGGCGTTTATCATTCTCATGGCCGCAAACGTGGGGGTCGGTCTATGGCTAATCGCACGACACGAAACGAAAAATCCGAATCGCGAATTGCTCGAAGCGCAAATGCGCCAGCAACTGGCGAAATCTCTCGAACAGGCAGCGGCGACGGCGCTCACGCCCGCACCGCTCGGCGTGAGCGAGATCACAATAG
>Ga0137362_10001333_pt1 | contig 15103 bp, 18 predicted proteins | sample MadtaG_2_FD_104801 | JGI IMG/M metagenome (GOLD analysis project Ga0137362, IMG submission 104801) | Vadose zone soil microbial communities from Angelo Coast Range Reserve, California, USA - Mad1_100_16 metaG | ecosystem: Environmental > Terrestrial > Soil > Vadose zone | place: USA: California... | reverse complement strand
CCGCCAACGGCTAAAATCGCGAAAGATGCCAAGGAGTGCGTGCAGGAGTGCGTGTCCGAATTCATCAGCTTTATCACGTCCGAAGCGGCGGAGAAGTGTCAGCTTGAGAAGCGGAAGACGATTGGCGGAGAGGATATTCTCTACGCGATGGTTTCACTTGGCTTTGAAAACTATGCAGAGACTCTCAAGATCCACCTTGCAAAGCTCCGCCAGGTGCGTCAACTTATTGTCCCACTGTCTACTTTGGCTGACTCTTGTCCGTTCTTTCTTTTTCAGCATCAGTCGGCAGCTTCGTCTAGTGTAAAGGTTGGGGAGAATGCAGAAGTGCACGCAGAGGACGAGTGAAAAAAGACAGTGTCCCACCTTCCTTCCTCACTTTCGAGTTTTTTTCTCCCTGCAGAGTGTGTCTACGAACTGTGTACGCTATGTAATGTTATTTCTATTTGTCGCGCGTCCGCCGCTGATCCAAAGGTTGCCCGGCATTGCCAAGTCCTGTTAAATCTCGGTTGAGGTCAAGCCGATCTACTTTCATACTTTGTATTCGTCTGAATAGAATAACTATCACGATGTGCCGGTGCCACGGTGGCGTCATTCAGGTGTAGCCCTGGTCCCCGAATCTTTCAGCGAGTGATGAGGCGAAGCAAAGGATGAACTAGAAAAGGGATTTTATATCTGGTGGCGAGACGATCAAGGACAGGAAAAAAACAAATAGCGTGGGCATGTAAACAGAGGGTGAACTTGAACGTCAAGTGACCTGGTCGTTGGTGAATTATGAAAAAAGAGTCTATTTTACATCGTCACCTATTACTGTAACCCCGCAGGCATTCCGGACTTTCTCAGTCACCGGAAACATGTGATGCCGTGGAGGTTAAAGTTAATTAATGTGATTTATTGTATTGGTCTGACTTGGTTTACGCCACAACTAAGCAAGCATGCTTCCTCAGGCTACGGAACATCCTCCAAGAGCATCGGGGAGTATCCTCTATACGTAGCTGTGGCCCTCACACAGATCCTTGATGTTCGAAGCAGAGTGGAAGGTACTATGGCCTGCCACGCCAAGCGCTCCATCTTGGACGACAGTGACGGCGCGGTCCGTCGACTGCATCCTTCCCGGCCTTTCGGTCCGGCATATCTTCATCCAGGGCTCGAGCGATGGCTCGTTAACCACAAATTTCAAGGAATAAACCGTGCGGTGGGTACGGTGTGTCCACTGCACTACTCAGTATATCTAATTCACCGAGTTCAGACCACAGACCACATAACCAGAGGAGCGCGCTCAATTGTTTTGTTGCATGATGGTTGGTTGAGCGCGCCTGTCAGGGCGCTACAACTCTCGGCGTATTTGATTTGAACCGTGGCCGGAAGCATTGCCACGCTGTGCGAGTGTTGAGCGCTTCAAGCCATGACAATTCGTCTTACGCGTGCTGTGTCGCACCTTTTCCACGCGGGTGGCCTGCTTATCGCAACATCGTCCTCTCATACAACAGAAATGAGCTCCTCCTCCTCCTGAACATTTTCGTCGGATAGAGGCGTAGGTCTAGAACCCCATCGTCTTTCTCAACGATAATAGGAAGCTCAAATCCCACTTTCACCCGTTCTTTCTTTTTTCTTTCGACGAGACGAAACCCTGACGACTCGGATGTCGTTATCGTCCATGATCACCCTACCTCCTTCGTCCGCAAAGGGATTTTATTCATGCTGGAACACATATTCCCGAGTCGCAAGCCCTGCCCCATCTTACAGCCTCTCACCCCCAATCAGCCCGCCAAGCTCCCCATCCCGCCGGATACTCAATCTACCTTCCGGGTCCGCAAATGGGTTATATTCGTCGTGGAAACACTACACAGGCGGTGCAAGCCCTGCTGGATCGAGTAGTCTCGAGCCCCCAATCAGCCGAGCATCGAGTCCTCTACATACTATCAGCAAAGTCTTCACCCAACGGACATCTTGGCCTGTGGACCCACCGCTCCCCCTTTCAGATCGGCACAGTTCCGATAGCGAATCTCCATCCAGCGTGGTCACCACCTCCGTATCTTTTTCGTACTCGGTCAAGTCGATAAATTCTCGCAAGAGTCGCCTCGCGGTCTGGTATCCGCGCCCTGTCCGGCCGCAGCAGCGCCTGTCTGGCGTGGGGTCAATCCCCGAATCTGCTGGTACGAGTCTGGAGAGCCTCTCTCCACTCTCAAGTCGGCCCGTATCCTTGTCCGTGTCGCTCCAAGGAAATCTGGCATCTATCGCAGAAAACGAGGTGAGTCTGTGGAGGTGGCCGAAGGGCTGGTGGTGTCAACAACTTGATGCTTAGACCTTCATGATAGCATGTCGCGGACGCGATGGGAACCCTGTCAATACTCTTTGACTCATCTCCTGGAGATGACTTTACCGTTGAGCGTCGTCTTTTCGCGTCCTGGGAGGCGCTACTGAAAATAAAGGATTATGAGGAGGTCCGTCCGCTGTCGTCCGCTGTAGTGGCTACGTGCTCATGGTGCTATCGTAATAGAAACATGCCACGCTCAACTTTCGGGCCACTACAATCTTCGCTGACACCCTCCTCTGTGTGCACAACGAGATCGCTGAAACGCGTTCCATTGGCGCACAAGAACTGACCCAACCGTGCGTGGGACTGAACGAGTGCGTTTTTGAGACCATGACATCATATCATTGACTGAACGTTATGTGTTTCAAATCAGGGCGTTCGAGGAAGCATATAATCTTCTATATAAATCAGGAATGATACCACCGGCCCCGGAACAAATACCAGCGCTGGACGTTGATATTTTCAAGAACTTTGTAGTAACAATCATACAACTGGTCGGGCTGATCCGTGCACTCGAAGTCCTGGTGGTAAGAAGGTCATGCTACCTATTCCTGACACATTAAAATAAACGAACTTTTGTTCAGGACTCTCTGGCGACGCTCGCAGTAGTCAAATCGTCGAACACCATGCACAAGGCCGACCTATTAGATGATGACGTGATTCTCAATGTCCCAGGGTGGCGCCAGCGAAGTGAAAGCACACTCGCACTTCCATCGGCGGCGGCGACGAGGACGAGGACGGCGCTTGAGGATACCGTCGATAACACGCTCCGCCTCCTGTTGGTGGCACGGAACGAGGAGGTCGAGCAGGAGCTTCGTGGCCTGCGCTTCCTCCTCTGGCGCGCGAGCCCTAGGGCCAAGGCCGAGCTCGGGAACATCGTGAAGCGGACGCTTCCGTTGCACCATGAGGAACTTATGAAGAGTCCCGTGGAGGACTTTGTCGTCCATTGGCAGGCAGCGGTCGATCCCTCTGCGCATGATGGAATTGATGATCGAATAATGGAGAACGAGGATGACACCAACTCCTGGTGAGGAGGTGATAATTGCCGTGGTACCTTATGACGAATTTTCGCGCTTGCTTTTGGCTTTGGTGATACGGAGGACTATGTGATAATGTGTCAGTGGGCCCAGCGCTTTATTTTTATCCCTGTATCAGGGCGGGTTCTCCCCAATGAAGACTAACTTATGTAAAACAACATGACGCGGGAGACGCGGGAGAACATGAAGAACTAAACAGTCAATTAATGTCCAATAGATTGACAAATAACTCGAAACAACTGTTAATACAAGTCTTATAAAAACAATTGAGTATTGTAGACCCTCATCATGAGTCGAATAATTATGAATAGACATACTTGAATAATTTATTGTAATATAAGTTATATGCTTAGCAGAGCTCTATAATTTCTTACTGTATGTAAACCAAGTTGTCATATTAGACTGTTTAGTTGACCATAAGTTGACTCCGCTAACCCGCTCCTGCTAGTCGTGATATTATTGAAAACCTGATGAGGCCTCGTGAGTGTTGCGAACTATTTGTCGCCCGGTACAGGCCTCGCAATACCTCATTTGACCCATAAAGGACGACTTGGAGGTCGAGGAGGTCGATCGCCAAAGCGGGACAGAGTATTGGATGGCGCCTGGGGTCGAGATGGAGTTTATGCACAGTCCGATCAAGGCCGACCGGTGGTCGTGCGGACATGTTGTTCTGTATCTTCTTGCGTGTCTGGGACAGAAGAGGAGCTCCTGAAGGCAATTACGATGAAGTTAAAGGCTCACAATACCTCGCGGCGGTCGTCGATGCTTGAATGGCATAAGTGGCCCGTCGCATCGCTTTGAACATATTCAAATGTGGCCAATGTAGCCGGCAAGAAAAATCTTCGCAATCTTAGTACATCACTGCTACCATCGCCGATCGTCATCACTATTCACCGGCGCGAATCCGACTAACTGCTTTCATCTCTCCGCCGAGTCTGCTGTCCGTATTTTCCCCCCTGGTCGTGGGGTCACTCCTTTGTTTCAAGTTTCCCGGACTGATATTCGAGGGGGAGAAAAATTCAAGTCCACTAGTATGTTGTCTGCATCCGAAGACTCCCACGATTCCTCAAACCCATAATCTTGGGCTTGAACTGTATCAGACTCAATGCATCAATGAACCCCGCGGCTTCCTCAACGACTCCGCGATTCCCAAGAATGTTTCCGTGAGCCGTACCTGAGATGGATTAGCTTGGTTCAAGTCATATCCACGCCAACGCCACGTGTACTCACTGTGTCCAAGGCAGTGGCGAAAGAAGAAGGAACGGTCTCCTGTACAGGACGCGAAGTATCATTAGGAGGATTGTTCTGTAGATTTAGCGCGAGATACGCCATCCTGCGGAGGGTAGCTTCCGCGGCGTCTTCGCCAAAGGAAACAGCATGGAATGACAGAGGTTTCCTGCTCGGGTCATTAGAGATGGGCGGCACGAGTATGACGCGAATTTACCCAAGATCTATTGCCGACCGACAGACGCTTTGAATTGCCGTGTCAGATACTGGGCATTCCCCATCTGAAAGGAAAATCATCACGGGCAATCTGCGTCAAAATGATTAATAAGAGATGGAACAGATGAAAATCGGATCATCGATACTAGCCTTTCTGCGCTCCAGCATTGTAACATGACTAAACGAGCAGTATCGAGAGCTGTGGTAAAGTTCGTTGCGCCGCCGGCTTGTTCGCTCAGGAGGGTACCCAAGAGTTGATCCGGAGTGCTCGTAAAGTCGTTAGTCAGTACGGTTTTCGCAGAGCCATTGAAAAGGATAACGCTGTATGCATCGCGCCGTCCACCACCTGGTTGTTGACCCGCCGTGACGACCGCGGGCGCGGCGTACCAGAGAGCGCTGTAGAGAGCCGAGTACACAGAATCGGAACCACGTCGGTTACTCGATTGCGATCCCGCAGCGATAGTGGCATGGCGGGCAGTCCAGAAGCTGTATAGTGCAGAATATACGGCACCGAGTCTGTTGCAAGCGCGTTGCCGAATCCTTGCTGCCACGGGCCCGTCCACCAAGGGTACACGGTCAGTGCAGGCCATAGAACCAGACCTGACACTCAAACATGAGATAAAGTACCTGACAACAGACGATACCCAACCTATCAATGACGAATATCCTAAAAAAAATCGAGATATAAGCACGGTCAGCAGCGAGCCATGAAAGGTTTACGACACATACACGTGGAATGCTTGCTGTGATACGACAGGATTTCTGCAGTCAAACAAATGACCATCATTGGATGTATAACCATTGCCTTCGATACGATCATTGGGGCCTCTGGGGGGATGAAACATGGGAAGTGTGCAATAAGATGGCCGGGCCGGGCCAGAAGCCGTTGCAGAATGTTCGGGCCCTGTGAATTGCAATTTCAGCCATAAAGTGAGCGGGCCTATATATGTCACCATACCCGGACACATGGCATCGCTACAATGAAAACGTCAATGACGCATCTGCTCATAAGAGCGCGACTCACCATTTCCCGAAGACGGTTTGTTCATCACGGGTGTAGGGGTCTGGAATCCGGTCTGAGTATGTGCGTTACACAAACGACAAATGCTCGTGACCTTTGAAGCCTAGATATGACGTCTTAATTTGAACAAAAAAGGAATAGGTGTACTCAACGTACCCATCCTGCGCCAATACAAGTTATGAGTGATGGCATCTTTAGGTCTGTCAGGGTTTGGAATCATCCTTGCGTTAATATGCTGTAACTCGGCCCCCTCGCAACGCGCATTTCCCCTAGTGCGACAGTATTCAATATGAACGTGTCTGCCCATCGATGAGCAAACCAGATTGCACATCATAGGTGCTCCCTCGTCATTAGCAGAAAATTTGCGACCTCCCAATTCAATATCAGCCTCATCGGGTCCATCTATAGCCCAGCGTGTCTGGGTCATAGAACCGTGACTAGTTTCATGTTCCTGCTGGGTATGACCTTGAAGGAACCGACAAAAGGCGTAAGTGCGTGTGTAAGTAGTATTTGCGATTGTCTCACCAAGAGGTAAAGTGCAGAAATAACCACAGTTTTTGCAACTACATTGTGTCAATGACCTTCAGTTGAAGTATACAGTAGTTACATACCGAGTCTCACAAAAGTGGAATGGTTGCTCTTCCTTGGTGTGGATGTGGGCGCCTGCATGTGATGTTTGCCCTGGTTCAATGGTCTTCACACATTGCAACCGCTTTGCAACTGGTCGTGAGTCAGCATGATGCCACATACTATAATACTGTAGCATCCAGGACGAACCTTGCGAATACTGAGTAAAATCGGGACAGAATCAGAAATAAACTGCGAAGAAAAAAGTTATAATTGCCATCACCTTGGTGTACTGAAACGTCTCATTTCTTCCTGTGAAGGTGGCCTCAACGGATGAAGGTGCAGTGTCAATTTGGCATATGCCTGGCGCTGAGCATAGTGCAGAACATGGGTGTGCTTCTCTGTTGGACTTATCTTATGAGTTCGAAATGCTTCAATTTGGACAAGTACGGACCCGCATAAATGAAATGAGCCAGTTGTAAGCCCATGGAGGTGAGGTTGAACGCAAAGGCGTCTACAAAGGTCGCATGTCACAGGGCAAAGCCTCATGTCGCAGGAATGGACATCGTGGGGTTGGTCGCTGTACGGAAGTCACTTTGTGGGAAGCTAGAACTGTATAGAAATAAACGTGCCTGGGCACACTGCATCCTTCTTGGCAAGAATAGGTCTTCCCACCGGGTAGCTTCATCCCTTGGAGAGCGCACGGCTGGTGATATCACGTATCTCTGAGCGAGTAAATCCAATAATCCTGAAATAAACCCATACCATGCTACACATGTGTACGAGCACGGAGCACATGTGCTCATCCTCAACGTGGCCAGCAACCTGGAGATAGTTGAGTACGTGATTAGAGCAAGTAGCAACCTCGGCTGACCTTTGTGCAATCTTGCAAACAACCTCGGTTTCCTGACAACTTGCAAGGACCACCACACAAGTGGGCATTGACAACGCAACTGTATGCTGATGAGAAAACAACATGGTTGGATTGTTCGCCTGACATACACATGCTCCCCAGGGTGGCCAGCGCTGTCGTCAAATCAGCCGGCAATCTCGACCAGAGGCCGAAAGACGTACGGTGTACCACAAAGTTTGATCTCATCTTTACAAAATGCACAGTTATAATTACACTTGTGTGTTGTTTCGCAGCTGTGCTCTCCCTCGTGTAAACGACTGCGTACACAGCAGAGATGACATGATGGACATTGAGCCCGGCAGAGTTGGGCATTTGATCTCATTTCGATGACCATGTTATCAAATCTCCTACGTAGATCCTCGATGGTAGCATGACCATCTTGGAACCGCTCCAAGTTTGAATCCAACCAAAGTTGGACGTGGTTGACCCGCAAGTCGATCGATCCCCTGATGTAGGATGCAAGTTTTGATGTCCAGTCAGAGTCGGGTATGGATTGCCGCGGCGTGTGTCTACTCCAGGAATCTCGTAAGATAGTAAGGTGAGCCTCAACATCGGCCTGCGAAACCTGGTCACGCCCAGAGATAGCGAAACGCGCCGGCGTATCTTCGCCTCCAATGTTGGTGTCGGTGTCCAAGTTCTAAGCACATAGTCAGAGACCGTCTCCGCAACTTGAATTAATAAGTACAGAACCTTTAAGAGTTCAATTTCGGGCTCAACTTCGGAATACCCTGTGGCTAACGCAATCGGAAGCAAATTGAAAAGTGTTCTGGCACGATGCTCGGTCATGGTCTCTGTCAGGTGACTATCAGGGACACAATGAATAAGGAGACGAAGCAACGGACGAGAAAGCGCTCCCCAGTCATTGGCCTAGGATAGATGTAGATGATAATTTGACCGTCATAGAATCGCAGAGACGTAGAACGGACCTTCAATTTCGCCATCAGGGTTTTGATGGTATGAAGAAATTCTCCTGCTGTTGGATATGAGGTCTTCTGCGAGTCCAAGCGTTTCTTTAGTGTGGAGAACAACTTGTAGAACTCCTTCGATTCGATCACAGGCCATGGTATGATGTCCAGCTTCCCACGGTGAAGACGAGTGATGAAATTCGCCCTTTGCTCTTGTTGCACGATCTTCTGAAACTTGAGAGAAAACCTACAAAGCACCAAATCAACTGAATGCTTATACAAATTCAACACGAAATCTTACTCGCGAGTTATTTCGACCTTGTCAGCCTCCACAACGTCCTAACAACGAAGTCAGATGACGGCGTGGGAGAATTATCGCCGGCGACGTGCCTTTATAATAATTACGAGGGTGGATTGGAAGAGAGATGGGTTAGTTGCTGGATCTAACACGGACGCACTCGACTGGAATGATTGGAACAGTCCGCTGATGTCCCGACTAAACGCAAAGTTATTTCGGAAAAGAACCTACTTGATTTTAGAACGAAACGATGGTCAGGAATTGTTGACATACAAGATTCGATATCGCAGTATTGAATAATACGAGGAGCGTATCCTCTTGTAAGGACCGTTCGACGCTATCAACACCTGCGATTTGCATAATTAATTAACCGACCGGGACGATACGATCTGAAGTCAATCCAACAGACCTTCGAAGTCGAGTGCCACGATAAGTGCATCATCTGTGGGTGTTACAGACAACCATACGCCCTCTGTTTGCGTTAGTTCAAACACGCGTGATTATGGGAGTAGTGACTATACCCGTTGTGCGCATGGCACTCCCAGCGAATGACGTATCCAGAAGGTGATTAAGCGAGAAGCTTTTCCCCACAGATTGTTGACCCATTGACGACACAACTTTTACGGGCTGTACATAAATATATGAGCGTTGGCCGTATGAAGCGTACGTTAACCCAAGGATATACCTTTGATGCCAAATACGACTGGAAGATCGATTCATACCAACCGAATGATAGTTTGTCCACAATCTTGCCGACTTCAGCACCGAGCAAAGACCTCTCCAATTCGGAGGAGAGAACTCCATCTGCCAGCGGAACAAACCTGTTCTCGCGGCAGACGGCAATATGAATCGGGATAAGGCAGAGCAAGTCAACCAGCCACTCTCCAACATGGTATCGAGAAACATCCCAGTTGGAGTTCATGATTACCTCATCCTGGAACGTCGAAAATTCCTTGGCCGACACTTTAATACGACGAAGTTCATCACCTGTGGGCTTCCTCGTCGTCTTTTCGAACGTGTGAATGAGATCGGAGAAGTATGATTTAAAAGGGTGCGAATGATTCTTGGCGATGAAAGTAATGCTCTTCTCCTGCCGTTCGCTCGATGACGTCAATGTGCGGCGTTTCACAGCGGGGACAACTGGGAAGCGGGACCAGACTTCAGCATGACAGTCCAGTAAGCTATTGTGCAGTGTGTGGTGAGTTCTATTATTTGACCCATTCCGGTTACCATTCTCCTTGAACATGAACTCTGTGTGCTTTTTCGTGATTCTAATGGCGATAGACTGCAAAGATCCAGAATTGATATCGAGGCCCATGAAGAAGACACGCCCTCGGTTGACCATAGAAGTAAGGACAGCGCCGTGAAGAGGAAATTCAGGGGCATCTAAGCGAACTCCTGCGGTTGATCCGAACGTTTCCCAATGATACGCTGTGAGGGATGGCTTTGATCCCTGAGTGTGATGAACAAGGAGACAGGAACCATCTGGGGACGAGAATATAGAGCTGGGGATAGTTGGAAGATGTAAAGAAGCGGGCCTTCAGAAGGTTAGCAAATAATGCTCAGCTAGGTGTTTCGAAAAATGGTACCTGAATTGGAGGGAGACGAAGGAAAAGACGCGGGCTTGTGAACTAGAGTCTACTAATACGACCTCTTCATTCCCACATACGAAAGCTATATGAAGTATCGATATTTCTGTTTGGCTATACCATGGGGCGAGATTGATCGCGGTTCCCTGTGCCTGCTGTGTCCTGCCGCTCTCGTCGAAAACAAACATGTAAAGTTGCAACTGGTCGAGCATAGTAAGTCATGGCTACGAAATATCCCAATAAACAGCATACTTTTGTTGAAGCACATACAGCCAGGGATCGCTGGGTCTCGTCAAAAGCAAAGAGGACGTCTTCGCCTAGCTTCTCGCGGTTAAGATTTTTGATGGTTCGCTCTCGCCGTATGGCCGTATTTATCGCATGGAGGTGGTCGAGATAAATGGAGACCCTTTCTCGGTCAAGCAGAACAAGCAGTAATTTTCCATTTTCAAGGATCTGATAGAATCTGCGAAATTGCCGTAAGGCACAGCGCCAGCGATGTAACAAAACTGATTCATACGCAATGTTCATGAAAATTGGCATGTGAAACTTGGTCGACAGTCGTTCGTTCACGGCAGGACTTGGTATGTAATCGGGATTTAACTGCATACTGTGTTTGTCGTCGTTCGTCAAGTCTACTAAATGAACGCAAAACTCGAGTTTGGCGTCTTCAATGACCTGGCGATGACCAGCAATTACATATTCTGATCCTAATACACGTTAGCTTGCAATGCTCACGAGTTCATGACGGTCCTATCCAGACGTACCTTGGCTATACCTGGAAGAGAAGCCTTGGTGAAAATTTAAATGCTTAGTCCTTCCTGCATTGAAGCGATCATTGTACGGTGTTCTAAGCGCAATCAGCTCCGTTATCTCAAGACAGGGTGGTAAACTCACGAGCCCCGTGACCCGATCGACTGCATGGTGATGACGCTGTCAAGGTACACCACGCTAGGTACTGTTAGATTTCATCTCTAAGCGAGAACCAGGAAGCGCACGAGTCTTGCCGCCCTGCCCCCTGTGCGTTGATGTCTTGAATAAATTTCAGGAGTTCTTTGCTCCGCGACTTCCTTTCCTCGCTGTCCATCTCATGCTGTACAGCTCGTTCGCAGTGTTCCCGCTGCATAGCTGACACGGCGTGAGCCATCGTCTTCACGACTGCATCGATTGAAGACGCGAGTTGAGTATGTGCAAGAGCCTCAATCTCTTCAATCACAGGCCGCAACTCTTCGTTTCCCTCGTTCTTCATCATGAGTAGAAATTGTGCGTCAGGAACCCTGGCTGCCAAGGTCCTCATTTCCTTCTCCAAAGAGTCCTCGGAACTGCCGGATGCGGAAAAGAGTGAGCGCGAACCCCAAACGCTTGTGCCAGAGCGCTTCTTCTCATCCGTCTTGGAAACAGTTTGCTGTGCACCGCGGAAATTACCTTCAACAAGAACATCATGAATGAGTTCAGCATGGGCTCTAGTATCCAGATGCTCGTTTTTATCCAGGAGGTATTTGACAGCGAGCAGGCGCAGCTTCCGAGATTCAAAATCTGGGTCGCGCCTTAGAACCAGGTCAAATCTAGCACCATCTAAATGCTTCTGATACACAACTCGAAAGCCAGGATAGAGTGACTCGAGACCGGAGAGACGCATCGAGCCTGAAAAAAATCCATCAGTCACATCGAAAGCTTGCCACAGAAACACTTTACCTGTAGCCTCCTGATTAGTATCCGAGCGAAAATCGTCTTGAACGTCGGCAGAAAGGCTACCAGGTTCCAGCGATCTGAAAGGAGTAAAATCTGTTATCACTGTACCGTGTAGGAGATCATCCATCAAGACATACGGAAAGAGTCTCAATACATCTTCGATAACAACTTCCCGAAGAGTACACTGTAATGAGTCCCCTCCTTTAGTGATTTCTTGATAAACCATGTCTTTCCTCTTCCTCAACTCTTCCTTATACCTAGCACGAATATCTTGGTTCGTTGCACGCCACTCGTCGCAGAGTTCCGGGAAAAGATCGGCAAGAGCGACGTCTATCAAAGCTTGTACGACACTCTCTTCCAATTCTTCCGACAGAATGAGGGCGTTATCTATTCTGTGAAGAACATGAGTATAAGACAGTGGCATAGACATATTGGAGCACCTACAATAACCGCTTGAAGGACATCCGGCTTAGAGTCAGTTCGTCGAAAGCCTCGGAACGCGTTTGACGCTGGATGTAAGATGCGGTCAAAAACCCTTGTGTAGTTTCCCCGGGTAAAAGGCGAGGAGCAAGGGCCGCGGGATCAACAGGACATTCAGAAGAACATTCCGGGGGCGAAATATGGTGTGAGTTCATCTTGGACGAGTCAGAAACTAAATACTCGAGAAAAACGATTGGGAAAACACCTGAAAACCTGGGTATGCAACTGCCCTTTCCTCTTGTTCGTTCGTCTCGGAAACTTCAAACGTGAACAACCGATCGGAGTCGCAGGCTTCCATATCAACAGATTCCACATCGCTGTCTTGGTCGCTCCAAACAATGGCTTTTGAGTGTTCATGAGATAACAAAGCAATCACTTGATCGCATATCTTCGTGAGATATCTACGATACATGTAAAGCAGTGATAAGGCACAAATAGTTTAGAAAGGTCACTCACCTCATGAAAGTGATTCTATTACGACGAACGGAGGAAGTTGCTGAATCATTCCAGGTTGTATCTTCGGGCCAATATACCACAAAGTGACGTTCATCGGCAAGATCCGGTACATTTGCCCTCACTATGTAAAGACCAGAGGATAGCGTCGGTTGAGAATTATTGGAATCAGCTGTGGTAAGTAACAAACGAGCCCTGATGGGAGATTTTAAAAGTGAAATAATTGACAGGGTGGCACGTACACGTCGTCATCGATGGCGCCCATACACTGTAGCAATCGCACGATCTCATCTTTAGATCCATACACACCGACAGGCTTGATCATGAATTGATCCAATATTTTAAAATCAACCTTGGTGATTGATGCGTATGCTCCGGGAGACACCGAATTGATGAAGCGCTGGATAGAATCCTGGGCGATGATGACCTTATCAACTTTGGCTAGATCAGCCACTGGGAATCGGTTCTGAAAGGTGTCTCCTACCGTAGCCATTGCTCCCGGATTCACCGATGAGATCTAGGAGTCGGTACATGCCTTTTACTTTCTCGACGGGGTCAATGGGCGCAACAGGGGCAAGTTTGTGATATTGTAAGCTTTGTGGGTCAACATTTCTAGATCGACTGAGTTGGCCTGATGTAACGAGAAGAGCATGAAAGTGTCGCTTCGGTCAACAAGTTTTGATCACATACCTTTGCCTTTGTCTCTTCGAAACTTTCCTCTCACCCCCGAAGACTTGTCGATCTCGGGCGGATCTACATTAAATCATTAGGGGTCATGAATTATGGATTTAGGGGGTCGAGGTAGAGCACACATACCGCTGGTGAGCGTGTGTGCATCTGGAACTCTGGCTTGCTCTTACGTACGGCAAATAAGGGTCTACAAGTAATTCAATTGAACTGGAGAGGACATACCGTGTCTTGTGTTCCCACCATTCGTTATGACTTGTATGTTTGTAACCTGTGTTTGTGCCACTGTGCGGCGGGTACTAGTGGTGTCTGAAGGCGTGGAACGCCATGAGGAAGGCTTTAGCAAACGAAACGGGTTAAAATCCATGGGGAGCTCGAAGGATGTTGATTGTACGGGAAAGGCTCATAGGCCTCTACTCGTGTACGTCAGGGGCCTCCCATTTATGTCGGAAGACTCTTCTGAGCCGGGATGCCGGGGTATCATAATCTGCGTTGCAGCGTGGCGGAAGGGAGGGCGCAAAGATCCCAAGTGGCGATTACGTACCGGCGCTCATACAGTGACGCGCGAAAGTAACGCACAGCCACCAGTCACACCAAACGAAGGTGTCCCGTCCTACACGCTGTCGTTTTACATCAACTGTACTCTGTGGAATACATTCCCTATGACATAAAGTACACACATGTGGTACTTTTTTGACATAATATGAGGATTTAGTGCACCTGTAGGCTGCCTCATGGCAAAACTCATGTGCAGTACTTTTGTACGCTTCATTCACTGGTGAAAATATATATATTGTTGGCTCTGGAACATTAGTAGAACCCAATTACCAACTGCATACCTTCATTTACACCATGGTCTACACATCCCCAACCAAAGTTGCCTGTGCTGTCGCATACAAGAGCCTTGGGCACTCGGATCAAGATATTGCTGACAAACTCCATGTTCACCACACAACAATCCCTCGAATTGTTGCACGCTTCAAGGAATCAGGTGATCCCTACTTCCAGAGACCCAAGATTGGCCGTCCACGCAAGTTGAAAGACTGTGACATGCAACATGCAGCTGCTCTCCTTGCACAGACCAAAGCAGCCAATTGCACTGAGCTGACTAAGACATACTTTCCTGATGTGTCTCACCAGACCATGGCACACTACCTCAAGGAACATGGACTCATTTCTTGGGTTCGCAGGTCCAAGCCCTACCTTTCCCCACATGCACTGGAGAAGTGACAACTGTGGGCAAATGAGCACAAGGGTTGGAAGGTGGAGGATTGGAAGCATGTCATATTTTCCGATGAGTCAAAATTCATGCTATTCAAGTCAGATGGCCACCAGTGGTGCTGGATCAGGCCTGGACAGGCTCTAGATCCCCGATTTACAAAGAAAACTGTCAAACATGGTGGTGGATCATTGATGGTGTGGGGTTGCATTACTGCTGAGGGCATGGGTCGACTGCATTGGATCGATGGGATTATGAAGGGGGTGGACTATGTCAAAATCCTTGACGATAACCTTCTTGGCACTCTCAAGGACCAGAAATTGAAGAAAACAGGCAAGTATGGGATCATCTTCCAGCAGGATAATGATCCCAAGCACACATCACATGTTGCATCCAACTGGTTCGAGGAGAAGAGGATCAAGAAACTCTCCTGGCCACCATCAAGCCCTGACATGAATATCATAGAACATGTCTGGCATCAGTTGGAT
>Ga0137362_10001330_pt1 | contig 15113 bp, 20 predicted proteins | sample MadtaG_2_FD_104801 | JGI IMG/M metagenome (GOLD analysis project Ga0137362, IMG submission 104801) | Vadose zone soil microbial communities from Angelo Coast Range Reserve, California, USA - Mad1_100_16 metaG | ecosystem: Environmental > Terrestrial > Soil > Vadose zone | place: USA: California... | reverse complement strand
GACGACACTGCCGCCGAGTCGTTGAACAACGGGTTTGACGGCCTCCATGCGGTTCTGAGGATCTTTGAGCAGGGCTGCCCACCCGACAGGGGCGTAAGCCGTCTGCAAGGCATAAAGAGCCATAGAGGGTCTCCTTTCAGAGTTTGCCGCCCCCTCGCTCACGCGCAAAACGCATTTTGCCGCGTCGGGATATTTTTGTCTATCCCCTCACAACGGCAAGCTCACGGCACCAGTGTTGATATTGAAAATAGCACTTCGCGCGACACCCGTGAAGGCACGCTCGCGCTGGTTACTTGGCTAAACGGCCTCAACGCCATCCGGCGGCGCTGGTACGAATCGCTGGTCCCAAGGTGGACAGGACAAAGCATGCCAGTAGCATAAATCTCTAAGAGGGCTCGGCGTCGAGCAGGGGCGACTATCAAATATCGGAACGTGTATCCGTTCCTGAGGTTGCTCGCGCGACGTTTCAGATAGATCAGACGCCGCGCATGCGGATGCCATCGCCTTAACGGCCGCTTCCGGATGTCGAGAATACTTGTCTTCATTTCAGCGGTCATTCTTTAACCATCTCACCGACGTGCAGACGCTGCACGCGGGAGTGATCCATGACTGAAGCAGAGCGCCTTGCACTTATCACACATGAGCAGGTCGGCTTTGTTCTAAAGGAAGCCGAGCTTGTTGAGTTGGCAAAGCTGGAGGCCGAAGAGAACGCCGCAATCCACGTCCGGCCCGCCAAGCTCCGCGATGAGCACGATGCATGGCGTTCGCCAAGCACGGCGAAAGCCAACGGACGGAAACGGTGTATATCGACTGGATGACCGGCAGCCGAATGTCGGCGGACATCATTCCGTTTCCAGACCGTAACGCGGGCAGCAAACAATGACGGCACTCAACGAAGCGCTGCACTTGTGAAGTCACAGGCGCCCTAGCAATCTTGACCGATGGCAGGGCGGACGCAACAGACGATGGTTAAAAGTCGACCTTCCGAGCTGTCGCCTCGTCCATGCCCTTGACTTCGCGCACCGTCGAGAGAATGGACTTCGCGGCAACGAGATAGCTTTCCTTCACAAAGTTGAAGATGGCATTTTCCTGCCAATCCGGATGCCTAAAGCGCTTGTCTATCGGCTTGTCAGCATCGCGCGCGCACCGTTAACATACGTTTGGCCGTCTTTTGCCAAACCGCGAGGCTGTCATTGAAGAGATCTATCTGGGCCTTCGCAACCGACATTGGGTCGGCGATCATCTTCGTCATGAGGTCAACGAAATCGAAGCCAAGCGTCGACGCGTCACCCATGCCGACCTTAGTGGAGTCGGCTTGGCTGGACACGAAGCGCTGCATCAGAAGCTGACTCTGTTTGGCGATGTTCTGCAGTTGCTGCGCGAGCGCGAGGGGATCCCATGGACATACTTCTTCCCTGACATTGTTTTTGCCGAGCCAGCTAGTTGAAGGCTCGGTCCCTTGATAGGAGTCAAACGGTTGCGAGCTCATTGGAGTCGCCCCGGAGCTGGCCTGACGAGTGATCGCGAAACGCGTCTGGCCAGGGGTAAGGATAAGGCAAAGTCCTAACTGGTATATTCGCAAGGAGTGTAGCGCGAATCAGTGGACGGGTGCCGCTTTCCTGATAGTTCCGCGGTCCTTGGAAAACCGGTGGTCGAGACTGAACGCACCCGCGCCGAACGCGACGATCTGAAGCAAGCCACCTGCCATCATCACGTTCTTGAGGAAGTGGAACATCTGATTCTGGTCGGCAAAGTTAGCGTGGAACGAGAACGCCGTCACCAAAGAGTACAGTGCCAACGCAGTTGCGACCAGACGAGCTTGGTAACCAGCGATCAGCAAGAGGCCGCCACCGAGTTCGACGGCGACGGCTACCGCAAAGGCAAGCGGTGGCACCGGGAGGCCCACCGCTGCGATCATCGCCGTAGTCGGGCCATAAGCCGCGAGCTTGCTGAGGCCGCCCATAGCAAACGGAAGGCCGATCAATAGGCGGCCTGCGAAAGAAAGATAAGAGGTAGAGTCCATGATGATTACTCCTGTGGCTAGGTGAAATCAGTCGGCATCGACGAGGATGAATTCAGCATCCTCCTCCGCCGTGATGGTGAGTTCTGGTTCATCGATGGCGGCGATACCGTCGCCAACCGCAACCCGCTGCCCGTTGACAAGGACCACGCCCTGGGCGGGGGCGAGATACACGTGCCGAAACCGCGCAGACGGCGCGTGGGTAAGTGTGGTCCCGGCAAGAAGCGTTGCACCCAAGATCCGCGCGTCGGCGCGGATCAGGAGGGTCTCGGCATTCCTCGGATTCCCAGTTGCAAGCTCGACGAGGCGTCCGGCGCGATCCGACTTAGGGAATTTGCGGCTGTCCCAGCGCGGCGTCCCTCCGCGCTGGCGTGGAAGCAGCCAGAGCTGGAAGAGCTTGAGGGGGCTTTCGTCGCGATTGTGTTCGGAATGACTGATTCCTGTGCCGGCACTCATGACTTGGACGTCGCCAGCAACCGTTCGGCCGACCTTGCCCGTACTGTCCTCGTGCGTCACCGCGCCTTGGCGGACATAGGTGACGATTTCCATGTCAGGATGGAAATGACGGCCGAAGCCGGTTCCGGGCGCGATCTCGTCGTCGTTCCAGACCACGAGGGAGCCGAGCGAACGATTCTCGGGATTGCCGTCGGCAGAAACAATGAAATGATGACGCGCCTTTAGCCAGCCGAGATCACGTTGATCAAGCGTTTCTTTGGATCGCAGTTGCAACATGCCATTCCTCGCACCCGGACGTGTGGGTGTCCGTTTCAGGAACAGTATGTGTCTGATCTGATCGCGTGATTAGACAGCGGGTCGGCAACAAGGCGTTCCATTTTGGTGAACGCTCGCGGCCTCGTCCTATTGATCGGTCCACGATTTGAAGGCCATTGCGGTAAAATCGATCACCGCCCGTACCGACCACAAGTAATCGCATGATAAATCTCCTTTGAACTTTGTACGCCCGTTCCTGCCTCGGTCGCCCACCCCGACTGGTGATGTTCGTGCGGGCGGGTGCCGCAAGTTGGCAACTAACGTGCCTTTGATGAGCGACAAATATCTCGATGGCGATGTCGAGCGGTAAAGACGACCGTAGCCTCCGGGTGGCAGCTCGCGATCTGTTCTAGGTTGAACCAAAGTGCCTGTCTTGTAGCGCCGTCATTACGATCCGCCGGTCGGTACCCGCAATGACTATCCTAGCGTCCATGGCTGCGATGATTTCCTGTTCTTCGCGCGTCCTCGATCCGGAGAACATCGTCCAGACAACCTCGATGCCGCTATTTCTCGCCTTCGCGCTTATCTCTCTGCACGCTTCGATCACCACTTTATGCGTGGTTTGGCCTGGCAGACCCAACGTATGCGCGAGATCGAAGGGACCGAGCATTATCGCATCGATCCCAGGCACCTTTACGATGTCGCCCACCGCCTGGAATGCTTCCGGGGATTCCAAAAGAAGCCAGACCGACGTCTCCTTGTTGCTTGCAATGGAAAAGTCGGTCCAGTCCCGAACCTGATGCCAGGTAGCTCGTGTACCCGGACACGCGCCACGCGATCCTCCATTGCAGCTCCATGCGTACTTTGCGGCCGACACAACGCTTCGGGCTTCTGCAGCGCTCTTCACATTCGGAACGATTATCCCCATCGCCCCTGCGTCCAGCGCACGCATTATGAAACTGGGCGTATGATCTGGAACACGTACCAAGGGCGTGGTACCCGACGCTTCGGCCGCCCTGATCAAGTGGATCGCGGCATCAAAGCCAAAGGATCCGTGCTCGAGGTCGAGATACACGAAATCGAAACCCGCAGCGGCGGCCATTTCCACCATATCGGGGGAGTTGGTCTGGACACCAATTCCTAACGCCACCCTGCCGTCAGCGATCGCAAGTTTTACGGCGTTCCGACGCGGACGCGTCTTTCCGTAGCTCATATGCCGAGCCTCATAGTCGGTTCGGAATGGATCAAGCTCTGCTATCGCCGTCATAAGGTTAGGATGCAATTCGGCTTTGAGAAAGCCGTGTTCGTAAGACGCGAAGCGGCCGGGTCGATGCTTGGTTGCTGTCGAGATCGGTTCACACGACGGCGAAAACCGAGGTGCCGCTTACCCGACACTTGGCTCATGGTGTATCGAACAGCTTAGATATGAAGAAGTCCGCAACCGCGCTTAAGCGAGCAATTTCCCGCACCGTAGCTCTCGCCTCTTAGGGGAAACGGGGCAGACGTGGCGAGCCGTCCCTGAGGCTCGTCCGAGCGCATCTCCGCACATGCGGTGGTCAGTTCGAGATACGCAGTGGTAACCACGAAAGGAACGCACCCGGCCTCTTATGAGGATTACTTGCGGGCGCTGTTGTCGTGCGAGACCGGCTTTCTCTAGCCGGAATCGAAGAGCAGGCCTTCGGCGCGCTCTTCATCGGAAACTTGCGGCCCATCGTGGGCTGCCAACTGCGCCAACACTTCGGCCTCCAGGGCAGCGCGTCGCGCCATGTGCGCAGGGGCGTGCGCGCCCAGTGCGGTCGCTTCAGCTCTCTCTCGAGACCCTTCCATGCAATCTCACTGTTCTATCGAGCCGCGTCCCGGGGTCCGTTGCCGTCAGGCTAAACCGTTCGCCGGATCCAGACCATTTGTAGTTCGCGAGCTCCCGTTCTTTCGGCGCGAAGAATCGCAATGCCGTTCGCCTTGCAGACCCCGGCCCCGCGGCGCCGCACGTGTGGGGAGCTGCCTTCCACAAAGTGACAGGACAAACGCCCGCCGAGGCTAGATGCACCACGAAAAGACATACGTCTCGGCACTTGCTCCTTTTCGCAATCAGCGAAGGTACCAGCGTGGGAAACGACTGGACCGCCGATCCAAGCAATCCGTATAGCTTCAAAATCAACAGAAGCCGACGAGCGTTCCGCCTCGAGCGCGAACGAAGCGCAAGGCAGGAGAGGAACGTGGCACTGAAGTTGCTCTCCCGTTCGCGCGCGAAAGGTGGTCCGGGTGACCAGCATAGCGCCTTGGCGGGTCGTGTCGCCCTGCTCCAGCCTTGGGGAGGACTGGCACGACATGACCGATCGTGTGCTGAACGGAAAGGTGGCCCAGGTGACAGGCGCCGCCGGTGAAATCGGAACCGCAACCATCCAGCTCTTGGCCGAACGCGGCGGCGCCCGCATCGTCGCGGTCGACCGCGATGACGCGGGACTCGCTCGCGCCATCGGGACACTGCCCGCCTCCGCAGAGGCGCGGACGTCAGCCTCGAACAGGACGTTGCGGCTGCGTGCACATCTTCTTCAACAACGCCGGCATCAAGGGAGACATCAAACCGATTCCGGACTATCCGCTCGAGACGTTTCGCCGGGTGCTCGACCAACAAGTCACCAAACCTGAAACGATGACTTTCAATCATTGCTGCTTCGCGAGCGTCCCAACGAATGGCATCATCGTCACGCATACAAGGAGTCCTTCCGATGAATCAGCATGCCAGTAAGAAGAGTGCCCCTCCGTCCGTGGGCGCAGATGTGGGCGGTATCGAGACCCTGCTCAACCGCAATCTTCCAGAAGTTTTCGGCGAAGGTGATTCAGCTCGCCGAAGGGCTGCAATTCGGGAGCTATACACCGACGACTGTGTACTGTACGTGCCGCCGGGTACATTCGTAGGTCATGATGCACTGGACAAGTTTGCCGGCGATCTCCGAGCAACGCATCCCCATTATGTTTATACGCCTCATGGCGCGCCCCAGGTTCTGCACAATTCGGGGCGCTTAGCGTGGGGCTCGGGGCCGAAAGGCGAAACGCCCGTGTACACCGGTGTGGACTTCATCATCGCACGAGACGGGAAGATTGCAGCTCTTTACGTTTACCTCGACTCGAGGCCCGCATAATCGGCGGGGCGGAGCAGGACCTACTTGACTACCGGGCATCCGCCCTTGTCCAACGGGCGGGGCCGATCGAAGTCCTTGGCGCGGTCCGCGACGTAAGGATCAACGCTTCGCCCCCATCGGTCACAGCACATCAGCAACCCGAAACGGGTGGGCGATCATCCGCGAGTACATCACGTCATCCACCGAAATCAGGTTCTTGAAGGTGGCGCGGGATTCTTCGCGGTCCATTCGCGTTGGACCACTGCCGATCTCGACCTATGGCGAGGGATTTGTCGACGTCACGCCCATCCACTCCAACGGGTGGCGGTTCGAAGGATTCAATTCGACCTTGTTCATGGATGAATGGCCGTCCACGGTCATGGCGCGCCCACCAAGAAATTTAGTCTCCGACGAACGATACGACGTCGGCGACCTCGGCACGGTTAGTGTGGAATCCGTTCGCCGGATGTTCGGTGTTCGCGATTCCGAAGGAAATACCACAGACGATCTTCCGATCGCTTTCCAAACCGAAATGAAGACGGACCACGTCGGAATAGAAAGCCAAGGAGGCCTGCGGCACGGTTGCCACCCCCAAGGCTTCGGCGGCCAGAAGGAAGTTGGCGACGTAGGCACCGCAGTCGACGGCTCCATACACGCCCAAAGCCTCGTCGGTGGTCACAATGGCGACGTGGGGCGCTCCAAAGAAATTGAAGTTCTCGAGCGCTTGGTGCGCGTAGGCCGATTTGTCGCCCCGCGCGATGTTCAAAGCGTTATAGAGCTGAAATCCGCTTTCGCGCCGTCGTTCGGCATACACGCCACGATATTCGCGCGGAAACGGAAAGTCTCCTTTTTGCGGGCCGCCGCTATTAGCAGCCTTGTACATCGCTTCGCGGAAGCGATCAGTCTCAACGCCGCTTGTCACGATCACCCGCCAAGGCTGGCTATTGCACCACGATGCGGTTTTCTGGGCCATTTCGAGAATGCGGATGATCGACGTACGAGCGACCGGTTGTGGCCTAAAGGCACGACAAGAACGGCGTCTCGAAGTGAGGCGCTCCAGTGTTTCGATTGGCCGACCTTCCATATTGTTCCATTCCCCAGTACAGATCGTCTATCTGCAAATACAAGGTTGTCTGCGTGACTTCACGCCGGCGTAGTTTTAAGTCCAAGGCTCGCCAAGTAGAGCGGCGTCCATCACGGCAAGCAGTTGTTCGGGCTCGGTCAGAAAGGCGCTTTGAGGCGCCAAGCTACAGGAGCGCCGGGATCGCGACGCTAGAACATTGCGTGAATTGCACCGCCATCGATAACCAAGTTCTGACCAACGATCGAATTCGCGTAGTCGCTGCAGAGCAGCGCGCAGAATGCTCCGAAATCGTCCGGATCCGCTAATCGTTTAGTCGGCATGTCGAAGAACTCGAGGAGCCGCTGCTTCTCGACGTCGTAGTTGCTCCGATTTCGCTTTGCCCGATCGGTCAGCATCTTTTCCAGACCTGGCGTTGCATGAAGGCCGGGCAGGAGATTGTTCAGGATGACGTTGTCCTTTGCAAACCGCTTTGACAGCGCCACGGTGTAATTTACAAGAGCCGATCTCGTCGGTCCGGATAACAACCTCAACTCGGTCGGATGTTTCGCTGCGCCGGTCGCTATATTCACAATACGACCCCAACGCCTGTCGGCCATTCCGCTGATCGAGGCTTTTATCAGTTCGATTGGTCCAATCAAAGTCGTCGCGACTGACCCGTACCAGTCCTCTTCCGTAATATCGCGGAAATCTTCAGTCGCTTTCGGCGGAGAGCAGGTAATGACGAGAATATCTGGTTGAGAGCAAGCCCTCAGGAGAGCCTCCCGTCCCTCGCGTGTCCCATGATCGGCAACGACAGGCGTCACCGTGGCATTCGTCTCCCGGGCTATTGTCTCGGCCGCGTTGCGAAGACGGTCTTCTCCGCGAGCAGAGATAAATAGCGTAACGCCCTCTCGAGCCAGTGCCATGGCGCTGCTGTATCCCAGACCGACGCTGGCCCCCGCAACGATAGCTCGGCGATTCCGAATGCGAAGATCCATCAAATTCCCTCCTCCTCAACAGACACGTCTCCTTACCCGACACCGTGGCGCGTCGCGCTCCACGGCGCATCGGACAGCTTAGATAAGAAGAAGTCCGCAACAGCGCTTACCGCATAATCGCCGAGGCGAAACAGGTTCTACTTGACTAACGGGCACCCGCCCTTGTCCAACGGGCGGGTCGCCTCAATTCCGGGGATGACCCTGACTAGCTTGTACAGATCCCAATCGGACTTCGCTTCGCTGGGCTTCTTGACCTCAAAGAGATAGTCGTCGCGCACTACCCTGCCGTCGATCCGCAGCTTTCCGTTCCGAGTCGCCGGATCTTCAATCGGAAGCTCGCGCATCCTTGCCATCACCATATCCGGATCGCGTGTTCCCGCAGCTTTCACGGCTTTGAGGTAGTGGTTGACGGCGCTGTAGACCAGTGCATGATTCCACGTCGGCGGCCGTCCCATTCTCTTTTCGAACCTCGCGGACCATGCCCGCGTTTCGTCATTGAGGTTCCAGAAGAATGGGGCAGCCACGAGGAGCCCCTGTGCGGTCTCGAGACCGAGCGAACGTAGTGCACCCTCAAGCACGATAAAGGCCGCGAACTTCTGTCCTCCGCGAACCAGGCCGAATTCGACGGCCTGCTGAATGGAAGTAACCGTATCAGCACCCGCATTGGCGAGGCCGATGACCTTCGCCTTCGAAGCCTGTGCCTGAAGGAGGAACGAGGAAAAGTCCGCCGAGTTGATCGGTGCGTACGTGGCTCCCAGGACCTTTCCGCCGTTTGCGGCGATGAATTGCGTTCCTTCCGAGACGAAGGTTCGGCCGACGGCGCCATCCAGCGCTATGAAAAACCAGGTATCAAGACCCGTGCTCGTCAGATAGCTTCCTAGAATGTTCGAGAGGGTGTAGGTGTCGACACCCCACATCGCCGAGTAAGGAGTGCACTTCGGGCCGGTGATGTCAGAGCTCGTCGACGCCACGAGAAGAGCCAGCTTCTTGTACTGCAGAGACATCGTCTGAACAGCGAAGCCGACCGGTGATCCCGGAACGTCGGTGATCATATCGACGCCATCGCGGTCATACCATCGCCGAGCGATCGCGGTTCCCAGATCAGGCTTGTTCTGATGGTCTGCGGACACCAACTCGACTGGCTTCCCCAATACATCTCCCGCGTCCTCTATCGCAAGCTGAGCCGCTTCAACCGACCCTTTGCCGGCGCCATCCGCGTAGACGGACGACATATCGGTCAGAACGCCAATCTTGATGGGGGCGTCGTCCGCATTGGCGCGGCCTCCAACGCATGCCGCGCCAATGCAGCCGATGACTAGTGCCGTTCTGGTTAGTCTTTTCAGCACGTTCCTCTCCCTCACTTGAGCTTCGCTGATCCGGAGTTAACTCGGTCGGTCGCAGGTCCGACGAGGATCACTCCGATTTCCCGGGTGCCGCCTTCGAAAACACGATCGTGCTGCTTGCTGCGAACATGCCCCCTACCCCGTGAGCGACCGAGATCTTCACATCCGGAACCTGCGCCGCAGCGATCCCTCGGACCTGCCTGACCGATTCCTGCAGGGCGTACATGCCGTACATGCCGGAGTGCATGTAACTTAGCCCGCCGCCGTTCGTGTTCATCGGCAGCTTGCCGCCGGGTGCGGTATTGCGTTCCCGGATGAAGGCGGCCGCCTCCCCTGGCTTGCAGAAACCAAGATCTTCCAAGCCGTACAGCGGCAAATGCGCGAAGGCGTCGTAGATCATCAAGTGATCGACGTCGGCATGCGAAATGCCTGCGGACTTGAAGGCTTCGCGACCGGAAACCCTGAAGGCGCGCGACGTGGTGAAATCCTGCATTTGGCTCACCATCGGGGTCTCGACGCTTTCTCCCGTACCGACGATGTAAACTGGCCGATCGAAGTCCTTGGCGCGGTCCGCCGACGTCAGGACCAACGCTCCGCCCCCATCGGTCACGAGACAGCACATCAGCAACCGAAACGGATAGGAGATCATCCGCGAGTTCATCACGTCGTCCACGGAGATAGGGTTCTTGAAGGTGGCACGGGGATTCTTCGCGGCCCATTCGCGTTGGACCACGGCCACTTCGGCGAGCGCGTCTTCGCCTAGCCCGTACTTTTTCAGGTATCTCAGCACTGGGACCGTGAACATCGTCGCCGGGCCCGTGGTACCGTAAGGAGTTTCGAACTGCTGAAGCAGACTACCTCGGATCGGCACCGGAAATCCGGCGGCGGCTATGCCGGATCGTCCGCTTTCGCCGTGGGTAATGAGCACGGTGCGGCAAAAACCCACTTCGATTGCTGCCGTTGCGTGCCGAACATGCATGAGGAACGAGCATCCGCCGACACCAGTGGCATCGATCCAGGTCGGTGTGATGCCAAGATAGTGTGCGAGCGACTCGGGACTTTCGCCCGCCGTGGCGATTCCATCGATGTCCGAAAGAGAAATTCCTGCATCGCGAACCGCATTGAGCGCCGCGTCGGCGTGCAGTTGGACCTGGGACATGTTCGGAATGACACCGAGCTGCGTCGTCTCGGCGGCCCCTACGACCGCTGCTTTGGATCGCTTCATGTTACGCCTCCAAAGGTTTAAAGAGAGGAAGAGTGATCTCCTCGTTCTGCTTGGCAAAAGCGATCTCGAGCGGCATGTCGAGGCGGAGAGCTTCCGGCGTCTGTGCGCAGCCAGTTATGTTCGTCATCATTCTGGGGCCTTCCTCGAGTTGCACTACTGCAATCGCGTAGGGAGCCTCGAATCCAGGGATCGATCGCTGCGAAATGACGTAGCTGTAAAGGGATGCCCGGCCGTTCGCGGCAAATGTCTCGACCTCAGCGCTGGAACATTTTGGACAGAAGGGACGCGGCGGAAAATACGCGTGTGAGCAATGGACGCATCGTTGAAGTCGCAGCTCTCCCTGTCTCGTGCCTTCCCAGAAGTGGGCAGTCTCAGGCGTGGGCACTGGTAGCGGTCTCGTCTGATCTTTCATTTGAGTGCTTGCTCCGGAGGGGTTTCGGCAATGTCGATCAAGCCAGGCCGTCGAGCTTCCTGTCGGCCAACATCTCTCTCAACGCGACTTTTCTGATCTTTCCGCTTGGGGTGAGCGGAAACGACTCGGTTCGGAAATACTTGGCCGGGACCTTGTATTTCGCGATGCGACTGGCGCAGTAATCCGAGAGTTCGGCCGCAGTGGCGTTTCCGCCTCTGACCGCGGCAGCGACTATTTCCCCGAAGTGATCGTCCTTAATCCCGAAGACGGCTACCTCGGATACTGCAGGATGGGAAAGGAGAACTCGCTCCACTTCCGCGGGATAGATGTTTTCGCCGCCTCGGATAATCATGTCCTTGAGACGTCCGCCGGAGAGCACCAGCTTTCCGTCGCGCCGGACTTGCCCGAGGTCGCCTGTCTTCAGCCAACCATCGGCGTCGATCGCTTTTCGCGTCTCGCCGTCGTTGGCGAAATAGCCACGCATAATCGCGTGACTTTTGATCTGGACTTCGCCGATCGCGTCGTGGCCGAGGATCGTGCCGCTTTCCGGGTCCGCAATCCGAACGCTGTAATCTGACAGGGGCGGGCCCGCCGTTTCGAAGCGGTCTGGATCGTCCGGCTCGGGACAACAGGCGAGCCCCGTAGATTCGGTCAGTCCGTACACCTGAACCAGTCCCGGAATGGGGAACTCGACGGCGCATCGCCGCAATAGCTCAGGCTCGACGTCCGCTCCTCCGCAGGTGCCGACTCTGAGCGACGACAGGTCGAACTCGTTCCTTCGAGGGTGCTCGAGCATGATCCGCAATGACGTAGGAACGGCGACATGAACCGTCGCCCGATGGCGCTCGATAACTTCGAGCATTTCGACGGCATCGAATGCCTCGAGCCCAAGGAATGTCGCACCCACTGTGAGGCAGCCCGGGATCGCCACACAAAAGGACGCCGAATGGAACATCGGGACAATGGAGGTAACACGATCCTCGGATCCGATCTTCAGCCTTGAGAAGACGGCGCGACCGTCAGCCATGACGCCCTGATGCGTCAGCATCGCCCCCTTCGGAAAGCCCGTAGTGCCTGATGTGTAGATGATCGCCGCATCGTCCTCGCCTTGGACAATCGGAAGAGCCGTGCTCGACGTCGCTCCCGCAGCGATGAGGTCTGTGATGCTAAGGCACCCGTCGGCCTGCCCGCCGATGACGATCTTGCTACGAAGGTCCTCACTCTGCTTGCCGGCCTCTCGAACCAACTCGAGATAGTTGTTCGTCCTGAAGGCGGGCGTGAAAAATACGGCGCGAGCCTGAGAATGCGCCAAGGCGTAGGTAAGGTCTTCGAGCTTGTAATAGGTGTTCAGGGGGACCAGGACCATTCCGGCCTTGGCGACCGCCAGCTGAACAATCGGCCAAGGGATCGAATTCTGAGCCAGGAGCGCGATATTGTCTCCAGGGGTGAAACCGGTGTCCAGCAGAGCCTTGGCTAAGGCCGTAGATCTGTCATTCCATTCCCCGAAGGAGAGTGTGCCTTCGGGGAAAACGAACGCGTCCTTATCCGGGCTGTGCCTGGCGACTGCCGCCAAAGCGGTGACCGGGGTATCGAACGCACCTTTCTTTTCGCGCTGAGCCATTGTCTTTCGCCGGCATGATTGGAGTCGGTCGCGGATCTAGCGACCCGTACCCGCCTGTGGCGGGTCGCTCCGCCCGTTTGATCTTTGGTGTTCCTCTCGGCGCCGGTCGCGGTTTTCGCCAGCCAACCGAAACATGCCGCCTAGGCTGCAGCGGCCATGAGCAGAGCCTGATCGTAACTGAGCACCGTTTCGTCCTTCTGGTTCTTGACGGTGATGGTCATCGAGACCACGCCACGATCGTTCTTTTTGCCGCTCTGCCGGACTTCGGTGATCGTAGCAGTGGTTAACACCGTGTCTCCGAACCTTACTGGATTTGAGAAGCGAACCTTGTCCATGCCGAGAAAGCCGATCGTCGTTCCCTCGAATAAACCAGAGCCGTTCATCTGACCTGATGTGATCGCGAGGGTAAGCAGTCCGTGCGCGATGCGCGTGCCGAACTGGCTCTTCTTGGCATGCAGTTCGTTGAGATGGACGGGGTTGAAATCGCCTGACAGCCCAGCGAACAGACTGACATCTCCACTTTCCACCGTCCGACCGACGGTGTCGATGACTTCGCCCACCTTGAATTCGTTCCAGTAACGCGCGTTCCGCCCTTTCTGCATTTCCCGCTCCTTGTGTGTCGCTTGCCGGACGCCGGGACATCCCGGATCTCGATCCGACCGCCTGTCCTCTCATGGAGCAGGATTATCCCCTTTCGGGCCACTTGCATGTTCTCTTTCCGCGAATTGAAGTTCGTCAAATTTGTAGGGTCGTTATCGCATCCTGCATCAGGGATACCTCGCTATTTTCAATCGAGTTTGTCTAACTGGATTATCCATGCACTGGACGACCGGAGGACCGTTGACATGAGCAAACCATTCAATTCGTCCGGCGAGCCATCGTCCGGGCCGCTTCGCGGCGTGAAGATCGTGGAGTTTGCTGGCATGGGGCCGGGCCCGTTCGCGGCAATGCTCCTTGCTGACATGGGCGCCGACATCGTTCGGATCGAGCGACCGGACGCGCCCGACGAGTTGGTCAGCCCCATCGCCGACCGCGGAAGACGCCGCGTGCGCGCCGACTTAAAGGAGCCGGAGGACCTTCGGCGTATATTCGCCCTGCTCAACGAGGCGGACGCACTCATTGAGGGCTATCGACCGGGCGTGATGGAGCGGGCGGGTCTTGGACCGGACGAAGTGCTGCGCCGGAATCCCCGCCTCGTCTACGGAAGGATCACCGGTTGGGGTCAAACTGGGCCGCTCGCAAAGGTCGCCGGGCACGACATCAACTACATCGCTATCACTGGTGCGCTGTCGGCGATCGGCCCCAAGGCGCAGCCGATGCCGCCCCTAAACCTTGTAGGGGATTTCGGCGGAGGCGCTCTCTACCTCGCCATCGGAATTCTCGCCGCGCTCATCGAAGCGCGAGCGACTGGCAAAGGCCAGGTCGTCGACTGCGCCATGTGCGACGGAGCCATCTCCCTAATGACTGCGATTTACGAGAAGACCTCGTTGGGCGAATGGACGGAAGATCGCGAGGCCAACATCTTTGACGGAGGCGCTCCCTTCTATCGCACGTTCGAGTGCGCGGACGGCCTTTACGTTTCGATCGGCGCGCTTGAGCCAAAATTCTACGGACTGCTCTGCGAATCGATCGGCGTGACCGAACGTCTGTCCGAAGACGAGCGCGACAATCCAAAGAACTGGCCCAAGCTGCACGCGCAATTGGCTGCAATCTTCAAACAGCAGACGCGCGATGAGTGGACGCGGCAACTTGAAGGAACGGACGCATGCTTCGCGCCGGTCCTTTCGTTGTCCGAAGCACCGCTCCACCCTCATTTGCAAGCCAGGCAGTCGTTCATCACCCGAAAAGGCGTCGTACAACCGGCTCCCGCTCCCCGCTTCTCGCGGAGCGTCTCCTCGGTACGCGAAGTGGATTCGACGCCTGTTCCGATCTCTTCGTTAGTAACGGACACGGCGTCGTGATTAGGTTCTCTTCATGCGATACCATCAGCGATCTCTATGTGCGTTCCTGTCAATCGAAGGGGCGGGAGATCATCTTCGCCGATGATGGAGGAAATGCTCTCTCCGGCGACCGCGCCCTGGACGTGTCGCTGCGCTTCGCGGGAGCATTGAACTCGCTCGGCGCTCAACCTGGTGACGTCGTAGCATTTCTCTGCCTCGGCTCCGCGACACACGCCGTAGCCTGGTTCGGTGCCGTGGTGGGAGGACGGGTCGCGTGCAACCTCCACATTCGCGGAGAGACGGTCGAGCGCATCGCTGAGGCACTCGATTGGGTCGGTGCCAAGGTACTCGTACACGATCCGGACCTGTCGGAGATTGCTACGGGAGCGATAAAGTCCACAGGACGATCAATTATGCGCATGGCGTTGTCCGACGGCTCTCCGGACACCAACAGCTTCTATTCCCTCATTTCGCAGCAACAGGCTATCGACTATGCCGCCAACCGGCCAGCTCCGGACGTGCTCGGCGCCATCGCGCTCTCTTCGGGAAGCACGGGAAAGCCCAAGGGCGTTATGCACAGTCAATATTCCCTCCTGGAGTCGAGCAAGGCCGGACAAAATGTCCTCGAATGCGTCAGTCCGAACGACTGTCTGCTCGT
>Ga0137362_10001329_pt1 | contig 15116 bp, 11 predicted proteins | sample MadtaG_2_FD_104801 | JGI IMG/M metagenome (GOLD analysis project Ga0137362, IMG submission 104801) | Vadose zone soil microbial communities from Angelo Coast Range Reserve, California, USA - Mad1_100_16 metaG | ecosystem: Environmental > Terrestrial > Soil > Vadose zone | place: USA: California... | reverse complement strand
CTTTCGGACGACGGACGTGACGGGGGTGTGCACGCTGCCGAGCGGGGTGGAGATGGTGATGCCGGGGGACAACGTGGCGATGGCGGTGGAGCTGATCACGCCGGTGGCGATGGAGAAGGAGCTGCGGTTTGCGATCCGGGAAGGGGGGCGCACGGTGGGAGCCGGCGTCGTCGCCGAGATCGTCGGCTGATCCATGCGGGACATCATCGCGCTCGCGTGCACCACCTGTCAGCGCCGCAACTACTCGACCACGAAGAACAAGCGGACGCATCCAGACCGGCTCGAGCTGAAGAAGTACTGCCGGTGGTGCCGGAAGCACACGCCCCATAAGGAAACGAAGTAGCCGACGTGGAGCGGGCGGTCGGGACTAGGGGTGTAGCTCTAACGGCTAGAGCACCGGACTCCAAATCCGGGGGATGGGGGTTCGAATCCCTCCACCCCTGCCACCCCCCGATGCTCGGGCCGAGTGCGGGCTCGGCGTGCGCCTCGGGTCGGGGGGCGGCTGGGATATCCGGGCGGCGGGGGTTCGACTCCCTCCACCCCTGCCCGGCGCCGACGGTGCCCGGTGGACGCGGGGACGGCCCGGCGGAGCCGGCCCCCCGGGGAGGTTGGGCATGACCTTCTTGACGCGGGCGCGGGAGTTCTTCCGGGAGGTCATCGCGGAGTTCCGGCGGGTGAACTGGCCGAGTCGCCAGACGCTGATCAACTCGACGGCGGTCGTGCTCGTCGTCACGCTCGTGCTCTCGTTCTTCCTCGGCGCCGTGGACATCACGCTGGCGCGCATTGTCGAACGGGTTCTGCGATGAGGGGGGCCTAGGTCCATGGCAGGCGAAACGGCGACGAAACACTGGTTCGTCGTTCACACCTACTCGGGCTTCGAGGACAAGGTCGCGGCGGCGATCGAGTCGCGGGCCAAGATCTTCGGCCTGTCCGAGCAGATCTCGCGCGTGCTGGTGCCGACCGAAAAGGTGGTCGAGGTGCGCAACAAGCAAAAGCGCGAGACCGAGCAGAAGTTCTTCCCCGGCTACGTGCTGGTCGAGATGGAGCTGACCGACGACACCTGGCACCTCGTGCGCTCGACGCCGAAGGTGACCGGCTTCGTGGGCTCGGCGTCCCGGCCGGTGCCGCTCGACCAGGACCAGGTCGACGAGATCCTCCGCCAGATGGAAGCCGGTGCCGAGAAACCGAAGCCGAAGTCGGTCTTCCAGCGCGGCGACAAGGTCCGGGTCGTCGACGGACCGTTCGTCAACTTCCAGGGCGTGGTGGACGACATCAACCCCGAGCGCGGCCGCATGAAGGTCATGGTGCCGGTCTTCGGTCGGCCCACGCCGGTCGAACTCGAGTACTACCAGGCGGAGCGTCTCTAGTGAAGAAGGTCCAGGCGGTGGTGAAGCTCCAGATCCCGGCGGGCAAGGCGAACCCATCGCCGCCGGTGGGGCCGGCGCTCGGCCAGCACGGCGTCAACATCATGGAGTTCTGCAAGGGCTTTAACGCGCAGACCGGCTCCCAGGAGGGGCTGATCCTGCCGGTCGTGGTGACGATCTACCAGGACCGGTCGTTCACGTTCGTCGTGAAGACCCCGCCGGCGGCCGTCCTCCTCAAGCGCGCCGCCGGCATCGCGAAGGCGTCGCCGGTGCCGCACAAGGAGAAGATCGGCAAGGTGACGAAGGCGCAGGTCCGGGAGATCGCGCAGACGAAGCTCGTCGACCTCAACACCGATTCGATCGACGCCGCCGTTCGCGTGATCGAGGGCACCGCCCGCAGCATGGGCATCGAGGTGATCGGCTGATGGCGACAGTGGTCAGCAAGCGATATGACGCGGCGGCCGCGGTCGTCGACGGCCGGAAGGATTACACGGTCGAGGAAGCGATCGCGGCGCTGAAGGCGATGCCGTCGGCGAAGTTCGACGAGACCGTGGACCTGGCGATCCGGCTCGGGGTCGATCCCAAGCACGCCGACCAGATGGTCCGGGGCGCGGTCGTGCTGCCCCACGGGATCGGCAAGACCGTGCGGGTGGCGGTGTTCGCCAAGGGCGAGAAGGAGCGGGAGGCGCGCGAGGCGGGGGCCGACGTCGTCGGCGCCGAGGACCTCGTCGAGCGCGTGCAGGGCGGGTGGATGGAGTTCGACACCACGATCGCCACGCCGGACCTCATGGGTCAGGTCGGCCGGCTCGGCAAGGTGCTGGGGCCGCGCGGGCTCATGCCGAACCCGAAGCTCGGCACGGTCACCTTCGACGTCGCGCGGGCCGTCCGCGAGGCCAAGGCGGGCAAGGTCGAGTTCCGCGTCGACAAGGCCGGCAACGTTCATGTGCCGATCGGTAAGAAGTCGTTCAGCGCCGAGCACCTCCAGGCCAACGCGATGGCGGTGATCGAGGCGATCATGCGCGGCAAGCCGGCCGCCGCCAAGGGCCAGTACCTGCGGTCGATGACCGTGTCGGCGACGATGGGCCCCGGCGTCCGCATCGACGTGCAGAAGGTCGCGAACCTGTTCAAGAAGCCAGGAGCCTGACGTGCCGACGCAAGCGAAGCTCGACGCACTGGCAGAACTCAAGCAGCGGCTCACCGGCGTCAAGACCGCCGTCCTCGCCGAGTATCGCGGTCTGACCGTGCGCCAGCTCAGCGAGCTGCGCAAGCAGCTGCGGGGGGCGTCGGCCGAGTGCCGGATCGTGAAGAACCGGATCGCGAAGCTCGCGATCGCCGGCTCGCCGCTCGGCGGCTTGTCGTCGCACCTCAAGGGCCCGACGGCGATCGTCTTCTCCGCGCAGGATCCCGTCGCCGTCGCCAAGACGCTGCACACGTTTGGCAAGACCAACCAGCAGCTCCTGGTCAAGGCCGGGTTCGTGGACGGCCAGCTACTGCCGGCGACGGAGCTCCGGCGACTGGCCGATCTCCCGTCCCGCGACGCGCTGCGGGGTCAGCTCGTCTCGACCCTGCAGGGACCGCTGGCGCAGCTCGTCGGGCTCCTGCGGGCCCCGCTCCGCGACCTCGTCTCCGTCCTGGACCAGCGCAGCGCCAGCCTAGCCAAGAAGGAGGAGTAACGACTCATGGCAACCACCGTCGAACAGATCGCCGAACAGCTCGACAAGCTCACGCTGCTCGAGGCGGCCCAGCTCAGCAAGCTGCTGCAGGAGAAGTGGGGGGTGTCCGCGGCCGCCCCGATGGCGGCGGCGGCCGCCGGCGGAGCGGCGCCGGCCGGGGCCCCGGTCGCAGAGGAGAAGACGGAGTTCGACGTGGTCCTCTCCGCCGCCGGCGAGAAGAAGATCCAGGTCATCAAGGTCGTGCGCGAGCTGACGGGTCTCGGCCTCAAGGAAGCCAAGGACCTCGTCGACGGCGCGCCGAAGCCCGTCAAGGAGAAGGTCACCAAGGCCGAGGCCGAGGAGATGAGGAAGAAGCTGGAGGAGCAGGGCGCGGCCGTCCAGGTGAAGTAAGGCCGAGCGCACGGTGGAGGAAACCGGGAGGGCACCCACCACGGGACCTTCAACGTTTCTCATTTGAGGCGGGCGGCTACCGCTCTCAGGAGAGTGTATGGCAGGGACTATTCAGTGCGGGCGTCGGAGCCGCAAGGACTTCGGCAAGATCCCGTCGATCGTCGAGATTCCGAGTCTCATCGAGGTCCAGAAGCGGTCGTACGAGACGTTCCTGCAGCAGGACGCCGCGCCCGACCGTCGCGAGGAGATCGGTCTCCAGGCGGTCTTCAAGTCGGTGTTCCCGATCGAGGACTACAACGGCAACGCGCGGCTCGAGTTCGACTCGTACCACTTCGGGGACCCGAAGTACACGGTGGAGGAGTGCCACGACCGCGGCATGACCTTCGCGATCCCGCTGAAGGTCACGCTCCGGCTCGTCGTCTTCGATCACGACAAGGAAGCCAAGACGCGCACGATCCGCGAGCAGCGCGGCCAGGAGGTGTACCTGGGCGAGCTGCCGCTGATGACCTCGAAGGGCACGTTCATCATCAACGGGACCGAACGCGTGGTCGTGAGCCAGCTCCAGCGGTCGGCGGGCGTCTTCTTCGACGATGACAAGGGGAAGACCCTGGCCTCCGGCAAGCTCCTCTTCTCGGCGCGGATCATCCCGTATCGGGGCTCCTGGGTCGAGTTCGACTTCGACGCCAACGACATCCTGCACGTCCGGGTTGACCGGCGACGCAAGATGCTGGCGACCGCGTTCCTGCGCGCGTTCTGGTTCCTCGAGAAGAACGTGGTCCTCTCCGACGAGGAGATCCTGTCGCACTTCTACGACATGGAGGAAGTCCTCGGGTTCGAGGGCGGGGACGCTCGGGTCCGGTTCAACCCGGACGTGCACGTGGGGACCAAGGTCTCCGAGGACGTGCGGCCGCCGCGGCATCGCGAGCCCATCGCCCAAGCCGGCAAGGTCCTCACCGCGAAGATGGTCGAGAAGATGACGGAGGCCGGCGTCGAGCGGCTGAGCGTCCGGGCGGAGTCGCTCGTGGGTCGGCGGAGCGGCTCGCGCATCGTCGACACCGAGAGCGGCGAGGTGCTGCTGGAGACGAATCAGGAGATCACGTCGACCGTGCTCTCCCAGCTGATGGCCCGGAAGGTCGCGCCGTTCAAGCTGCTGGTCATGGTCCCGGGCAAGGCGGACGCGTCGATCTACGAGACGCTCGGCCGCGACCATTTCAAGAACCCGGACGAGGCGCTGGTCGAGATCTACCGCCGGCTCCGGCCGGGCGACCCGCCGACGGTCGAGTCGGCCCGGGCGCTGTTCCGCGGCATGTTCATGGACCCGCGGCGGTACGACCTGGCCCGGGTCGGGCGCTTCATGATCAACAAGAAGTTGCAGATCGACGCGCCGCTCAACGCCAAGACGCTCCGCGGCGAGGACATCGTGCACGTGGTCCGGCACCTGCTCCAGGTGCGGCTCGGGACGCGGCCGACGGACGACATCGACCACCTCGGCAACCGCCGGGTGCGGTCGGTCGGAGAGCTGCTCGAAAACCAGTTCCGGGTCGGGCTGACGCGGATGGAGCGGGCGGTCAAGGAGCGGATGTCGATCTCGGACATCACGAACCTGATGCCGCACGACCTCATCAACGCCAAGCCGGTGTCGGCGGTCGTGAAGGAGTTCTTCGGGTCCTCGCAGCTCTCGCAGTTCATGGACCAGACGAACCCGCTCGCCGAGCTGACGCACAAGCGCCGACTCTCCGCGCTCGGCCCGCGTGGCCTCAGTCGCGAGCGGGCCGGGTTCGAGGTGCGCGACGTGCACCCGACCCACTACGGTCGCATCTGCCCCATCGAGACCCCGGAAGGGCCGAACATCGGCCTGATTTCGTCCCTCTCCACCTACGCCGGGATCAACGAGTTCGGGTTCATCCACACGCCGTACCGAAAGGTCGTGCAGGGAACGGTCACCGACGAGATCGTGCGGCTCACCGCGCTCGAGGAGGAGCAGTTCGTCATCGCCCAGGCCAACGCGGAGCTGGACCGGCACAACCGCTTCGCCGCCGACCGCGTGTCGGCCCGCAAGAGCGGCGAGTTCCGCATGGTGGTGCCGAACGAGGTCCATTTCATGGACGTGTCGCCGAAGCAGCTGGTCTCGGTCGCGGCGTCGATGGTGCCGTTCCTCGAGAACGACGACGCCAATCGCGCCCTCATGGGCTCGAACATGCAACGGCAGGCGGTTCCGCTCCTGCAGCCGGAGGCCCCGCTCGTCGGCACCGGCATGGAGCACATCGTCGCGCGTGACTCGGGCGCGGTGATCGTGGCCAAGCGGCCCGGCGTCGTCGAGTACGTGTCGGCCGACCGCATCGTGGTGCGGGCCGAGAGCCGGTCGAAGAAGACGGATCCGGTGCAGGACCTGCCGCTCGACATCTACAACCTGACCAAGTATCGACGCTCGAACCAGAACACGTGCATCAGCCAGAAGCCCGTCATGCACAAGGGCCAGCGGGTCCAGGCCGGCGACGTCATCGCCGACGGACCGGCGACGGACCAGGGCGAGCTCGCGCTCGGTCGCAACGTGCTCGTCGCGTTCATGCCGTGGGGCGGCTACAACTTCGAGGACGCGATCCTTGTCTCCGAGAAGCTGGTGAAGGAGGACCGGTTCACCTCGATCCACATCGAGGAGTTCGAGGTCCAGGCCCGCGACACGAAGCTCGGCAAGGAGGAAGTGACCCGCGACATCCCGAACGTCTCGGAGGAAGCGCTGAAAGACCTCGACGAGTCCGGCATCGTGAGGATCGGGGCGAAGGTCAAGGCCGGCGACATCCTCGTCGGCAAGATCACCCCCAAGGGCGAGACCCAGCTGACGCCGGAGGAGAAGCTCCTGCGCGCGATCTTCGGCGAGAAGGCGGGCGACGTGCGTGATACGTCGCTCACGGTGCCGCCGGGGATCGAGGGCACGGTGGTGGACGTGAAGGTGTTCTCGCGGCGGGGCGTGGACAAGGACGAGCGCGCGAAGTCGATCGAGGAGGAGGAGATCGCGCGGCTCGAGAAGGATTACCAGGACGAGATCGCCATGGTCGAGATGGAGCGCGACCAGAAGCTCAAGAACCTCCTGGTCGCCAAGACCGCGACCATGGAGCTGGTCGACCCGGTGACCAAGAAGAAGCTGACGAAGAAGGGCGACCGGATCGAGCGGGTAGACCTCGACAACTTCTCCTGGAACGAGCTGAAGAAGATCAAGGTCAAGGAAGATGACGGACTCGCGAACACGATCAAGAAGATCGAGGAGCTCGCCGAGGAGCAGATCTCGATCTACGACACGATGCTCGAGGAGCGGATCGGGCGGCTGCGCCGCGGCGACGACCTGCCCCCGGGCGTGATCAAGATGGTCAAGGTCTATGTCGCCGTGAAGCGGAAGCTGTCGGTGGGCGACAAGATGGCCGGCCGGCACGGCAACAAGGGCGTGGTCTCGAAGATCCTGCCCGAGGAGGACATGCCGTACCTGCCCGACGGGACGCCGGTCGAGATCGTGCTCAACCCCCTCGGCGTGCCGTCCCGGATGAACGTGGGGCAGATCCTCGAGACGCACCTGGGCTGGGCCGCGCGCGCCCTCGGCCTGTGGGTGGCGAGCCCGGTCTTCGACGGCGCGACCGAGGAGGAGATCAAGGATCACCTGAAGCAGGCACGCCTGCCGACGTCCGGGAAGACCGTGCTGTACGACGGACGCACCGGCAAGCGCTTCCACCAGGAGGTGACGGTCGGCCAGATCTACATCCTGAAGCTCGCGCACCTGGTGGACGACAAGATGCACGCGCGCTCGATCGGCCCCTACTCGCTCGTGACCCAGCAGCCGCTGGGCGGCAAGGCCCAGTTCGGCGGCCAGCGGTTCGGCGAGATGGAGGTGTGGGCCCTCGAGGCGTACGGCGCCGCCCACACGCTCCAGGAGATGCTGACGGTCAAGTCCGACGATGTGGAGGGCCGCAACCGGATCTACGAGGCGATCGTCAAGGGTGAGAACTTCCTCGAGCCCGGCACCCCGGAGTCCTTCAACGTGCTCGTCAAGGAGCTCCAGAGCCTCGCGCTCGACGTGGAACTCGTGATGAAGGACGGGAAGAAGAGTTCCTAGTGGGAACGCGAGTTCCCAAAGGAGAGGACGAATGCTGACGGACCGGCAATTCGGCAGCCTGATCAGAGAGGAAAAACCCACGAAGGATCTGTGGGGGATTCTCGATCGGCATCCGAAGCCCATTACGTTCGACGCCATTCGGATCAAGTTGGCCGCGCCGCAGAAGATCCGCGACTGGTCGCACGGCGAGGTGAAGAAGCCGGAGACGATCAACTACCGGACGTTCAAGCCGGAGCGCGACGGGCTGTTCTGCGCCCGGATCTTCGGCCCGACCAAGGATTACGAGTGTGCGTGCGGCAAGTACAAGCGCATGAAGTTCGCGGGCATCGTCTGCGACAAGTGCGGGGTCGAGGTGACGAGGGCGCGCGTGCGGCGCGAGCGCATGGGGCACATCGAGCTGGCGTCACCGGTCTCGCACGTGTGGTTCTTCAAGGGTCTGCCGAGTCGGATCGGGCAGCTCCTCGACATGTCACTCCGGGAGCTCGAGAAGATCCTCTACTTCGAGGAGTACGTGATCATCGAGCCCGGCCGGGTGGCGGGCCTCAAGAAGAAGGACCTGCTCACGGTCGACAAGGCGCGCAAGCTCGGCGACGAGCACGGGGCCGACGCTTTCAAGGTGGGCATGGGCGCCGAGGCGATCCGCGAGTTGCTCCGGGGCATGGAGCTGGACGGGCTCGCCCGGGAGCTCCGCGCGCAGATGCTCGTGGAGACCTCGGTGCAGAAGCGCAAGAAGATCGTCAAGCGCCTCAAGGTCATCGAGGCCTTCCTCAAGTCAGGAAACCAGCCGGAGTGGATGATCCTCGAGGTCATCCCGGTGATCCCGCCCGAGCTGCGCCCGCTCGTCCCGCTGGATGGTGGCCGCTTCGCGACCTCGGATCTCAATGACCTGTATCGCCGGGTCATCAATCGAAACAACCGCCTCAAGCGCCTGATGGAGCTGAAGGCGCCGGAGATCATCATCCGCAACGAGAAGCGGATGCTCCAGGAGGCGGTGGACGCCCTGTTCGACAACGGGCGCCGCGGCCGCGTGATCACGGGCCCGAACAACCGGCCGCTGAAGTCGCTCTCGGACACGCTGAAGGGCAAGCAGGGGCGGTTCCGCCAGAACCTGCTCGGCAAGCGCGTGGACTACTCGGGGCGGTCGGTCATCGTGGTCGGCCCCTACCTGAAGCTGCACCAGTGCGGGCTGCCGAAGAAGATGGCCCTCGAGCTATTCAAGCCCTTCATCCTGCGAAAGCTGGAGGAGCGCGGGATCGCGTCCTCGATCAAGGCCGCCAAGAAGTTCGTGGAGAAGGAGCGGCCCGAGGTCTGGGACATCCTCGAAGAGGTCATCAAGGAGCACCCGGTGCTGCTGAACCGGGCCCCCACGCTCCACCGGCTCGGCATCCAGGCCTTCGAGCCGATCCTGGTCGAGGGCAAGGCGATCGAGATCCATCCGCTCGTCTGCACCGCCTTCAACGCGGACTTTGACGGCGACCAGATGGCGGTGCACGTTCCCCTGTCGATGGAGGCACAGCTCGAGGCGCAGGTGCTGATGCTGTCGTCCAACAACATCCTCTCGCCGTCGAACGGCGCGCCGCTGGCCGTGCCGACGCAGGACATGGTCCTCGGCCTCTACTACCTCACCAAGGAGCGGCTCTCGACGGCCGAGCGGCCGGTGCGCGGGGAGGAGCGGCTGTTTGCCGACCCCGAGGAGGTCCGGATCGCCTACGACAACGAGGACGTGGATCTGCAGGCGCGGATCCGGTTGCGCTACCGTGGCGAGATCATCGAGACCACCGTCGGCCGCACGCTCTTGAACGAAGTGGTGCCGGAGCCGCTCCGGTTCGTGAACCAAGAGCTGAAGAAGAAGGAGATCACCACGCTGGTCGGCCGCTGCTACAACCAGCTCGGAAACGAGGCGACCGTCGCCTTCCTCGACGAGCTGAAGGACATCGGCTTCCGGTATGCGACGTTGTCCGGGCTCTCGATCGGCATCGACGACATGCACATCCCGTCGTCCAAGGAGCAGCTCATCGCCAAGGCGCGCGAGGACGTCAACGAGGTCGAGCAGCAGTACCAGGACGGCGTGATCACGAACGGCGAGCGCTACAACAAGGTGGTCGACATCTGGGCGCACGTCACCGAAGTCATCGCCGACCAGATGTTCAAAGAGCTCGAGGGGGGTGAGCAGGGCGGGGAGTTCAATCCGATCTACATGATGGCCGACTCGGGCGCGCGGGGCAGCAAGCAACAGATCCGGCAGCTCGCCGGCATGCGCGGCCTCATGGCCAAGCCCTCCGGCGAGATCATCGAGACCCCGATCACCTCCAACTTCCGCGAGGGCCTCACCGTGCTCGAGTACTTCACCTCGACCCACGGCGCGCGAAAGGGGCTGGCCGACACCGCGCTCAAGACGGCGGACTCTGGCTACCTCACGCGCCGGCTGGTCGACGTGTCGCAGGACGTGATCGTCTCCGAGTACGACTGCGGGACCGTGAAGAGCATCGACGCGACGCCGCTCGTCGAAGGCGGCGACATCATCCAAGCCTTGCGCGATCGTGTGCTCGGCCGCGTGGCGGCGGAGGACGTTCGGGATCCGCTGTCGAGCGAGATCATCGTCCAGGCCAATACCGAGATCACCGAGGAACTGGCCCAGAAGATCGAGGAGTCGGGGCTCGAGCGCGTGCGCATCCGGTCGACGCTCACCTGCGAGTCGAAGCGGGGCATCTGCGTCATGTGCTACGGGCGCAATCTCGGGACCGGGCGGCTGGCCGAGCTCGGCGAGGCCGTCGGCATCATCGCGGCCCAGTCGATCGGCGAGCCGGGCACGCAGCTCACGATGCGGACCTTCCACATCGGCGGCACCGCGAGCCGGGTGGTCGAGGCCTCGAAGCACGAGGCGAAGAACCCTGGCATCGTGAAGTACCACAACCTGCGCACCGTCGTGAACCGCGACGGCGACCTCGTCGCGACCAACCGCAACGGGGAGATCGGCATCGCCGACGAGCGCGGCCGGGAGCGCGAGCGCTACCCGGTCGTCTACGGCGCGCGGATCAAGGTGAAGGCGGACGAGCGGGTGAAGCCGGGCCGGGTCCTGGTCGAATGGGATCCGTTCACGAACCCGATCCTCACGGAGTTCACCGGGCGCGTCGACTACCACGACATCATCGAGAACGTCACGGTCCGGGAGGAGTTCGACGAGGTGACCGGCCTCGCGCGGAAGGTCGTCATCGAGGACGTCGAGGGCCGGCTGCAGCCGGGCGTCATCATCCGCGGCGACGGCGCCGCGCCGGCGGCGGAGGCCAGCGGGGGGGATCGCGGCCACCGCTACCCGCTCCCGGTGGGCGCGCACTTGCTGGTGCCGGAGGGCGCCAACGTGTTCGCCGCCGACATCATCGCGAAGATTCCGCGGGAGACCACGAAGACGAAGGACATCACCGGAGGACTGCCGCGAGTGGCCGAGCTGTTCGAGGCCCGCAAACCGAAGGAGCAGGCGGTCATCACCGAGATCGACGGTCGCGTCGAGATGGGCGGCTTCGTCAAGGGCATGCGGCGGCTGATCATTCGCGCCGACAATGGCGACACGAAGGAGTACCTGATCCCGCGCGGCAAGCACATCAGCGTTCACGAGGGGGATCGCGTGCGCGCGGGCGAGCCGCTGATGGACGGCTCACCGAACCCGCATGACTACCTCGCGGTGCTCGGCGATCGCGAGCTGCAGCGCTACCTGGTGAACGAGGTCCAGGAGGTGTATCGCCTGCAGGGCGTCACGATCAACGACAAGCACATCGAGATCATCGTGCGACAGATGCTCCGCCGGGTGCGGATCGAGGAGGTCGGGGACACGGAATTCGTCGTGGGCGAGCTGGTCGACAAGTTCGTGTTCCAGGACGAGAACGACCGGGTCGTGGCGCAGGGCAAGCGGCCGGCGACGGCGAAGCCGATCCTGCTCGGCATCACCAAGGCGTCGCTCTCGACGGACAGCTTCATCTCGGCCGCCTCCTTCCAGGAGACGACGCGCGTCCTGACCGAGGCCGCGATCTCCGGTAAGACGGACGATCTCCGCGGTCTGAAGGAAAACGTCATCGTGGGCCGGCTGATCCCGGCCGGCACCGGGCTCAAGCACTACACGCGCGCCGAGGTCCTGAGCCAGGGTGCGGAGGAGCCCGTGCCGACGGAGACGGAGCCCGCCGCCCTCCCGGCCGAGGAGGAGGGCGGGGGCGAGGCGCCGATGGAGGCCGCGGGATGAAGCGCCGCCGTCGATTGACAAGCACGGGTGCTTCGGTTATAACGTTAGAGTTTTTGGCCCATTAACGACACGAGGAACCATGCCCACCATTAATCAGCTGGTGCGACAGGGCCGAGAGGCGGTCCGGAAGAAGTCGAAGACGCCGGCCATGCAAGCCTGCCCGCAGAAGCGCGGGGTCTGCATCCGCGTGTACACGACGACCCCCAAGAAACCGAACTCGGCGCTGCGGAAGGTCGCGCGCGTCCGGCTGACGAACGGGCTCGAGGTCACGTCGTACATCCCGGGCGTGGGGCACAACCTCCAGGAGCACTCGATCGTGATGATCCGGGGGGGCCGCGTGAAGGATCTCCCCGGCATCCGGTACCACATCATCCGCGGCAGCCTCGACACCGCCGGCGTGGCCAACCGCAAGCAGTCGCGCTCGAAGTACGGCGCGAAGGCGTCGAAGGGCGCCGCCGGAGCCTAGCGTGCGCAGGGCGGGCGCGGCCAAGCGCGAGGTGATTCCGGACCCGAAGTACGGCAGCCGGCTGGTGGCGAAGTTCGTCAACATCATGATGATCCGGGGCAAGAAGTCGACCGCCGAACGGATCATGTACGACGCGCTCTCGGCCATCGAGGACCGCAGCAAGCAGGATCCGCTCAAGCTCTTCAAGACCGCCATCGACAACGTCAAGCCGACGGTCGAAGTCAAGTCGCGACGGGTTGGCGGGTCCACCTACCAGGTGCCGGTGGAGGTGCGCCCCGACCGCCGGACCTCGCTCGCGATGCGGTGGGTGATCGGTGCCGCGCGGCGGCGGGTGGAGCGGAGCATGGCGGAGAAGCTCGCAGGCGAGCTGCTCGACGCCGGCAACAACCGGGGGACCGCGGTCAAGAAGCGAGAGGACACGCACAAGATGGCGGAGGCGAACAAGGCCTTCGCGCACTATCGCTGGTAGCGACCACAGGACAGGCGGAGGGGGGGGCGGGCGACCCCCCTCTTTCGCTTTCTCGAGCAGAGGGGATATCAGGGTGGACCGGCCGTACCCGTTGGAACGCACGCGCAACATCGGCATCATGGCGCACATTGATGCCGGGAAGACGACGACGACCGAGCGCGTCCTCTACTACACCGGCCGCTCGTACAAGATCGGCGAGGTGCACGAGGGGACGGCGACCATGGACTGGATGGTCCAGGAGCAGGAGCGTGGAATCACGATCACGTCGGCGGCGACCACCTGCTTCTGGCGGGACTGCCGGATCAACATCATCGACACGCCGGGCCACGTGGACTTCACGATGGAGGTCGAGCGATCGCTCCGGGTCCTGGACGGCGCCATCGCGCTGCTCGACGCGGTGGCCGGCGTCGAGCCCCAGACCGAGACCGTGTGGCGACAGGCCGACAAGTATCGGGTCCCGCGCGTCGTCTACGTGAACAAGATGGACCGGGTCGGCGCGGACTTCTTCCGCTGCCTCGCCATGATCAAGAGCCGCCTCGGCGCCAACGGGGTCGCCATCCAGATCCCCGTCGGCCGCGAGGATGGCTTCGTCGGCGTCGTCGACCTCATCGAGGAAGTCGCCCTGATCTGGAAGGACGACGACAGCCTCGGGCAGAACTTCGAGCGGACCGCGGTCCCGGCCGAGCTCACGCCCCTCGTCCGGGAGTACCGGGACAAGCTGATCGAGAGCCTCGCCGAGGTGGACGACCAGCTGCTCGAGAAGTACCTCGGCGATCACAAGATCAGCCCGGCGGAGGTCCGGGCGGCGGTGCGGGCGGGCACGATCAGCCGCAAGATCTTTCCCGTCATCTGCGGGGCGTCGTTCAAGAACAAGGGCGTGCAGCCGATGCTCGATGCGGTCGTCGACTACCTGCCCTCGCCGCTCGACGTCCCGCCGATCCGCGGGCTGAATCCGGACACGCACGAGGTCGAAGCGCGGGAGGCGTCGGAGACGGCGCCGTTCTCCGCGCTCGCGTTCAAGATCATGAACGACGCCTACGTGGGACAGCTCGTCTTCGTCCGCGTCTACTCCGGGACGCTCAAGTCAGGGTCCGGCGTCTACAACTCCGTGCGGAGTCGGAAGGAACGGATTGGCCGCCTGCTCCGGATGCACGCCAACAAGCGTGAAGAGATCACCGAGGTCGCCGCCGGGGACATCGCGGCCGTCGTCGGGCTCAAGGACACGCGCACGGGCGACACGCTGTGCGATCCCAACCGGCCGATCGTGCTCGAGTCGATGGACTTCCCCGAGCCGGTGATCGCCGTGGCGATCGAGCCGAAGACCAAGGCCGACGAGGAGAAACTCGGACTCTCTCTGCAGCGGCTCGCGCTGGAGGATCCCACCTTCAAGGTGAAGGTCGACGAGGAGACCTCGCAGACGCTGATCTCGGGGATGGGCGAGCTGCACCTCGAGATCATCGTCGACCGCCTGCTGCGGGAATTCAAGGTCGAGGCCAACGTCGGCAAGCCGGAGGTCGCGTACCGGGAGACGATCCGGAAGTCCGCCGAGGCGGAAGGCCGGTTTGTGCGGCAGACCGGCGGGCGCGGCCAGTACGGCGACGTGTGGCTCACCGTGGCGCCCGCCCCGCCCGGCGCCGGCTTCGTCTTCGAGAACAAGATCGTCGGCGGCAAGATCCCGAAGGAGTTCATCCCGGCGGTCGAGAAGGGCGTCCGGGAGGCGATGACGACGGGCGTGCTCGCCGGCTACCCGATGGTCGACCTGAAAGTGAGCCTGACCGACGGCTCCTACCACGAGGTTGACTCCTCCGAAATGGCCTTCAAGATCGCCGGGTCGATCGGCTTCAAGGAGGCGTGCCGGAAGGCCAAGCCCGTGCTGCTCGAGCCCATCATGGAGGTCGAGGCGGTCGTGCCCGAGGAGTACATGGGGGCCGTCGTCGGCGACCTCAATAGCCGCCGCGGGCGGATCATCTCGATGGAGGCGCGCGCCGGCGCCCAGGTGATCCGCGCCCACGTGCCGCTCGGCCACATGTTCGGCTACGCCACCGATCTGCGCTCCATGACGCAGGGTCGCGCCACCTACACGATGCAGTTCTCCCGGTACGAGGAAGTGCCGGCGTCCGTCGCCGAGGAGATCATGGCGAAGGCGGCCGGCAGACCAGCGACGCGCGTCGGTTCCCGCTAATGCCAGGGCCAGCCGCCGCCCGAGATTCGAGCCCCGCCGGGTGGGCGCGGTCGGTGCGCGCCCGCCGCGAGGCGGGGCCCGGATCGCTCGGGGCGGGCCTCTGATTTCGAGACCAAGCGACGCCGACCACTCGGAGGGGTTGAGACATGGCGAAGGCGAAGTACGAGCGGACGAAGCCGCACGTGAACGTGGGGACGATTGGGCACATTGACCACGGCAAGACGACGCTGACGTCGGCG
>Ga0137362_10001323_pt1 | contig 15145 bp, 10 predicted proteins | sample MadtaG_2_FD_104801 | JGI IMG/M metagenome (GOLD analysis project Ga0137362, IMG submission 104801) | Vadose zone soil microbial communities from Angelo Coast Range Reserve, California, USA - Mad1_100_16 metaG | ecosystem: Environmental > Terrestrial > Soil > Vadose zone | place: USA: California... | reverse complement strand
ATACCTCCCCTATCGGAAGAGCGGAATCGTACGACTCTTCCTCTTGGTCTTGTTAACGCGCTACTAGACAAAATTGAGAAACCGCTGATTGTTGCAGAGCGAAGCGGCAATTTGCTCCTAGTGAACACGCGAGCCACACAATACTTGGAATCACGTGGAAACGCAACAATCCGGGGGCTGAACCTGTTTAACGATGTTCTGGAAATAGATTCAACGGAAATCTTCGGAAAGGTCGAAAAGGGCGAACACGAGGTTGACCTGCAGATAAAAGGTGGCGGAGAGAAATCCACTGCGCGGGTTCAATGGATGCCGGAGCCGGATTGGCTGGTCGTCGAAATTGAGAACAAAGCGGAAGCGCAGCAGGCGCCAGATCCGGCAACGCAACTCACGGTGCAGGAACTTCTGCAAGAACGTGAGATCACCTATAGGAATCTGCTGGCCGCTTATCTGAAATTACAGGAAGTAAACCGGCAGAAAACGGTGTTCCTGGCGTCGGCGGCCCACGAGTTGAAAACACCGCTGGCGGTGATCAAAGGTTACTACGATCTCCTTCTGGCCGGGTCACTCGGCCGCTTGACGGACAAGCAACGAGACATCCTTGAGGAATCGAAGGACAGTTGCGAAAGACTGGTGCGTCTGGTGTCCATGTTCCTGAACTACTCCGCGCTGGAGAGTGGGAAGCTGGTGCTGCAACTGAGAGAGAACGACCTGCGAGATTGTCTCGATGAGGTATCCAAACGCTGGTCGGAAGCGTTTCAGCGCAAAGGCGTCAAACTGGATGCCAGCTTTGACCCGTCCGTCCCGGCATTTCGATTCGATTATCAGAAAGTGCAGCAGGCGGCGGCGAATCTGCTGGACAACGCATTGAAACATACACCGAGCGGGGGCAGCGTCACGCTGCGCGCGGCGCCACACTTTTGGGAGCGGCGTGTGGCGGCCATGGCTCCGGTGGAAGAGCGGCGCAGGTTCCGTTTGCCACGCCCGAACAGCGTGGAAGTAAGCGTGGCGGACTCGGGGCCGGGAATCGCAGCGGAACATCATCAGGAAATCTTTGAAGATTTTGTCCGCGTGGACAGGAACACGTCGGGAATGGGACTGGGGCTGGCTATCGCCAAGCGGCTTATCCAAGCGCATCGCGGGAAAATATGGGTTGAGAGCGAGTCCAAGGCAGGAAGCAAATTTACATTGTTGTTGCCGATGGATCAGAACTAAGGCATCCGGATTCTGATGATTGCGAGGGAAAAGACGATGGCAGCGAAAGAAAAAATTCTGGTCGTGGATGATGAACCCAGCATTCGAAAGTACCTGCAGACACTGCTGGAGGTCGATGGATTCGAAGTGGAGGCCGTGAGTTCGGGAAAAGACGCACTCGAGCGGATAAACAAGGGCCCACGGCCCGATTTCATCATACTGGATGTGTTGATGCCGGAGATGAACGGCATCGAAACGCTGACGGAATTAATGCAGGTCGACCGCAGCCTAAACGTGATTATGCTTTCGTGCTCGAACGAAGTAGGCACAGTGGTGGAGGCCATACGGATTGGAGCGCACGATTATCTGACCAAGCCGTTCGAGAAATCGGAGCTGGACGCGGCGATGCTGAAATCGCGCCAGAAAAAGGAGCTGGCCACGGAGAATCAGGCGTTGCGTGATTACTGCGACCAGGTGACCGAAGATTTGAGTTTTCTGGCAGCCAGCCCTCAGATGGTACGGATCCGGCAGCAGATCCTGCAGATCGCGCCCGTGGACGTGCCCGTTTTTATATGCGGCGAGAGCGGAGTGGGCAAGGAAGTCGTTTCGCGAATGATCCATCTGCGCTCGAAACGGCGCAACCAGCCGTTCGTGAAAGTGAATTGCGCGGCGTTGCCGGGAGAACTTCTGGAATCGGAACTGTTCGGTTTCGAGCAGGGAGCCTTTACTGGGGCGGTGCGCAGCAAGCCGGGCAAGTTTGAAATGGCCAACAAGGGAACGATTTTCCTGGATGAAATTGCGGAAATGAGCACGCACCTGCAGGCGAAATTGCTGCACGTGCTGCAAGACCATCAATACTCGCGACTTGGCGGACGGCACCTAGTGGAAACGGACGTGCGAGTATTGGCGGCCACGAACATCGACGTTCACGAAGCGATGAAAACGGGGCGTTTTCGAGAGGATCTCTACTACCGGTTGAATGTTCTGTCGATCAATGTTCCGCCGCTGCGCGAACGAACAGCGGAAATCCCGCTTTTGTTTCGCCATTTTCTTCAGAAATACAGCGAGAAATTCGGCAAAGCGGCGCCAGGGCCTTCGCAGTATCTCCTGGATGCGGCCGTAAATTATCCGTGGCCGGGCAACCTGCGCGAATTGGAGAATTTCGTAAAGCGGTACGTGATTCTTGAGGACGACGAAGGCAGTCTCCGCGAGCTGGTGGAGATGTCGGCGACACGACGGCGCACTTCACCGCGGGAAGAGCCCACGGTGCAGAAAGAGCAGGGACTGAAGGCGCTCGTGCGAGGCTTGAAGGATGAGGCCGAAATGGAAGCGATTGCCGACGCGCTGGAGAAGACGCGGTGGTGCCGGAAAGATGCCGCAAAGATGCTGGGAATCAGCTACAAGGCACTGCTTTATAAGATGAGGCAGTTCAACCTGGACACGCCGCGGACGAGGAAAGTAGCTTCGACAACGGTGGCATAAGAGCCGGCCCCGAGTGTGGGAACACGGCAGGGGTAGAATTGGCAGCTAAAGGGCGCATACAAAGTTCGCCACGTACAACGATCAGTTCATTAGAAAATGGATTCGAGTTCTTCGTCGCCGACGGAATCACGTCGTGGCTGGACCCTTCGAGCTCTTGCCTCAGTCAGAGGTGGGTTAGTGAACAACGGCCGCCAGGCCTGTCGGAGGCATGGGGCCAACGGAACTGTAACAAGATGAGGGATTAAATGGATTTCCGATTTTCGGCCCATTTTCATAACAAATTTGAGCGGGGATTTTATTCACTTTTGTGCTGGCGACCGGGTCGATCGGCGGCCAAACAGCGCCGCTCGCCGTAAACCAAATTGGCTTGGCGGAGAGATAAAGAGAATTGGGCAGAGTTTGCTGGGCGAGATAAGTGGAAACCAGGCTGCCGCCAGGAACGTTGGTACTCCAGACCACGGAGTTGGTCTGGCAATCCCAATTGCCGCCGCGAAGGAGCGTATTTTCAACTTTGGCTGACAACGCGGCGTTGGGAGTTGAGGTTCCCCCGTCGTCATAGTAGCCGAGTTTATAGATACTGGGAGGCTGGGAAGCGTTGGCGTTGATCTGGTAGGAAGTAGCCGTGCAGCCGGACGGATACTGGCCGAAGGCGTTACCCAAAATATTGTTGTAGTTGTTGTAGTAGGCCACGGCAATGGCGTGTATGGCCCCGGTCATCGGAGCACCGGTGTCGGGGTTGGTGGAGGTCAGGTTTACGTAGTTCCGAAAGACGGTGTTGTAACCGCCACTGCCATGAGCGAAGTCGAACTCGATATTCGGAAAAACATTTCCTTCCCAGAGGTTCATGTAGGGATGAGGACTGTGGTTTTGTGTCTCCGGAAGAGAGTTGTGGTATTCCCCCATGTAAGCATCAAGGGCGTAATTGTAGGCAAGTACGTTGCCGCTGGTTCCGCTCAAGGGGAAGGTGTGGCGAGCTTTGCGAATGATGTTGTTCTGAATTAGATTCTCGGAGGCGCGAAACTCCAGAAGGATTGCATAATCCGCTCCGCTGTTGTGATTGTATGCATCGTTCAGGTAGTTGTCGCTGATTTCGCTCCCATACACATCCGACAGATAAATATGAGACTTGTCCACGGCCATGTCGCTCTCAACGTCACGCACCCAGCAGTGGGCGCAGGCCATCATGTTTATGTTCTTAAATTCCAGCAGCGTGCCTGAAGGTGCGGTGGATTGTAAGCGAAGATTTTCCAGCCCGGCGTTCTCGGTCATCGGCAACTTGTAGGCTTGCGGAGACGTAGTGTAGTCAAAATAGAGCGGCCGCTCAATGGTAACGACACTGGCGGTAACTGCCGTGACTTTCACAATTTGCGACATGACATTGTTTGTTAAGTTGTGCCCACAGCCGCTGCAGGATCCGGTATAGCCCGAGGTGTTGATCAATGGATTGCCGTCCGCAGGGTCCAAAGGGTTGGTTTGAGTCACAACCAGATAGCTGTTAACCGCTATGCCGGATACGCTTTGCAAAGTAATCTGAGTGGACCCCTTAGTGGAACCGGCAGTTATGGGAATAAAGATGACGTTCGATGAAGAAAGATACAACTGTCCGAGACTGACGATGTTCGCACCGTCTCCGTATCGGAGAATGGTTTGATTTGGACCCGAACCTCGAAGAACAACTTTCTTATTGAGACACAATCCTGCCTCAGCGTAACCAGTTGCATAATCGTCTGCAAATCCTTGGCAGACGATTGATGACCGATGAAGCGTATAAGTTCCAGGTTTCAATAAAACGACTGATCCTGCCGGGGCTGCATTTATGGCGTTTTGAATGGCTACGCTGTCATCTGCTCCCCCGCTCGGTGACAAGGTCGCAGTAATGGGCCAAGATGCACTCGGGATTCCACCGGGAATACCTGCATGGGTCCAGTCAACGCTCCGGCTTGCTGGAATCTGCGCCACTGCCAGTCCCGGCAGGAACATAATCGAGAGAACCAAGAAGCGTCTCATGGCTTAAAAGATTCCTCCACGATGGCAGGGGCTGCCCGACACCAAAACGAGATGGGGTGAATTAGGGCAAAACGAAGCAAGCCTTTCAGATATCAGCGGCGCTAGCTGCGCGCGAAATGCCAGGTTCCGAGAACAGATAGTCTTAGTCAATTGCTTTCTAATCGGTCGAATACTCATCGTCTATGTAACCTCAGACTCTGCCCTAAGGACATGATATGGGTGCGGGCCGGGTCGAAATAGTGGTTGAAGGGCCAAATAAGGTACAGGTATTGCTACTGTACGGGGGCGCATCTATTTTGCCAGTTCCCCATATCAAGTTCCTGCATGCCGGACCGCCGATCCGGGTCGTTTGTGCCTGTGCCCGGCTGGGAACCCCCATGTCACATGGTGGCAAGAGTTTTCCCTCATTCGAGTTTCGGGGGAGAGATTGTTACAATCCAATGATGTTTGGAGCACCTTCGCTGCCAACAACCCACGTGTTTTCAGGCAATTGAGCCTTGACTTGGTTTAGGCGGCTTCCCATCAAGCTTAAGACGGGGTGGCAGTTTGATTGCCACCCTTTCTGTGCCGCCGCACTCTCCTTGGAGTAAGCGGGTGGTTGGTTTTGGACGGTTAAGAGCGATCTTGAAGGCAAAAATGGAGTGTCTTTGCGCGAGAGTAATGGCGGTAGCCTGCACAAACGGCACCACGGTGCCTGGGTGGTTCAGCTCAGTGTAAGCATCGGAGGCAGGTGTCCTGACCTGCCACAGCGATCGCAAGTAAGTCCTTGTTTCGGCTCCAAATTGGAAATGGACCTCTCCATGATCAGCGCTAATTCAATCCATCTACCTCCGCAGAGGGAAGAGAAGACATGATCCGAGTCGGTGTAATCGGTTACGGCTATTGGGGACCCAACATCGTGAGGAATCTGCACGGTCTGGATCACGTGCGGGTGGTGATGGTCTGCGACAATAGCCCGGCGGCTTTGGCCCGTGTGCGGAAGAACCATCCCGGGCTTTCGACGACTTCCGATCCTTGGGAAGTCCTGGGGTCGCCGGAGATTGACGCGGTTGCCGTGATCACTCCCGTTTGGACTCACTACGACCTCAGCAAAGCGGCACTCGAAAATGGCAAACATGTTTTTGTGGAGAAGCCTTTCACTTCGAACGCGGCCCAAGCAGAGGAACTCATCGAACTGGCGGCTCGGAAGAGACTGACCATCATGGTGGATCACACATTCTTGTTCACCGGCGCGGTGCGCAAAATCCGCGAACTGGTCGACAGTGGGGCCCTGGGCGATCTCTATTACTATGACTCGTTGCGGGTCAATCTGGGACTTTTTCAGCACGACGTCAGCGTGATTTGGGACCTAGCGCCGCACGATCTCTCAATCATGGATCATCTGATAAAGAAGGAACCGGAGGCCGTCGTGGCAACCGGGGAAAAGCATTTGAATGGCGTGGAAGACGTCGCGTTCATGACGATCTATTTCCCGCAGAATGTGATCGCGCACATCAACGTGAATTGGCTTTCACCCGTGAAGATTCGCACTACCCTGATCGGAGGGCAGAAGAAGATGCTGGTCTGGAATGACCTCGTGGCCGACGAAAAGATTCGTGTATACGACAAGGGTGTGGCGATCAGAGAAGGAGAAGGAATCCGTGACGCGCTCGTAAGCTACCGAACCGGCGACATGTGGGCGCCACAGCTCGAACAATCGGAAGCGTTGCGCGTCGAACTCGCTTACTTTGCAGATTGCGTTCTCAACAGCAAGACGCCCATCAACGACGGCCACGCCGGCCTTCGAGTCGTCCGCATGCTGGAAGCAGCGGATTGTTCCATTCAAAAGAGAGGAGAATTGGTGCGACTGTGAATGAGTTCTGTGCAATTGGTTCAGACGTGAAATTGGGAAACGGGGTCAAACTCTCCAAGTTCATTAATCTTTACGGCTGCGAAATCGGCGACAACGTGAAAATAGGAGCATTTGTTGAAATCCAAAAGAACGCAACAGTCGGAAAGAACTGCAAAGTCTCCAGCCATAGTTTCATTTGTGAAGGCGTGGTTATCGAGGACAACGTGTTTATCGGCCATAGCGTGACCTTCATTAACGATTCCTACCCGCGGGCAACTACGGCCGAGGGCCTGTTGCAGAACGAAAAGGATTGGAAGGTCGAGCAGACCCTGGTGAAAAAGGGCGCCTCGATTGGATCGGGGACAACGGTTCTCTCCAAGGTGGTCATCGGGGAGAACGCCATCGTGGGAGCCGGCAGCGTCGTGACAAGAGATGTACCCGCGAACGCGATTGTAGCGGGAAATCCTGCAAAGTTTTTGCGTTATATCACCACGGAGTCAAGGACAGCATGATGACGGACAACGGAAAGATCGCATTTCTGGATTTGGTCAGCGTTCACGAAGAACTCGAGAAGGAGCTTGTTGCCGTCTTTCAGAAGGCACTGAGAACAGCAGGCTTCATCGGCGGGCCAATGGTTGAAGAATTCGAACGGTCGTTCGCCGCATTCTGTGAGACGCGGTTCGCGATCGGCGTGAATAGCGGGACGGACGCACTCCGCTTTGCCTTGATGGCCGCAGGCGTCCGCGAGGGAGATTCAGTCGTGACCGTGGCAAATACGTTTATCGCCACGACGGAAGCAATTTCGCAAGCGGGGGCGCGCCCTGAGTTCGTGGATATCGATGACCGCACCTACAACATTGATCCAGAGAAGTTGCGCAGCTTTCTTGAGCAGCAGTGCTCGCGTGACCATGCAGGGCAGTTGATCAGCCGGAGGACAGGACGGCCGGTGACGGCAGTGGTCCCGGTACACCTGTATGGACAGACGGCCGACATGGATGCCATCGAGGAGCTAGCGGACCACTACAAACTGGTGGTCATCGAGGATGCCTGCCAGGCGCACGGCGCGGAGTATTTTTCCAATCGTGACCATCGCTGGAAGAAGGCCGGTTCTGTAGGCAAGGCGGCGGCCTTCAGCTTCTATCCTGGGAAAAATTTAGGCGCGTGCGGCGAAGCGGGCATAGTCACCACTAATGACGAGGAAATGGCGCGTCATATCCGCATGATCCGCGATCACGGGCAAGCAAAGAAGTACTACCATGACATCGAGGGGTACAATGGGCGCCTGGATTCCATTCAAGCGGGGTTCTTAAGCGTAAAGCTGAAGTACCTGCCGAGCTGGAACCAAAGCCGGTGCGAGCACGCCCGCAAATATAATGAACTGTTTGCCGCCGCGGAGACAAATATCATTACGCCATATGAGCCTTGCTGGTCCAAGGCCAATTATCATCTCTACGTGATACAGGTGGAGAACAGGGAGGCAGTGCAGACCGCGCTCTCAAAGGAAAATATCGTCACCGGGATTCATTATCCGATTCCGTTACATCTGCAGAAGGCGTACACCAACCTTGGGTATCGGCTCGGAGATTTACCTGTGTGCGAGAAAGCTGCGGGACGAATCCTGTCTCTCCCCATGTTCCCAGGCCTTTCAGAACCGGCGCAGGCGCGGGTGGTACAAGCTGTAACTCGAAGCGTACAGCGCACCACGGCCGACCGTACCGCAACGGTGTCAGCCTAATCTATCGGGCAGGAGATGCCGGAGATCGCAGTGCGTTCTCGCGACTCCACACGGTAATTTGAGGTTGTTGATGTGAACGGCGGCCGCAATGGTGGTTGCCAGTTCTCCTGTAAGCGGCGCAATTCCGTACATTAGGAAATCGAGGACGGAGCAGGGGACGCGCATTACGAAGTGAAACGCCATTCGAAGAAGGAGAAGGCCTTGAGCGAACAAAAGAGCGTCGTTGTCGCCGGACTAGGAGAGGTGGGCCGGCCCCTCCTCGCACTCGTCTCAGAGCACCACAATGCCGTGGGAGTGGATATCACCCCGCCTATCGGAGAAATCGGAACCGTCGATGTTCTGCATATTTGTTACCCCTTCGACATCAAGGATTTTGTTGGTGAGACCGCGCGTTACATCGAGCTTTTCCGGCCAACGCTCACGATCATCAACAGCACAGTGGCAATCGGGACCACGCGAGCGGTAATCGCGCGGACCGGGGCCAGCGTGGTGCACAGTCCTGTGCGTGGCAAACATGCTCGCATGCTGGACGAGATGCGTATCTATACAAAATTCATTGGGGCACCAGATCCCGCAATTGGCGAGCTGGCCGCCGAACATTTCAATTCACTAGGCATGAAAACCAAGATCCTGTCGTCTACGGAAGCGACCGAGCTGGCGAAGCTCACGGAAACGACCTACTTCGGCCTGATGATCGCCTGGGCACAAGAGGTCGAGAGATATTGTGACCAATCGGTTCAGCACTACGACGAAATTATCTCTTTTTGGGAGGAAATAAAATTCTTTCCTTCGGTCAAGTACTTTCCAGGTATCATTGGCGGTCATTGCGTCATGCCCAACATCGGACTTCTGAATAAGTTTAGCCCTTCAGAAATTCTTGACGCGATTCTGGACTCTAATGGAAAGAAAATAGAGCGAGACTCCCGCACAAAATTGCGCGAGAGTGGGATGACGGACAAACAAATGACGGTTGGATCAAGGAGTTGAAACCATTGGAGCAATCCTGGACGAATGCGAGAGCCAAACTCGCATCGGTGATTGGACACTGAGTATGGTTGGTTCGTCCCCGACGCACCCCACCGATCTCACCTCGCAAATTCAAACCCCGATAGGCTCAAGCAGCCGGCGGCTTGGAGGAAAACGGGCAGCGATGGTTACATTCTCGCTTTACCCGGGCGATCCAAGACCACGTCGCGCCGTTGATGCGCTTGTTGGAGAAGGGATGCAAGTGGACTTGATATGCCTTGCGGGCGAAAACGCTCTGCGGCATGAGAAACTGAACGGCATTGAGATCCTCCGGGTCCCGCTCAAAAACCGCCGGGGCGGCAAGTTGGCATACGCGTGCCAGTATGCCGCCTTCATTCTAATCTCATCCTTGATCTTCGCCCTCCGCTCATTGACCCGCCGCTACGACTTGGTCTACGTGCATAACATGCCTGACATCCTTGTGGTGAGTTCGTTGATACCGAGGGCGCTCGGAGCAAAGGTGATCCTCGATTTACATGATCCAATGCCTGAGCTCATGATGACGATATTCAACGTTGAGAGGGACAGACTAATCGTCCGACTCATCAGTCGAATCGAGAAGTGGAGCATGGCACGCGCCAATTTAGTGTTGACCGTCAACGTCGCATGCAAGCGAATTTTCGGCTCCCGCAGCTGTCGTCCGGAGAAGATTGGAGTCATCATGAATTCCCCGGACAGCGAGATTTTTCCATTTCGCACGCCAGAATCGTATGCACCCACAAACGAAGCGGGCGACAAACGGTTTGTGATCATGTATCACGGATCGTTGGTCGAACGGAATGGGTTGGATCTGGCGGTCGACGCGTTTGCGCGAGTCCGAAAGTCCGTTCCAACCGCGGAACTCAGGGTTTATGGCGCCAGGACTGCTTTTTTCGACCGCGTAATGGAGGCCGCACGAAACAAGGGTGTGGATGAAGCGATTCGATACTTGGGGCCGAAGCGACTCGAGGAGCTTGTGCCAGCAATCCAAGAATGCGACGTAGGTGTCATTCCGAATCCTCGGAATGCATTTACGGAGATTAACACCCCGACTCGAATCTTTGAGTACCTGACTCTGGGGAAGCCAGTTATTGCTCCCAACACGCCCGGCATTCAAGATTACTTCAACAATGAATCTCTGCTTTTCTTCGAGTCCGGCAACTCAGAGGACCTTGCAGAAAAAATCGAATATGTGTTCTCCCACGGCAAAGAGGCCAACGAGATGGTAGGGCGAGGGCAGCAGGTTTATCTGACGCACAGATGGAGCAACGAGAGACAGAGACTTGTGAGCCTGGTAAGCAATCTCCTTAACGCAGAAAAAGATGCCGTGCAACTGTGTTCCATATAGTTGGTATCGTATGAGGGAAACCAAGAAATTGCCGGCATGATCGGGGTCATTGCGAATCCGTCGGAACACGCTGTCGCCCATGAGTTCTTTGAGCTTTTCAAGACTCCATGGGAGTTTTTTCGGAGCGAGGGACATTACGAAGTCCTGCTATGCTCCGGAGATGCCCGGTTGCCCGAACGCCTCGCGAAACTGGTCCTGATCTATGCTGGTCAGAAGGTACCACTTGACGCCGAATCCGAAGTTCAAATAGCTTCCGAGCAAAAAGAGACTCGCATCCTCTCCTTCGGAGGAATCCGAATCCCGATCTATGGACGAAGCATAACCTTTCGAGAAACAAAGGGGGAATTACGAGAGGAAGGCACCGATCAGGCGGCAATGCATTTGGAGCAGCGGGAAGGAAGGGTGTTAGCGCGCATCGGCTACAATCTGTTCGCCGAGATTCGAGCTTTGCTTACAGTGGGCCAACCTGCGGGTAACGCCGGCATTCCGGCATTGGAGCTACATATCGCCGTCCTGCGGAATCTAATCCTTTCGAGTGGCATCCCTGTGGTTGAGATCCCGCCGGTTCCAGATGGATATCGATTCATTGCTTGCTTAACCCACGACGTAGATCATCCCTCCATCCGCAGCCACAAGTTTGACCACACCATGTTTGGGTTCTTGTACCGTGCAATCCTCGGTTCTGTATTCGACGTGTTCCGGGGACGGGCGCGCTTGCGTAATTTCCTGACCAATTGGACTGCGGTCCTGAAGCTACCGTTTGTTCATCTGGGTCTCGCAAAGGACTTCTGGCGCGAGTTCGATGATTACACGAAGCTGGAAAAAGGATCACGCTCATCGTTTTTCGTGATTCCTTTCAAGGACTATCCAGGACGGACTAGACGTGGCCCGGCGCCCAGGCGCCGCGGCTCTCGCTACTGCGCTAGTGACACTGCAGGTCAGATTCGAAAATTGATCTCCGCAGGCTGCGAAGTCGGACTACACGGAATCGATGCGTGGCTTGACAGTTCCAGCGGGCGTGAAGAACTGGAGCAGATTCGTCGAATAACGGGAATCCAAGAGGTCGGAGTACGAATGCACTGGCTTTATGCTGATGAACAATCGCCTGTGACACTGGAAAAGGCGGGCGCCGATTACGATTCCACGGTTGGCTACAACGAGACGGTTGGGTATCGAGCAGGAACGACTCAGGCTTATAAGCCCTTAGGAGCTACGCGCCTGATCGAATTGCCCTTGCACATCATGGACACTGCCTTGTTCTTCCCGAGCTATCTTGATCTATCATCAGACGAAGCCAGCAAACGGGTTGACAGAATCATCGACAATGCGGTTCGGTTTGGCGGCAGTGTCACGGTCAACTGGCACGACCGAAGCATTGCCCCCGAGAGATTATGGGGAGATTCTTACGTGACCTTGGTTGACGAACTTAGAAAACGAGAAGCATGGTTCTCGACCGCCTCGCAGGCAGTCTCCTGGTTTCGAAAACGCCGGTCGGCAGTCTTTGAGACCGTCGACAGGGACTCGGGTATCTTGCGTGTGAAGGTCGGGTTCGATGGAAAAGAGGAACTACCTGGTTTGCGGTTGCGAGTCCACAAACCCGGAGGGTTGTCTCAAGATACCGCGATCATCGCAGGTCCGTCAGGTCACACTTATGAGATGAGTTTGAATCACAGAGTTGCTAATTGAGTGTTCTCGGCCATGTTTCAGAGATCATACTCGCCAAGCTCTGCGAACTCCAGGGTAAGTGGCACAACCCGGGCGAGAAGACCCTGCGCTGCCGAGGTTCCTTGGAGACGAGCCATGCCAAGGATTGTTGGGGGCCATTGTGAAGAACCGAGGAAAGCGCCGAAGCGAGGAGTGCCACAAGCTCTTCTGCCAGAAAGATTCAGATTGCACATTTCCGGACACGAAATGACTCGAAGCTTCAAGTTAGAGAAGCTCTCGCGGAGCCGGTAAATGCCCGCCACGATTGCCCCAGTCGTTTATTTCCTCTTGATCGTGGGACTTTTTTGGCTCGACCGGGATGAGAAGGTCCAGACCTCGAAGGCTCTCTGGATCTCCGTTGCTTGGTTTTCGCTGGCTTGTTCGCGGCCGGTGGCCCAGTGGTTGCAGGTGAGCGCAATCGACTCACCCGACCAAGTACTGGAGGGAAGCCCGCTTGATCGGCTGGTTTTCACGGGGTTGCTCGTTGTCGGGCTGATCGTGCTATTCAGCAGAGGACAGCGGATCGGCAGGTTCTTGTCGGGGAACGCGCCAATCCTCTTGTTTTTCCTCTACTGCGCCATGAGTCTCCTCTGGTCTGACTACCCAGAGGTGGCGTTCAAGCGCTGGGCCAAGTCGTTGGGCGACCTCATTATGATCCTGATCGTCTTGAGCGATCGCGAACCGACGACCGCACTGAAGCGACTCCTCTCCCGGACGACTTTTGTCCTAATCCCACTTTCCGTTTTGTTCATCAAGTATTATCCGAACCTCGGGCGGGGGTACGGCGTTTGGCTGGGGGAAGTGCACTACACAGGCGTTACAACCAACAAGAACACTCTTGGGGTGATTTGTCTCATCTTCGGACTGGGATCTGTGTGGCGTCTTCTTGCTACTTACCGAGATCGGAACGGTGCAGGCCGGACCCGGCGACTGATCGCTCACGGAATCGTTCTGAGCATGGTGTTCTGGCTGTTTTGGGTCGCCAATTCGATGACGTCCATAACTTCCTTCCTCATGGCGAGCACCTTACTTTTGTGGGCGAATTCTCGTGCGTCTATCCGAAATCCAGTTATCGTGCATCTCCTCATAGCAGTAATGATTGCTGTCTCTGCTTCTGTTGTGTTTCTTGGAGTGAGCCCGGGTGTCCTGAAGACAATGGGAAGAAACCCGACGCTAACTGACCGGACTGAGATTTGGACAGTTTGCCTCAGCTTGGTGCAAAACCCGGTATTGGGGACCGGGTTCGAGAGTTTCTGGTTGGGCCCGCGGCTTGAAAAGATGTGGAGCATGTACTGGTGGCGCCCGAGCGAGGCTCACAACGGTTACCTCGAGATCTTCTTGAACCTGGGATGGGTGGGAGTGGCTTGGCTAGTTGTCATCGTTGCGACGGGGTACCGAAGAGTGTTCAATGTATGGCGCAGCAATGTCTCGACCGGCAGCCTCTTGCTGGCATACTTCTTCATGGGTCTGGTCTACAACTTTACCGAGGCAGCGTTCTTCCGGATGATGGCTCCGGCCTGGATATTCTTGCTTTTAGCGATGACTAGTCTCCCAGACGCTGCGAGCCCTCAGATCTCGGAAATCTCTGGTCCTGACCGGACCAGAAACGGGGGAGCCTTCAAACCACGGGAAGATCACTTTTCGCCTGAAACCCAAAGAGGCGACCGTCCAAATCAATTGGCAGGTATTCGAGGATGACACTGGGAACATCACTTCTCTCTCCGAAGACCTTGAGCAAAGACGTTGCCGCTTTCGGAAACGTGTCGCCGGAGCAGTCAGTTGAGATTGAAGTGGCGTTGCTCACCGGCGGATTTGACAAGCCTTACGCGTTCGGCTTGGCAATGGCGCTTATTTCAAAAGGCGTGTGCCTAGATGTGATCGGTAGCGATGATGTGGATAGTCCCGAAATGCATTGCACCCCCAAGCTAAACTTTTTCAATCTGTGGGGAAGTAAGGGGGAAGCCACTCTTGCTACGAAGATTTCAAGGGTGTTGATCTACTATGTGCGTCTGATCCGATACGCCACGATCACCGAGGCCCAAATCTTTCATATCCTATGGAATAACAAGTTTCAGTTTCTCGATCGAACTCTACTCATGCTGTACTACAGACTCCTGGGGAAGAAGATCGTTCTCACCGCGCACAACGTCAACGCAGGGAAGAGGGACTCAAACGACTCGCTGCTTAACCGCATAACCTTAAGAGCGCAGTACCTTCTTGCGGATCATGTCTTCGTTCATACTGAAAAGATGAAGAGTGAGCTGCTCAGGGATTTTGGCGTTCATGAAGCAAAAGTCTCTGTCATTCCATTCGGAATCAATAATTCTGTTCCGCACACAGATCTAACTCCTTACGAGGCAAAGGAGCGCCTTGGCATCAGACGTGATGAAAGGACGATCCTGTTCTTCGGGGCCATCCGGCCTTACAAGGGTCTCGAATATCTGGTCGACGCATTTCAACAGCTCGCGGCAACCCATCCAGAGTATCGGCTAATTATCGCCGGTGAGGCGAGGAGGGAAGGCGAGCAGTATGTGAGCGACATTCAACGGACGATCAACTGCCACGTCAGTCGAGAGCAGGTGATACGGAGAATCAAATACATTCCCGATGGAGAGACAGAGCTATATTTCAAAGCAGCCGACGTCCTTGCGCTGCCGTATACGCACATCTTTCAAAGTGGTGTGCTTTTCCTGGGATATAGCTTCGGCTTGCCCGTAATCGCGACGGATGTTGGATCGATCAGTGAAGAGATAGTCGAGGGCCGAACGGGGTTTCTGTGCAGGCCGTGTGATCCGGTCGACTTGACCAAAGCAATCGAGAAATATTTTGATAGTGATCTCTT
>Ga0137362_10001315_pt1 | contig 15165 bp, 16 predicted proteins | sample MadtaG_2_FD_104801 | JGI IMG/M metagenome (GOLD analysis project Ga0137362, IMG submission 104801) | Vadose zone soil microbial communities from Angelo Coast Range Reserve, California, USA - Mad1_100_16 metaG | ecosystem: Environmental > Terrestrial > Soil > Vadose zone | place: USA: California... | reverse complement strand
CTTTGTCAAGTTTAAGCGCAGGGACTCGAACTCTGAGTAACGATGACGGGCCTCCGCGTTCTGTGAGCAGAAGGTCAAGGATTGCTCGGGATCTTCTGCTGAGGACTTACACCCGAACGGATGACATAGGTTATGTATGGCGAAGTTGAATTCTCACTCGTCTTCTGCGCATCCGTGATCTACGTGTGTACGCGCCAAGCAGCTCGTCAACGACAGAAGACAAAAGTAGTTTGAGTAAGCACTCACAAGAATCTCGACATCTTCTCCCGAGTGTAACCAATGATCTCGAATGCAACAAAAGTCGCTCTTGGATGTCGGAGGGCGGGGGCTATGGCCGGAGCCTTGAGAAGGAAAGCCAGTTCGGAGTGAGGTTTGAATCGCAATGCGCGGAGGGGATGACGGTAAGGTAATAGGGTGGTTCGGAGGGGATGAAGGAGCCGAGACGTCGACGTGAGAGTTGGACGAGGCAGATGAGAGTGGTGGGTCGGCCGTGGAGAAAGGGCTCTCGTCTTCAAAAGGTTCCATGTCGTTAACAGTGCAGATGGGAGTGTGGGTGGAGGAGAGCGGAGCGGTCACACGGTGGCAACTTGAATAAGGTGAATTGGCTACGTGTGTCCTAAAGCTACTAGCTACTGTATGCTATGTCATCGTAAATCCCTTCCCCAGCAACGACGCAAACAACTCGTCGGTTTGCGCTTCGTGCCAACCCGCATGGTGAGCAACTGGAACCATGAAATTTTGTATCTTCTCGTGCACTTCGTACCTGTTGTATGCCAGTCAGACAATCTCCAACGACATAATAAGTACGACAAACCGAAGCTTCCGCCCTTTGCTCGCCCTCGTATCGACATTTTTCTTCGACCTTTTCCGTGTTTGGCTCGCCATCGGCTTCCCAGAACCCCCTTTCGACTCAATCACGTCGCGTAAGAGTTGCTGATAAAAATCAGTATCATCGAATACCTCATCCTCATCGGACCCTTTATCCCCTGCACCTTCCTCACTTGCCACATGGGGGCCCTTACTCCTGAGTCGTGTTCGGGATAGTAATGCTGGCCATCCGCTCTGGAACATATCCTCGATCTGTGTACCAACACTTTTCACCCCTTCCTTTGTGCTTCCTGCCTGAGAGAACCTTTTGCGGGACGCAGGAAGCAGGGCAGACGGCGCGACTGCTGCTACCTTTGCGGACCACTTTTCTAAAGTACGCGTGAGATGCGCATGATATCTGGAAGGTCGTGTGAGCCGAATGACGGCATAGGCATGACCGGACCATCAGTGAGAAGGCGTAAAAAGTTGTACCGCCTGATGAGATTGTACGACCCCTCTGGCGTAGCGAAGTCCTCGTGGGGACCAGGTGCAGGGTCTAGAAAGCCAATAAAAATGCTCACGCATGCTCGAGGCCCACTGCATCTTCGCTCGCTTCCCCGATTAGGGCGTCCCAATCTCGATCGACATTATCGATCTCTGGTGGGTCATAACGCCGCCCCTGCTCACTATCTTGCAAACGACGCCGTTTTCGTGGTTGCCATTGGACTTCCTTGTCCTTCTTCATGAGCTCCTATCATTCGAAACGTAATGAATAGACAGTCTGTTGGTCCCAAATTGGCAGATGTCATGTAAAGGTACGCACATCTCTTAGGGCCGACAATTCTTCCACGAGCGCAAGGGATTCGCCTAGGAGCGCGTGACGTGCCCCAAAGCAACGGCGGTGAAATATGAATTCGGATAATTCGGTGGGCTTTGAAAGGACAACAGTGAGCAACACGATCGGAGTGTTAAATGATATAAGGAGCAAAAACTCACGGAAGGCAGTTGATTAGACGCTGTGACAGACTTTTGTAGACGTATACGGGCATCGAGTAGACTGTCCCAAAGACCCTAATGGAAATAGTGTGGTCTGTAAACTGGGCAGGTCTCGACAACAGGGCATGCTCACCAATTGCTTGGTTACAGCTCTTCCCTTTTTTCTATCTTCGTCGCGTCTTTGTCGTACTATCGTGGCAAGGTCCTTCTCGTGACTTGAGGTTTCTTGAATGACTTGGCTATTTCTCTGAGTAGACTGTTCGCCTTCGCTTGCCTCCTCCTTGCCAGGTGCCTGAACCTTTTCTTCATCCTCTTCACTGACCGTGCCCTCACTTGGGATAGACTGAGATGCAGACTCGTCCTGTTCAGGTAAATTACCAAGAGCATCGTCCTCTTCTAACTTCTTCCTCGACGTCTTGATGCCAACGTACTTTGGATCTATGACGCTGTCAAGATGGCGACGAAGGGCCGAAGGCCTGAAGTACTCCGTTAGCCTTATCTAGGCAGGGTAGGTATTAAGGTGCACCCACCCAACTTCAATGTAATGTTCCCGCGCTTCCACCACATCTCCTGGCAGGTCCGGTGAGCCACCCTGTTCGTCCTCAGGATCAAAGTCTGAAATGATTGGTGAGCGCGGAGTGATGGATGTCCATGCAAACCGCTTGCCTGCTGGGGTGGACTCATCTATCTCTGCAATTTGTTGTGCTAGAGATAGGCCTAGATGGAAAGAGAGTCAACAAGGAACGACAAGAGCAAGCAGACGACGGACGTGACAGATATTGAAGAGACATGAGAGATATTACCTTAGGGTTATGGTTAGTTAATTGAAGGCCACGTGCCAATAAAATAATGGCAAGAGCGCATCCTCTTTCTTTCTTCCAAACGCCCACAGGGCCGTAATCTTCTCTCGTTCTTTCCACTTTTTCAATCTGGATCCTTTTCAGACTTACCCATGTCCATTTGTTGCAGAACATGGTCAAAAGTACATCATATAGTGCGTACCCCCCTTCCCTTTTGTCCCCCGAAATCTCGGATGGTTGCCTCATCAAATCAAACATTCCTGATTTCCTCGAGGCGAGGCTAATTTGTTTTATTATGCCATTACCTCACTTTTCACTCTGATGCCCCCCCGTTTTCATCTTCAATCGATAACCGCCAGCCTCGCTCTCCTACGCTTGTCCTCTCCCCGTCCCATATCTCTCACACCATTCTCCAGTTCGTCAAAACAAACAGACTTCCGCAATGTCGCCTCCTCACGCCAACACCTCGGGCATAGTCTCATCTATGCACCAACTAGACGAAGACGACGACGACATTTGTCCTATATGCGAGGGTGCTTGCACGTGCAACAACAAAACCGCCCCTCCGATCCCTGCTCCCTTTGCATCCAGCAGTCGTCAGACCCACATTCAAATCTCATCCCAGTCGCTTCCTTTGCCATCTGTTCATGCACACCCTGCTACCACGGCACCGTTAAAAATAAAACTCACCATTCCCGCCGCCCTTCTCTCACGGAGTCGTTGCTCTACCTCAGACGACCCCACAGCTCCCTCCAAAAAGCAAACCAAATCCACAAATCCATTCAGTCGATCCAAACGCGATGCGCGTCCACAAAACGCCAGAAACCGTTCGACTGTTTACCCCGCCGCTACCTCAAAATCGAAGCAAAAAAGGGTCTCCAAGCCCACATTCCCGGCCAAAGGCATGACCGAAGAGTTTCCAAGTAACGTGAAAGTTGGCGGCTGCGATGACCCCCGGAGCGGTGCCGATTCCGCATCCTCTCGCAGGAGTCACGACAGAGGCGCCGGCAATTCTGCAAAACCTTATAGTCAATTCAGCCAAAACCAGGGTTTTCTCACATTTGTCTCTGCTGACGAATTCTCCTCTGCAAATGAGAGTTCGGCTGGCTCCAGCTCCAGCTCTGAAGAATCCGAGCTCACAGAGTTTTCTGATTCGTCAATCGCGGAAGAAGAAGAGACATATATTCGAACAACGGAGGAACAGCGCGCCCGCGCCCATGACAAAGCGAGGATCAAGCGCGAACTGCTTGGCGATAGTACAACGAACAGAAACGAACGTCGAAATGATTGGGAGATTCAGTCTCGGAAAAAGAGTGTCGGTCCCAGTGACGACGGCATGGATGTTGATAGCGATGAGACCGATGATGAAGCAGAAGGTGTCGAAGAGGACGAAGGGAACGATGATGAAGACGAAGACGAAGACGATGTCGGGCCTGTGCGGGGGTCATACGTTGGCATCGCGACTGGCTGGTCCGGAGATGAAGAGTCGAGCTTCGACGCTGACCTTTTTTTTGCTGGCTTAAGCGACTCGGATTCCGGCCCGGAAATAACCACCATCCCCGACCAAGATGTTGCTGCCACTGAGGACGATTCTTCAGATATTGGGCCATGTGTCCTCGCTCAGGGTACCTTTGATATTACTGAGGGCTGGGATGGCTCTGTAATTTTTACCAACGGACTTCAAGATGGCCAAGGACTCCTCGACTGGGACTTTGAGGCCAATGCCGCCCAGCTCCTAATCGAGGCTGGTACAATGTCCGAATCCAACTCTGGTTCAGACATTCGAATGGTCGAAAGTGAAGGTGACATGGGCGGCAGTGAGGATGAAACCGATGGCCTGGAGGAAGTGGAGAGTAATGACGGGGACACTACAGAGGAGGAGCTTGTTGATGACCATGGTCTGCCTACGGCCCGCGCAATGCGTCTTTTCCGTCCCCCAGTGGCTCCGCTTTACGCCATTGACCCTCTCTCCACAATGAACCTTGGACCCCATGTCGGAGATGGCCTTCCTAACCAGTCTCCACGGCCTTCAGACATCCTTGCTGCTTGCGAATTTGGGGATGAGGATGATAACGCTCCAGAGCCTCCTATGAGCGAGATTAGTAGTACGATCCTCAGCGCCTCATCTGACCGAGGAACGCCACGACCCCCGCTTATGGGCATGTTTGCGGCTTCAAAAACCAATTCGCTGCGCCGCGCCATTATCGATGGAACTCGCCATGCCGCTCCTAGTCCATTCCAGAGGAATAGGCGGCGTCGCCTCTCTGAATCTGTTTCAGCTCGGAGTTTCAGTAGAGTGCGTCTCATATCCTAAGTTTCTCCTGCACCCCAATGCTAACTCGTTGTACAGGGCCGCGACAGATCTCTTTCCCTTTCTCATACATCGTTGGTTACAACGCCTGCATCCTTTGGATTACCAAGCCTTTTCGACGAGCCAACCCTTCTTGCATCCCCTAGCCTCCCCCCTGCCGAGCCTATCCGTTTAGATGACGTTCTTGACACCTCTATCCTCGACTCTGATACCGTGGATGCGCCTACCATCTTGGGACAGTTCCATGATACCATCGGCGATCCTGAAGCCAGTGCGACCGATGACGGTGAGCAATATCTTCAGAGTCTTAGCCGCTGGGACCGAATTCCTATGGGTACTTTCCGACGTACGCGAGAAAACGGCCCATTGAGCGATAGTGCAGCAGGCGAACTTGCATTTGGCAGTATTATTCGTAACAGCCCATTTAACGGTGTATGGCCTTCGGATGGGAACCATGGCCAGCCCTCTGGTTCTCCTTCAAGAAAGGGCAAGGGAAAGAAGAGAGGGTCTCAAACCCGACTGGAGATGGACATCTCTCCTGTTATTTTACCCGTTCGCGACCGTGACGGTGACCATACCCCTACTGGACATGCAGCTGGCCAAACTCGTCACGGCCCTCTACATTCCAAGCCCCGCAAAGACAAGGAGTCACGCAGAGATAAAATGGTCAAACGGAAGACCCTGATGGGTACTTCGATTGGTCGGCGCCATCAGCAATATCATCACCACCATAGCCACCATCCAAATTCAAAAGGGCGGGCGTCGGGTAGCATGCAGCGCACGGGAGCTTTCAGCGGTGGCTCGGTTCCTCCTCTGAATCTCTAGATGCGTGATATTAATACTACTCTTTGCATCTCCAGTGGAGTCAATGCAGCTGATTTCCCCCATCCCAACAGTTACCGATTTTTGTATCCATTGTTTTAACTGTCATGTTCGCACTCTGTCCATTGTCCATCCCTCCCTCTTTCTTCTCTTTTAAACTACCTACTGTTATTCTGAACTCGCGAACGACCTGCATTTCACATCACTCCTACCGTGTCTTGGAGCATTTGACGTGTCATATACTCCCCACAGTTCCCTTACGATGACGTCCAAATTATTGTATTCCATTCATGAGTCCGTTATATTCTATCATGGTTTCGTATTCCCGTGTTTCTTGATCCTTACCTTGTAATGACTGGTGCAGTGTAAAAAAGGGCCGCTTGTTGCTCGTACATACTGTAGGTTTTCCCAAGGGAAATAAATTCGCGGGTTCTTCAAAGCAAGCTGCCCAATTGAGCTCGGTTGTGGGTAATGACCTATCACCGGGCCCAACTGATTTGACATGTTGGGAAACCGCAGACTTTCTCCATCGGCCCCATGGTCTCTAAGCTACAGAATGACTATGAAAGTTCATGCATGTTCATGCCGTGCAGGTATGATTCGTAGCGCAATTCGCAGCGTAAGCTTAACTTAGTTGTGCGGGCATCGTCACGTGATCAGTTTCCTTAATAAGCCACAACCGTGAATGCGCGCTCTGTCTTCGCCAAAATGAACAGCCACCCACACGCGAAAAGTGCGTCACAGGCTAAAGAGAGGAACTATGCCCACTTATCTAAAAGTCTTGCACGCCTCTCGCGCGCCATGGGCAAGACTGCAGGCCTCTTCGAGCAGCTGCACCTTGACTTGAACGCGATGCGGACTTTTGCTGGTATTCACAGCGCACAGTGAGCTCCATGAACCCCAGAACATTCTCACCCTGAGATTATTGTTGTACACCATCAGGTTCATGACCGTGGCGGCAGAACTTAATCCCGATCGCTATGCTGAGGAGCAGGAGAAAGGGGGAGACGGACAAAAGCCATGATGACTTACCGTGTGCGCGATACTTTGAGCCTTCACATTCTAGGTGAGTCATTTGTTCTTGAGTCATCTATTATCTCGGACGCTGACGCTATCCGTGCCGAAAAGCCCATATGAATTCGTTACCACTGTACATCCACCATCAGACCGTCGGTTGGAATCTGTTGCCTTGTGGTCAGGCAAGGATATACCCGCGGGGATACCCATGAATGCAAAGTTATCGCTTTTTGTCCTCAACATGCGGTTCTTGGATGGTCTTTTTGTTCTCGTGGGGTCAAATGGACACGATCACCTGTCGGCATCTTCCTCCTCTGTTGAACCTCTAATGACGACGGCGCTTGCCCTTGATCCGACCTGATGGATACAAGGATTGGTCATGATTCTTCTAACGAAGATCTACTGCTCGCCAAACTGCGTGAACACGTCCAGCAGGCCTTTTGTTTTCAGAGCGCCACAAGGCTGCAGCACGTCAAATTTCCGCATCATGACAAGCAGGTGGTGGAATCAGAACGAATCCTCAGAAACTCGGCGCGACCTAAACCCTTTGTGTCTACCGTTTTTGAAAGTGTCTTCTCTCCGATGGCGTACTTATATCTCCCGCCAGAGAGGGGGGCCAGCCTATCTATATCACGTACTCGGTGAAACGCGGTTACCCGTTTCGATTATTTTGCTCCACGGAAACAAGAGTGGCAGTCGAGCCGAGTCGTGAACGTGTTGTTGCTTGTGTGTATGGGCGAACGGCGCAATCTACGGGACAACAATATAATTGTTGGGGGGGAGGGTTGGGCAATAGATCCATCGCGAGCACGGTGGATCATTATTTTCCTTTCCGTAATTACATTCTGGATTCGATCAACGGTACCAACAGCCCGTTTCCACCGCGCTCCAAATTTCTCGCAGAAAAGCCATGATAAGGCCGTCTTTTGTGTCACAGAAGGGGGATTGAAGTGCGAAACCGTTCGCCTCCGATGGCAGAATCGGAAGTGTTTGAACATACTATATCGGCAGAGCCACGTGGCCGCGTTGTTTGTTAGAGTTGAACGCGAGCGGCATTGCCGAGTCGGGCTTGTTCAAAGAAAAATGTAACTTCAATCCCATCGACTCCGATGCTGTAAACAGTAGTCATATGCCAGTTGGCCTTACTGCACCAGGCAAGGCTGTCCGCTACTTTTCCGAGCAATCACGTCTAGCGGCGTGCTCCAACATTTACAGGGTACTCAACAAGTCATCGAACACTCACGCACGGCGCTTACACATGGCACCTGTTTACTATACTTCTCGCAGACGCTCTGTAGAAACATGCCCCACGAAATGGGGGCGCAAATGATCTTGATAGTCAGTGCAGGGTTGAGTGAACCGAACGCGTCTCCAGCAAGGTTTTGTCCGTCTACACGGATCGAACAAGACCTCGATTTTCCACGTGAGTTGGTATCGCGTGGAAGGATGAATATCCAGGCACAGCAGCTGTCTGTGCAATTGTCTCCAATACATCGTACGACGTGGGGTGCAATAACCTCCGAATACAGTCACCGTCGAGAATTGTGATGGACCCGCCATGATAGTAGTAGCCAATATGATGACTCCACTCACAAAACCTTCCTGGGCTTTCTCGTAGCGCCGCTGTGGGACAGCAGTTTTTTTTTTGCAGCCGGGATTGGCCTCTTCATATTGTCCATCTCGAGTCTGCGGATTCCACGGAAAAACTTGACCCACTCAACAATAAAGAATGCTGATCATGGGGTGCAACATCCTCGCGCGTTTTGTGTCCACCCTGAGGCTGCCACGGTCTGGCGAGGGTTACGACAGACTCTTCGCCCTGACCCTGCCACAGCGGCCGTCCGCGGGATTTAGTAGGCAAGAGATCTTCGCCGTATGTCAGCGTCTGCGAGATTTCCCGTCAACGCCCCATGGCACAAAAGGCACAAATCAGTCTCCCTGAATCCACATGGACGACGACAGCAGATATTCACATGGAAGTAGTTATTGGTCTACGCCATAGTTCCTTTGGTCCATGTAGGATGGAAGGCAAGGCACATAGAGGACTCAAACTCAAGATGGACGGTGTGTCTATATGATGCGTTTAGCGCGGGATAGACACCGAACATTATGCGCCAATTTCTCTTGATTGGGGTAATGAATTCACTTCCGTTCAAATCCTGGTATTTCAAGTGTCCATAACTGAGAACACGTTGAGCGCTTTGCCGTCTAGGGTGCCAATACATTTACGAAGGGTCGGCGCTATGACGTGCCAACGCCTGCGCAACTCGCACCCTTCCAGGAAGTGTCGTAGAACAATAGAGGGATCTCCCGTCATTGATTAAGGAAATTCCAAAGTGTTCCCCCCGTGACGGACATCCGAGAATTGCAGCATGAGATTCTCAGACAATCGAACGTTCCCCGGTCGTTCCATTTGTACTTCCAGATTGCTTCTCTATCTTTGCAGTAATCTAATAACACAGTTATGGGGACATACGTGCATTATTCGATAATGTGTAAGCCGCGGACTGGTGGGTGAACTCACATCCTTGATGTGAACAGCAGCTCGGTCGACTCCATAACGCTTGCTGCGTTTGTAATATTCTAACGCCTCTGGGAGACGCCCGACTATTTGATACGTAAGAGTAAGGTAAGAGTAAGCCGCGCCAAGAAAGACAGATACTAACAGGCCTCCAGGACTGAAGCAAGATTGAATGCGATCTCGGGATCCTCTGGCGCAAGTTTAGCCGCTGTCCTGAGATGTGAAGCAGTGAAGAGATAAATCATAGCCGCCGAGGGGAAATAAGAGAGAAAGCAATCACAGGAGATGTTGGAGGGCGAGGTCGGGCCTCGACCGAGGATGATTCAAGTAGGCGCTCGCCAGGTCTGTCAGACAAGGGGTGCTGGGTAGAGAACAACGGAAGAGGGAGAAACGTGCGAACTGGTATGCGCATCTGGGCTGGATGGTTGGAGTTCAATAGCGGATGTCCAAGAATGGATTGCTTCATCGAACTCCTCTTCAAATGGGGTTGAGTTCCAAATAGCGACGATCAGTTTGGAGTACGAACTGAGATGGTAGTGTGTAACACCCAAATTAAAGAGAGAGCTGGCGTTACGTTTGATGTCTACACTGCGTTGATATAATTCTTTTGCGCCTTCCACGTCGCCTTCCTCGAGTTTCTGGGTACCCTGTTCCAGGCAAAGGAGAGCCTCTTCTTCGGCAGGATCCGACGCTATCGAATGAGGTGTCGTAGAGGTTGCAAAGCCTATATGAGGTCAAACAATTGGAACAAGGTTGATGTGAAATTGAAGTATTAGCTGGCCATTGAAGGGTGCGGGGATGGTGAGATGGCACCTACGTTTCGTGTGAAAAGGCCCCCGTGAGCGTGTTGGGTGACAGTGGGCCAAAGGCTCCGAGCGAGCATGGTGCCTTGACGGAAACGCATTGGGCGAGGAGAGGCCTCCTGGCAAGCGCAGTGCGAGGGCTCGCGGGAAAATACATTTTCGAAGAGGAGCAGACATGCAGAAGCTTATTGTCTTTGAAGAGAGCGCGTACCTCCAAAAATCGATCGGAATCGCGGCCGAAAAGGAAACCGAGCCCGTGACCAGGTAACGGGCCGAGGATCGTCACGACCAATTCTTTCCCTCTCCCTTACTGTACTGCTGTCAACGACGGCGGCGGCGACGACGAGAAACCCAAGTCTGTCGACAACTCTTATTCCTTTTTCTCTCTTCGACACTCTCCCCCTACAATGGCTTCCCAGTCATACCCCGCAGACCCTGCCAAGACCCAAGACACATCCGACCTACTGAAAAATGTCCACTTCTCCCAGAGTTCAGACCCCCTCCCCGAAGCACCCACAGCCTCGGACTTACTCTCAGGCTCTTACGACCCCGCCAAACTTCACCCCATGGCAAGTTTGGGAGGGCAACTCGACTACCTGGTGTTAGACGACGACAAAACAAGCGAGCTTCCCGGCTCAGGGACTGCCATACCTTCAAGGGGGTGGAGTGACGACCTCTGCTACGGCACAGGTACTATGTATCTTGGTGGTACGTCATGTATGCTTCTTGCGATCAATACTGTCATCTGCAATTCTTTCCGCGTACAACCGGTCTTGTTCAAATTTCACCTTATCAGCCATCTTATTGTCTTTGTGCTGACCACATGTTCCGACCTCCTATAGGACTGGCCCTCGGCGGTGCGTGGGGCTTCCGCGAGGGTGCGAGTAGACTGCTGGCAGTGTCCAACGCGCGGCTACGAATAAACAGCATCCTTAACTCCGTCACGCGAAGAGGGACATTCTTGGGTAATTCAGCCGGGGTCTTAGGTATGATCCACCCCATAACATTTCTTTTTGTTTTCTGCTCAGCGCCCACCCTACAGCTTTGGGATACAATGGAATCAATTCCACCATTGACGCGGTTCGGGGTAAACATGACACGTTTGGAAGTATGGTAGCTGGTGCTCTCACGGGCGCTTTGTTTAAATCCACGGGTGAGTGCCTTCCCATGTGTCACCTGTTCATAGCCATCAGCGTTTACCTTCCCTGCAGCGGGTGTGAAGCCTGCCTTGGCAGCAGCTACTATTGTTTCAGCATCCGCGGGAGTTTGGAGTTGGGTAAAGACACGCGTCTGAGTACATTTATGTGGTGTTTAATTCTTAGATGTGGACGCAGTTGTCCATCAATGATTATATCTCGATTGTTCATCTGCATCTGCCAAGTTGGTTAACCTTATGAAAGGGAGGCACCGGTTGTGTCGGCAAGACGAGAACCTGTGCGTCAATTATGAAGGAGGGTCGCCCCGATACTGGGGACTAAACGCGGCTTCTCCCAGGTGAGCCACCAGGTTGGTGGCCAGATTGCATTACCCGGACCTTGATCACCACTGAAAAGTGGCTTTAGTTGGCGTCCCTGCTTCGGCGAATTGAGTATATGAACGAGAGCCTTTCCCGTGCTCCGACCTGTTACCCAGGTCCTACCTGGCCATCCCTAGTCTGCCCGCTGACAATTGGTACCACGTGTCCATCGTCGCGGTCGAGCTTGATATGGCTCTCCACTTTCGTCCAACCGATCCCCTCCCAGCTCCTGCGTCGCCCAACCCAGATCTAGCTGATGTATGTATTTCCCTCAACGCGAAGCAATGTGTCGACGATTGGTGGAGACCACGTGAATTTGAACGGAATAAACTTTGCCTACTCGAGGACGTCAATGGGAGCTCTGGCGCACTCTCTTTGCTCGTTGAGTCGCTCTCTACACCGCAGTACGACAGGGAGGAACACACAGTTTGCTGACCTGGCGTATAGGCGCTCTTCAAACCTCACATACTATACGCTCTCAGTGTCAACCTTTGCTCGGTCATGTTGCACGTTTCCACGGTTCATTCGAGATGTGGTCCGCAGGGTTCCATCTCGCCCGACGCGGCGGAGGTACCGACGGTTCCGCGGAATGCCAGAGTTACTGCGGCGCTTCGCCGTCTACCACCTAGCGCTCCTGCGCGAACTATCAGCGACCGGCCATCGTCATCACGATCGAGTGAATCTCCATATTATGCGCGTCCGCCCGCGGGCTCAGGGAACTGGGGCGCCCCGCGTCCGCCAACCCGTCTTCCGGAGCCTCAAGTCGCGTCACTGCTTCCCTCGACCGCCTACCTTCCTGATAATCCCGGGGTGGTTTCCCCGCAGCGCGAGTCAAAGTGATATCAGCTGATCTTCCTTCTTGCCTCCGTTCTTCTTACCTGTTGCCGTCAGGACATACTACTTGGAGGTCATACAGCAACCCGAAGTGTCCGCAGAGTTCGGCTCCGCGGTCCTGTCCCGTCTGCCGCTGGCTCCGCCTCTAGTGGCTCAACTCATCATTCGTGACAGCAGGGGCAACGTCATTGAGTCGTAAGCTATGAGCCGCCGCGTAACTCAACCATACGAGCTTACCGCTGTGCTATTCAGTGACCCTGATCACCCGTACTTAATCTGCCATCTCTCCTTACACTCCGCAGACGGGTTGACGGTCCTGGACCCTGTCTCTTCATCGAATAGGCAATTCCCACCTGATCGACTCCTTTATGGTAATCTAGTATCCTCCCCACATTTTCTCCGCAACCTCCAGGGTCGCCCGGGAGTATATTTTCTTTTCCCAGACGTCAGCGTGCGGTTGCGGGGGCGATATTCTCTCCAGTTGACGCTTATGCGTCTGTCCAGGTACGCCTCTGAGAAGCGGTGCCGATCATCTAATTTAATAACTGCCATGAAAGTGTCGACGCATCAGGCATGGTGCGTGTGGGTGAGAGTGGCTCTGTCTTAGCGCAAACACGCACGCGGCCCTTCGACGTGCGCCCGCGCCACACGTATGTCGCCCCGCGTAAGCCGCGCCGACGCCCTGCACCTACGCTTGCCCTGCTAATAGCGGGAATCCCACAGCACAAACACCATTGACGGAGTTTTTTTTACAGCAAGGTGCTCGAATGTATGCGTTTGCCTCCCGGTCGTCGCGCTTTCGCAGTGACGGCTCTTTCTAAGTTCCATTTTTCTAATCCCCCTCCACCAACTTGCGCGGCTCATTTATGGTCCTATTTGCTTTTTGGCAGAATGTGATCGATCCACCGATTCCGTGATCATCATCCACTGGCACCTCGCATCGTTGCCTCGCGACAGTCCGACTTCAAATGCAATTGCAGTTACCATCTTTTCCACTTCACCTCTCATGCGCGGAATATGTATCATAGTTCTTTTTCTTACTTTCGCTCTCAATTGTTTTTTTTGCTACGCTGAAGATCATAGATGGGGAGTTCTACCTGGCGTTATTTCATTTGATAACGTAGGGACGCAAAGTAACTGGCCGTGGAGACACATGCTTAATTTAGAAGGTTTGGCCCTACCTGTATTTCAAAGATGTTGTTCATGAACGATGAAACGCTTGTCGACAGCGCGTACGTACCACTAGCGGGGAACTTCGGGATCCGTCCGCTGTTTCGTAACGTTAATCGAATTTAATTCATTGCTACCTGTTTCAGAGCGGAGGCTCAGAACGCCGCACGTTGTCGTAATAGTCTATGCTTGAACAAGTCGCCACAGATGCATGGATTCGCTTCCTCCAACCACTAACCTAGCCGTACTCCCTGAGTTCATACAAACTCACTTCACGACCAGGCACTCCCTTCTCCTGCCGGTCAGCGGAAGCCTGAACGTCTCAGCTTCACCTTACATTGCACTAGAATTTTTGGTGCTTTTCATCCAGACCTGAGTCCTCAGGTCAGTCACCAGTGACCAGATTACCACCTTGAGTACCATCAGATATGGCAAACCAAAATATAATGGCACATAAAGATGACACCGACAGGTGGATCCAACAAAGTGCGACATTGCAACAGACCGTGACAGCTGCTGCTGAAGAATGACCCCAATCATGGCTCCGATGGAAACAGCATGTGAGGCAGACTGGACTGCTAACTGTGGGATAAGGTAAATGGTACCCTTAAAACAATGAGACTAGCATGGTGAATGGCAGAATGCTGTCTGCATAAAATGCATGCATTGCCCGGGGAGAGGGGTGAGGGCAATGTTGGTTGAGGCAAGTGAGAGTAAGTATCGTACAGGTGTGGTATGTGGCGCGTAGGGCAGTTCCAGGAAAAGTAAGAAGTCTCGATTAGATTCTAGCAAATAATTGAAAGTTAATCAAATGCTCAGTGCACAGTGTACAGTTTCAAAAGCAAATGGCATAGGTAACGGGACAACCAACAACCAAAACAAATTCTGGGGTCTGCACAAGAGCCGAGCTTGAGTGCATGAACAGATAACAAGGATCCGCCAATTATTGCAGGCAGAGTACTGTATCCGGCAACTGGCACAGCATACTGTCACAGAATTGATAGGTTTAAACCCATGAGGAAAGTTGTATCACATCAAATCAGAAGGATCAGATCAGTAAACCTGCGGGACACACATCAACTAACGATGAGCGGATTTTGCTCTGCTTTGATCTAATGCGGCGCAAAACAACACCTGCCTCGCTGCGGAGTGGAGCTAATGGAAATGGAAATGATGCCAGTCCTCGGCAACTGCTTGCGTGGCTTTGAGCCAGATTGGGTACGTTGGTTAAAGATGGCAGATGAGCCATGACCGGGGCGGAACAACTAGCACATAGCCTTCGAGCCGGGACGCCCGAGTTGGCCGCCATTCCGGTCGCGGCACATGCATTGTGGGAACTTACATTATAAGTCCGCAACCGGAACCTCCGCCTCCTCTCTCGCTTTCCGTTACAATCCTCATGTCTAACAAAGATTATTACGGTCAACCACAACAACAATATTATCCCCCTCAGGGTGCGACCTTTTCATTCGTTGTTATCTCATAGTATCGTTGACGAGAGCGTCTGCCGTCAAGGGGCACCGCCTGGTCAAGGTTACTACCCTCAGCAGCCTCAGCAGCCTCAGCAG
>Ga0137362_10001312_pt1 | contig 15169 bp, 19 predicted proteins | sample MadtaG_2_FD_104801 | JGI IMG/M metagenome (GOLD analysis project Ga0137362, IMG submission 104801) | Vadose zone soil microbial communities from Angelo Coast Range Reserve, California, USA - Mad1_100_16 metaG | ecosystem: Environmental > Terrestrial > Soil > Vadose zone | place: USA: California... | reverse complement strand
CGCTCGCGCTATCAGCGCCACCGATGCCCCCTCCACCAACGTCTCTTCCACAATCCGCCGCTTCTCCTCCAACGCCCGATACCGCCGCTTCGGTGTGATCGCTTGAGTGTATGTGTCCATCATTGCTCCAAGTGGACACTATCCGTTGTGTCCACATCGCGAGCATGACGTCCAATTACAACTCTGTCCAGACGGCCAGCGCCGGACGCTTATTTGCAAAAAAGAGCCCCCAAAAGGTATTCGGCCAAATCTCCGGTGGGGTTGCTCGAACCTCGTGTGATTCCGCGCTCGCTAAGCTCGTCTGCGACTCGGGCATGCAGAGCAAGGAGTTGTCGCAAGGTCAAGTGAGCGACATCGGGCGTAGTGAGTGCTGGAGCGATCGCGCACGCGTCTTTGTTAACCTGAGCCACTTTCGCAGTCACGCTTGCTCGACATCTTGGTGCTTTGCTCAGCACAGCGACACCCCGGCGTTCGCTCGCTCCTCTACTCGACGGCCGGGGCATCCTGGTTTTCATTTTCCACTTCCGGCAGCTCTTCGGTACCCCTCCCGTCGATAAGATTACTGAACTCCACCAGCTCTTGCCGCTGAGTCTGAGCCGCCATTTTCTGATTCTCTCGTGCCCTCAGAATACCGTCGATAAGTCGATACTGCTCGGCCTTGCTCTTCGGATAAGCGATCTCCAGCGCCTCGAAGTCCGCTGCTTGAGTTCGCCGCCGATTGCTGTGTCCGGTTGTGATGGCTCGGAATGCTCGCTGATAATAACGGCTGCGGAGCAAACACTGCAAAAAGTCAGCCACGAGATCCCGGTCGATGATTTCGTAGATTGGAAATTCCTTCGTAACGATGCCGCCGTTGAAATCAGGCGGCACCACAGCGGCGCACCCTTTCCATAGGTCGATTGAGGAATACACTAGGTCGCCTGCTCTCGCGGAATACCATGTTGATGGCATGTCCTCCAAGTATGAACCCAGCCATTCTAGCGGGTTATTTCCTTTTCCAGCCTCTCGCAGTCTGATATCGCCTTTCTGCGAAATCGTCATAACCTTGAAAGGCTTGTCCGGTTCTGCTTCTGGGTGTGCTTCTTGCACGCGTTTACGCATCACATCTTTTATTGCTACTTTCTTCCAACCCTCCGGCACGGGCCTGGCAGCCTCCCTCTGAAATAAATGGTACTTGGGGTCCAGCCGATTGCTGTCATGAGCTGTCCACAGTCGGTCGAACGGTACCGCCATACAGTCCGGAATTCGCGAGCCTTCATACGCTTCAGGGGCTAATTTGAATCGACGCCATTCGCCCAGAATAGTTCCGCTCTGCTCTGCTTCTAGACCATCATTTCGACTGGGACCATATAAATCATTCTGGCTAGAGGGCATGCCGCTTGGGGTGTATCCGACCCAATTTGCCTCTGCCAAGAAAACGCCGTAGTTCAGGCCAGCTTCTACAGTTGCCCTGCGAATTGACTCACTGGCGCCTGCACCGTCGGCCTCTGCCTTCTCGTATGCATGGTTAAAGATACTCTTTTCGTGTCTAGCGAATTTCTGGAAGAACAGTATTGAGGTTTTGTTTTGCGCGCCTGATTTGCGAAATGCGTAGTCAGGCAACGACACAATAGCTAAGATGCGACCGCTGGTTGCTAACAGACGCCGAGTGGCCGGGCAGTTGGATATCTCACCCTGATTATTGAGAATTCCATCCGGAACCACCAATCCGAGTCGTCCTCCGGGTTCGAGAAATTGAATCGCACGCTCAAGAATCACTTGCTCTGAATCAACCCCGGTTTTGTCCTTCGCTATCGTGAAACTGCTCAGGCGATTGCTGCCGAGCTTGTCCTCATCTCCTTCCTTGACGTCATCCCCGAATGGGGGATTTCCCACCACGGTCGTAAAGCGGCCCAAGGTTTGCATCCGTGGATTGGCAAACACTGAATCAAGACAGGACCGATTACTCTCTATGTTGGTATGACCATCGTGGTGCAACAGCAAATTGATTTTGCATATCCTGCCGAGCACTTCGTGAACTTCGATTCCGAATACGTGTTGGAACGCAAAATCGTATTTAACGCGATTGATCTCCCCAGGTGGTTGGCCAGCAAACTCCCGGTCGATGCGATGCCATGTTTGAAGAAGGGCGTCGAGTAAGAAGCCTCCGCTCCCCACCGTGGGATCAAGTACATAGTCGTCCTTCGTGATGTCCAGTACGCCCACGGTGAAGCGCGCGACCTGCCGCATTGTGAAGTACTGTCCGAGCTCCCCGCGAAAGACGGCTCCGAAGAACTGCTCGAACGCTTTGCCGATGGAGTCGATATCTGTACGGATGAGGCTAACCTCTTCGAGCGTGCGTACCACGTCCACGATTTTCGTGTCTGGTAGATTGATTCGAGTTCCTTCGGGGAAGAGCGTGCGATCTTGCTTGCAAGCCACACTGAACACGGTGTGAACACGATTCGCAACTGCTGCAGTGGTTTCCCGAGTTCCGAATTGAAAACTCCGTGGAGTACCGGTCGCGGTGTATCGTTCGTCGTACACCTTGGCGAACAGTAGTTTGCTCCACTCATCAAAAGCCGTGAGTGGGTCGCGCCGACCACCGGCCCAGATGATGGAGTGCGCGCGCCTAATCCTCGCCTCTAGCACGTTAGCTCGAACAGGCTTGATATCGCTCGGACCACCCGCGATGAAAGTGTACGCAGGGATGTCGCCATACTGCTTTGGAAGGGCGTCACGATTGCCCTTGCGATTCAGCTTTCGCTCCGCAGCTGGGTAATTGGCGACGTCGAATAGTGTGGACTCACTCAGCTCGTCGTAGAGACCCACTTCTGCCCGAAGGGAGTTGCAATTTCCGAAGAGCTGTTCGATGGCTTGGGCGCGCTCTTTGGCTGAGAGTTCTTGTGGCTTGTTTTCGATCACCAAATAGGGCTGCTTGCAGGCGTCGTCTCGGTACACCACTATGTCAGCGTGGTTAGACGGGACGCGGCGCGGGACGTTCACCTCTGTCCTGATCCGGTTGGCGGGATAGTCCCTTTCTATGGTGAGCCACGCAATCGTGTGGCACCGGACCCACTCCTCGGGGTCTGCCCAGTTGTAGGTTCTCTCTTGATTGAGTGTGTATTTGACGCGATTTTCGGAAATGCTGATTATGCAGCGCTTAATCGCTTCGGACACACATGGAATGGCGAGGATTTCGTCCGCTCTCAATGGCATGAGTGAGTGAAGATTCTATATCGTCGGCGGAGGAGCCGCACTCTCAAGTTTTTGTGTGTTCGCGTCCCGGAACTTAACCCTACGTGTGAACGCCCTGCCCTTTTCGGATTATCAATCTGTATGAAACGCACGCGGGCACCTGGGGCTCTTGGGGGCGCCCGCTTCAAAGGCTCTCGCATGACCCTAGCCAGCAGAAAGGCGTCGACTTTGGGTCGAACGGGCTCGATGAGATCGCAAGCGATGCTGTCGCGGGAAGGAGCCACAACTCGGTGATTGTGGGACTGAGGATGGGCGCCGTCCCCTGCGCAGGCTGTCGTGTGCAGAAAGCCGTGAGCTCAGAATGGAACGAGCGCAGCGGAAAGTTTCGGTCAGAATACTTGTCAAGAAGTTAGGCGTGTCGGTATGGACCGCCCATCGGCTTTGCGCGAGCCCCAGAGTTGTTGGTGTAATCGGGATTTGGACGAAGTCGCTGGCGCGACGGACGCTATCGCGTGCTCGAAGTTAGTGGGCTTTTTTCTTAGCTGCGAGATTCCCGATTTGAGCGATAATACGCTTCATCGTGCCAGCCCGCCGCCCACAACGATCCGGCTTCTGGAACTCCCGAGGCGATCAAATGGCGAAACGGGCATTGAAAACTCATAGAGAAAGATAAGTTCCCCCGCGTCCGCCGCAAACGCCAGCGGCTTCCTCCAAATCCCCCTATCGCAAGTGCCCCGGGCGGGAAACTTTCCGGTCCACCCGAACCCTCGGCGCCGGCGCACTTGTCGATAGCGCGCTAAGATTTTTCGCCAACAACGAATAGTTTCTGGTTGGCCAACAGCTGCGGAGTTGAGCGATTTCAGTTCAACTTTTCACGATTGCCAGGCGAGTGCAATAATTTCATTGAAAAGAGACTGGGGCCACGCTTTCTACTTTAGCAAGGGACAACCACATGGATATACCCCTCGACGATCCTCTCGCGTCCGCAGCCGTGGAGGCAATCCACAGCGGCGATGCTAAATCATTGGCACGGCTACTTGGCGAGAACTCCAATCTTGTGAAAGCAAGGGTCGACCGTGAGCGCACCTTGCTTCACGTAGCTACGGACTGGCCCGGCCATTTCCCGAATAATACGGAGACTGTGGCCACCCTGGTTGCATATGGCGCCGATGTCAATGCGAAGTTCGCTGGCCGTCATTCCGAAACCCCGCTCCACTGGGCTGCGAGCAGCGATGACGTTGCTGTGATCGACGTTCTCCTCAATCATGGTGCCAACATCGAAGCGCCCGGCGGAGTTATCGACGGTGGCGCGCCCCTCTCTGACGCAGTAGCTTTTGGGCAATGGAACGCAGCGCATCGGCTAGTCGAGCGCGGAGCGCGAACCACGCTCTGGCAGGCCGCTGCTTTAGGATTGATGGACAGGGTCCAGGAATGTTTCGGAGTTGTGCCACCACCCACGGCGGCTGAAATCACCAATGCGTTCTGGTGCGCATGCCATGGTGGTCAGCGGGGAACAGCTGAGTACCTACTCGAACGCGGTGCGGACTTGAACCGGGTTGGACACGACGCCCATTCGCCGCTCGACGCCGCGAACCGAAGCGGCGCGACGGGAGTGGTGCAGTGGCTGCGCAGCAAGGGGGCCAAGTCGGCGAGAATATCAACGTAACCAGCGAATCAGAAATCGAAACGCGATTCTGTTTCGTGACCCCGCCTTTGGGACATCCCATTCCCCCCTATCGCAGGGACGTTCCGTGTCGCATCACGGGGTACTCGGAAATAACTGATGTTGAAAACAGGCGTCCATTGACGCCCCGACGCCGTAGTTGATGACACTGTAATTTCATCGCCAGCCAAGGGTCGATTGGCACCAATGCCTGGTCCACACGGGGTATGCTGGATCTGGTTAGGATTTGTTTTGGTTGGTTGGATTGGAGGGCGCGTGTCGAAATTCGCCAGACGTCTTTCGAGTGGGTTGGTGCGGGTCGTGGCTTTCCTACTACCGGTCGTGACCTTTCTGGCAGCGGGTCAGGCACCATCTGCACCTGGTTTCGGCGCTCGCGAGCGGATTGCGCGCGCGGCGGACGGAGTCCGAATGGGAGGTCTGCAGGCGACAATTCCGCCTCATGTGTCTGAAATGCTGGGCATTTCTGGCGATGGAAAAGAATGTCTGGTCTCGCAGCGGTTCGAGCGGAACGGGAAGGTGGTGCGGGGGTTTAACGTTTCAGTTACGGACAAGAACAACATTGTGCTTTTCGTGACGAATGAGGCCGCGAACGAACAAACCTACTATCTGACATCGGGCCTGGGCGGGCTTCGGAGAGTTGTGGCGGTCAGGGGTGGCACCGGGCACGTTCTGCGGGTCACGGGCAAACAGAAGGCTGCGTTCGAGAGGGAACTGCGGTTCTGGCTGGACCGGATAGTTCCGGGCAGGAGGTCGAAGTGAGGAACGACCTTACTGTCGTTCCGAAGTGGCCTTCGACGCCAGATGCCGACGCCTTGTCGCCGAGGCAATGCACGAACTGTTCAATCGTCCAGTCGTCCGGGCTAATGCATCCGGCCCGGTTACAAGTGGATCAAGGGGAAAGTTGATGCTATCAGGCGCTTACATAAAGTGAGAATTCGGCCGACCAGAGTCAGTGAGGGAGAACGCGAATTTACGAGAACAATGCGGTTAGCAGAGCACTGAATGGGACGCTCGCGTAGGATGGCACTGGCGGGAGCGCACAAACAAAACGCGAGTACTCTTCAGGACGGCTGATACTCTTAAAGGCAGTGGGCGGCGTCGGGATAGTTCGGTTTCTGTCGGGTGTCCAGGTCGAAGCCCAAGCATCTGCGTACCGCAAGAGTTTGGCTAGACAGGATACGCAAGGATGATGGACAGCATTTTGGAACAGTCAGCGGCTCGGAGGCGGCATCGTGTCGTACCGCTGCTGAAAGAGCGCGAGCAATTCCTCTCGCATATTTTCAATCGATCCGAAAATTCTCCTTTGACGGCAATCTTCGAGGACATTTCATGCGTGATGTGCGGTTGCCGTCGAGCGCTGTTTTCGTGGCCCAGCAAGTGTGCAATTATCAGGTCTGATGCTCGGCAGGCATTGGCCCTTGAGGCAAATGAAGCGCGAAGATCGTAGATTCGTCGGTCTGAGGTGCCAGCCTCGCGAGCAGCTTTTCGCCACGCCGTACAGAGAAGCGCTCGAAAAAAAACGGAGCTCGTTTAAACATCACGCGGTGCCCGTTTACCGGCCAAGTCGTTCCTTGGCGAGTCTGCGAAATAAAGACAATTGCCGTCTGCAGAGAATGTCACTAAAGTAGGTGCGCTCCTTGGGGGAAAGAATCTGGACATCGCTGGCAGTTGCTATCTGCCGGACCCAAATACTCTCCAGGTCTCCGTCTTGGTGGACGTACGCGACATACTTGCCGTCACGAGAGATAGCTGGCGCGCTCGATTTGCCGTTGTGGGTTAATCGAGTGATGCTTATTGATCCAGCAGACAATATCGGCTTCCTCAGCCGGGAAAGATCAATCCACCCAATGGCAGCGAGGAGCAGGGCGCCGAGGAAAGAGCGAGCCCACTCGGACGACATTTCGCCGCACGCCGCTCACGTGGGAAGAGCTGGTTTTAGTAGAGAGAGCTGTCAATGTGGTGGTCGTTGCCCCAGCGCCCCGCCTCGCCCCAAGGAGAAAGCCGGAAGACAAACCCGTCCCCGGCAAAGATTCGAAAATTCTCTTGGCGCAGGCCCTTCTTGCAAACCAGGAACGGGCCTATGACAAGGCGCGTAAACTTTTCGAAACATCCCTTGCCGCGCAGCCGCAGGTTGAAACGTTCTCTAGACGGCCAAGTTAAGCCGGCCGTCCTCTCCTGTCAAACTGAACCAGCACAGGTACAGAAAAGACTATTCCGTGGGTGCGTAATAGCCCTTCTTGGCATACAGCCGGACTTTTGCTTGAGACGCCGATCCTGTGAGGTGAACCTTAAGCTTGCGCCATTTGCCGTCTCGGCTGCGATTGCTCGGATAATAGCCAAGAACGTACTGGTTGCGCAATTCGTGGCTGATCTGGGTCACAGCGCGTGAAAGTTCCACAGAGTCATGTACAGAGAACACTCGGCCTCCCGTAACCGATGTGACTTCGTCGAGCTGGAGCGCCCCCATCCTTTCTTCGAGTCTCTTTGCGTATCTGTCGAAAATGCCGATCGCGTAAACTTCCACATCCGCCTCTTCCAGGAGAGACTTTAATTGGGACTCCGTGTACCGGCTCTGGTTATCCCCTCCATCGGAAATCACGACCATCGCCTTTTTTTGGTAATGCGAATTCTTTAGTTCCTTTATGCCAAGATACATACCATCCCATAACGCAGTGAAGCCGTCTGGCTGAAGCGCGTCCACTGTCCCTTGGATTGTGGTCGCGGGGTCCTCAAAGGAGAGAGCCACCCGGGGCTTATCACGAACGACGATCAGACCAAAATCATCTTGCGGGTTAGATGTGTTGACGAGTTCAGTGAAAGCCCTCCGCGCTTCTTGGATTTTCGCGGCCATACTCCCGCTGACATCGAGAACTACAACCAGGGATAGCGGCTCGTCGACACCGGACAGGTACCTGAGAATCTGAGGATTTTTGTCGTCTAGCACGGCAAAGTCTGTCGGTTTCAGTCCTGTAATTCCTCGACCTGCCTGATCCAGAACCGTGACGTTAACCAGCACCAAGTCGACGTTAGCTCGAAGGATGGGCTGCGTGGAAGCGGGCAAAGCGGACATTGCGCGCGGCAGAACGTGTATTTCATTCATATCCACCTGTGCAGCCAAATAGCTGGACGCGGCCAGTGTCACAACCACAGCAAACCGAGAGCGTGGAAACGTGCCGGGCCGAACACCGGCGAATAATCTGAGAGTCCTTCGCAACCGCCGAACGGCGGGTAACGACTTTGCCCAAGCAATAACCATCCCGACAGCTCCGCAACCAGTGTACTTAATAAGAAATGAAAACTGCCCAACCACTCTCATTGGATGACGATGCCCACAAAACTCGCATAAAGAATGCATAAAACCTTCGTAAGGAACAATGAACAGCACAGCTTTACGAACATTTTAATGATCTTCTATGAAAAGTGGGGAGCGTTCGTGTGCAGACCCGAGAATGTGGCAACTCCATTTCGAATCACCTCGGCTATTTCGGCGCCGACTCCGTGGTCACGGTTTAAGGCCAGCCCACACCGAAGGGCAGTATCAAATCTGGGTGATACTCGGAAGTGATCCTGATGATTGGAAATCCGGGGTAGCCCCTAGCTGAAATCATGCTCGTGTGAAGGAAATCGGCTTGCACAGGCCGAAGCCAAACGTGATTGCCAACCTTCCAGTCCCACCCAGCCTCGAACGCCATCGCAAACGCGCTGTCGGAGGTGCTGAGTGAGATGCCGGTAGGCAAACAGAGGGACAATTGGGGGCTTGGGTGAATCCAGCTGCGTCAAATGGGGCTACAGCGATGAGAACAGCTACCTTCTTCAACCGAAGAATCGAAGGTGCCCTTCATTCGCGCCATTTCCGGGGAATCTGCGCCCCGGTTCACCGGTTGGTGGAGCTAATTCAGCTTTGCGGTCAGCCGAAATGCGGGAACGAGCAACGAATATAACTCCGAGGCAATTTCATGGCCCGAGGGTTCTGCGCTGGGATGAGACCGGTCTACACCCCCTTGGGCGCAAATTAGCATGCTCATTGGAGACCCGTCTGCAAGTCCCGACAAAACTAGAGCACAATGAACGTGTTCAGCTGAAACGACCCTCAGCCGCATCCACGGAGCCCAGACCGTGTTCCATGCAATAGATGAATTCTAGAAGAGGTTCCAGAGAAACTGGTTGTATACGTCGTGGTGGTACTGCACCTCCTGCGCCTTCACGAACGTTCCCAGCAGGCGCGGACAGCGATCGGCGGAGGCTTGCTTCAGATCGGCATATCGACCTTTGACGTCTGTGCCGAGGAGCTCAGTGGTCCAGGTTGCTTCGCGGAAGTTGCCGATGGCATCGTAGATGTTGTCCGGCAGGTAGCGTTCTGCCTGGCGTAGGTTCTTGATCTTCGCGGTCTCGCCGTGGATGCCTGTCTTGAATATCGAGTACATGACTAGGTATGGATTCGCGTCAGGAGCCACCGAGCGCACTTCCACGCGCATGCTTTTCTCGTTCCCTATCGGAATCCGAATCATCGATCCGCGATCGACCGGCGACGCCTTGATCTGGTTCGGCGCTTCAAAGTGCGGGTCGAGACGGCGATAGGCGTTCACGCTAGCGTTCAACAGCAGGCAAATGTCACTGCCATGCGTGAGAATGCGGTCCAGGAACTGCCAGCCCGCCTCGCTGAGCTTCTCTTCTCCGTTAGGATCCCAGAAGAGATTCTTCCCATTGCTGATGGAAACGTTGGTGTGCATGCCGCTGCCGTTGACGCCCACTACGGGCTTTGGCAGAAACGATGCGGTGAGCCCCATGTTGGTGGCTACCTGCCGACAAATCAGTTTGTAGAGCTGGATCTGGTCAGCTGCGGCCACAACTTCGCGGTAACCATAGTTGATCTCGAATTGCGAGGGCGCAACCTCGGGATGGTCTTTTTCGTTCTGGAATCCCATCGAGCGCTGCACTTCCGCTGTTGTATCAATGAAAGTGCGCAGCGGGTCGCCGGGCAGGGAATGGTAATAGCCGCCGGTGTTGACGTATTCGAACTTGCCGCTTTCGTGATAGTGGCGCTCGGCGTCCGGTCCCTTAAACAGGAAGCCCTCGATCTCGTTCGCCGCGTTTAGTGTGTAGCCTTTTTCCTTGTAGAGTTTGTCTGCGAATTCTTTGAGGATGCCCCGAATGTCAGCGCGATACGGCTCCCCACCTTTATCGATGACATCCCCAAAGGCCAACACCTTGCCTGGCCCGAAAACATCTGCCGGCGCCCAGTAGAATGCGCTCCAATCGATTCCGAGCCGCAGATCGCTCTCCCGTTGTGCCGTAAAGCCCCGAATCGAAGAGCCGTCGAAGGTAAGATTGTCCCAGCTTTTGAGCAGGAACTTCTTGTCGTAGTCGAGCATGTGCAGGCGGCCTTCGAGATCGCTGAAGAGCACAGTCACGGCCTTAATTCGCTTCTCGTCGGACAAATACTTGAGACGATCTTCCTGAATCTTGTGAGCGGCAACGCGATTCTCGCGCTGCTCTTTGGCTTCCAGGTTTAGCTGCTCGAGTTCGTCATACGAGAGGGTAAGAAAATCCCGCAGTTCTGTGGGCATGCATCTCCTTCAAATGGGCCGAACCCAACGGGCAGTTTCCCGTTCCGCAAGATGAGCGGCAGCATATCGTGTCGCTGACCGGCTGCCAATAGTTCAACGTCATGAAAAATATCGATCATGTCCATAACCTCCTTGAATGAGCATGCAATCGAAGCATCTAAGCGCATCCACCCCCCTCAGCATCTTTCCACCATGGCTTTGTGAGTTCCGGCAGCAGCACTTTCTTTCCTAAATGTGGGGATGCCAGCCAGCTAGCGCGGGAAGAAGATTCGATGCGCGAGTTCAGCTCTGCACTCTTCATCTGCGCCCGACGATTCAGATATAAGTCTGCTTTATCGGTCCTATGAATTTTTGTTTTCAAGGAACTTTCGATACGCAGCAGCAAAAGTATGCGTTGGACTACAGCTTCAGACATTGCTAGGGTCGCCGTGCTGACAGCGGACACGCACGGTCATCCGTTGTATTCACCAGGGGAGAAAGCTGGACACCAAAATGAGGAAGCGCTCCCGCAAAGGGGCTGTGATCGTTTTTGCGAGTCTGTTGTTTGTGGCCTCGAGTCGTGGACAAGAGGCGAACACCGCTCCGCCGTCCAACGACATGATCGTCCACCACATGGAAGAACTGGAACAGCAGGTAAAGGAACTGCGCGCAGAAGTCGCAACCTTAAAGGATAAGGAGAGCGACAAGTCGGCGGCAGCAACGCCTGCAGCGGCGCAAAGCAACCTGCTGGCGAACACCGGCGCTGCACCGGGCGCGTCGCCCGCATCCCCTCCGTCTCTGGCTGCATTACTGGGTCCGACTACCTTGAGCGGATTCGTAGACGTGTACTACGGCCAGAACTTCAACAATCCCGCATCACAGACGAACGGCCTTCGCTTTTTCGATGGGGGCACCAACCAGTTTGGCCTGAACATGGTGGAACTGGTTGTGGACAAGGCCCCCGAGGCCAAGAACAGCCGCACGGGCTACCACGTGGCGCTTGGCTTCGGACAGGCGATGAATGCCGTCAATGGCTCGGATCACGGCGGCCTTGGGTTCGATCAATACCTGAAGGAGGCCTACTTCTCGTATCTGGTGCCAGCAGGGAAGGGACTGCAGGTGGATGTCGGAAAGTTCGTCACGCCGCACGGGGCCGAGGTCATCGAGACCAAGGACAACTGGAACTACTCGCGCGGCCTGTTGTTCTCCTATGCCATTCCGTACTACCACTTCGGTGCGCGAGCCAAGTATGCCTTCAACGACAAGTACTCGTTGACCGGTTTTTTCGTAAATGGCTGGAACAACGTTGTCGACAACAACACAGGCAAAACCTACGGCATGAGCTTCGGCTGGAATCCCAACAAGAAGTTCGGAATCGTCCAGAACTACATGGCGGGTCCGGAGCAGAACAACCTCAACTCCAACTGGCGCCAGCTGTCCGATACCGTCATCACGTATTCACCGAACGGCAAGTTGTCGTTCATGATCAATGGCGACTACGGACGGGGTGACCGCATTACGGACGCAGTGACCAACCTCGTCTCCCACCCTGTCTTCTGGACTGGAGTCGCTGGCTATGTAAGATATGCGTTCACCAGTACTTCGGCGTTCAGCACCCGCTACGAATACTACGACGATCATGACGGGTTTACGACCGGTACGCTGGTCCCGACGCACTTCCACGAGTTCACGACCACCTTCGAAAAACTGCTGGCGCACCACATCATCAGCCGCTTCGAGTTTCGACGTGACATGTCGAATCAACCAACCTTCCTGAAAGGCAACAATCCGGTTAAGGACCAGAACACTCTGACGGCTGGACTGGTGTACACGTTCGACAGCCGGGAGGGCAAATAGGTCATGAGGTTGGAGACGGCAAACCTCTTTTTTCGGGCAGCCAAGAACTGGGTTGCTCGTCATGTGGGGATCAGCGGCTTGGGCACAAACCCAACTAACCCCTGGTGTCAGCACCCTCGCCGCCCCCCGCTCCAGTATACGACCGCGGCTTCGCCGCGCAGGACAACGAATCTGTCGCTAGGCAGGAAGGAGCTCAGGATGACCCGCGTGCGACTCGCTTGGGAAACCGCAAAGCTGCTGTCAGGCGGCGCTGCTTTGTTCGCTGGACTGTCGTTACTCACGACGGCTCCATTGACATCGGTGCTCGTTACGCTGGGAGCGATGGGCTTCATGTTGATTCCGGCAGCGAGATTGTGCGGAGCAGAAATGCGCCATTGAGATGCGCGGCACGAACTCGAACGTGCCTCGTACTGGCTGACGAAGTGTTGGCAACGTTCCCGTCGGAGGATTGCTCATGAGCAGGAACGGAACAAAGGACCAGTTTTGCAGTAGATCTTGTTTGATCAGCCGTGAAACCGAGTAGCGGTAGCTGAAGACAAATCAAAAACTCAACGATAAGGAGCTCTGACATGTCGGTCATTGCCAAAGAAGGGAAGAAGCTGTCTTTGTCCGAGAAGGTATCCCGGCTAGTCACCCGGCTGCGCGATCCTGAATGGCGCCGTTATGGAGGGCTTCTCCTCGGCGGGAAAGCATTGGGCATCGGTTTGGTCTTGCTCATCGTCACCGTTGTCTCGGGGCTGCTCTTTGGTCACGTCTACGCCCAGACCGGCACGCCCGAGGTAAAGGCCGCCGACGTCGTCAATCCCGTCAACACTGCCTGGACGTTGATCGCGGCCTTCCTCGTGTTCGGCATGCAGGTCGGCTTCACCATGTTGGAGGCCGGTTTCTGCCGCTCGCGTGAAACCGTGAACGTGCTCATGGAATGCGTCGTGGACACATGCCTGTGCGGCCTTCTCTTCTACGCATTCGGCTTCGCGTTCATGTTCAGTCACGGCAATGGGTTCATCGGATACCACTGGTTCTTCTTGCAGGGGGCCCCGGCCACCTATGAAGCTACCGGCGTCGCGTTCCTGGCGGTCTGGATCTTCCAATTCGCCTTTGCCGACACCTGCTCGACCATCACCTCGGGTGCGATGATTGGTCGCACCGGATTCGTCGGGGACCTTCTTTATAGCGTCGCCGTTTCCGGTTTCATCTATCCCATCATCGGCCACTGGGCCTGGGGGCCGGACGGATGGTTGGCCACCATGGGCAGCGATGGTCACTTCTTCTCCTCTCTGGGGATGGGCTTCCACGACTTCGCCGGTTCCACGGTTGTGCATACCATTGGCGGGTTCATTGCGCTGGCCGGTGCCATAGTTCTCGGACCGCGCTTGGGCCGCAAATTCAAACGTGACGGCGGTGCTCCCATGCTGCCGCATGATTTGACCATCGCCGTGAGCGGCGGTCTGATCCTGTGGTTCGGCTGGTACGGATTCAATCCCGGCAGCACGCTCTCCGCCATGGACTTTGAGGGCATCGGGCGGGTCGCCACCAACACCACCCTCGCTGCCTGCGCTGCGGGATTGACCGCCATGTTCTGGGCTTACATGTCGAGCAAGAAATGGGACGCGGGTTTCACCACCAACGGATTCCTTGCCGGACTGGTCGCCATCACGTGTCCCTGCTACTGGGTTAGCCCCACAGGCGCCATCCTCCTGGGAGGAATCGCGGGCGTGTTGGTTGTCCTTGGGGTTGAACTCCTGGAATATCTACGCATCGATGATCCCATCGGTGCCGTCCCCGTGCATGGTTTCTGCGGCATCTGGGGAACGCTCTCTCTCGGACTCTTTGCCTGTGGCAAGTACGGAGCCACCGGTCCCACCGGTGCCGACAACTCGGCGGCGCTGAAGGGGCTCTTTTACGGGGGTGGAACTCAGGTTCTGGTGGCGCAGATTATTGGGAGCGCCGTCATCACGGTTGCGACCTTGGCAGTTGCCATGGCCGTCATGCTCGTGGTAAACGCGACCGGCTTGTTGCGGGTCTCCGAGGAAGGCGAACTCTATGGACTCGATCTTCACGAGCACGGGATTTCGGCTTACCCCGAGTACGTCATCTCCGCCTTGGGAGCGCCGAGTGGTATGACCCAGGAACTCCCGCTGGCTCCCGCAAAAGCCAGCTTGGCAACCACGAAACCTCTATCGCACATTGCCAGTTGAGCATTCGTCCGCTGGGCTTCGATCCGGAGGAGGCAGTTTATCCCCTGCCTCCTTACCTGTTAACCTGTGTAGCGATGCGAGGACAAAGATGACCAAAGTCGAAGCGATTGTTCAGCCCAACCGATTTGAGCAAATCAAAGACGCTCTCATCGGGCTCGGTATCGAAGGTATGACAGTCTCGGAAGTGCGCGGGCACGGCCGCCAGAAGGGCCACACCGAAACCTATCGTGGCCGCGAATACGGCATCGATCTCCTGCCCAAAGTGAAGCTGGAACTCGTGCTAGAAGACAAACTTGTCGATCCCGTCATCGACGCCATCATCAAAAATGGCGCCACCGGGAAAATCGGTGACGGAAAGATCTTTCTCTACAAGGTGGAGGAGGCCATCCGCATCCGCAATCAGGAACGCGGAGCAGCCGCACTCTGAAACATGGGATGTCCAGCTTTCGCTCACCCGTCCCCGGAAGCTGGATCCCCATTGTCATCGTCCCGGGTAGAGCAATCGATCTCGGATTGGTTGATGGTTACAGGGTTCCAGAATTTCGCATGGCGAACCGAAGCTTGAGGCTTCAGTGGCCCAATCACAAACCAAGCGTCCTCCCGTCCCGGTGTTCATCGCCACGACGGTGATGCTTAGCTTCATCTCCTTCTGGCGCGCCGCTGCCATTGTCCTTTCCGATCTCGCTTCCTCCGCCTACTACGCTGGT
>Ga0137362_10001310_pt1 | contig 15183 bp, 11 predicted proteins | sample MadtaG_2_FD_104801 | JGI IMG/M metagenome (GOLD analysis project Ga0137362, IMG submission 104801) | Vadose zone soil microbial communities from Angelo Coast Range Reserve, California, USA - Mad1_100_16 metaG | ecosystem: Environmental > Terrestrial > Soil > Vadose zone | place: USA: California... | reverse complement strand
TGCTCCGCGGGGGCTGCACTCTTGACCGCGTCGATCACCGACCAACGCGTCACAGGAAATTGATCGCCTGCCATTGTGGTGTCTTTGAGGAGCCTACGCAGCGGCATTCAGCATGACAACGATAAAAATACGATTAGCATGCGCATGAGAGCCTCCATGCGAACGATTTCAGTGTCTGAGGCGAGTGTACACCGACGAGACCGCGCGAAGTCTGTGATTGCAAAAGAAAAGGCGGGGAGCTTTCGCTCCCCGCCGGTAGGTCAGAAGTTCGCGACGCGGTCAGAAAGTGAGCTTAACGCCGAACTCCGCTTGGCGGGGCACGGCATACCAGTTCACGCCTGAAGCAGATCCGGGAGTGACTAGGTTGGTGCGACCGAGCGGACCATGCGCGGTCGTACCATTGGCGGACCCGACGCTTCCGGTCAGCACGCCGCTGAGTTCGTTGCCGAACGGATCATGGTTCTGATAGTTGAACACGTTGAACAGAGCGATTTGCGGCTCGAGGACAACTCGCTCCGGAAGCGCGTGCATAACTCTATTCAGCTTCAGTTCCCAGGACACATGCATATCGAAGGTGAAGATAGGCGAAACGCCTACTTCTCCGGCCGGTGCGAGTGCCAAAGTGGGGGTAACCGCGCCAAGCGACGTCAACTGCGTTTGGGTAAACAGGCCTGCGGAGACCAGCGCTTGACCAGCGGGAGTCAGTTTCCCGGCTGATGTGCTGTTGTAGGAATTGATGAAGTTGTTCAGATTGGAGGCTTTGATACCGCGTCCGAAGGCTCCGACGTTGGAGCCTGGGACGATGTCTCCGACCGTGCCGTCGCCAGTTACATCGGAGAGGAAAATCTCTCCAGGGTTGCCGGACTGCGGGATAGTAAGGTTCAGAGGAGCGGCGCTATCCCAGTGCGTGGTCAGAGCAAAGCGGGTCGCGAAAGGCAGATCCATTACTGCGCCGACGCTGACCTGGTGGGTGCGGTCCAGGCCGCTCGGACCATAGAACGACAGCGGATTGTTGAAGTCGATGGCGTTGTTGACGAAGTCTTGATCCTGAGCTTCGGACTTAAAGCGGGAAAGACTATACGAGGCGATCAGATTCAAGTGTTTGACGCCACGAAACGGATTACTTAGGTGGGACTTCACTGAAACCAGGAGGCCGTTGTAGACGGAGTGACCGATCGGGAACAGCATTTCGTTTTGTCCCACATTGGCGTTTATGCCCGGGAACGCGCAAGTTGGGCAGGGTGAGCCGCCGGCAAAGTCACCACCGGAATCCAGGCCGTTGCCGGCGAAGTCTGCGATGGTAGCCCCGCCCGTGGGGTGCAACCCGGGGCACGAGGCAATGGCCGCGTCAATCGTGGCAACGCCGCAGGCAGTCAAGGTAGCGGAGATCGCGGCTTGGGCATTCGATACGTTGAGGAATCGAGCGTCGCCGACCTTGTTGGTATCAAGGCCCAGCAAGAAATGAAGACCTACATTGCGGACATAATCCACGCTGAGAACAGTGTTATGGCCGAGTTGGCGTTGAACGCCGACGTTGATCTGCTCGGAGAGCGGAGACCGGTAGTCAGGCCCCAGCAACTGGTCGCCGGTCGAGGAGGGTGAATCGGAAAGGGCGTTTCCAACGAAGGCCCCGTTTGAGGCGGGTCCGGCCGCCGCAGTTGCTGCTTGAAAGGCAGTCTGGTCCGCGGCGATCTGCGCGGCTACGGTACCGACGGCTGCACCGCAGTAAGGGACCCCCGCGCCGGTCTGACTGTCTGCCACGCCGGGTACCGCGCCCGTCGGGCTGCCGTTGAAGCATGGTGCCGCGGTCCCGAAGAATAGTCCGTTCGTCAACCGCGCCGGCCGATCGAAAAGAACGTTGTTGAAGATGGCATTTTCAAAATAGATGCCGCCGCCGACGCGGATAACGGTCTTCCCGTTTTTCCAGGGGTCCCAGGCGATGCCCAACTGCGGTCCAAAGTTCTTGTTTGGCTGATTGACGGGAGCTTCCAGTCCATGGAAAAACTGGTTGTTGAACTGCGCGAGGGCACTGATGCTGGGTAGATCACTGTCGGAGCGACCAGTGTCGCGGCCATAGTGGAGACCAACCGTGATGGTCAGGTTCGGACGAAACTTCCACTGGTCTCCGACATAAATCTCGAAGCGGTTATCGTGCTGCCCACCGGCAGGCAGGCCAAACCCTGATTGCTCGGTGAAAAAGCCCTGGCCGTTGCCCATGACGATCGTGTTCACGGGCCAGTTGCCCGGGTTGCTAGCGCCGCCCGGGCCGAATTGATTGGTATTGGCAAAGGCTTCGTTGGCGGCATTGGAGACCGACTGGACCATGGGCTGGAGACCGAAGAACTTCGCGAAGCCGCCGCCCTCAATCCTATTGAATGCCGAACCATAGCGAATTGTATGCCGGCCAATCGTGTAGCTGCCGTCATACTTGATCTGCTTGTCGCTCTGGTAGGTCGCTTGCGGGGCCAGAATGTTTGCGCCGGAGCAGAAATTTTCGCCGCCGCCCAAACATGAGGTATCACTACCGTTCGGTGTGATGTTCAGCGAGATTCCCGGAATTGGGTCAAGGGAGCCCGATGATGCCACGGCATCCGCAATCGCGTTCCGGAACTTGAGGTATTCGAACCGTATGCTGTTTGTGCTGCGGCCGGTCGAGAAATCCGCTCCGATTACATGCGTGGGTACGTGGTCGACATTTTCAAACGGCTGATACACGCCTGGGTTGAATCCACGCACACTCAAGTTCTGGTCGTAGTTAAAGCGGTAGAAGAGCGTAAGGTTCGACTTTACGTTGTAGTCGATGCGGCCGAGATATTCCCGCTCCGTAAATGGTGCGTTGAAAGAGCCGGCCAGCCCGCTGAAATCGCCACTGAGCTGAACTGGGTTCTGAAGACTCTGGTCCGTGCGTTCGAAGTTCCCGTAGAAAAAGAGCTTGTTCTTCCAAATCGGCCCACCCAGCTCGGCACCAAACTGTTTGCGGCCGAAATTCAGTTGCTCCGGAGCGATACGGGCAGAAGTCTGGTCGCTGCGGCCGTAGTAGTAGGTGCTGCCGTGCAGGTCGTTCGAGCCGGACTTGGTGACCACGTTCACCGTACCGGAAGAGGTCAATTCGGTGGAAAGATCGAGCGTCGATTGGCTGACCTGGAATTCCGCGATCGCGCTCTGCGGAATATTTTGCGTGACCGTTCCGACAGTTTCGTCGCTGACATCAACGCCGTCCACTTCGATACGCGCGGACCGCCCGAAGCGGCCGCCGAAGGAGAGGGAAGAGTAGCCATTTTTTGTCGGGTCAAACGTGGAACCGTCCTGAATTTGCACGCCGGGCTCGAGAGTTGCCAGGTCAAGGAAATTGCGGCCATTGACGGGGAGTTGGTAGATATCTGCAGCGGTCAGTACGTCCTGCACGGTGGCCTGTTCGGAGTTCACCTGCAAGGCCGAACTCGTCACTTCGATAACGCTCGTAGAATCACCGATTTCGAGCTTTGCGCTCAGCGTCGCGATCTGGCCTACCTGCACGGCCACGCTAGTTTGGTAGGTCTTAAAACTCTTGGCTTCGACTCGGACCGTGTAGTTGCCTGGAGCCAGGCCGCCGGAAGTGAAGGATCCCTCGCCGTTGGTCTCCAGCGAGATGCTTTTTCCGGAATCCTTGCTTGAGATGTTCACCTTGGCGTTGGGAACGGTGCCCCCCTGCGGGTCAAGCACCGTACCGGAGATGCTTCCTGTTGAGACAGAAACCTGCGCCATCGCAGACGGTGTGATAACCCAGAGTCCCATATAAAGTATGAATATTGCGCCGAGGAAAACGAGCTTTGCGATGCTTCCCACACGATACATACACCCCTCCCCTTTGTTTTCTAGCTCGGTTAACGAGTTTGCTCTTGCGAGGCAGGTTCCCCAGAGCCTGCCAGGATTACTCTTGATGACGAACTGATTGCCGGTCTTAGGATAGGCCCCACCCCAATAGCCCCAGCCAGCCTTAACCAGTGTTTCGGCGCCCTAATTCTTAGCAAGAAATCGACCATCACTGCGTATAAATCAAGTACAGCAGAATCTGGCGTTTACATCGATAAACAAAAACCGGCCATAAGAATATTCCGTGTTTTCGGAGGTCCATACGTAAATATGTATTGTTTATTCGCGCCGAGGATCAAGTCTAGCTCTGGTGGCGGATGCGTTCGGCGAGGCTGCGCGCGCGCTGGCGGCCGATGTCGACGAAGCGGGAGTCGCCCGCAATTTGATCCAGGGTGGGGAGGGCGCGCTCGGGTTCGGGCAACAGCTTGCGATTCAGTTCCGTCTCAAATTGCAGCAAGGCATCATTGATGCCAAGACGGTCGTACTTCATGCGGCGCTCCAGCAGCATCAATAATTCCTGCTGGCGGGCCAGGCCCTCGAAGATTTGCAGCAGTTGGCTGGCCGCCGAATTCAATGTGTAATTAAGCTTCACCGTGTGCGTTTCCGAACCCTGCTCCCAGCGAAACGTTTTTTCGCCCAGGTTGGCGATTTTTCGGTGCACGTCCAAGTCCTGTCCTTGAAAGCGATTCAACTGTTGCGCGAGCGCAAACATCCTGGCGCGCAGCCCCGAGCTGACCTCGAACTTTGCCGCGCCGGGATCATCGTCGAGCTGCCGGATCTCGTAGCTGGCTTCGTCGGAATCTTCGCGCACGGAGATTTCGATGAACTCCGGCGAGCTGGATTTGAAGATGCGTCGAAACGTCAGCGTCGCGCCGCCCGACGCCGGAGATCGCATCGCCGCATTGGCGGTGCGTGTGGCGAAACCGCCCGCGGCGACAACGCCTGCGCAGGTACAGGCGAGCGAAACTACACAAGTCAGCAGAATCGAACGGGCTCGGGAAGTTCTCATCTTCTTTATTCGATGCGCGATGCAGACAGGCGGTTTACGCCTCGCGCGGGAATAGTTCCCAGCGGCAAAGCACGCGGTTTCGCCCGCGATTTCGCGTCGGGGAGACCATAACGCAGCCGCGCCTGCTCCCCCTGCAAATGGCAGAGCGCCACGGCCAGCGCATCGGCCGCATCGGCGGGCTCGGGAGTCACGGTCATGGACAGCAGCGCGCGGACCATCAACTGCATCTGCCGCTTGTCGGCGTGGCCGTATCCGGCAACGCAAGCCTTCACTTCCCGCGGCGAGTAACTGTGCACCGCCAGGCCATGCTGTTCAGCCGCCAACAGCAAGACGCCGCGCACCTCCGCCAGCCGCAAAGCTGTGCGCATATTCAGCGCGGTGAACACGGACTCCACCGCCATCACCGTGGGCGCAAATTCCCGTATGAGTCCGCACACCAGCGCGTGGATATCCTGCAAGACTGCGCCGCAGGACTCTTTCTGCCGCGCGGCCGGCACGCGCAGCGCACCATAATGCAGCATTCGGCAATTCCGCCCGTCGCTGTCCACGATTCCGTAACCGGTCGGCCCCGCCGCCGCCGGGTCCACGCCGAGCACGCGCATCCAAGAGACTGCGTTTTTGCCGCCGTTCGTCGCGCTCATCGAAACCAGTCTAAGGCGAACAGCGCAGTGGTGCCAGCATTTTTCCGCTTCGTTCGCGCGAACGTATTGCAAAAGCAAAGCGGCCACCGAGATCTCAGTGGCCGCTTAAGAAAATTGGAGCACGCATTGGCAAAAGTCAGCTAGCGCCCACCGCCGCTTGAATCTCCGACTCATCAATATCGAAATTAGCGTACACGTGCTGCACGTCATCGTGTTCTTCCAGCGCTTCCACTAGCCGCACCATTTGCGTGGCCTGCGCTCCGGTCAGCTTGATGTAATTCTGCGGAACCATACCGATTTCCGCCGATGCCGGCGTGACCCCTGCTTTGGTCAACGCCTCTTTCACTTTTTCCATCGCTTCCGGCGGAGTCACCACGTACCAGCCCGAGCCGTCGTCCTTCAAATCTTCCGCGCCGGCCTCCAGCACGATGTCCAGCATCTTGTCTTCGCCGGCCTGCTCCTTGGGCACCACAATTTCGCCTTTGCGGTGGAACATCCAGCCAACCGCGCCGGCTTCGGCAAGGTTGCCACCGTTCTTGGTCATCAAGTGTCGAAATTCGCCGACTATGCGGTTGCGGTTGGTGGTCACCGCCTGGATCAGCATGCCCACCCCGCCGGGGCCATATCCCTCGAACGTCACTTCCTCATACTGTTCGCCTTCGAGCTGGCCGGTGCCGCGCAGAATCGCGCGCTCGATGTTTTCATTCGGCATATTTTCATTCTTGCCGGCGAGAATGGCCGCGCGGAGTCGCGGGTTAGAGTTGGGATCGCCGCCGCCAATGCGCGCGGCTATCGTGATTTCGCGGATGACGCGCGTAAACACGCGGCCGCGTTTCGCGTCCGTGGCCGCTTTTTTGTGCTTGATCGTGGCCCACTTTGAATGCCCAGACATGACAACACTTCCTCGGTTTGATTTTTCGCGCCCATCGGCGCGTGTTTCAGCTTGTTCGCGACCTGTCGCCGTTTACGCCTGATGAAATCGCCCGTCCGCCGCCCTACCCGAGCGCGCGTCCGAACACGGATCACGATGCGGAGACGTACAGTGAACCGCCAACCCCTGCAGTAACTTCCGCAGTCTAGCATAGCCGGAGAGCGTGCGAAACGGGGGTATACTTCCTGTCGAGGCTTCCCTTTGCGTCTCAAGAATTTTGCTGCGCGCCCGCGCTTGCTGCTCAATCCATTGGAGTTGCGACGTGCCTGACCGGCGGTTTCGGGTCCTGGCGATTGCTGCGCACCCGGTGCAATACTCCGCGCCTCTTTTTCGGCTAATGGCCCAGCATCCTCAACTGGATTTTCATGTCGCGTATTGCAGTCTGCGCGGCGCCGAAGCGGGACATGACCCGGAATTCGGTCGCAGTGTCAAATGGGACATCCCCCTGCTCGACCTTTATCCCTGGACGCACGTTCCGAACCGCGGCTCGGGCTCGGAATCTTTTTTTGGGCTCTACAACCCCGGCCTTTGGAAATTGATCCGCGAAGGCCATTTCGATGCGGTGCTCTGCTACACGGGGTACTTGCGTGCGAGCTTTTGGATCTCGTACTTCGCCGCGAAACTTTCGCATACGGCCTTCCTTTTCGGGGCCGACACCATTACGTTGTCCCCTCTGGATGGCCGGAAATGGAAGCGCCCTCTCAAACGGCTGCTATGGCCTGCCCTTTTTCGCATCGCCGACCAGGTCGTCGTGCCCTCCTCCGGCACACGCGATCTGATGCTTTCGCTGGGCATTCCCGAGAAACGAATTACTGTCACGCCCTACGTTGTTGACAACAATTGGTGGCTCGCTCAGGCCGCTCGAGTTGATCGCGAATCGATACGGGCATCCTGGGGAGCCGCCAAGAGCGATGTTGTTACTCTCTTCTGCGCGAAACTACAGCCCTGGAAAAGGCCTCACGATCTCTTGGAGGCTTTTTCAAAGGCGACTCGGAGCGACGCGCTTCTCGTCTTCGCCGGCGAGGGTCCGCTGCGAACGAGTCTCGAGCTCGAAGCGGTCAAGCTCGGCATAGCCGATCGCGTGCGCTTTCTCGGTTTTGTGAACCAGACGCAACTGCCAGCCATCTACACGGCTGCAGATCTTATGGTGCTGCCCTCGGTCTACGATGCGTTCGGCGTGGTAGTCAATGAGGCTATGTTGTGCGGTTGCGCGGTCGTTGCCAGCGACCACGTCGGCGCCGCGCGCGATCTGATCGCTCACGGTCACACCGGCTTTGTGTATCAATGTGGTGATATAGACGCCCTCGCGCGCATTCTTGCTCAGGCTCTCGGTGATCGACACGCTCTGCACCAGATAGGCCGGGCTGCCAGGCATCGCCTGGAATCGTGGTCGCCGCGGGACAACGTCGAGGGGACCGTACAGGCCATTGCCACTGCGGTCTTGCGTTTACAGCTCAGCACTGCGCCCGAGGCCCGAAGCCTAAGTGTGCCGAGGGACCTCTCGGAATGAAATTGCTCATCTACTCGCATTTTTTCGCACCGAGTATCGGCGGCGTGGAGAATGTTGTCATGTCCCTGGCGCGCGGACTGGCGGAAGTCAGCTCACAGGAAGGCACGCCGGAATTCCAGGTTACGCTGGTAACAGAGACGCCCGCAGGCGACTTCGATGATGGCTTACTGTCGTTTCGCGTAGTCCGCCAACCGAAATTCCGGACGCTTTTGCAACTGTTTCGTGGAGCGGATCTTATTCACCTTTGCGGACCCGCTCTTCTCCCTCTCTTTCTGGTTTGGCTGCTGGGAAAACCTGCCGTCATCGAGCATCACGGCTATCAGGCCATCTGCCTGAACGGCCTGCTGCTGCATCGGCCCGGCAATACCGCTTGTCCCGGACACTTTCAGGCGGGCCATTACATGGAGTGCTTGCGCTGCGAGAAGCACGAGAGTAGTGGCCTGCGAAGCTTGATTCGCCTTCTGCTGATGTTTCCCCGCCTGTTCCTGTCTCGCAAGGCCGCCAGGAACCTTGCAATTACAAACCATGTGCTTGAACGGCATGCATTACCCCGCTCATCTGTCATTTATTACGGAATCGAAGACCCGCTGCCAAAAGGCCCCGACTCGGCTTGCGCGACGCCCGCGTCTGAGAAGGTTTGCTTTGCTTACGTTGGCCGTTTGGTACCGGAAAAGGGAATTCCGGTCCTACTGGAAGCCGCACGAACGCTGCGGGAAAGAGGTGAGCTGTTTCAAGTTCGGCTCATTGGCGACGGGCCGGAGCGTGCCAGACTCGAAGCAACGATCGCTTGCAATGGTCTGGAGACCTGCGTCTTTCTAACCGGTGCACTCACTGGTGCGGCCTTGGGGGATGCCCTTCGTGAGGTGAGTGTTGTGGTAATGCCTTCCGTTTGGGAGGAGACCGCTGGGCTTGCCGCGATCGAACAGATGATGCGTGGAAAGCTGGTGATCGCTTCCGATATTGGCGGGCTAGGGGAAATCGTGTGCGATGCGGGCCTCAAGTGCACTCCGGGAAGTGCTGCTGAGTTGGCGACGCGCATGGAGCAAGTGCTGCAGAATACATCGCTCGTAGACTCACTCGGAGGCAGGGCACGGGAGCGGGCGCTGCATCTGTTTGCTCGCGGACGAATGATTGAGGAGCATGCGCGTGTCTATCACGAGGTGTTGCGCAAGCGAATGAGCGAGGCTTGAAGCCGGCCCGCACGCACAGAACCTCGTGAGAGCGCTGGCAGCGTCGAGCAGGCTGGCGATGAGAAAGGGAACATTTCGGTGAAAGAAACCACCGTGAGGCTGCCAACTGCTACCCCTCAGGGTTTGCATGAATTTGTGGCCGCGAGTGTGCTTGCGCGATACGCACGCTCTGGTGCGCAGTCAGCGGACCTCGGCGCTGGTCCGGGCGCAATGAGTCAGCGACTCGGCGAACTGGGCTGCGCAGTGGTCGCGGTAGATCGGGATCCAGACGTCTACAAGGGTGCACTCCCTTTTGTCACCTTAGATTTCAACGAGCCCGGGTTTGCCGCGCAACTGGGGATCGCTAAATTTGAGTTGGTAGTCGCCATCGAGGTCATCGAACATGTTGAGAGCCCCATCGGTTTTCTGAGGAATATCGGGCAGTTGCTTGCGCCCGCGGGAGTGGCGGTAATCACTACGCCCAACGTGGATTCGCTCCCCGCGCGAGTGAAATTTCTGCTTGCCGGCAAGATTCGTACGATGGATGAGCAGAGCGACGCTACGCACATTTCGCCGATTTTCTCGGACCTCCTGCGGCGTCAACTCCTTCCCCGCGCCGGATTGAAGATGAAGGAGCACTTCGTTTTTCCGGTCAACGGATTTCAATTGACCCGCAAGCCCATTGCCCGGGCTTTGCAGATGGCAGCTATGCTGTTTCCCGGTGATGCCCTCGTTGGCGACCATCACATCTTCGTGCTCGAAGTTGCCTGATGAGGTCGATCATGAGTGCAATCCAGATGCGGTTCGGAGGTCGCCCAGCCATTGGCGTTATTTTTTTTGTATGCGCGATGATCGCCGCTTATAAGGTCGCGGGCTATATCGTCAAGGGCGAGCTCGCGGACCTTGGCTATTTCGGAATGGTATTTCTTATGTGCGGTCTAGTCATCGTCATATTGCACGACTGGCATAACGGCTTGTATTTTTTCTTGGCTTGGCTCTTGTTTGAAGATCTCGCTCGTAAATTTCTTGGCAACAATATGGCAATTTATTTTGCCAAGGATGCTCTCCTGCTGCTTGTTTATCTCGCGTTCTTCATCGCCAGGCGAAGGTCGGGCAAGCAACTGGAAACGTTTCGTCCGCCCTTTTTGCCCGCTTTGTTGATTCTTGTCTGGTTCGGCGCGATGCAGGTGTTTAACCCCGCGTCTACCAGCATGTCTTATGGTTTGTTGGGCATGAAGCTCTATTTTTATTACATGCCGCTGCTGGTTATCGGATACGCGCTGATCGACTCGGAAGCGGATCTCCGGCGGTTTTTCCACATCAATCTTGGGCTTATGTTCGTGGTCATCACCCTGGGCATCGCGCAATCGATTCTCGGACACACTTTTCTCAATCCCGAAGTACCGGCCGAAGACATTCGTGCGTTGAGTCAAGCCTATCGGATAGCTCCGCTTACGGGTGTAATTGCTTATAGACCGACGTCGGTATTCGTCAGTGCGGGACGCTTCGGAGATTTTCTTGTCGTAGCGTGGCTCGTCACCTTCGGCTTCAGCGGCTATACGCTTCTGAAGCACCGGCGGGGAAGGCTCTTCGCCTTTCTGGGCCTGGCCGTAACCGCTGCGGGTTGTATCATGTGCGCTTCGCGAGGCGTCTTTATGTGGTCGTTAGGGAGCGGCGCAGTAGGTGCCGCTGCATTTATTTGGGGCGCTCCCTGGCGGCAAGGCGAAGTCTTGCGCATTTTCCGCGCGCTGCAGCGCGTGCTTTTAGGCATCATCCTCGCCACGGTCGTTTTGTTCCTCACCTATCCCGAGGCCCTTTTGAGCCGTCTGGCGGTTTACTCCGAGACGCTTGACCCGCGTAGTCCGGCAAACGAGTTGATGCATCGCACGCGCGACTATCCCTTGCAGAACTTCTTGGGCGCATTTGATTACGAGCGCTGGCCCTATGGCTACGGAATTGGCACGGTTTCTCTCGGCGGTCAATACGTTTCTCGATTTTTCCACGTCCGGCCTCCTGTAGGAGGTGTTGAGAGCGGCTTCGGGTGCATCATCATTGAAATGGGGATTGTGGGTTTAGCCTTATGGCTCATCATGAGCTACGCGATCCTGATTTCAGCATGGCGGGTTGTCCGCAAGCTGAAGGGCTCTCCGTGGTTCCCCATCGGATTTATGATTTTTTGGTACGCATTTCTGCTGTTGCTTCCCTTAACCTTTGAGGGTCTGCAAGCCTATGAGGATTTCATTCTGAACGCTTACCTTTGGTTGTTGCTGGGTGTGCTGTTCCGCTTGCCGAAGCTAGCCCTCTCAGCGCAACTGGATGCAGCCCCCGCGCCGCAAGCGAATCTTCATTGGGTCCGCTGACTTGCGGCTCGCCGTTGTCTCCCCGTTTGTCGACCGCTCTCACGGGACCGAGCGCGCGCTGGCGGAGTTGCTGGAACGGCTGGCACACCGCTACGGTTGCCAGATCCATCTTTTCTCACAGCGGGTGGAGGGCATTTCCTTGGACGCCACGAACCGGGGCGGCGGGGAGAGTGGGGCTATTATCTGGCACAAAGTGCCCTCGCTTCCCGGTCCGCACGTCGCACAGTTTTTCACATGGCTCGTCTTGAACAATCTCGTGCGGACGTCGAAGAGGTTTTTCGGGGCCTATTCGTTTGATCTCCTTCTCTCGCCAGGAATCAATGCATTGCACGCGGATCTGGTCATAGTTCACGCTCTTTTTCACCGGCTTCAGGAGCTGTCGCGGCGAGAGCATACAGGCATTTCGGTAAAACCTCGGTCGTTGCGCGACTTGCATCGCCGGCTTTACTATTCGCTCCTGACGCTATTGGAACGCCGCGTCTATTCAGACCGCAGGGTCTCCCTCGCCGCTGTTTCGGAACGCACTGCCGCCCTTCTGGCCCGTTATTTTGGCAGATCCGATGTTCGTGTGATACCCAATGGTGTGGATACGGCGCAATTCTGTCCATCCACACGACTGGAACGACGTGGATCCGCCCGTGTCCGCCGGAGTCTCCGTGATTCGGATCTCGTGCTGCTCTTGATTGGAAATGATTGGCAAAGCAAGGGTCTTCCCACAATCCTTAGCGCGATGGCTGCTTGCCCCGATCTTCCGTTCCGGCTGCTGGTTGTCGGCAGCGACGCCAACGAACGTTTCTATGAACGTGCAAAAAGCTTAGGTGTCTACGAACGTTGCATGTGGGAACATCCGCAGCCGGACGTCATCGAGCTTTATGCTGCCGCGGATGTTTATGTAAGCCCCAGCCGCGAAGATGCTTTCGCTCTGCCCCCGCTCGAAGCGATGGCCTGTGGACTCCCTGTGATCACCAGCATCAATAACGGCGGTTCGCAGATCATTACCGAAGGCCTGGACGGCTTTATTGTCGCGGTCGCGGACGATAGCGTTGCCCTTGCGAATCTGCTTCGTCGCCTTGCTATGCATCCGGATCTCCGGAGTCGTGTCGGCGAAAATGCGGCACGTACCGCGCAACAATATACTTGGGACCGGAATGCGGCTGCCGTTTGGGAGTTCATTCAGGAGGTACATGTCAGAAAAATGTCCACTTCGACTACCCCGGCTTCGCAGCGAGCTCGACGCGCCGCTGTTAAGTGAGAACTGAGATTGGTGAGGCTGCATGCCCCGCAAAAACCATCAGGCCGCAGAGATTCAGCGCAGCTATTACACAAAAACGGCTGCGCGCTACGATTCCATGCATGCCCATGAAGCTTCCACGGATCCTTCCATGAGTAAATTCGTACACGCCCTCCTTCGCATGGTGGAGGCTCATTCGGTTCTTGATGTCGGTACGGCCACCGGTCTCGGCTTGCGTGAGCTAAAGGATGCTTTGCCGGAAATGGTCGTTTGTGGTGTTGAGCCGGTCGCTGCCCTGATTGACGAAGCAGTGCAGCAAGGCAACTCGGCGCGTGTCCCGATCATTCAAGCTTCCGGAGATGCCCTGCCGTTTCTGGCAGCCAGCTTCGACGCGGTCTGCGAATTTGGCGTGCTGCATCATGCTTCAAATCCCTCTGCGGTCGTCAAGGAAATGCTGCGCGTTGCCAAGAAGGCGGTTTTCCTTTGCGATAGCAATCGCTTTGGACAAGGTTCGCGGGCCGCGCGGCTGCTGAAGCTGTTCCTTTGCAAAACCAAGCTCTGGAGAGCGTACACATTCCTCCGCACCGGCGGGAGAGGCTACTTCATTACCGAAGGCGACGGCCTCGCGTATTCCTATAGCGTTTACGATTCCTATGACCTGGTCTCCCGTTGGGCCGACCGCGTAATCCTGATTCCCAGCGGCCCCGGCGAGAAAAGCTCCAGCTGGTTTCACCCGCTCCTTAATAGCAGTGGCGTCCTGGTTTGCGCCTTTAAAGAACGCTCATAACGCTGAGCAAGTCACGCGATTCTATTTCTTCGTTCCTCTTTCGACGGCCCTTCGCGTCGCCTCCAGCGTAAATGTCAACGTTTCCCGTGGAATGCTTGTGACAAACGGCCTGATCAGCCATCCCAATCCGGTGGGAATGTCTCGGGTCAACGAAACCACTTCGCTCTGCACGTAGACTCCGCCGTCGCGCTCTTCCATGCGCCACCAGGTCTCCATGCGCCACAAAAATCCGCCGTCTTCGCCCAGCGGTTTCTCGCGCTCGTCGCTCTTGCCGGCGTTTTCCACTTCCGCAATGCGCACCGCCGAGCTGCGGCTGTGCTCCCGAATCTCCGAATCGCGAAAATAGCGCACATCGTGCTGCGTGTTCAGCACTACCGTGATCACCTTATGCCGCCGAAAACGCAGGAACACCAAAAAATGATCGCCGTCGCGCGATTCGATCTTCGACCGCTCCACGTCTGGGGCGTAATACTGCGCGTGATGGTCGTAATCCTGCAGCACTCCCAACACATCCTGCAGCTTCGCTCCCGGAACAAGAGCCACGCCCACCCAATGATGGATCATCCCGCCGGGACACCGGATCTTTTCTCCGTTGTCGAGCGTCTCCAGCTTGTGCATCTTGACTTCGCCGCGCTTGAGGGCCTCGTACGCATGCGCGCGCTCCCCCTCCGGCAAGCCATCGATCCATAGCAGATTCGTCCCGCGTTGCAATTCGTTGCTGTTACGCGCGTCGGTCAACTTCACATATTCGCCGAATGCCGTGACGGTGTCCGGCTTTAAATCCGCCGCCGCAGGTGCGGCCGCCTTCGACGCCACTAGCCCCGGCGCGAATAACAGCGCACCAAGAAGAAAGACCCCGGCGCGGCCAATGTCCGCTACACCCGCCAGGTGTCCCGCAAATCGCTCAGTCAACCGAAGCATCTTGTCTCGCAAGTCTCTGAAAAGGCTCGTCTCCGGCGTCGCCCACGCGAGCCTTCGTTCATAGCAACGGCAAGTCACGTTCCTATCTTTTCATGGATGCTTTACAGGTCTCACGCTAATTCCCGTGGCCGGCGTGAGCGTTTGGAGGGAAAAACTCTTGCACCGAAGAACTTGGCGGGTTGGGTAGCTCGCACACGACCCCTTTCGAGGCCGCTGTCCCCGCGCGGCCCCCAACCCGTTCTTAGCACACTACGGGTCGCATCTGCGCGCCTCAATGGGCCACCCGAGCCATCAAACAGGGTACCCGGGTCGTGGTACTAGTGCTCTACGCGTCCCAGCGACCAGTGCACTTCTATGTAGCTGAAACTACAGCCTTTAGAAACCGGTTCAGCCACCGCTGACCCCGCTCAGGAACCCGCCCAGATGCCCTGTCAGCCCTACAGCCACAACGGCCACGCCTTCGAGCATTCGCAGGTATCCCGGCACCGCCAACCCGCGCCGTCGGGCCCGAAAATGCAGCCACCACACCGCACAGATCAACACCGTGGAAGCCCAGCCCAACACCAAGTGCAGCAACAGGATCCCCTTCAGCCTCTCCCCTTCCAGCTGGAATTGCCAAGCAAGTACGCCAGTGACAACAACCGGCAGCGTCGAAGCCGCCGCAATCAGCAGATTGTAGTAAGCCGCCTCCGCCAATGCCTTGCGTCTCGTCCACTGGCTGGCCCAGTCAAACGCCACTCCGGTGATGAAAAGCGCGATCGGGAAATGCACC
>Ga0137362_10001309_pt1 | contig 15191 bp, 26 predicted proteins | sample MadtaG_2_FD_104801 | JGI IMG/M metagenome (GOLD analysis project Ga0137362, IMG submission 104801) | Vadose zone soil microbial communities from Angelo Coast Range Reserve, California, USA - Mad1_100_16 metaG | ecosystem: Environmental > Terrestrial > Soil > Vadose zone | place: USA: California... | reverse complement strand
TGGAGCCACCACAAATCAGAACACTGATTGGATCCGTATAGGGAGCATGTTGGGGCAGGAGTACGGACGAGGCTTCATTCGGGGATGTGCGACCAGCGCCGGCGCTTGTGACGGAACCAGGGATGTTGGGAAGGACTTTGACGGTGGCGAATGATACAGGGTCAAGAAGGCGTGCCTCATTGTGATACCCTTCCCATGAGTGTCAATGAGGGAAGCTGGAAAATCGGTTGTTTCAACTCACCAACAAATATGCGACCGCTAGGGAGAATATTAACGAATGGGTAGAGATTGTTCGGGCTCGTCCGCTGGAGGAAGTCAAGGGAAACCATCGTGCTACCACCGGGAGTCCGAGGGAGAATCTCAACCGTTGGGTCGGCTGCACCGCCTGCGCCTGCCTCGCCACCCATAATAAGGATACTACCATTTGACATAACAAGCGCGGTCGAGTACCAACGTCCACCCTGTACGGCGAGCTCATTCAGTACTGAAACTTTACACGTGCTATAGGAGTGGGTACACTACCGTACCTGCAACTGGAGGTGGTTTGGGTCTTCCTCCCAGTCATTGGTGCCATTGACGCCAGGCGAACCATCAGGGGTATAAAGGCGGATACCTATCGTCGAGTTTTGCAGCCAGCCACCAACATTGAGGATACGCGCGGCTTTGTCCGGAAGCACGATGGCGGCAGAGCACCACACATCTGTCTTGACATGCATTTCGCGCCAAGCATGGTTAAAATCATTAACGAGACTCAAGTCAAGTTCGTATGCGCCAGTAGAGTTTTTGAACTCAGACGTGGTGTATTTCTCGAGGAAAGACACCTTGCCGTTTATACCGACGGTAGCAAGCAGCGGAGGCACGAGACCAGGGACAAGGTACTAAATGAAGTTATAGCACGCCTATGCGTGTATGGGAAGGGGAAATTTTCGTACGTACCTCATATCGGCCGATATTGGAAGGGGTATGCCAGTTGTTCAGTATGCCATTCCAAAGATAAAGTTGTAGCCTCTGAGCACCTCCACAAAGATGCGAGGAATCTCCCGAGCATGCTGTGCTGCAGTCTGTTTCCGCGGCAGTCGTTCCTTTATTGTTAGAGATATCCGCCACATCCCCGCACCCTAGTGAGTAAATGTTTCCGTAAGCGACGTCGTAGGCGCTCCACCGCAGTGGACCACACACAGCACTCATCGCCATTTTCCATACCCGCCGCAGGATAACCATACGTTGAACATTGTGTAAGACAGTTTTGAGCAGAGTTATTGTGGAGGAAAATAATCTGATACGGGAAGACCTGACTGGCATCAGGCTCGCTAAAAATCAGGGTGAGCAACCTTCTAGCAGTTACGGAGGGAGAGGAATCCAAAGAATACCCACGCCAAGCAATGGGAATACTGCCAATTCCCAGGGAGGTTTGTTGTCTGCACAGTGGGTACCGCACGAGATTTCACCGAGCGTGTGGAGGTATAAACCGAAAGTGGGTCTTGTCTATCGCCTCCATCCGCAGGGAGGGATGTGATTGATGGAAGGTCGGTGCCAGTATAGTTATACACGTTGAGGCGGTTTGGGCCACCACAAAATTCGGAGCTATTTCCAGGGCAAACCACGGAGCAATCAGTCTGACATGTCGGAGTGCCGTCACTGGCGATGGCGGTACCGCAGTCTTTGGAAAGCAAGGTGAGTGGACGAACGTCACAAGTCGGGACGATAGATAATGCGTACAGCACTCGCGGGAGTTCACACCGGCCAGGCGGTAACCCGCGGAGAAGCAGGCATCGGTGCAACTTTGGACACTCGTGTTGGAACCACCGCCCAGGACGGCTGTTGGGACGCGAAGAGTCTTCATTGCCGGTGAGTCGCTAATGGGACAGGCACAGAAGTGTTAATGACCACATTTTATGAAAAGGGAGGTAGATTTACATGTAACATCCCAAGGAAACCCATGGTTCATTATTCGGCAGAATGTCGACCACAGCTGAGGTTGCAGCACTACTACGATATAAAATCAGTCGATTGTTGGTAACGCAAGTCTCCTCTGCGTTGACGTTGCATGGTAGGCTACAATCCGAGTCCAGAGCAGTCGTCCCCCCATTGGATATGACATCTCCACAATCTTATATTCAAACCCATGTGATCAGAATAGTCAACGGAGATCGAAAAGAAGGCCATGGATGACCCTGAAACGCCACTTACAACACTCTTGGCCATTTTCGACACCGGCATAGATAAAGTTCCGAGCGTTGCAGATGTTCACGCAATTCTCGATGGTCATGTCATTCGTGTCCGTATAGCCGAAAGATGAGAGTGTGCGTGCAGCAATGTTGTCCCTAATTTGTATTAGGAGTCAGAAGGTATATCTCTCTTCACAGGGTTGTTAGATGACTAACGTGTAGCATCCAACCGAAGTCCAACCCGCAGGGAGATCATGAATGAGGTCGCGCTGCTGGGAGCGGAGAAGGCGAAGACGACTAGGGTGGAGGCTCCGGTGTGATCCATCCGCGTTTGCAAACTGCTACATCGTAAGACAAATCATAAAAGAGGGCTCTGAAAAAGGATAGGGTTTGAACTAAATGCGTACAGGCACTATAGCGAGAAATGACAGGAAGTGAAAGAGAGAGAATAAAGGAAGTGTGGGTGAAAGGAATGAGGGATGCATATTGCGCACCGTGTATGGGCGAGACGGTAATGAAGCATGTTAGGGATGCGTCCTCGTTCTTATAGGTTCCCTGTGCGTGGCCTGAGGAAAAATAGGACCTATATTATCCGCTTGACGTTATTGATAAACGTTTTATCCACTGGTGTGGTTTCACTCACCAAGGTACAGTACAGACAGGAAAGCAGAGCATCGATAAAAACTAGCCGAGGTCCGATGGCTCGTCTTGTGCTACGTATTCAAGGCGTCTGTGGAATAAGAGACGACTCGTCCAGAGTTTCTGATATTTTTGTCAAGCATGCGGCCCTGAACCCGATTCCGCGCCCCGAGGAGGGACACCCATGGGCAGGCGGAATCGCGAATTGATTTTCATAACAGATAATCGTTCCCGAAAGAGCGGAAAGGTCGCGCGGTATGATGTATGAGAAGCGCGTCAGATCAGAGAAACACCTCAGGGTGCGGTTGGAAAGCGGCAGCAGACGTGGGTGAACAAGCTTCTGAGGGTCAACGTCGATTCTTGACGACCTACGAGCCTTTTTGGGGAGGGGCTTTGCTGTTCACGGTACCGTGACGTACCTGTTCTTTGTTTCAGGAAAATCACGTATCACGTGGAAGACCACGTGGACTTGATACATGTTCGCGAAGGCGAAGCCATCTCCTTTGGCTCCTGCCTTTTCACCGGACTGGCAGCTTGTGTCAATATTAATCATGAAGACTTCACTACTAGTGGTTTTCGTCATGGCCACGGCGCCTCCACAGATGCCCTCAGCGGGGGCTAGTACTAGTTCTCACCGGACTCCACATTTGGTAGGTAACCAAGGTGTCGACGCGTTCGGCAACAAAAAAACAGGTTCAAGGTTCAAGCATCAGTGTATGCGAACCTTCTGCCCGTGAATGCCTCGTCTTCTTGTTGCGCTTTATGTGCGGGGAGAACCATGGCATTTATGACCAGCGTCAAACTCCATCATCACGTCAGTAAGGTTCGTTACAGTTCAATTTGTCCCCGCGGAGCCGAAGATAATGGTCTCTTAAACAGCACTAAAATCATCCGAGTATATGAATCCAATGTTCTCATTGTTGTCGTTTGAGTTCAAGCAGCATCGGTAAGTCATCGGCCCTCATAAACGCGGGGACCCACTTTTGGTCATGATCGTCCTTCCTCGGGTTCAGACGTCGAATTGAATGCGTGGCGCACAGCATTTTTCAGAAGCATGACGCGAATCCGATCTCGCCGCATCGTTCATATTGCCATTTTCCAATGGAAATACGTCGATTAATGACGCATGGTTCTCAGGGTCAATCTAACTTGGTTATCATATCGGTTCGGATATCCGTGCCTTACTTCTTCAAGCAAGGGTATACACATCCCATATGATGTGGCGGACTCTGAGCTTCGCTGGGTGTCTCTACCTACTTACTACAATTGTCAGTATTCCGCACTCATCGGTGCCCAAAACATTTCCAAAATGACCACTTCGAGCTCTCACTGAAGCGACGTCACGGCCCCATGTTCATCCGACACGTCAGAGCCTCGTCGTCCTTCCGATTGTTTTGCCTTTGCTTTGCTTCCCTCCCTTGCACAACAGCCAGTTACAACATGACGCCTTACCTGAAAACGATCATTTCCGGTGCGTGACACGATGCCCCGGTTAAACTGATCGTGATAAAATGGTTTTGATCCGTCGACAAGGCGAAGGAAACAACAACACCTCTCTACATTCTTCAGAGGAAGGGCGAGCAACTTCGATAGCTTCCTCCTCGGCTCACCCTTGTCGGCGATTCCTTCGGGCTACTAATCGCCACGGATAATCTTAGAAGTTCCATGCTCCCTTCAGAGCTGCACAGCACCTTGGTCAGTTTCTTTTGACACCCTCTACAACCCTCACCGTTTATCGGTGCTATGCACGGGCATCATGGAAGAAACTAGCGTCCCTGTAGCTGTATCCATATCTCCTATCGTGAACGAAATGCAAAAGGGGACAATAGCAAGGACTCGGACAATAGGTCGAACCAGGTCCTATGTACCCGCCTCCAAATCACTTATCACTGTTTCTCTGATCAGGACCAACGTCGGTATCGGTGGTGGTGTATAACTGGTACGCTATCCAACAGGACCTTTTTTCGAACAAGCTAACCGAAGTGAAAAAGGTTGCGTAACGATCGCATAAGTGGTAGCTAAGCAACGTTTACGGTGGTTTCGTCGAATCCCACGTTGATTATCTATGCGGTCCACTACTTTCCTTCGCTCCAATTTGCCGGTTATGCAGACAATATTTAAATAAATCATCCCGTCGACGTGCTGGCTGGGTATTACAATGACATCATAAACCATCTAGAAGACGCTCCAAATAGATCAACCAAAATTGCTCTCAGCCTTCACAGAACCACAGAATCTACAGGTCCAGAAATTATGATCCATACCTTCTTCCCCGCAAACACCACAAGTCCATCCTGCAGCCGCGGCAGGGCCTGTCACCTGCGCATCGGGTTGTAAAGACCTCACAGCGAGACAGGCATCGCACTGCAGGGCGAGTGGCTGATTGATGAGCGTACAACTTGGACATGTCCAAGGGGATTCGGCCAACGGCTTGGACGCATTATTGACCGGCGGGGGTCTTGGCTTGGTCAAGACGTTCACACCAGGCGAAGTACGCTGAGTCCCTTCCGACTGCGAGCGCCATGGCTGCTTGCGGTGCGAAGAAGGCTGGGGATCAGCTGGACGTGATGCATTAGGACTCGTGGACCCTGAAGGGCCATCATCTAGTATTATTAAGTCTTCGCTAAAATCAAAGTCGCCTGTAAGATCGCTGGCATTGCTGTGATGGCTATCACGTGCTGCCTTGTCGGCCTCCTGTTGTGCTTGAGTGCCTGAAGCACACTTCTTCTCGTCCGCGGCCCTCATGTCCGCGGCCTACACAGAGAGGAAGGAGAGTGAGATGATCGTGTCACGTGGGGAGCAGATTCCTCTACGCACCAGGATGGCCAATTCCCGCGGCGTTAGTCCCAGGCTGGCGAGGTGTCCTCCGCCTAACCTGACTGGGCCATTCGTGCCTGGGATTGTATTGGCCCTTCTCTTCCTCTCGGCACCTTCTAGTTCGATTGCACGTTGTTGTGCGATCAACGCGGGAACGGTCTGGGGTATACCGGCGCCGAGTCGACGCCCATTGGTGAAGAAGCCTTCGCCAGCATATCCAGTGCGCTTGAGTTCGTAGTATTCTTCTTGCAGACGAGACAAAAAATCGTAAAAGGTTTGATCGTGCGGTCCATGTACACAATGTGTGAGCTATGGAACGAGGTTCATTAAGCGTCAAGTTGTTAGCGGTCAGTGAATAATAAGGTACTTCATGAAGCATGGTCTCGATGATATCTTCCTCGGGGTAAAACGTGTCAGGAGCCCAAGCCGGCCTGAGCCGGAGCAGGATCTTCTGACCCATGTTGATATCTGCCGCGGCCACGTTATAGATCTACAGGACGATGAGTGGTGTGTAGACTTACTCAATCCTAACAACGTAACGTTCAGACATGTTTCGGGATGATGGAATACGGTAGGAGAGATGGAGGAAGCATACCTATAAGATTTGGGCTGTCAGGAAAGAACTCTGCGAGAACAGGAAGCCTCCAACCATGCTTTCGCATGATGGGCTTGACGCTTGAGGCAACTTTGTGGAGGAGGGTAAGTGCCTGATCGGATCTCGGATGACCTTTAAGGTGTTCATAGGAGAGTACCCATACGTCAGTGGACATGGTGGAATAGATAATGTGGCAGATGAGATTGAGGGTAAAGAGAGAAACACCCTGTTAAATACGAGACCATTGCCGCTGAGCGTCGAGCTCACCAGAACCATCTCGGCCCATTCCTCCCTTTCTGGAAATTCCTTCTCACGTATTAGTCATCCACCGTACGCACCGGTTAAGTAGCCGGTTCCCTCGATTGACCCGAGAGTGTGAGAACTGAGTGTGGAACTGACATGACAGCGCACGGCAAACACGGGTCAGATCAGACAGGCGATTTGGATTTCGCCAGCGCCTATTTCAACAGCTGCAGTGGGCGTTCATAAGACAACAAGGTTTGCCAGAGTTGCCCTCCAGTCGACCTTGACTTTCCCCGCGATGCCATACATTAAAAGTCTGTTCCCCTCTCTCCCATCATCCACACCCACGGTCAATTACTATGACTGGCTCTTGGGACGCTCCGCGCTCAAGTCGTGGCCAGACTTTACACTTCACATCGATGCAGTGACTGGAGAACGAAGGCAGTTCCGTGATGTGCTCGAGCGCTTCGAACACGCGGCGACCGCCCTTGCCGCATCCCCAAGAGATGGTGGACTTGGCCTGGTCGCAGGGAAGCAAGTAGTCGGTATCCTCAGCGAGAATTGCTTGGTCCGTGCAGAAATCCCTTTCTGTGGTCTTCTGCGCCGCTTACCCACGACGTAACCGTCAAAGGAATACCCGGTTCTCGTGTTTGCCCTTCTCAAGATAGCCGTGCCGATAGCGTTCTTCCCTTCGCAATCCACTCTTCAAGAGACCGTGGAACTTTTGAAGCTTTCTGGTGTCACATGCTTATTCGCGAGCGAGCAGTTGTACCCTCATGCCGCGGCAGCGGCCAAAGTGATCGGCTTTCCTGAAGGAAACATCTTCATTCTTCAAGGAGAGGTGCCTGGAAAAGCGAGTCTTCCGCGCCTAATAGAAGATGTCAAAGCTCGTGTTCTCCCGACGATAGCGACCCGAAAAGTCCAGGACGATACCTTAGCGTATCTCATGTTCTCCAGCGGAACCACTGGTCTCCCCAAAGGTTTTTTCTTCATGTCAAATTTTGCCACCACTTTTGAAAGTTGAATGGATTGTAGCGGTTATGATCTCACATCGTAACTTGATCTTCTCTGCTGCAGAGTTGGCAAGCACAAGCGATGAGGCTGCGAACGTGCACCCGGTAGGGCGTCTTTACCTATGACAAGAATGTAAGGATAACTTCCAGATAGCCGGTCACCCCGAAAATCCCTGTCCATTTGACGGTCTTACCTTGGTACCATGCAATGGGCGGGCATGCCTTCTTGTTCCGGCTATTCGTCTCCCCCTGCACGTTAATCGTACTCCCCCATTGGAGTGTTGACCTGATCGCAGAGACATTTTCCAAGTGATTATTCGCTTCTCGGATGACATCTGAAGGTGGCTAACGTTGCCTGCTTTCAAGGTACCCGATTACTCATTTCATCATGGTACCCTCCATCATGCACCAAATACTTTATAACCCCGAACTTTCGAAACTTGATCTCACTTCACTAGAAGCTGCGGGCACAGGCGCGGCACACTTACCTCCCGAACTTTTAGGTGCTTTTAAGCGCAGAGCAAAGAACCTTCCATTCTTCATAGAAGGTTCGGATATTCCGTACCGTTAATAGACTGCGCTTATCTGTATTTTGATAGGATACGGGTTATCCGAATGCGTATGTTTTCGCAGATTGTCCGTCGATCCGGGGCGCTGAACAGGTTCACCCCAGACATTTGCCGCCATCATGCTCCCTCATTTAGGAATGCATGGGGGCATGGACCCCGTGCCCGGCATGACTGGTATTCTCTGCCCTTCTTTAGAAGCACGGATTCTCCGCGAAGACGGCAGTGATGCAGACTACGATGAAATCGGGGAGCTCATCCTGCGAGGGCCCACTGTTGCACTAGGTTACTTTAACAACGAGAAGGCGACTAAAGAAACATTCAAAGACGGATGGCTGTATACAGGAGATCGCTTCTACGTGGATAGACAAGAACGGTTCTTGTACGCCCATTACTTATGTTCTCCGGTCACTATGCTGAAAAATTTGCCCTCTGAAGCTACGTGGATCGGGTAAAGGTAGGCGAATAAGGCATACTAGGGACAATTCATGAGACTTGACCGTCATTACCATCAGGATACCTTGAAAATCTCAGGGAAGCAAGTCTCGCCCAGTGAAATTGAGAACACTCTCCGGGACCACCCTTCACGACTCATTATAGATGTGACTGTCGCAGGCGTTAAGGGAGAGCACCTGTCTGGCGAGCTCGTTCCGCGCGCGTGGGTTGTACTTTCCAACACTGGGAAAGAACGGGGGGTAGAAGCAACTCTAGCTGCACTCGATGAGTGGGTGCGGTCGCGGCTAAGCAAGCACAAGTGGCTGCGCGGGGGGTTGCAGGTAGTTGATGAGGTGAGTAATTTATATGTCGGAAAGTCTGAATTTTAGCGTTGATGTATATGTTAGATACCAAGACTTCCTACTGGCAAGGCTCTGCGCCGTAAACTGCAAGATGAGTATGCCAAAGGCGAGCATGGGCGCACCCAGACAAAGCTGCTTACGAAGTTGTGATTCTTGACGAATTGTAGGCTAGTCGAGCCACTACAGTACACGTTTTTGATAGGTACATGTCCATGATGTACGTAAGGTAGATAGATGATCCCCCTGCGGCTCGGAAGAGCCCAATATATTTGTCCTTCTCGCGGCTAACAATAGAACTGGACAGACGGGGCAAAAATCCGCAGCCACGCCTCGGTGGTGGAGCCGATGAATTGCGTATCATGGGATTGCTTTGTTCCATGATAACGATATAAACCCCCATCTTGGGCCTCGCTATCTCCCAACAATTGCAGCCGCATATACGCATCCAAATGTTTCTCAACAGCCGTCGAGTTCCCTCAAGAGTTCCCTACGGTAAGTCAGACATCCTGGGCGGTTGATGTGTCACAATTTACGACTTGAACCAGTTCGCCTCGGTAAGTCCGGGTTGAAGGTGTCTAGGATCATACTAGGATGCATGTCCTACGGGTCGCCCGAGTGGCAGAAGTGGGTGCTTGGGGAAGAAGAAGGGGTCGCACAGATCAAATTCGCGTGCGTCATCGTCATCAAATTCAAGCTGGAGCGCCCTTGCTGACTTCAATTCCGCCGGTTCCAATTCGGCTCAGTTACGAGAACGGCATCCAAACGTTTGACACCGCCGATGTGGGTTCCTCGAGCCAAATTCTTTACTTCTTGCACCTCTAACGGACGGCTGTGAACCATTTATCGTGGTATTGGCAGGTGTACTCCAATGGGGCCTCTGAGGTCATACTCGGCAAGGCCATCAAACAGCTCAACCTCCCCCGTGAGGAGATTGTGGTCATGACCAAGGTCAGACACGATCCTTCTCACCTCCGGCCGCGTGCACTAAAAGTCCAGGAAACCCACAGCTACACTTCCCTGTTAGCACCAATCCTGGAGATCTCCTCTGGGGTTCTCAGGATTCGGACAGCCTCGGCTATGTGAACCAGTATGGCCAGAGTAGGAAGCACATCTTCGGCTCGGTGCAGCAAAGCTTGAAGCGCTTGCAACTCGATTATATCGACGTGCTGCAGTGTTCGATTTCCTATTTTCTTTCTTATTCGCTCATGGTCGGGAACCGAAGTTCCTTGTCTTATCTGACGTCACGTTTTCTTTTTTTTTCCCCGTAGGCCACCGTTTTGACTATGATACCCCTGTTGAGGAAGTGGTGCGTGCTTGACGGCATGGGAAGTAACTGTGTCGCTCATAATATCCCCGCTCCATCCTTTTCCCCCGGCTTTGGCAGATGCAAGCTCTTCACGACGTTGTCCAGAAGGGTTGGGTCCATTACATTGGCATGAGTTCATGCTGGGCTTACCAATGTATGCACCCACCGCTTTTTTCTCACTCTTCGTTCAGTGCTAATAAGATCTTTCCCATCATACCAGTCCATCAGATGCAGAGCGAGTACCTACCTTATCGTCTCCCGCTGGTTTAGTTGCTGATTTGCTCGTCCGGCCATTCATCATCTTCCTTTTTTCCCAAACAGATTACGCGATCAATAATCGCCTCACGCCTTTCGTTTCGATGCAGAACCACTATAGTCTCATTTACCGTGAGGAAGAGCGCGAGATGATGCCCACGCTCAAGGTAGGAGATGAACTTCCATTTGGCGCCACATGCCGCACTCGTTCTCATCCTGCTCTTCTTTTTGTCTTTCCCCATATCCTCATTCCCAGCACTTTGGCGTTGGCTCCATCCCGTGGTCCCCGCTCGCACGCGGCGCTCTCACACGCCCCCTGGGAGAACGTACCATCCGCGCTGATAACGATATGTGCGTAATCTGCACTTTTTTTGGTGAATCTGATTAGAGAAATAATTCATTCTTATCTCCATCCAACACTCAGATGGCATGACGAATACCTCAAAGAGCCCGGAAACCAAGAAGTCGTCAAGCGGTAAACCTTACCTCTGTTCCGCTCTTTCCTAACTAACGGACATGTGACCCCACGACTTTCCCGCCGGCCCCCACTAGCGTCGAAGAGCTCGCCAAAAAGCGCAATCTGAGCATGGCTCAAATATCCTTGGCGTGGAACCTGAGTAAAGAGGGTGAGTAAAATCATTTCATTCTTGCGATCCGATGCGTGGGCTGAGCTGACTCTGACCCGACTTGACTCGTTCAGTCGTCACCGCTCCCATCATCGGCACCACATCCCTTGATAAATTGAAAGAATTGATTGGTAAGTCCCGGCACGCTTCCTGTTCCTTTCTCGCATTATTGTAGCGACACCGGTGGTCTCATGCTCTCGAGCACAGATGCGGTCGATGTTAAGCTATCGGAAGAGGAGATCAAACATCTCGAGGAGCCATACAAGCCCATGCCTATCCTCGGCCATGCGTGAGTTACAAAGCTAAATGGGAGTAAGGAAAAAGGTTAGGAAGGAGAAAGATAGATGGGCATTTTACTGCCGAAACTAAACTTTGAAACATTGTAACATGACCAATCTGTACGATTATGTCCCAAATTGACCACCGAGCTTCTATTACCACTGCAGAGTCGCATTAGCCCGTAAGGTAACTCGATCATGTGGTTATCAGAGCGCTGACGCGGACGATGCGGCCTCGTGTGCGCGGCAAATTGGCACCAGAAGGAATGGAAGCTCTACAAAGTCAAATGTTTCGTAAAACCATATTTTAGATACTTGTTTGAAAAACCCAAATGACAGATGTAAAGCGATACCTATCGATCAGCACTCACGCTTGCCCTTTGCGCCCGAGTCTCCCTCATCCGATCCACGTCCTTTCTTCAGATGCCTCCACCGCTCTTGTTCGTTTTCAACAAGTTATTAGACAAGCCGACCTCCAACTGCCTATGCTCAGATGACAACCTGACTGCACCTGATCGATGACGCATCAGTCCGTGAATTTGGGAGTGTCTGTGGCACTGGCAGCACACACTTCTTGAGGATGGAGCGAAGGCACTTGTAGTCTGGTTTGTCCCGAAAGCCAAGGCACTGTATATGTTCAACGAACTCAACGAAGGATTGAGGTAGACCTTCACAGAGGGCCTTAACCGTAGTCGCTTGCTTCAGTCTCATAACTTCATCCTGGTGAATTTGACTGGGCTTGACAATGATGCCTTGCCAAGGTAGGGAACCCTTCACCAGATAGACAATGACGTACACGAGGGACTCCAGATCATCGCGGCGCGATGGTGTCAGTCCAAGATGACAGTTGATTGACGAATAGCGAACCGTGCCAATGACACTAGATCCATAAGTTTGGACGATGTGACGACGAGTGACTAGATTACGGAAAAGCTGAGCGAGCCCAAAGTCGATAAGAAAAACCTGGTCGGACAACTCGCCAACACCTAACATAAAATTGTCAGGTTTGACATCAAGGTGAACGTAATGTTGACCGTGCAATGACTGAAGGATTGAAAGCTTGCACAAACATAAGCATAAATGTATAAAATGTACGTAAGGAAGAGAAATACCATCATATTGCATGAGTGAATATGGCATTGGTGTCGAGCATAGACATTCGTGCCATCTCCTCAAATGAGCTGCCAAGGTGATCGAGGACAATGACACGATATGGTCCTTCCTTCCCGTACCAGTACACCTTGGGGATCCTGGGGAGTCCTGAAATAGCCTGATAAATGCTATATTCGTGCGCAAGTTTGGAACTTGGGTCTTGAGCAACCTCGAGCTTCAATGCTACCTCTCGCTCAGTCTTAATGTCTTTTCCCAAGTAAACACTCCCTATATGGATCTGAATATCACGAGGTGACCTTAGTATGAACGTACCAAAAGCCCCGGAACCAAGTGGCTTTCCCACTCGATACCTTCCACGCACCCGAACAATGTCCAGTGTTGTATTTTGAGAACGATCTCCTGCATCTGAAGGTCCAAGCATTGCACCAAAGGGTGAAAAGGTGGGTGACCGCCGAACAGGTGGGGGTGGTGGGGGTATAAACGAACAGCTGTGCTTCGAACACCGACATTGTGTCAAAATTGTATACTAGTAATCCACCGTACTTATTAGAGTAGAATAGTATCATCTCGGTGATACCTACCGAGCGACCAGCACTCATGCTTGCCCTTGGCCTTTTGTGTCCGAGTCTCCCTCATCCGATCCGCGTTCTTTCTTCAGACGCCTCCACCGCTCTTCTCGACAGGAATTGCGAGTCTCAGCTCCTTGGCAGCCGCTCTGGACACCGGGACGAACGACACGTCTTTAAGTTCCGCACATATCTAAAAAACCGTCAGCCCAGCCCCCCACCGTGAAGGGTGGGATATGGTGCGCACCTCTACAAATTCATCCACGTCAACGTCTTTCTGTTTGGCAAGTCCAGTCTCCTCAAACACATATTCGAAATCTTTGGTCCTTATGTCGGCATAAGCTGGGATGCCTTGAAGCAGCTCGCGAATGGCCAGCTTGTCCAGCCGCCCCGCGGGGTCTCTCGATCGCTCTAAGAAAGCCTCGCGCAAAGAGTCCGCCTCGCCCGCCTCAAACTGCGCACGTCCATGACTGCTGGTGGTCATGGCTGTCGTTCCAACCATGCGATAGACCCAGTCAAACCAGCGTTGAGAAGACCGCGCGGGAGTAGGAACGTCATTTCCAGGCGGGAGGCCCATGCTCTGCAGGAAACGCGTGGTGTGCAACATTTCTTGTCGCTTGCGTGCCGCGCTCCAGTTTAGCTCTTCAGCCATGATGTTAATTACACGAGGGAGCGCTTCGAATGCTGCCTGTGCGTTAAGGAAGGAGAGCCGTAGACGACGCGAGATCACGTCGGATGCAGTTAACGCGTACTCGTGGCGAACTGCATAGCGGACTTCCGCCTCGATAACTTTGGTCCGTAATCAGCACACTGCGGAAATGTAGATGAGAAGATGGGCGCTAACATGGATATTGTGGGGAAAGGCGAATTCCATAGAGCGGCCATGCCCCGCCGGTAGGTTGCGCGAGGGAGAGGACGGTCCAGGCGCGGTCACCGTAATTATTCGACAGATGCTTGGCGACTTCAGTTTCGAGACCATACTGAAACGACTTTTTAGATATGATCAAGGAAATGCAGCTCTAACAAACACACCCGTTGGATGAGACTGATAAACATATTGCGATTCCAGGCGTCGCTTCCAACAAGGCGCACAGATTCCGTCACGCATCCATTCGTTGTCCGACTCTCCAGCCCAAAGGTCTTGACCGCTTCGTCAACCGTCTCCTCCGCCATTGCACGGTATGTCGTCCATTTGCCACCAGCAATAGTCAAAAGACCACTCGGAGAAACATAGACGATATGATTGCGCACAAGACCCTCAGTTCTACTAGCTGCGGGATTTCGGACCAAAGGACGCAGGCCACTCCATGCACTGAGAACATCACCACGACGAACCTTGATGTCAGGGGATAGATAGCGTCGTACCTCCTTGAGCACCCAACGTATCTCGTCCTCCGCCGCGCGAGGTTCCCTTTCGACCGGAGCAGGCGCGTCCGTTGTGCCTGCGATCGTGTTCCCTTCCCAAGGCAAGAAGAAAATGACTCGACCGTCCGACGTTGCGGGATCCAAGAGGCCCATTGTACGCGGGGAGTAGTAGTTTGGGAGAGTGATGTGGATACCAGAGGAAGGTTGCACGATGGGCTTATGCGTCGGGTTGTCCATCGCTAAAAGTGCATCGGAGAAGGGACCTGTGGCGTTGATCACGCCCTGTCAGTTAAAAAGCATTCAACGTGCTGTTGATCCATTCAGGATAGAATATCAGTACCCTGGCTTTCACATCCCACTCCTCCCCAGTGAGGTTGTCCCTCACACGCGCACCTTCGATCTTTCCATCAGCGTTTTTGAGAAGTTGTGTAACCTCGACTTTGTTGGCAACGGTCGCCCCAAGTTTGACCGCAGTCATTATGAGGGCAATGTTCATTCGTGCGTCATTGTGTTGACCTTATCGTCAACATCAGCTTAGCGTACGAACGTGTATTCTCGGAGAAACCTCACCGTCATAGTAAACCAAGGCACCAACGAGACCCTCACTCTTCAGCATAGGGAAAGTCTCGAGAGCCTTCCCTTTGTTCATGAGATAAGACGATTCCATGTTCTCCTTCCCAGCTAGAATGTCGTACATTTTGCAACCAGCCCAGTAGTAAGGTATTTGCCAATACCTTGAGCGAAATCAAGGGTCTGCAGAGCAGAGCCAGAGTCTGAACTCACTTATAGATGGGCAACATTATGGGGAGCATACTTGACAGGTAAGGTGCAGTTTGAAGGAAGA
>Ga0137362_10001299_pt1 | contig 15247 bp, 8 predicted proteins | sample MadtaG_2_FD_104801 | JGI IMG/M metagenome (GOLD analysis project Ga0137362, IMG submission 104801) | Vadose zone soil microbial communities from Angelo Coast Range Reserve, California, USA - Mad1_100_16 metaG | ecosystem: Environmental > Terrestrial > Soil > Vadose zone | place: USA: California... | reverse complement strand
GGTTCCATTTGCTCCGGCACTGGCTGCGCATGGTCTGGCGCTCGAGCGTGTGCTCGTGGTGCGCGCCCAGCAACAGGCCCTGTGGGCTTTTGAGCAGACTCTCGGCTCGGGCGCGTGCGATGTCGCAATGGCGTGGGGGCAGCGCCCGCGTCTGCGCGAGCTGCGCCGTTTGCAGCTCGCCGCCGAGCGGGGTCGAGCGCTCGGAGTCTTGTTTCGTCCCCGACGTACAGCTCGGGAATCTTCCCCCGCGACCCTGCGCGTGATGCTCGAACCGGCGACTGAGGGCGTGCGCGTCACGCTCTTGAAGAGCCGTGGTGGAGCGCGCGGCTCGATCGAACTCGCATGGCAGATGGCCGGATTGCCGGCGGCCGGGAGTTGATCCATGCGGTCGCGTGGCATTCAACACGACAACGAGCGCCCGGCAGACGCCCCACAGACACAGGCGCGCACGCAACAGGCAACGCCTCTACGGGCCGTCGCTCGTCGGCAGACTCCTGACGCGTCCTCCGCTGTTTCTGCTGAGCTGTGGCTCGGTGTGCATCTGAGCGAGTCGGCCTCAATCCGTGGCGATGAGCCCTTGCCAGTAAGTCAATGGCTGGAGCGTCTCGCTGTCCGCGCACAACGGTTCACGCCGCGCGTGGGCTTGGTTCCGCCGGATGGCTTGCTGCTCGAGGTGAAGGGAAGCCTGCATCTGTTCAATGGCGTGGACGGGTTGCACCACGCTCTTGCGAACGAATTCGCCAGCCTGGGAGTACAGCCCGTGCTGGCGCTCGCCCCTACACCGCTCGCCGCCCTGGCGGCGGCACGCGCCGGCAAGCCGCTCGTCGCCATGAACATGGCGCAGCTAGTAGGGCAATTGACGCCTTTGCCGCTTACGACCCTGCGATGGCCGCGACAGACACTCGAGCGACTCGCGCGCATGGGAGTGCGGAGTATTGGACAGGCGCTGCGCCTGCCGCGCGCCGGTTTCGCGCGCCGCTTTGGCACCGAGCAGCTTGCAACGCTCGACCGACTAACGGGCCGCAATCCGGATCTTCCGCAGCGTTTTCACGCTCGCGAACGCTTTCGCCGCCGCCGCGAGCTCACCTATGAGTTGGAAAACCATGAGCTCATCCGCGCCTCACTCGAGCCGTTATGGGCAGATCTCGGGAAATTTCTCGAGGCGCGCCAGTGTGGCGTCATGGAGCTCGAATGTCTGCTGCGGCACCGGCATGCGCCGCCGACGAGATGCGTGCTGCGGCTCGCGGCACCTGTGGCGGATGTTCGCCGGTTGACCGAGCTCCTCGGTGAGCGTCTGAGCACGCTCACCTTGCCGGAGCCTGTGCGTGCCTGCGAGCTGCGCTCGAGCTCCCTGGCGCCACGCGCGCTTTCTTCCAAGCATCTCTGGCAACCCGGCGAGCACGGCGGGGGCTCCAGTGCCGAAGCTTCCGAGCTCATTGAACGCTTGCGCGCGCGCCTCGGACCCGAAGCGGTGCATGGCTTGCGGGTGCTGCCGGGACATCGGCCGGAAAATGCCTGGGCAGGCACGGAGCCGGCTGGAGCAGGGGAGAGAGTGGCCCGCCACAAAAGCTGCCATGTCCCGTGGCCGGTTTTCCGCCGGCCCCTGTGGCTGCTGCCGACTCCGCAACTTCTGTCCGAGCGCGGCGGACTGCCGCGGCGTCGTGGCCCTCTGCGTCTGCTCGGCGAGCCAGAACGCATCGAGACCGGTTGGTGGGATGGTGGGGAGATCGCACGCGATTACTACACGGCCGTCGATATCCATGGCGTGCGGTTGTGGATTTTTCGCGAGCGCGCCTCGCCACACCGTTGGTTTGTGCACGGCGTTTTTGGGTAGAAAGATGCGATGTTTCGTGCCCTACGCCGAGCTGCATTGTCTTACCAACTTTACTTTCCTGCGCGGAGCTTCACATCCGCATGAGCTCGTGGAGCAAGCCAGCGAGCTCGGGTATGCGGCGCTCGCCATCACCGATGAGTGCTCCGTCGCCGGTGTAGTGCGCGCGCACGTCGCGGCCAAGAAAAAGCAGCTGAAGTTGCTCATCGGAGCGGAGTTTCGTCTCGAATGCGGGCTCAGATTCGTGGCGCTCGCCATCGATCGGCGCGGCTACGGGCGGCTGTGCCGCTTCATCACGCGCGGCCGCCGTACGGCCAGCAAGGGGAATTACTCACTCACGCGCATGGACTTGGAGCAGTGCGGTCTCGAACAATGCTTCATCCTGTGGCTGCCTGACAGGCCGCAAAAGTCGCGCCTTTTGCGGCCGGAAACGAAGCTACTGTCCGAAAAAGGGCCGCAGGCCACTTTTTCCAATGAGCAAGCCCGCTGGCTCGCCGAGCGCTTTCCCGGCAAGGTCAGGATTGCCGTGGAGCTGTTCCGCGATGGGACTGACCACGAGCGCCGCATCACTCTCGAACGTATCGGTCACGAGCTCGGCTTGCGACTCCTCGCGAGCGGCGATATCCACATGCACGTACGCGCGCGCCGCAGGTTGCAGGATGCACTCACCGCGATCCGCCTCAACGTGCCGATCGCAGAAGCCGGCTGGCATCTGTATCCCAACGGCGAGCGCTATCTGCGCGAGCCAGCGCGGCTCGCCAGGCTTTATCCGCGCGAGTTGCTCGAGGAGACGGTGGCGATTGCACAAGAGTGCAGTTTCTCGCTGGATGAATTGCGGTATGAGTATCCCCACGAGCTGGTACCGCCGAGCGAGACGCCGGCCAGTTATCTACGCAAGCTCACCGAGGAGGGTGCACGCTGGCGCTGGCCGAACGGCGTTCCCGAGAGCGAGCGTGCCGCCATCGAGCACGAGCTCGATTTGATCGCCGAGCTGCGTTACGAGCCTTACTTCCTGACCGTTCACGACATCGTCAGCTACGCGCGTAGCCAAGGCATTCTGTGTCAGGGCAGGGGTTCCGCCGCGAATTCCCGCGTGTGCTATTGCCTCGGTGTCACGTCGGTGGATCCTCAGCGTGGCGCGGCTCTACTCTTCGAGCGCTTCATCTCGCGTGAGCGCAATGAGCCGCCTGACATCGATATCGACTTCGAGCACGAGCGGCGCGAGGAAGTCATTCAGTACGTCTATCGCAAATACGGCCGCGAGCGGGCGGCGATCGCCGCGACAGTCATCATGTACCGCTCACGCAGCGCGCTGCGCGATCTCGCCAAGGTCTTCGGACTCGACGCCGGGCTGCAGGGGCGTATCGCCAAAGCCATGCAATGGTGGGATGGGAGCGAGGCCATGCCGGAGCGTATCCGGGATGCGGGTTTCGATCCCGCAAGCCCGATGCTCGCACGGCTGCTGCCGCTGGCGCGCGAGCTCGTGGCCTTTCCGGGATTTCCGCGGCATCTGTCCCAGCACGTCGGTGGATTCGTGATCTCGGAAGGCCTGCTCGAGGAGCTCGTGCCCATCGAAAACGCGACCATGCCCGAGCGCACCGTGGTGCAATGGGACAAGGATGATCTCAACGACCTCGGGTTGCTCAAGGTCGATCTGCTGGCTCTCGGAATGCTGACGGCGCTGAAGCGGGCGTTCGTGCTGCTGAACGAGTATCGCGGCACGCAGCATGCTCTTGGCGAGTTGCCCGCCGAAGAGCCCGAGGTGTACGAGATGATCTCGCGCGCCGACACGATCGGGGTGTTCCAGATCGAGTCGCGTGCGCAGATGGCGATGCTGCCGCGCCTCAGGCCCAAGTGTTACTACGACCTCGTCATCGAGGTCGCCATCGTGCGCCCGGGACCGATCCAGGGCGACATGGTGCATCCCTATCTGCAGCGGCGCAAAGCCGGCGCTGTGATCAGCTATCCGAAGACCGAAGTCGAGGAAGTGCTGAAACGCACCCTCGGGGTGCCGATCTTCCAGGAGCAGGTGATGCAGCTCGCGATCGTCGCTGCGGGCTTTACGCCGGGCGAAGCGGACGATCTGCGCCGCGCGATGGGTGCGTGGAAGAGAACCGGCGGCATCGAGCACTTCAAGGACAAGCTGCTGAACGGCATGCGCTCGCGCGGCTACGCGGATGAGTTCGCGCAGCGCGTGTACAAGCAGATGTTGGGTTTTGGCGAGTACGGTTTTCCGGAATGTGTTGTGGGTGAAACCCGGGTGGTGGACGCCGATACCGGCCGATGGTTGGCCATAGAGGAAATCGTGGCGGGCCGTGCTCGGCTGCAAACCACACTCGCATGTGACGCTGACCTGCGCTTGAGAAAACGCAAAGTGCTGGCGATCAAACCCAGCGGGGTGAAGCCCGTATGGCGCCTGCGAACGGCCTTGGGTCATACCGTCGTCGCGACGGCAGAGCATCCGTTCTTGACTATGGATGGTTGGCGTCAACTCGGCAAGCTGCGGGCGGGCGATCACGTGGCGGCAGCGCGTTCCTTACCGGTACCAGGGCATCGTCGGTGGTTACAACATCAAATTCTGGTCCTTGCCGATCTGATCGCGGAAGGCAATCTGTGTCATCCCAGCACGTTTTATTTCTATACAACTGCCTCGTGGCATTGCGCTGAGTTTGTGAGGGCAGTCGAGCACTTTCCAAATACTCGTGCGGTAACCGAGCGCCATAGAAGCTGTTTTTCAGTGCGGGTCCGACGAATCCATCGCGATCGGCCGATTGGAGCGGTTTCCTGGGCACGAGCACTAGGTATATGGGGACGTGGTGCCCGCGAAAAGTATCTGCCGCCCCAGGTTTTCCAGTTATGCGACAGCAATCTTGCGTTGCTTCTTGCCCGGCTTTGGGAAGGAGATGGCGGATTTTCGATGAAGGGGCATGCTTCATACGATACCGCTTCGCCCCGATTGGGCGTGGAAGTTCAGCACTTGCTTCTGCGGCTTCGTATTGTCGCGCGCCTGTATCGCCGGGTACGTTCCTATAAAGGACGGAAGCTCGAACATTATGTCGTCACAGTAACGGGTGAAGAGCCGTTACGACAGTTTTGGCGATGTATCGGTCGCCGGTTTCTGGACCCGGAAAAGCGCAAGAGGTCCAAGATTTTGGCGCGCAGGAACGGCCGCATGTCGCGCGACATCATCCCCACCGAAGTGCGGGCAATCATTCGACGTGAGCGCGATAAATCAGAGCTCACGTGGAATGAGATTGGACGCATCACCCGTCTCGGTATGCGTGAAATCCAATCTCGTGGAGGAAAGAAAATCGGCTTTCGCCGATTCGTGATCGAACGGCTGGCGACTATCCTGCGCTCGCCGGATCTCGCGCGTCTTGCGAGCTCCGATGTCTATTGGGACAAGGTGGTGGCGATCGAGGCGCTTGGACACCGGGCAACCTACGATCTACAGATAGAGGGTGATCATAACTTTTTGGCTAACAATCTCATCGTTCATAACTCGCATGCAGCGAGTTTTGCGCTGCTCGTATATGACTCGGCGTGGCTCAAGTGTCACGAGCCGGCGGCTTTCACCTGCGCGCTTCTCAACAGTCAGCCCATGGGTTTCTACGCGCCGGCGCAACTGGTGCGGGACGCACGCGCGCACGGAGTCGAAGTACGGCCGGTGGATGTTTGCGTGAGCCTCTGGGACTGCACGCTAGAGCGTCGTGCTGAGGACCAGCCCGCGCTGCGATTGGGGATGCGGCTGGTGAAATCGCTGTCGCGTGCCGGCGCGGATCGGCTTCTCGAGGCGCGCCGAGAGCGGCCCTTCACAAGCGTGCAGGATCTCGCCGAACGCTCCGCTCTCGATCGAGGTGATCTCGAGGCACTCGCGGCGGCAGGGGCATTCGCCTCCTTGAGCGGTAATCGTCATCTCGCGTTCTGGGAAGTAGCCGGCACCGAGCGTGCGCTACCCCTGATCTCCCCGGGCGGCCGCGCGGGAAGCGTGGAAGAGGGCCGGCCGCTGCTCGCTGCGCCCACCGAGGGGGAGCGCATCGTTGCGGACTACGCCTCCACGGGGCTCACCCTGGGTCGCCACCCCATGGCCCTGCTGCGCGAATATCTGCGCCGCCAACGGCTGCTGAGCGCCAGTGATCTCGGATGCGTTGCGAACGGCAAGCAGGCGCGCACCGCCGGCATCGTTCTCATGCGCCAGCGGCCCCAGACCGCAAGCGGCGTTACGTTCCTCACCCTCGAGGACGAGACTGGGCAAGTCAATGTCATCGTGTGGGAGAGCGTCGGGCGGGAGCAGCGCCGTGCCCTGCTCGAATCCCAGCTGCTCGAAGTTCACGGGGAGCTGCAGCGTCAGGACGAGGTCATGCACCTCATCGCGCGCCGACTCATCGACCGGTCCGCTCTTCTGGGCAATCTCCTGACCCGCTCGCGCGACTTTCACTGAGGGCGCTTTACCAGCTATAGCTGGACTGCGCAACAAAAGCCCTCACATATGCGGCTTGTGCCGGCCTTTGGACTGCTTGGGGTCGTCGTCCGCGCCGATCTCGTAGTCCTCGAAATCGCTGGTGAGCTCGGCGGTGCGCTTCTCCTCGAGCAGCCGCTCGAGCCGGCGCCACGCAGGGTCGCCCACCTTCTGGCCGCGACGCTTGGCGAGATCCAGGTCTTTAATGACTTGATCGAGATCGATGTCGCCGTCCTCGGTGACGGGCTCATCGGCCTCTTCGTCTTCGAAATCGTCAGATTCGGGCTTCTCAGTCATGCCGGCTACCAGGCAGGCCTGCGGGCCATCGACGGCCCGAACTTAAATCAGATTCCCCGACGACTGCAATGTCGTACTTTGTAGATTGGCCGAAAGGGCCTGCGGCCCTTTCGGCAGCCAACCCGCCGGCGATTTCGACCCCGCGGGCAAAAGGCGTGGCTTTTGCCCGCGAAAAGCATGCCAGTTCACGGGCGGCGCTTTCAGCAGCCAGCCCACCGGCGCTTTCGACCGCCGGGCAAAGGCGCGGCTTTGCCCGCGAAAAGCGAGCCGGTTCACGTTCTTAGTGGATCAGCTGGTTCATCCGGAAGATCGGCAGCAGCATGGCAAAAACGATGCCCATGACGAACAGGCCCATCAGGACGATCAGCAGCGGCCCGAGCAGCCCCACCATCGCGGTGAGCAGGCCATCGAGCTCGCGCTCCTGGCTGATGGCCGCACGTTCGAGCATGCTGTCGAGCTCGCCGCTCGATTCACCGCTGGAAATAAGGTGAATGGTCATCGGCGGGAATAGCCTGCTGATCGACAGCGATCGGCCGATCGGCGCACCCTCGCGTACGCGAGCCGCCGCGTCCGCCACCGCATCGCGCATTGGCAGGTTCGTCACGACTTCGCCCGCAATACGGAGCGCTTCCAGTACTGGCACCGCGCTTGCCGAGAGAATGCTGAACGTGCGCGTGAAGCGCGCCGTGTTGAAGCCGCGCGTGAGTTTGCCAATGATCGGCATGCGCAGCTGCAGACGCTGGAATTGCCGCCGGGCCACCGGATTTCGGAGCCAGCGCGTGAACAGGACTGACGCGATCACGGCTGCGATGAGCAGCCACAACCCGTAGGTGCGAAAGAAGTCGCTGGTGCCGATCAGGAGTCGCGTGATGAGCGGCAGTTTCGCCTTGTTCGACTCGAACACGGCGACCACCTTTGGCACGACGAATACCAGCAGGCCCGAGACGATGGCGAAACACATCACGGTGAGCACGATCGGGTAGAGCATCGCGGCCAGGATCCTCTGGCGGATCTGCTCGCGGCTCTCTGTGTAGTCGGCAAGCCGCTCCAACACATTGTCGAGGTGTCCCGACTGCTCGCCCGCGGACACCGTCGCGCGGTAGATCTCGGGAAACACTCGTGGGAACTCGGCGAAGCCGTCTGCGAGCGTGTGGCCCTCCATTACACGCGCGCGCACGCCGAGGATGATGCTCTGTATGCGCGGCTTCTCGGTCTGCTGCGATACGGCCAGCAGCGACTCTTCGAGCGGCAGGCCGGCGCGCACGAGCGTCGCGAGCTGGCGCGTGAACAGTGCGAGATCGCCCGGCGAAACGCCGCGGGCGAGACTGAAAGAACGGCGCTTGGCCTCCTTTTGCGCGACCTCGCTTACCGACACCGGCAGGAGCTGCCGCTCGCGCAGCAGCTGGCGGATGTGGCGAGGCGTATCGCCTTCGAGGATGCCGGTGCGCTCCTTGCCGCTCGAGTCCAGCGCCGTGTATTCGAACGCGCCCAACTCAATCCTCGCGCGTCACCCGCAGCACTTCTTCGAGCGTCGTTTCGCCGCGCAGCACCTTCGTTCGTCCGTCGTCGCGGATCGAAGGCGTCGTCAGGCGGGCGTGGCGCTCGAGCTCCTGCTCGCTGACCCCGTCATGAATCATCGTGCGCATCGCATCGTCGACGACGATGAGCTCGTAGATACCCGAGCGCCCACGATAACCGCCGGAAGCGTCGCGACCGGGCCGGTAGAGCACGGCAGGCGGCTCATCAGCAGGCAGGTTGAGCAGACGCCGCTCGTACTCTCCCGCCTGGAACGGTTGTTTGCTCTCCGGGTTGAGCACGCGCACCAGGCGCTGCGCGAGCACGCCGATGAGACTCGAGGAGAGCAGGAAGGGCTCGATGCCCATGTCGCGCAGGCGCGTGATGGCGCCTGCCGCGGTGTTGGTGTGCAGGGTCGAGAGCACCAGGTGACCGGTCAAGCTCGCCTGGACCGCGATCTGCGCGGTCTCGAGGTCGCGGATCTCGCCGATCATGACGATGTCCGGATCCTGGCGCAGGATGGCGCGCAGACCGCGCGCGAAAGTCATTTCGACCTTGGTGTTGACCTGGGTCTGGCCGATGCCGTCGATGTAGTACTCGATCGGGTCCTCCACGGTCATGATGTTGCGCGTGTTGTCGTTCAGCCGCTCGAGGCCGGCGTACAGCGTCGTCGTCTTGCCCGAGCCCGTGGGACCGGTGACGAGCAGGATGCCGTGCGGCTTGTGGATGAGGTCATCGATGAGCGCCTGCGTCCTGGGGTCCATGCCGAGGGAGCTCAGGTCGAGCCTGCCCGCCTGCTTGTCGAGAATACGCAGCACGACCCGTTCGCCGTGGCCCGAGGGGATGGTGGAGACGCGCACGTCGACGGCGCGGCCCGCGATCCGCAGGCTGATGCGGCCGTCCTGCGGGAGCCGCTTCTCGGCGATGTCGAGCTTCGACATGACTTTGATGCGCGACACGACCAGCGGCGCGACCGCGCGCTTGGACTGCAGAACTTCGCGCAGCACGCCGTCCACCCGGAAGCGGACGACGAGCCGGTTTTCGAACGGCTCGACGTGGATGTCCGAGGCGTTCTCCTTGACTGCCTGCGTGAGCACCGCGTTGATCAGACGGATGATCGGCGCGTCATCCTCGCTGTCGAGCAGGTCCGCCTGCTCGGGCAGCTCCTGAGCCAGATGCGCCAGATCCGTGGTCTCATCGAGACCCTCGACCGCCTGCATGGCATCCGAGCCGGCCTCGTAGGCCTGGCGCAGCAGCAAGTCGAACTCCTCTGCGCGCACCCGCTCGAGCTTCAGCGAGCGCCGCAGGTAGCGGCGCACTTCGGCGATGGCGAGCGGCGCGGCATTGTCGCGGCAGGCGCACTCCGCGACTTCGTCCGTCAAGCGCTTGACGAGCACGCCGTGACGCTTGGCGAAAGCGAAGGACAGGCGCCGTTCCGATGCACGCGCGGAGGCGGCGATACCGTCGGTCGCAGCGGCGACGTCGTTCATGGTCTGCCTCCATCAGGCGGCGGCGGAGTCGGCACCGGCGAGCCCGCTGGCGCGGGTGCGTTGGATCGCGGCGGCGGTGTTTGCTCCTGCGCCGCCTTCTCCTTCTCCTGCGGCGAGATCGGGGCGGCCTGAGTGCCCGGCGGGGGCGGCGGCGGCAGCGGCGGCAGCTTCGGCGGCACCACCCCAGGCAGCAGCGGCACCAGCTCACGCTGGTCGTAGCTGCGCTGCTGGTCCAACATGAAGTTGTATTTCGACTCCGTCTCGAAGGCCGCCTGCGCCTGATCGCGCAGGATCTTCGGCCGGATGAAGATCATGAGGTTGGTCTTGTCCGCGCTGGCGCTGCGCGTCTTGAAGGCGAGCCCGATGAGAGGAATGCGGCCGAGGAATGGCACGCGCGACTCCTGCCGCTGATTGGTGTCCTGGATCAGGCCGCCGAGCACCACCACACCGCCGTCCTCGATGAGCACATTGGTGGTCACGGTGCGCTTGTTGGTGACGAGGTCCACGGCGCCAGTCGGCCGCTGGCCGATGCTCGAGCTCTCGATCGACAGCTTGAGCATCACCGCACTGCCTTCGGGCGAGATCGTCGGCGTCACTTTCAGAATCGTGCCCACTTCCTTGCGCTGAATCGTCTGGAAGGGATTGACCGTGCCACCGGTCGTCGCGGTCGTGTTGGTGAACTGACCGGTCACGAATGGCACTTCGGTGGCCACCTTCAGCTCCGCTTCCTGGTTGTCCATCGTCACCGCCGATGGGGTGGCGATCACGTTCGTGTGGCCGTCGCCGCGAATGGCGCGCAGCGTCGCCGCGAAGTTCACGCCGGTGCCGACGATCCTGCCGATACCGAGCGTCGTGCCGTCAAGCAGCGTCGAGGTCACGTTGTTAGGATTCTGCGCCGCATTGGCCAGATCGACGATGCTCGTGCCGCCCACCGGGCTCACAAACGCGCCCGCCGGGACGTTGCTGCCTTTGGAAAAGGCCGCCCAGTTGACGCCGAGCTCCGCGTTCCTGGTCACATCGACGTCGGCGATCACCGCCTCCACCAGCACCTGAGGGCGGCGGATGTCGAGCTTGTCGATGATGCCCATGATGGAGCGCATGATCTTCGGCGGCGCGGTGATGACCAGGGCGTTGTTGCTCGGCTCGGCCCAGATCAGCGCGTTCTTCTCCGCCTGCGCCTGCGGGCCGGCCTGCGTGCCGGTGGTGCCGCCCGCGGCCGCCTGCGCGATGCCGGTCATCTGCTCCTTGAGCTTCGGGGCGATCTTCTCGGCATCCGCGTAGTGCAGATAGCGCACTCGCGTGTCCCCGCCGGACTCGAGCGGCGTATCCAGATGCGCCACCAGCGCACGAATGCGCAGGCGCTGCGCCTGCTCGCCGCTGATCAACACGCTGTTGGAGCGCTCGTCGGCCACGACCTTGGTGGCGAGTCCGGCTTCCGCCGCCGCCTGCCCCTGGTACAAGGCGTTGATCACGCGCACGATCTCGCCGGCGGCGGCGTTCTGCAACGGGAAGATCTCCACGTCCTGATCCCCGACCTGGTCGATGCGCCGGATGATGCGCATCATGCGGTTCACGTTACTGGCGCGGTCGGAGATGATCAGGATGTTGGAGGCAGGGTAGGCGGCGAGGTGCGCGTACGCCGGTTGCAGCGGCCGCAGAATCGGCACGAGCTGCGCGGCGGCGACGTTTCTGACGTCGATCACTTGCGTGACGATCTCATCGGAGGTCGCGCTCACACGGTCGGGCAGATCGATCGAGGGGATCTGGCGCGCATTGGCATCCGGGATGATCTTCACGACCTGCCCAGCCGGCACGGCAATGAAGCCGTGCACCTGCAGGATCGCAAGGAACGCCTCGTAGAAGGCCGCAGGCGACATCGGCGTGGAGGACAGCATCGTCACCTGCGCACGCACGCGCGGGTCGATGATGAAGGTCTTACCGGTCGCGGCGCTGACCGCCTCAGCGATCTGCGTGATGTCGGCGTCCTTGAAGTTCGGCGTAATGCGCTGCGTCTGCTGCGCGGGCGGCTGCGCCTGTTGTGCAGGCGGTGGCGTCTGTTGCGCGGGTGCCAGCGCAGCAGTAAGGAGCAACGCGAGCGCGCAGCCTGCGAAAAAGCTAAAACCTCTCACTGTAGTTATTCCCCCGAAAGGGCCGCAAGAGCCGGCTCTATTGTGCGCCGTCAGGCGGGTTGACCGGTTCCGCCGGTGGCGGCGGCAGCGGTTGCGCCTGGTCGCCTGGTATGGCTTGCGGGCCGACGAGAGCTTCCGCTTCCTGCGCGACTTGGGCCAGGTTCAAATTGAGATCTTGCTGCTGCCCGTTGCGCATCACCGTGACGCGCGCCTCGCTGGATGAGCTGAGCGTGCGGAAGATCTCCGGGCCCCGGCTTGGATCATCGAGCGGCGTGCCGTTGATCGCGGTGACCAGGTCGCCCGGGCGCAGGCCGAGGCGACTGAAGGCCTGGCGGTTGCGCCCAGGGTAAACGCGGTAGCCGCGCTGTTTGCCATCGACGAGCACCGGTGTGGGCCGCATGATGTCGGCGATCAGCCCCGGCTGGTCCGTCATGAGCCTGCGCACGCGCTCGAATGCGGGGTTCTCTGTGGTCTGCAGCGCAGCAGCCGAAGGCGGCGGCGCGCCGGGGCTGAGCTGCCGCGGCAACGCCAGGGATTCCAGCCGGCCGTCACGCTCGATCAGCACGCGCTCACTGAACACCGAGTGGAGCTTTGCTCCGCCGGGAACGTTGTCTCCCACGGCATACACTTTGGTACTTTGTGCGCTCTGTCCGAGGATCGCCAGCCCGTTTTGCGGATCATCTGCGGCAATGATTCCCGTCAGCACCAGCGGCATGCTCGTCTGCGGCGCGTTCGCCGCATCCTGGCCGACCGACGCCACTCGGGCGGCTCCGAACAGATGCGTCTTGGTGATCGCGGCCACATCGACCGGGCGTCGGCGCACGGCAGGGGACGTGCCGGGTCCCGTGCCCGTGCCCGCTGTCGGGGAGCGCCCGGCGCCCGCCAGATCGGTCACGATCACGGCCGCCTGCACGCCCAGAGCCAGCGCCAGCGTCCACGTGGCAATACGCGGCCCCTGCGTGAGCAGCAGCGAGCGCCACTTCTCGGGCGCCGGAAATCCCTCGAGCCAGGAGGCGGCGTTCATTGGCTTGATAAGGTCATGTGGCCGTGGCCGCTGGCAAAGACGCCAGAAACTAAGCGATAGACCGCGATGCACCGACAGTGTGCACCAGGGGCGCCCGCGCAATCATACGGGTGCGTTGCTTGCGCTCTCAAGCAATTGTTTCTGCAGGAGTAAGTTCCCACCATCATCGCAGGCTTGTGTTGCCGTTTCGCGACCCATATAAAGACACCATGCCCGACCCGCATCCCGCTCGTCCCGATACCGGCGTCGTTGTCGAAGAGGCGCGGCCGGAGGTCAAACAGCCGCCGCTGTACCAGGTCGTGCTGCTGAATGATGACTACACCCCCATGGAGTTTGTGGTGGATGTGCTGGAAAAGTTCTTCGGCCTGAACCGCCCCACGGCGACCCGCATCATGCTCGAGGTACACACAAAGGGTAAGGGCGTGTGCGGGGTCTTCACATATGAGATCGCGGAAACTAAGGTGGCGCAGGTGACGACGTACGCGCGGGATCACCAGCATCCGCTGATGTGCACATTGGAAGAAGCTTGACCTTCGAAAGGTTCTACGAAAGTGCTGTCCAACGAGCTTGAATACTGTCTCAATGATGCGTTCCACCAGGCGCGTGAGGCGCGTCATGAGTACCTGACGGTCGAGCATCTGCTGCTCGCGGTCCTCGACACACCGAAGGTGCGGGAGGTGCTGCGCGCCTGCGGTGCGGATCTGGGCAAGCTCAAGCAGGAGCTCAAGGAACACATCGATCGGTCCACACCGCGGCTCGAGGAGGGCGAGGAACGCGAAGTGCAGCCTACGCTGGGGTTCCAGCGGGTGCTGCAGCGAGCGGTATTCCACGTGCAGTCGAGCGGCAAGAAGGAAGTCGGTGTCGCGAACGTCCTGGTCGCGATCTTCAGCGAGAAGCAGAGCCATGCCGTGTTCCTGCTCAACCGCCAGCACGTGACCCGACTCGATGTCGTCAACTACATCTCGCACGGCCTGTCGAAGATTGCCGAAGAGAAGACCGACAAGGAGGACGCGCAGCCCGACTCCGAGCGCGACCCCGAAGGCGGCAGCGCCCTCGAGAAGTACACGACCAACCTCAATCGCATGGCGCAGGACGGGCGCATCGACCCGTTGATCGGCAGAAAGCTCGAGGTCGAGCGCACGATCGAGATCCTGTGTCGCCGCCGCAAGAACAACCCGCTGTATGTCGGCGAGGCCGGGGTCGGCAAGACGGCGATTGCCGAGGGCCTGGCGCGGCTGATCGTCGAGGGCAAGGTGCCCGAGGTGCTTTCTGACTGCACCATCTACGCGCTCGACATGGGAGCGCTGATCGCGGGCACGAAGTACCGCGGCGATTTCGAGAAGCGCCTGAAGGGCGTCATCACGGAGCTCAAGAAGCAGCCGGGCGCGATCCTGTTCATCGATGAGATCCATACGGTCATCGGTGCGGGAGCCGCATCGGGCGGCGTGATGGATGCATCGAACCTCATCAAGCCCGTGCTCACCAACGGTGAGATCCGCTGCATCGGCTCCACTACCTACAACGAGTACCGCGGCATCTTCGAGAAAGATCACGCGCTTGCGCGGCGCTTCCAGAAGATCGACGTCGTGGAGCCCTCCGTGGCGGAGACGGTGGAGATCCTCCTCGGGCTCAAGCTGCGCTTTGAGGAGCACCACGGCATCACTTACGCCGAGGACGCGCTGAAGGCGGCCGCCGAGCTTGCCGCACGCCATATCAACGAGCGGCATTTACCCGACAAGGCCATCGATGTGGTCGATGAGGCCGGCGCGCGCCAGCGCCTCAAGCCCATTGCGGAACGCGAGCCCACCGTCGAAGTGCGCCACATCGAGGATGTCGTTGCGCGCATGGCGCGGATTCCGGCGAAAAGCGTCTCGACGTCCGATCGCGAGGTTCTCAAGAATCTCGAGCGCAATCTGAGGCTGGTGATCTTCGGCCAGGACAAGGCGATCGAGGCCCTCGCCGCCTCCATCAAGATGGCGCGCTCCGGCCTGGGCGACCAGCGCAAGCCCGTGGGCAGCTTCCTGTTTGCCGGCCCGACCGGCGTCGGCAAGACGGAAGTCACGCGCCAGCTCGCCATCGCCATGGGCGTGGAGTTTCTGCGCTTCGACATGTCCGAGTACATGGAGCGCCACACCGTGTCACGCCTGATTGGCGCGCCTCCCGGGTATGTTGGGTTCGATCAGGGTGGGCTGCTCACCGAAGCGATCACCAAGCACCCGCACTGTGTGCTGCTGCTGGATGAGATCGAGAAGGCGCATCCGGATGTGTTCAACCTGCTGCTGCAGGTCATGGACCACGGCACGCTCACCGACAACAACGGCCGCAAGGCCGACTTCCGTCACGTGATCATCGTCATGACGACCAACGCCGGGGCGCAGGAGATGGCGGCGGCGGCGATCGGCTTCGGTGAGCCGACGAATCGCGACAAGGGACGGAAGGCGGTCGAACGCCTCTTCAGCCCCGAGTTCCGGAACCGCCTCGACGCCGTGGTCACCTTCGCGG
>Ga0137362_10001292_pt1 | contig 15283 bp, 16 predicted proteins | sample MadtaG_2_FD_104801 | JGI IMG/M metagenome (GOLD analysis project Ga0137362, IMG submission 104801) | Vadose zone soil microbial communities from Angelo Coast Range Reserve, California, USA - Mad1_100_16 metaG | ecosystem: Environmental > Terrestrial > Soil > Vadose zone | place: USA: California... | reverse complement strand
CAGCACGCGCGGCGTGGGAATGTCCTGCATCCCGGTCGCGGTGAACATCTGCGTCCCCGGCGCGATCGCGGAGGGTGCTACGGCTTGACGATGGTGCGGCGTATTGTCGGGGTGCGACATACGCCCCGCGTGCATGATCTGGATGAAGATGTGACCGCCCTTGTGATGCACAGCGGTCGTCACCTTCTTCCACCCGGCGACGTGCGCGGACGTATAGATGCCCGGCGTTGTGAGATAGCCCTGTCCGTCGTCCGAGGGTTGGGTGCCTTCGGCGACGATCAGGCCGACGCTGGCGCGCTGGGTATAATATTCGGCGGCCAGTTCCCCCGGCGTGCCGTCGAACTTCGCGCGGCTGCGGGTCATCGGGGACATGACCAGACGGTTTGGCAGAGTGTAGCGTCCGACGCGGACGGGCGTGAATGCTTGGGTCATGGTGTTCTCCTCGACTGGGCTTGGATTGCTCATGAGGAGAAACTAAGGGATGCCGCGTAGTCAGATAAGCCAGCTTATTCAGATGAGACCCATCGGCATACCCGATACAACGTCGGCGGATTTACCCTGCCATCCCAGGAAGACCCGCCATCACGAGGAAGAGACGTGAGCGCTTCGGTAGTTCAGAATTGAACGATGTGCTGAACATTGAACTGAGGTCCCGCTGGTGTGTTCTTCGCGGAAACCGGAATGTATAGGTTGAAGTTTAGGACCCTCCGGCGATCGATCTGCCAGGAAAGACCAGGACCGAGATAGAGCTCCTCTACCCGAGTGAGCGGGACGCTGAAGCCATTGGTCCGGTCGTCTGTCAGCTGACGCAACCAATATCCGTTTATCCCGGGTCTAATTCCGTTGAACAGCTCGTATGAGCTGGCGAAGTTAATCCACCATGCTTGTCCAGCTTGACCGTCGTGAAACGTGAATCCCGGAATAACTGGCGGATTCGCGCCGCGGGTTGTCGAGAAATTATAATCATAACTAACTCTCGCGCTGATCTCCCATTTAGGCACTGGAAGAACGGTCGCCGCGATATATGGAGTTATCGACCAGAACCCGGAACTCTGGTTTAGATCACGCTTGGCGTCAAAGCCCCCAGTCGGCGCGACGAAATCCAAACCAGTTCGCCAGCTGAATACTGATGTGCCGCCAAAAACGATTGGCTTTGACTGATAGTCCACTCCGAAGGTCAGATCGCCAATGTTCCATCCATTGTCCTGTAGGACCAATCCGGATGGGTTGAAGTGGGAATCAAAGCCGGCGATTGGCAAAAGCGCTTCAACAGCGATGGCGCCATTTGGAACGCTAATCGGCGAGATATATACAATGTGAAAAAGATTGCTAAATGCGTCGACGCGTGGACCGACAAAGAGTGGCGAATTGTCGCCGTTATTGTCCTTGATTGATGTCAGGTGATTCAATCTGGCATAGTCCAGAAAGACCCAACCGGGGTCTGTCCTTCCGAAACCGTCGTAGAAGCTACTACCTCCTAGGTCGAGTCCAGCCGGCAATTTAACGACGTCAGGCGGCGGAACAGTCTGTGACTGAGCTTTCACGCTGGTCATGAACAAGGTGAGAAAGGCCGCCGCCACGCAGACTATAGTCCGGAGATGCCCGCTATGAATTGTCCGCTGGACCGGAGCGATGATGACCAAACGGTTTGACAGAGAGTAACGTCCGGCACGGACGGGCATGAATAATTGGTTCATTGTGAAATAGCCTGGCTCCGCGTTCGCTGGCCGTCACCGCGCGCCGCCAGCCGCGGGAACAGCTTCAGCGCGTTATCGGCAAGGACGGCGCGGCTTTCTTCGCTGTCCAACTCCGCGCTTGTCTCGACCTCATGACGGCAAGCGACGGCTAGATCCCGGCGAAGATAAGGCATCAGTTTCGCCGTGCACTCCAGTATCCCGAACAATGCGCGTTGCCGGAGTATCCATGCCACGTGCCGCGTCCCACATTTTGAGAGAGCTTGCCGTTGCCAGAGGCATACTTGTCCTGAACGGTTACGGATGCGCGCACCGTGCCTGAGCGTGCGACGTAACCTCTGAACCCAGCCAAGTTCGGATGGGTAACGATTCCGTTGTTGATGTTGACGGAAAAATTGTAGGTCGAATCGCACGCGCCTCGTTGCGTGACGAAGAGCAAGTCCCAGGATCCATCATAGAGCGGCCGTGCTTCAGCGGCATAAGTCAGGATGGCGAGACATCCTGCAATCGTTGCGAAGATCAAGTGCTTCATAATCTTCCATTCTCCAGCACCGGGACTGGCACAAATATATACAAATATATAATGAAAGATAATGCGACCGCTTGTTCAAAAATGCCGAATCGCTTCCCAGAAGCCGCCGCTGAAGGCTAACACCGCAGGAATAGAAAGGCAGCGCAAGCCGATGAAATCAATTGCGGCCGAAATTGATAGATTGCTCCTGGCACACGCCTGACAACTCTCACCAGGCTGAAGTTGATGTGCGAGGCCCCGTGCGAGCATCAACCGACTAGACCATGGCTCGGATGTCGCGGTTCTCGAAAATCGGCCCTCGGCCTTCTCCGCTCCCGCGCACGGCGACATCCACCATGGCCCGCGCTAAATCGTCGGCCGGGATCACCTGATTGGGGAACAAAATCCGGAACGCGGGGTAGATCGCGCGCAATAACCGGTAGCTGAAATTCGGTTCTCGCCGCGGCTCCACCGGATAAATGTAGGCGGGCCGGAAGAGGTAAACATTTGGGAATCCCGCCGCGAGCAGCGCCTTCTCGGCCTCTCCCTTGTAGCGCGCGAAAGCTACTCGACTTCGTCCCGTCGGATCCGCGCCCATCCCGCTTAAAAGCGCGGACGCCGCCTCAGGGCTACTGCCGCGCAGAACGCGTGCGAACTCGATCGTGTAGCCCACGGTGATTGTGCGAAGCTCCGCGTCCGGCACCGCCCCGGTATAAGCGCCTAAGCAAAATATCGCGGCGTCCTGACGCGACAGCGCGTCGGCGAGCGCCGAGCAGTCCGTGAAGTCGCGATGGAGAACCTCATTCAGTTTCGGGTGCGAGATGCCGATCTTCTTGCGCCCGATGGCCGTCACTTGTCCAACGGCGGGGTGCTCAAGCGCGTAGCGAAGCGCGTATCCACCGACCATTCCGGTCGCTCCCACGATGACGAGGCGTTTTTGGTCCGCCGTCGGGAGTTTCATCCCCGATCCCGAAGCGCGGGTTGAGGCCATCTGGTTAAGCGCTGTCATGACAAAGCACCCTCTATTCGGCCGCGGCCGCCGGCATCACTGGTTCGGGTTGCGGTCCGCTCGGGCTTATCTGTTTACCTTGCGGCCGTGCCGCCGGTCTCAACCTTTCACGGATGGCCTGGAATGTCACATAGAGCGGCGGAATGGCGAAGATGCCGATGAAGGAAGCGAGAATCATGCCGCCGAACACGGGCGTGCCGACGTCGCGTCGCGCCAGTTGTGCGGCACCGGTCGCAACCACCAATGGCAGCAGTCCAAGGATGAAGGCGAACGAGGTCATCATGACCGGGCGGAAGCGCAGTCGCGCGCCTTCGGTCGCGGCTTCCAGAAGCGCCACACCGTGTTCCCGCTTTTCCTTGGCGAAGGCGACGATCAAGATGCCGTTCTTTGCCGCGAGCCCGATCAGCACCACCATGCCGATTTGCGCATAGAGATCGAGCGTCAGCCCGCCGAGCGCCATCGCGATGAACGAGCCAAGCACGCCCACCGACACCGACAGCAGCACGGGCACCGGAATGGTCCAGCTTTCATAGAGTCCGACCAGGAACAAATAGGCAAACAACAAGGCGAAGCCAAGGATCATCCCGGTCTTGCCCTCGGCGCGCTTTTCCTGGAAGGAGGTGTCGGTCCACTCACCTGCAAAGCCTGATGGAAGTGTCTTGGCCGCGACCTGTTCCATCGCCTTGAGAGCCTCTCCGGACGACACGCCCGGCGCCGGGCTGCCCAGCACGGTCACCGCACGGATGTTGTTGTAACGTATCAACGCCGGAGGGCCGACGACGACACGGACTTCGACGAGGCTCCGCAATGGAATCATCTTGCCTTCGTTGTTGCGCACATTGATCCGGTAGATGTCATCGACGTTGTTGCGATCATCGGCCTCCGCCTGAACCTGAACTTGCCATCGTCGTCCATACAAATTGACGTCGTTGACATAGAACCCTCCAAGCGAGGCTTGCAGCGCCTGGAACACCGCGTTGAGCGGCACCCCTAGAATCTGCGCCTTGTCCCGGTCAATATCGAGATAGATCGACGGGTTGGTCGCCGAGAAAGTGGTGAACACGCGACTGAGTTGCGGGTTCTGGTTCGCGGCAACGATCAGGCCGCGCAAAGTTTGCGCAAGCACTTTCGGGTCGCCACCACGCAAGTCTTCGAGCACGTAGGAAAATCCACCGCCCGTTCCAAGCCCGATGATGGGCGGCGGCGCCAACGGGACGACGACGCCTCCCTGAACCTGTCGGAATTTCTCGCCAAGCCGGGCGATCAAAGCGTGCACGCTTTGGGAAGCACTTTTGCGTTGCTCGAACGGCTTGAGGGTGACCACCATGAAGGCCGCATTCGACTGCGAGAAATTATCGATGAAATTCAAGCCAACGACGGAGATGAAGTCCTCTATTACCTCTTCCTTCTTCAGGATTTCCTCGGCCTGCCGAACCACGTCCGAGGTGCGTGCGACGGATGCGCCGCCGGGCAATTGGACGACGACGAACAGCGTGCCCTGATCGTCTTCGGGCAGAAATCCGGTCGGCGTGACCTCGCTGAGGCCGATGATGCCGACCGCCGCGACGGCGACCATCGCAAGCCCAATCACCGAAAAGCGAACGATGCGTGCGACAGCCGTTCCATAGGCATCGCGCACCTGGTCGATCGATCGCATGACCCATCCGATCAGGCCGCGCCGCGGGCCATGGTGCGGCCGCAGAAGCACGCCGCACAAGGCTGGGGAAAGCGTGAGCGCATTGATTGCGGAGAGCAACATCGACACCGACACCGTCACGGCAAACTGCCGGAACAACTCGCCGGAAATGCCGGGGATGAATGCGATGGGAACAAAGACCGAGAGCAGCACCAGGGTGATGGCGATGATCGGCGCCGTGATCTCCGCCATCGCGCGCTTCGTCGCCTCGCCGGGCGACAGCTCGGGATGTTCCTCCATCACGCGCTCGACGTTCTCGACCACGACGATGGCGTCGTCCACCACGATGCCGATGGCAAGCACGACCGCAAGCAGGGAAACGGTGTTGGCCGAATAGCCGACCGCCTTTAAGACGATGAACGTGCCGATCAGACTCACCGGGACAGCGATGGTCGGAATGAGGGTGGCGCGCACGCTGCCGAGGAACAAATAGACGACGAGAACAACGAGGATAAAGGCCTCGATCAATGTCTTCTGAACTTCCTCGATGGTTGCCGTGACGGATGCCGTTGGGTCGTAGGTGACCTTCCAGGCCATATCGTCCGGAAAATCTTTCGCGAGCTCGGCGATGCGGGCGCGGACGTCGCTGAGCGTCTTGATCGCGTTTGCGCCAGGTGCCTGGAAAATGGCCACAAGGGCTGCCGGCCCGGCGTTGAACCTCGTGTCGCGATCGAGATTGGCGGCACCAAGCTCGAGGCGCGCCACGTCGCCGAGACGAAGCACCGATCCGTCCGTATTGGTGCGAATGACGATATTCTCGAATTCGGCGACGGAAGCGAGGCGGCCCTTGGTTTGGATGTTGAGCTGCAGTTGCTGATCATCGGAAATAGGACGCGCGCCAATGCGGCCGACCGCCGCCTGAGTGTTCTGCGATTGGATCGCGCTGATGATGTCGCCGACCGTCAAACCTAATCCCGTCAACCGATCGGTTCGGATCCAGGCACGCATCGCGTAGTCTTGCGGGCCCCAGAGAACGGCGTCGCCCACGCCCGGCATGCTCTTGATCCGGTCGAGGACATTGATGGTGACGTAGTTGGATAGAAACAGCGGGTCGTGGCTGTGCTTCGGCGAGTAAAAGGCGATGGCGCCAAGCAGCGCGGAAGACCGCTTCTTGACGGTGACGCCTTGGCGTTGAACCTCCTGCGGCAGGCTGGAGAGGGCGATCTGCACCCGGTTGTTGACGTTGACGGTGTTGATGTCGGGATCGGTGCCGAGCTCAAACGATGCCGTCAGCGTGTAGCTGCCGTCATCGCCGCTCACGCTTTTCATGTACATCATCTTGTCGACGCCGACGAGCTGCGCCTCGATCGGTTGCGCAACGGTCCCGTCCACGACCGCCGAGCTGGCTCCGGGATAAACGGTGGTGACGGATACTTGTGGGGGAACGATATCGGGATATTGGGCGAACGGGATTGCCATGAGCGCGAGCGCGCCCGCAATGGTGGTCACGATCGCGATGACGATCGCAAGTCGCGGCCGGTCGACGAAAATAGCCGACAACATGGGATCAGCTCCCGCTCAAGACGCGCGAAGGCGTCGCCCGCACGTCGATTCCCGGGCGCACAAGCAACAGGCCATCGACGATGACCAGTTCGCCGCCCGTCAAGCCCTGATCGATCACCACGCCGGTATCGATCTCGCCGCCCGGCTTCACCCGCTTGACTGCGGCTTTGCCATTCTCGACCGTGAACACGTAGACGCCTTCCTGATCGGCAATGAGCGCGGCCTGCGGGATCACCACTTTCTCTTCCGGCTTGCCGCTTTCGAGTTCGATGCGAACAAACTGTCCGTCGACGAGCGCGCCGGCAGGATTCGGGAATGTGGCACGCGCGAGGATCGTGTCGGTGGCACGATCGACCTGGACATCGACAAAGTTGATGCTGCCTTCCTGCTGGTACGTGGTGCCGTCGGCGAAACGAAGACGCGCCTTGATGTTGCTGATGTCGACTTGACGGCCCGCCGCTTGCGCCCGCAGGAATTCTCGCTGGCTCACCGGGAAGCTCACATACATCGGATCCTGGCTGACGATGACCGTCAGGGAGCCGCTGCCCGGGTTGACGACGTTGCCCTTGGTGATGTTGGTGCGGCCGACCTTTCCGGCGATCGGGGACACGATATCGGTGTAACCGAGGTTGATCTTGGCGGTGGTGAGATTGGCTTCGTCGGCCATAACCGCGCCCTGCGCCTGTTGATCCAACGCGCGCGCCTGGTCGCGAGCGGCGACGGTTCCGGCCTGCTTCTCCATCAGCTCTTCGGCGCGCGCCAGTTGCAGGACGCTGAGCGCTTTCGCGGCTTGGCTGCGCTCCAGCGCGCCCTCGGCTTGCCGGACCTGCGCCTGGAACAATCCCTTTTCGATGCGGTACAATGGCGTTCCTTCCTTGATCAGGTCGCCCTCCTTGAACAGCACCTCTTCCAGATAGCCGGTGATGCGGGCCCGAATCTCGACCCGGCTGAGCGCCTCGACCCTGCCGACGAAATCGCCTGCTTTCGCGATCGGCTTGCGTTCCGCCTTTGCAACCCCAACCGGAACGGCCGTCGGCGGTTGTTGGGCAAGGGCTGGATAGTTGAGAGCGAAGAACACGAAAGTGGTGCAAAGCGCTTGGCGCATGTCAGGCTCCCAGCTGGTTCGTTGCTGTCATGAGAGTGCGCGCTCGTCGATCCAGTCGACATAAAGCCGTCGCTCGGCGAAAAGCCACGCACCCTGGATCTTCACGAAAGTGTCGAGGTAGCGGAGCGAGGCAACCATCAAACGCCGCTTTCCGCCGTCGACCGTCACGTGATGCGCCAGGCAGTAAGCCTCGCCCGTGCCGCGATCCTCCGTCAGCGTGAGGATGGTGCTCTGCCCGACAAAGTGCGTGGTGGCGTCATATTTGTTCAAATCGGCGAACACCGGCGCGAGCGCCTCGCGCGAATGCAGCTCCTGCGAGGGCGTCGGACCTTTGGCGTTCATATACACCACGAAGTGGGTGTCCGCGGTGAAGAGAGACATCTGGACCTTTCGCATCGCGACGATCCGCGCAGTGCGCATAGGCCTCGATGAGCTCTCGAATCGCGAGGCGATCGGCGGCTTCGGCGGGAGAGATGGCGACGTGCTTGCTCATCTGTCTTCTCAAGACTCCAGGATGGCGCGGGTTTCGACAAACGCCTCGATGCCGTACCGACCATATTCCCGGCCGACGCCGGAATATTTGAATCCACCCCAGGGCGCCTGCGGGTCGTCCGTCATGCCGTTGATCACGACCCGGCCGGCACGCAGCTGGGAGGCCACCCGGCGCGCGCGTTGGGTGTCGGTCCCGAGAACGGCGGCGTGAAGGCCATATCTGGAGTCGTTGGCGATCGAGATCGCTTCATCCTCGGAGTCATAGGTGATGACGCTGAGCACCGGGCCGAATATCTCTTCCTGGGCGATCGTCATGTCGTTCTTCACGTTGACGAACACCGTGGGCTTGACGAAGTAACCCGCTTTGAGACCTTCCGGACGGCCCTCGCCGCCGACAAGCACCTCGGCGCCCTCTTCGATACCTTTGCGAATGTAGGATTGCACGCGGTCGTACTGTTTCTGCGACACCATGGGTCCGACAGCGATCTTGGGATCGGCGGGATCGCCGACGGTGAAGGCGTGCATGGCGTCTGCGATTACGCGCTTGACGTCCTCGAATCGCGTCCTTGGCACCAGAAGGCGCGTTCCCGCGGCGCAAGCTTGGCCACTGTTCAAAAAGGCCATGATCAGAGCCGCCGGAATCGCTTGAGCGATGTCGGCATCATCGAGCAGGATGGTAGGCGATTTTCCGCCCAGCTCGAGCGTGACGCGCTTCATCGTCGCGGCGCCATCGCGCATGATGGTTTCGCCCACGGCAACCGAGCCCGTGAACGAGATTTTGTCGACGTTCGGATTGCGCACGAGCTCTGCGCCGACGGTGCTGCCGAGGCCTGTAACGACGTTGAGAAGTCCCTTCGGTAGCTTGGCCTCGTGAAGAGCTTCTATCAACACCTGCGTCTGCAACGAGCTCAACTCGCTGGGCTTGATGACGACCGTGCAGCCTGCGGCGGCGGCCGAGGCGAGCTTGAGGCAAATGAAGAGCGCGTTCGCGTTCCACGCGGTAATCAGACCGGCCACGCCGACCGGCTCCAGGGTCACCGTCGTCTTACCCCAGCTGCGCGTCCACTCGATCTCATGAAGCGCCTTTTCGGCAGCCGCGAACGCGTTGACGCCGGACTCCACAATCAGTCGAGCGAACTGCACCACGCCGCCATATTCTTCCACCATCGCGGCCGTCAGATCGTCAAGCCGCGCCGAAGCGGCCTTGTGCATCCGGCGCAAAATCTCCGCGCGCTCCTCCTGCGTCGACCGGCCGTAGGTCGCAAACGCGCGCCTGGCCGCGGCGATTGCGCGCCGCGTATCCTCCTCGTCGGCCAGCGTAGCGCGGCCGATGACTTGACCGTCGGTTGGCCGAACGATGTCCATCACCTCGCGGCCATGGGATTCAACGAACGCCCCATCGATGTAGTGGCTGGTGATTATTTTCATCGCGGTTCTCCTTACGAGGACTTTGCGGTCGGGGACGGAGTGACTGCGACGCGCGGGGAGCGAGCCGTCTGACAGGCCGCGTACAGCCACTCCGTTCGCCGCCGCCGCCGAGCATTGCGGGCTTCTTGCTCGGCCGTGGACTCAGGACCGCCGAATTCGGGGACGTGATCGCCTTTTTCAGTGCCCTATCAATTCGTTGCATCAGCATTCGCTCAACGTGGATGAGCACGCGCCGCTCCTTGAGCGGTGGAAGTTAGGGGCAATCAGCCGCGCAATCTTTTACAAAGATGCTGCCTATTTGATGATTCAACTGCATATCGTCTTGCCCGAAACGCGTGCCTGCGCCTATTCCAGGCGGATGCGATACGAAAGTCCTAGGGCCGACTAGCCCTCGTTCCCTTAGCAAACGGCAGGCGGCGCGGTAATATCAAGCAGAGCGGGGCTAAGCGTCTTGATACGCTTGGACGTACCGGGGCCAATGAGCTTCTGCTCAGGAGGTCAATCATGGCGACGAGTGAGGGTTACGGTCAACGGCTTGCCGAGCGGCTCCATATTGAACAAGCGCCGGCAATCTTTACGCGATCGTTGCGCACGGCTGACATGGCTGTCACGGAGACGCGATGCGATATCCCGACGCAAGAACTTAGCGGGTCCATCCAGCGTGAAGATGCCTTTCTGGTTACTTTGACTCTTCGTGATTTTCCCAAGCGAGAATATTGGGAAGATGGACGGCTAGCATCTGTATCCGACATCCGTGTTGGTCAGATTTGTATCCATGACCTGAAACGCGATCCCGTAGCTCGTCTCGACAAGCCCTACCACGTTTTATTCTACTATCTACCGCGCGGCGCGCTGGATGCGATCTCGAACGACGCCGACGCGCCGCGAATTGGCGATCTAAACCATGGGCCCGTGGCGATCGACGACCCAACGATTTACGGTCTTGGGCAAGCGGTGCTGCCGGCGCTCAACCATCCCGACCAGACAAACCAACTATTTGTCGACCACGTTCTCTTGGCGCTCGGGGTACATGTTGCGCAGACCTATGGCGGCATGCGATCGCTGGCGCCGCCGATCCGTGGTGGACTCGCGGCATGGCAAGTGAGGCGCGCCAAGGAAATTCTCAGCGCCAACCTCGATGGGAGTGTACCGCTCAAGGAAGTGGCGAAGGAATGCCGTTTGTCTGCGAGTCATTTCTCGCGTGCGTTTCGCCGCACCGTGGGAGCCGCACCGCACAACTGGCTTCTGACGCATCGCGTCGAGGTAGCTAAAGCGAAGCTGCGCGATCGCCGATTGTCCTTGCTGGAGATAGCCCTGGCCTGCGGCTTCGCCGATCAAAGTCACCTCACGCGAGTGTTCACCCGCATCGTTGGCGTAAGTCCAGGCGCCTGGCGACGCGCGCTCGCCGAATAGCGGCTGCCGCGCCGGAAATGGCGAAGATGAATCTCTGTTCGGAAGATCGATCATGACCGCGAGTGAAGGTTACGGGCAACGGCTTGCCGAGCGGCTGCGCGCCGAACAGGCGCATGCAATCGTTACGCGCGTATTACGCACGGCTGACATCGCCGTCACGGAGACGCGATGCGACGACCCGGCGGTGGGATTGAGCCACTCGATCCAGCGGGAAGACGCTTATCTCGTTGCTTTGACGCTTCGCGATTTTCCCAATCGCCAATATTGGGAGGACGGACGGCAAATGCCGGTGTGCGATCTGCGGATTGGTCAGGTTGATTTCCACGACCTGAAACGCGACCCCGTAGCTGTGCTCGCCATACCACAACCTGTTTTTTTATCTGCCGCGGTGCGCACTGGACGCGATCGCCGAAGACGCCGACGCGCCGCGAATTGGCGAGCTGAACCATGAGCCCGTGGCTATCGACGACGCCACGATTTTCAATCTTGGGCAAGCCGTGCTGCCGGCGCTCAGCCGTCCCGACCAAGTGAACCAGTTGTTTGTCGACCACGTTCTCCTGGCGCTCGGGATACACGTCGCGCGCACCTATGGCGGCATGCAGCCGCTGGCGCCACCGATCCGGGGTGGACTCGCGACATGGCAAGTAAAGCGCGCAAAAGAAATTCTCAGCGCCGACCTCGATGGTCGTGTGCCGCTCAAGGAGGTAGCGAGAGAGTGCCGTTTGTCGGTGAGTCATTTCTCGCGCGCGTTTCGCCACACCATGGGAGCAGCACCGCATAACTGGCTTCTGACGCATCGCATCGCCGTAGCTAAGGAGAAGCTGCGCGATCGCCGATTGTCGTTGTCGGATGTGGCCCTGGCCTGCGGCTTCGCAGATCAAAGCCACCTGACGCGAGTGTTCACCCGCATCGTTGGCGTAAGTCCAGGCGCCTGGCGACGAGCGATCGCCGAATAGCGAGCTGCCGCGCCGGCGACGGCGAAGAAGCAGGTTTGTTCCCGCTCCGATCGTGTGGAACAACGTTCACCCGGAGCACGTTGTCCGAGAGCAACAAGCATCTTGGAGGATGCGCATGAGCAGAGTTTTTCTCATCACAATTTCCGCGCTGGTTCTGGGATGCGGCATGGCGCAAGCGCAAAGGGGCACACCCGAAGAGCAAAATGCCTGCTCGCGCGATGCGTCGCGCTTTTGCCGACACCAATTGTCGGATAGCGATTATGCCGTCCGGCAATGCCTCCAGCAAAACCGCGATCGCCTCGGCCGGGCGTGCCGAAGGGTGTTTGAGGCACACGGCATGTGAGAAGCTAGAGCCTTTCACGGCGATGTGCAGCTGTGCGTGGTCGGCGCTACCGCTCGATGGTGCCGGTCCGGCGATGCCAAAAGGTTCCGCGCACCTATCGGAACCGGCATAGCTGCCCGCGCGTTTCAGCAGAACAGCAGCGATATGAGGCACATATGGCCGAAGCTGCATTCCGCAATTTCACCATCAATTTTGGGCCGCAGCACCCGGCAGCCCACGGCGTCTTGCGCCTGGTATTGGAACTCGACGGCGAGGTGGTACGGCGCGTCGACCCTCATATCGGTCTGCTCCATCGCGGCACTGAAAAGCTGATCGAATACAAGACCTACCTGCAGGCGCTGCCGTATTTCGACCGGCTCGACTACGTCGCGCCGATGAACCAGGAACATGCGTTTTGTCTCGCGACCGAAAAGTTGCTGGGCGTCACGGTTCCACGACGCGGCCAGCTCATTCGCGTGCTTTATTGCGAGATCGGAAGGTTGCTTTCGCATTTGCTCAACGTCACCACCCAGGCGATGGATGTGGGCGCCCTGACGCCGCCGCTATGGGGTTTTGAAGAGCGTGAAAAACTCATGGTATTCTACGAGCGCGCTTCCGGCGCGCGAATGCATGCCAATTATTTCCGGGTCGGCGGCGTGCACCAGGATTTGCCGGCGGGGTTGCTCGACGACATCTTCGCGTTCTGCGATCCCTTCCTCAAGGTGTGCGACGACCTGGAAGGTCTGTTGACCGGCAATCGCATCTTCAAGCAACGCAATGTCGGGATCGCCGCAGTCAAGCTCGCCGACGCCTGGGCCTGGGGATTTTCAGGCGTGATGGTGCGCGGCTCCGGCGCGGCGTGGGATCTGCGCAAGGCACAACCTTACGAATGCTATCCCGAATTCGATTTCGATATCCCGATCGGCAAGCACGGCGACTGCTACGATCGCTATCTCGTGCGGATGGAGGAAATGCGCCAATCGGTGCGCATCATGAAACAATGCATCGAAAAGCTTTCTGAGTCCGACGGACAGGGGCCAGTCATCGTCAAAAATCACAAGATTGCTCCGCCCCGACGCAGCGAGATGAAGCGTTCGATGGAAGCGATCATCGAGCATTTCAAGCTTTATACGGAAGGCTACCGCGTCCCAGCCGGTGAGGTATACGTCGCGGTCGAGGCGCCAAAAGGGGAATTCGGCGTCTTCCTGGTCTCGGACGGAACCAACCAGCCATACAAATGTAAGATCCGCGCGCCTTCCTTCGCCCATCTTTCGGCGATGGATTTCTTGACGAACGGTCACATGCTGGCCGACGTCTCCGCCATCATCGGATCGCTCGACATCGTGTTCGGAGAAATCGATCGATAGGGAGCAGGTCGGCGGTGTCCGCCGCAACGTTCCCAGGCTCGAAGAAGGGAGCACTTCCATGGTCCACATTGAGGCGAACAATCAGACAGTCACGCAGATCACCGTGGTCGAAGCCGAGCCGGAGAAGCAAGAGGAGGCACTGTCGCTGATGACCGAGCGCGCGCGTTTCATGTCGCGCCAACCGGGCTTTGTCTCGATCAGCCTGCATCGCAGCCTGGACGGGCGGCGCATCGTCAACTACGTCCAATGGCAAAACCGCGAACTGCTGCAGCAGGCGCACAAATCGCCGGATTTTCGCAAGGCCTGGCGCAAGTTCGACGATCTGGCCGATCAGATCGACCCACATCTCTACGAAGTTACCGAAGTGATGGAGGGACGTCGCTGATATCCGTGGGTAATATTCCGCGACAGACCTATGGTTCGTCCGAAACTTCCGCCGGATAGGGGCGGACTTCCGTATGCCCGCAAGAGAGGCATTTATATTCAACCGAATCGAACTCGGCCGCGGCGACGGCGTAACGAAAACGCTGAAGGGCCATCGCCCTGGAACATCGGCAGCAGAATACGTCGATGGATGCCACGCGCTTGAATTGGTCGGTGAGTTCCATCGCTCTGCTCCTTTCTGATCGACACCTTACCTTTTACAAATCTACAAATCTCTTCGGTTGCGTTTGATACGGCCGCCGGGCGACCGTGGTTGCGGCTGCCAGCGCGATTGTTCCATTGAAAATCGGCATACCCCGCCTAAGTCCACCGTAGAAATATGGTTAAATGGAGGGCTATCTTTCAATGGAGGCAAATGGAGGGCTGTGATGAAGCAATCAGAAATCTTCCGCGAAAATGCCGAGCATTGCGCCTATCTCGCCGAAAGCTCGACCAACGAGCCCACTTACCGCCGCTATAAGCGCATGGAAGCCGCCTGGCTCGCTTTGGCCCACGAACAGGATTGGCTCGATGGCGAAATCGCGCCGATCCAACTTGCGAACGGAACGCCGCTAAATGTCGATGCGGAGGGATAGCCAAAATACGGTCGTTACGCTGGTCGCGTTCCCGCAAATTGCTCAACCGCCTTTAGGCCGCGATAAGTCTTCCAATCTCTGACACCGGATGCGACGTCAATTCCTTCGGAATCTCGGCGACGATGCGCTGAAGGACCTCCAGATGAAACGCTTTGCGAAGACGCCCCAAAATCTTCGGCGGTGCGATGATGACAAGCCGCTCTAGGGGATTGGCGTGCGTATGCCGATAGAGCGCATTCGCAAGCTCGCTTGCAAACCGCTCCTTCGCGATATGGTGCCAGTTGACTTCTTCCATGGCGCTGCGGGGCACGCCAAAACTTGGAATCGTGCGTCCTGGACGATCCGTCCCCTGCTCGCGCGCTGCCGGATTGTCCTGTTCGAGGAGCCGCTCGACGACGAGATCGACGTTGAGCGGGTTGCCTCTGTTGCGCAAGAAGAGAGCCTTTTGACCGTCGCCAACGAGGACAAGACTGTTATGTGGAATGCTATAGGGCGCGCGGGATCTAAGTTCCGTCGTCACGTGTGGATGCTCCAATACGCCGCTTCGATTTGACGCGAACGTCTCAGTACGCGACATGAAACCGCTCCCAATGCAACGCGAAAACCCTCGTGGGGTTGCTTCATGCCTGATGCGAAGCCGTCTTCACTTTGCCGGCAACAGAATGCGCGGCAGATCGCCGAGGGCCCGCTGGAAGAGCTGGGTGTCGCCCTGCGCCGCCGCGAGGATGAGGGCGCCCTCGATCCTGGCGAGCGCATCCTCCGCAGCAT
>Ga0137362_10001291_pt1 | contig 15287 bp, 20 predicted proteins | sample MadtaG_2_FD_104801 | JGI IMG/M metagenome (GOLD analysis project Ga0137362, IMG submission 104801) | Vadose zone soil microbial communities from Angelo Coast Range Reserve, California, USA - Mad1_100_16 metaG | ecosystem: Environmental > Terrestrial > Soil > Vadose zone | place: USA: California... | reverse complement strand
TAAGAGGTGTGTCTTATACTTTCCGTACAATATACCGCTTGGATTGACATATCCTCGTTAGTCTGACCTGGTCGTGTTAGAAATCTGGTAATATCAACTCCACTAACAAAGACGTACAGTAGGCCAAGGTCGGAGATGCCGTCGGAGGTCTCCACGGAAACACCATTTGAGGACTTCCATTCAGTCAGGAAGTTGAGTACTGACTCTATTGATGAAAAAATGATGGTGGCGTCGTTCATTCAGAGAATTACAGATGGCCCTGTGAGGCGTGTTGATGATGATTTGTAGACAACGTTGCGGTGTGACAATCGATAACTTGAACTATATTACATCGACCGAAACTCGTTCCTAGTCGAAAGTCGATTGTTGACTGTAGACTTTGTAGTTCGACATTCGACAACAAAATTGTGAATCGTGCCATGTTCTCCGGCAGTGTGGCCCGGGGTTGTCTCGGGCCGGCTGGAAGCGGACAGCTGAATGCGGTGACCGGCCCGTTAGCGGCGGTCTATCTGTGTTATCCGTGTTCCGTTGTGCCCACTGGGGTATCCGACTCGGCGTCTGTGTTGCAGTACGTTCTAGGACATGTGTGGTATAGACTCGGACGAACTGATGACAGGTTACAAATCAGACGATCAGCATGTCGCGCTTTACTCATCCCACATAGAAATGAATGATGAGTCTTGTTCTCGGCGTTCTACGGGCGGTGCACATGCACAATTAGAGTGTATAGATTTGCACCGTGCGTCGAATTTTTGCCGCGTGATCACGAGATGCGATGCCTTGCTCACCGCCCACGCAACTTTCGTTCACGTGAATAGAAAAAAGAAAGTTCCCGTCAAATCCGCGCCTGCAAATACACCCTATTGAGTTCTGAACACTGTACGTGCTCAACTTCGAGAGGAGGATATCATAGCTAATACGGCGCAGACACGATCACATTCCATCACATTTCGCATTTGAAACCCTTACAGCTGTAAAGGCTGTCATGTTCCCAGGATTTCGTGTACATTGTATACCACGTTCCCTATTTTTATCTCATGCTTATTAGGCTTTAGCTGCTGTATGCGGTCCTCCTTGATATACATTGGGCAAGGTGCGGAATGTGCGTTGTGCTCACTGTGTGAGATAAGTAAAATTTCTCACATCCAGTGATTGGGGCAGCGCGTCTATGTTGGTTCCTACGGACCCTTGTATCTAGCTCATTTGTGGCGACGGTTCGTCACCTACAGTAACTTAAGTCCCCTGATCTTCTGCTAATTTCACATATGTATTCCCGGTGCCTTCTTAACCACCTCTAGACCTCCCCTGAACAAATACTGTACTGCGCACCTTGAAGCATATTCCCTTGAAGCAATATCCGACAGCTTCTCGAACCCAGGATACCGGCGCCATCCCACGGTTTTCACTGCAACGTTCAAAGTTGAACACGGGAGTCATGAATTGAGTTGCAGCCAGGAACTCTATGAACCCAGAAATCCAAGCACCACGCGGTATTCTAACGGACCACGACGACCAGTGCCGTTCGCAAGTCATGGCTAGACAAGCCCGGTCGTGAGTTCGCCCAAGTACTACCGTCTTGGCAGTTCTATCGCAAACCACCGAGGCCGAAGCGGATCTAGGATTACCCGTCGCAACGATCATTGCAAAGCCGTGACTATTCCGCGCAGTATTAGCGCCAATTTAGTGCGTCTAGCATCGCTGTTGAACCTATGATCCACGGGCAACCAGACGCACACATCATACTGTAGATTTTGCTCATGGTTACGCATGCTGGAAATTGGATAAGGTGGTGTAGGGAATGACGCTCGTCGTCTCCGAGAAGAGCGAGAGGTGTATGAGAGACATAGGATGATTTATTTAGACGAAAAGTCAAATACGTCTAAATGGGCCCCCTGGAGATAGGGGAATTTGCCTCTGGTGTTCAAAGTCGTCCATCGTTTGACCCATTTGGCCAGAGCATCGGCGATGCATCAACATGCAATGAGCCAGGTGACGGTAAGGCCGCCGACGCGCACTTTCCCGAGCTGTCTACCGGTGTGCTGGGACGCGCTCGGGCTATCGCGTGGTACAGTATATTTATTGTAGGATTGGTCTGAATGGAGAAAAGACGACGGCGTGTATACTCCAAGTTATCCATTGACTGGTATCACGCCGTGACTGTGAGCTGTGTTGTTCCGAGACAGGAGTAGGCGCTCGCACATGGCAGTCCATCAATTCAACGTGTCACACGGCAATCCCTACCCATTTACTCCCTACCTACACGTCCTTGGACCGCCTTTGCCTTATCCACCAGGGTCCGCGTGGTGTATTTCTCAAATCAAAGCTTAACCAATGTCCTATCGAAACAATAACGCGGTCTATGACCGTTCTCTCTTGTCCAATGTTCCTGACCCAACACGGGCAGAAAAACAGGTACGTTGCCCCATTTTCCCATCGCTCCCGAATCTGGCCCATCGTCCTCATCCCTTCTCCGTTTCCTGACCTTCCTCTCCCCGTTTGATAGGAGGGCTACAACGTAGATTTGCTGGACGAAGGCCGCGATCGCCACGCGCCCACCCCTCCAGAGCCCGCATCGACCGACCAGCAACCACTTACAGAAGGCTACAGCCCTGGCGCTGTGGCCCTCGCCCGCAAGGACGGGCAGCTTGAGAATGGTCCCACGCCCGCTGTCACGAAGGGGCCATGGTATCGCACGAGATGGGGGATCACTGCGATCGTCATCATCCTCATCCTCATCATTGGCGGTGCTGTTGGCGGCGCAGTAGGCGGCACACATCACAGCTCCTCCAAAACTACCGGAAACGGCACTGTCGGCAGTGGCAGCTCTAACAATACCAGTACCAGTGCCACAAGCGGCTCATCCGTTGTTACCGACACCGTAAACCACAGAGGTACCAGCACCAGCAGTGGCGGCGGCGGCGGCGGCGGCGACAGTAACAGTGGCCCAACTACACAGGCTCCAAGCCCTTCAGGACAGGCACCGAACACAGGCAACGTTCCCCAACAGTCTGTTACACAGTTATTACACTGATGTCCCAAGCCAAAAAAACACCGTTCGCTAGGGGCTAGGAGTAGGAGTAGGAGTGTTCTGCGTCGTCTATTTTTTCTTTTCTGGGCATATGGGTATGCGGTTGTTCTGGCTCTTCGTCACGCCTTGCTTTACAAGGCCAAGTTTAGTTTCACTCGTTTTTCTTTCCAATATATGCGGACATGTGTAATCTATTTCAACTATTATATAGGACGAATTGATGTCGCTATTTTTCGTGGGTCACTCGATATATGCTGGCGTGCATGAGGTTCAACCCGATATGTGGGTGTTACGTGGTGATCACATAAATAATCATTGTGGTCCCCGACAATGCGCAAAAGAGGGGGAGTTCCCCAACCCGGCGAGCGGGTCACTAGTTGCCAGTACGTAGTGGATACCGTAGTAATAAAAATAGCGGGGCCTACGAGAGGTACCTGGTACCCAGGAGGCGAAAATTTCACGTTGAAACAGAGGACGCTCAGTTATTATTAGATAGTAACTTGGGAATACTTGACATTTTCTCCAACGAGGCACAAAAGCGTAGCCCTAAGGAGCAGCGTCAGTCATGGTGACAGAACGACCAAAGCCGCCACGGCCGGGGACGTCGTTCTCGGCCAGTTGCTTGACTTTTCGCATGACATCTTCTAGCAACCGGAGTAAGCGTTCTCTCTCTTCCTCGCCCTCGGAATTCCCGGTATCAAACTCCTCCTTAGAATCGTGGAGGAGGAGCGTGGCCCTCATCTCGTCAACCAAAGCGCGGAAGTCCCGAAGGCGGGTAGCTGCATCGAGTGTGTGTCCGGAGGTTGAACCACCGGCCGCCAGAGAGGTCGAGGCCATGCGAGGGGGCGGTGAATGGCCGGAAGGACGTAGTAGTGAAACTGGCTTTCTGTAGTATGATGGTTCCAGAGGGGGCTCAGCCCGCGCGCCCGAAAGGGGCAAAGTAGAGGATAGATCGTCGAAAGTGAAAGAGCAGGAGAGTATACTCCCTGGTACAAGCTCTGAGAATTTGATCGCATTTGGATCCGTATCGACGCCACTGGGAAGAGGGGCTGGCGTTGTCGGGGACGCGGGAGAAAAAATGAGAGAAGAGGAGGTCGGTGAGGGCCTAGACGCCAGCGTCACCCCCGGTACTCCCGATAAAGTGATGGTAGATGAGACCCGACGGAGCATGGGGTCGCTTGCCAACTGACACCGTGATATTCTGGGACTCGGAGACGAAGTGCCTATGGATAATCGTCAAAGTCACGTCCCGTTAGAAACCGAATGTTTCCATACGCTTCCACAGTCCATGGAGATGCTTAAGTACGCGGCGACGAGGGGATGAAACAGACGAGTTTCCAGGGTATGCTTGACGTCGAGAGTGAGAACGGCGAGTGCCCGCCGAAGGGACGAATGAAGTCGTCCAGGATGATGATATCAGGGACTTTGATGGCATTTTTAACTAGACTTATCCTAACGAAGATTTCCGGCCGTACTGTAGGATTAAGGGTCCAGAAAATGGGTGGCAGTCCAGCTTGAAAAATATTTTTGATGATTGCCCCCACATCGAATCACTGGCAGCAGTTTTGAATTCGGCTGGCTGTCATCAAAATCGGCGCAAACCATGTGCAATCTTGCCGGCGGCAAGGTACAATCTGATGAGAATATCATATGATGATCCTGGGTGCAATCACCGTTTGAGACGGCCATCTTTGGCGTAAAACACTGCAAGGGGCACTAAACATAACTTGGTGAGTTTCAGAGAGCGATGGTGCTTATGTAAGATGACAGTTGGCTCCAAAGCCCGGCTGTGGTGCTACACCAGCGGAGCTCACACGGATTCCGCTTTCACATCTCAGAGTTATTCTTCGTAAGTAGACGGCTGGGGTCATAGCCGACGCGAAACACGCTTTGACACGACAGCTGGTATTGTTTCAATCCCGCTTGAGCTCGCAGTGACGGTGGCGGCAGCGGAGTAGCCTCGGTAGTATCAGCTTGAGATCTGAGACGAACCTCTGCTTCGGTAGGAAAAAGTTAGGATAGGAGACCACACACGCACATCGCACAGGCACAAATTCCAAAAATATTTAGAATAATAGGGATGACATGACAGACAGTTCCTTCCTTGGTTTGGTAAAGGAATGGGCAACCTTCTATCCGACACTCATTAGTCCTAAGGTAGAGATACGCGGTCTTGCCTTGATATCAGTAAGGCTGGTTAGATCCTGTGAAACAAGGAGACAAGAACCTCACCCGCTCCAGGTTGACCACTAAATATCACTGAACCACCGCCATTTTGGGGTCTTTCATTGATCAGCTTCGAGATGTGATTATACTCTTGATGAAGGAGAAGTGCTGGATGGAAGTGCTCACGGTTGGCCTTGAGCTCGAGAGTAGAGAAATCCAAATAACTGACTCAGCTATTTGGATTTCTCTACGGAGAGTGAAGGGGAAGAATGAGTCGAATTCAGGATCGCCCTCGATTCTTGCCTCTGGATCATCGTCATCGCCTACTCGAACATCATTGTTGTCGGGATGTCGTGGTGGCAAAGCTCCGTCTTTGGCGATCGACTGAAAGAACTTAAGCTTCTCACTTAGGACATCATGCTTGACGGCATCGCACTCCGGTTTGTTACGATCCATGTTTAGCTTCTTCAGGTGACCTTGCAATTTATCATAATGAGCTCGAATGACCTCCACAGTTCGGAAAAGTTCCTCTTTAAGGTCCTTTTAATTCCACATCTTTGAGTGAAACTCCTTTAACCAGGAAGGAGAAGGTGCCTCCAAATCCCCAGCATCAGACAAACGCCGTCGTTTGGGACTGGGTTGATCAACGGCAGCCGGTAGATCGACGAAAACGTGGAGGTGATCATCGGGAGGTGAAGGCCATACTTCAAAGATTTTTTCTCTCATCCGCAATCGTCGTTGGTCTTCGGGATCGAGCCGATATTGGCCAATAGTATCTATCTTGTTCCCCACCTCATCAAGACCTTCATCAACCTGCGGATGTCATAAGTCCGCAGAGGCCATTCATGACATCAGTGTTCACATAGAGATCATGATATAGCGCAGCTTTGTGAGAGTGAGCTTGGAAGGGCTACATTGGGCGATGAACTGGAAGTGCTTCTCATAAATTTGGTCCTTCAGTTCACGAATGGTATCGTTAGTGAAATGGTGGCGCCAAAGATCTCGCGTTGGCCTTCAATGTAGCCCCAGAGTTTGCTCATCGGATTGCAAAAGGTTGGGGGCTAGCGAGTTGGTCTATCGTGGAAAGGGTGCAAGGGATACAAGATTGCGGTGTGGCAATTTGACAGCTATCAACAAATATCAACAGACACCCGGTTGGCTCCTGCAACTACGTAGCCATACTAAGAGAATTCTCATAATGAGCTGGTAGGTTTCTCATGATTCATTCCTCCTACTAACGATAGAACTGAATCGTCCACATACACTAGCATCCACACGCATTCCGCCCGGCTATGTCAGGGGTCAATGGGGACGCTCGGTAAGCACAGGAGTTAGTCATTGCCGTATTGTGGAGGTGGCTTACAAACGACACGATTTGCTTAGTTGATCGTGAGTCCATACATTGGTCGGTCTCGGTCTCGGGCAGGAGATGGATATTGGTATATTAACGCGGTCGAACACGCACTGATTCCGCACTGCATCTCTCAAATCAATCGTCATGACTCTCATTCTCGTGCGTTGACTACTGGTTTTCGTTAGGTGCCCCAAGTGACGCCACAACCCGTTGATTATTAGGTTACTGGTGCATCTGGCTTTATTGGCTCTCACGTCGTCGATGAGTTACTGAGGCAAGGTTACTCTGTTCGAGGGTACGTGTATATCTATTCTACGTCTGCACGGTACACTTACGTGCCCGCGAATGTTGTTAGTGCGGTGCGAAGTCACAATGTCGCACGCATAAGCAAAAGCTACGAATCCTTCGGCGATAAGTTCACCACCACGGTCATCGATGACCTGGTCACCTCGGACCTCTCAGAGGCCGTGAAAGGTCCCTGTCGCTCTAATCTCCTCTACTGCTGAAAGCTGAATGTATCTCAGGTGTTGATGCCATTGTCCATGTCGCATCCCCGCTCTCCGATGCAGCCAGCCCTCAAAAAACCCTCGATGTGCGTGGTGGTCATAACTGGTTCAAGTTCTCTTCTCTCTGACGTTGAGGAAAACCTCGTTTGTAATGTAGTCCGCCGTCTCTGGTACCACGCGTATCTTTCATGCCGCTCTCGCCGCGGGCGTGAAACAACTCATTGTCACAGCAAGCATTGCATCACTCGTCGCAACGGCCGATTTCTGGAAAGAAATGACCATCACCGAGAAATGTGAGTTCATAACTCAAGGGAGTGGTTCGGGCTGACTTTTACAACTCCTATCCCCTCGGTACTGCACAGCGTACAACCCACAAACTATCGGAGATGCGCTCCAACCCGACGCGTCTCCTTTCCTCGTCTACTCGATCTCGAAGGGTCTCGCGGATCACGCCGTACGCGACTTCAAACGCGCCCACCCAGATCTAGACGTGACGACGATCCACCCGTCGTACGTCTTCGGGCCTCTCGGCTCAGGCCAAGTCTACAACTCTCCCGCTACGGGCACGAACAGACACATCTACGGGCTCATCTCTGGCCCGCCAGATCGTCCCGTCAGCGGGTACGATCCTGCGGTCCGCGCTCCTCCGTTGAACGTGGACGTGCGTGACGTGGCGCGGGCACACGTACTCGCGCTCAAAGTTCCACCCTCCGATGAGGTGAAACGGTTCATCCTCTCCTCGAGCACGTTCACTTGGAAGGATGCGATAGAAGTTATCGCTGAAGCGAGGCCGGAGCTGAAGGGACGTGTGCCTGTCATTACGGGCAAGGAAGCCCCGCTTCCCCCGTCCGCTGTACTTGATACTAGCGTGACTCGGAACATCCTCGGGCTCGAGGATTACGTAAAGTGGCAGGACACAGTTTTGGACACCATCGATGATCTGCTGCGCGTAGAAAAGGAGGTTGCCGCAGCAGCTGCGCAGTAGACGGACTGTCCAAAAAAGACGAGGGGGAGGTTGATTCTCGAATGTTAGAAATTCCAATTGCGGGCGCAACCTCACGGGCGAGGTGCGTCGGTCTCGTGTCGTAGTGCTACTTACAATGTAAATAACGAATGAATGTATATATATTTGGTTTGCGCGGTGCGTCGTGAGCCTCGCAAAGACGGATTAAATGAACCGATCAAAAATGGGGGATATGGGAGCGACGACCGCTCATATGAAACAGAGCACCGATACACCTGTAAGAAACAAAACTTGTTTGGGCGATTGAATGACTTCTCTTGTAGGTGGCTTGCGGGAAAGCAACGCTGCCATTTATGTCCAAAGAGAGGCCCGAGGGCGAATAAGACAAAGGCATCAGAAGAATAGATATGTGGTGATGAAGACAAGTAAGGCGATAATGACCACAACTTGGAGCGGCACACCTTCCGGCTGCAAAGAGGCATCCGTTACATAAGTTGCCTCTGAGCCGACGACCGTACCATCATCGCTTTGGGCCCGACTGCTTCGGTGCCGCTCCCGGAGTACCGTCGGACTTGTGCCGGTGCTCGCAACGGAGCTAGGGTCAGGGACGGCGGCAAGTAGCACGCGCAACCGTTGAATCTCCGCCTGAGCGTCATTGTATTTGGCAATCAATTCTGGGTTGGGCTCCGAGGGTGCAGGCGCCATCAGGGCGGGGACAGGAGCGAGGGGGGGCTGTGGGGAGTGCACGTTCACGTTGATCACACCCACGCCACCAGCGGGTTCTTCACGTTCACGTGAGGGTTCTTCCACCTGGCTGGAGTAATCAAGAGGCGTGGCGGGGCGCTCAACGACGGTTTGGTGTGAAGGCTCGCGGGTAACGGTGATTTGATCTCCGGGAGGACCATACGTACTGGGTGTGGGTCTGCCTTTGACGGTGCCAAACCGGGACTACGAGGAGATTAGACGTTGTCGAGTTGTTTGTGAATACTTGCTTACCGCATCATCCGGGACTACACCACTCATCATGGACATCCGGTGGGGGAACTCATCTTCCTCTTCGAGTGGGTGGCCTTCTGGGGGGAGATAGTTTACCTTGACCTTCTGGGAGTGAATCTTCCCTGGCTCCTCGCCCTCGGGTGTAGTCCACTGCGAGAAAAGTCAAGTGGGGCCCAAGATTACGCAAGAAACGACGCACGAGATCATGGAGAGGGATGGCAGCTTTCTCTGCGGGGATCAACATGCTCTGAATCAAGAACTTGTCTTTACATTTCGAGTTCAGTGGTGGTTCCTCTTTCATGGCTTGGAGCATCACTTGTGTACGTCGGGTTAGCCCACCGCGTTGAATATCAGAAGACATATTGCACCTTGAACTTCAACGGTTTGTCCTGGGTCGACCTTGCCAGAGTTGGGCCGTACGCAGTACAGCTTGGGAGACAGGTAAGCCCAGGTCGATCTGAACGCGGGGAGAACACACCTTGGGAGCAGTGGTCTTTATTTTGAATGATACAGGATCTGCATTGGGATTTGTGATGTTTAAGGAACGTTTCACGTTCTGGGTCAAAGGACCTTGGTTGGAGGTGGGGAAGTGAGAAAAGACAAGGGGAGGACATGAGGAAAAAGAGACGCACGATTGAAGCCGAGGGAATTGCTGGGTTGAAGAGTGACGGACATTTTTTGGACGGTGATGGAGGGAGTGAATGAGAGGCGAGGCGAGGAAGACAGGCAGGGCAGACAGACGGTGCTGACTAATACCGATGACAGACGGGACGAACGAGCGAGAGTGCGGGTGTAGAGGGAATGAAATACAGAATGGGTCCAATGCCTTTCTATCACTTCCCTTCATCAAACACCATGGTCTCCTCGCGGTATGCACGCGCATATACTACTTGTATCGGGCGGTCGCATCGCCTTGCCACCCCCCACGAGGCCCGCTGACGAAGAAATAGAGTATTTGTCCGTCGTTGCCACGCTTGTCATAATTCCCAAAAAAATCCTCTTTTTTCTTCGGCCTCGACTACGGCCAGCGTCCCTCGCTTATTTCTCTCTTCAATTGCTCATTGCACCCCTGAGTACACAATCGTTGTTCACACCCTCACCCCTCTGTCATGTCCTGGAAACTTGGAAAGAGCAAAAAGGCGACCCTCACCGCCGACCGCGATGATGCCGCCTCCACTCGTTCGATAACTCCAACACCAGGCGACGATAAACCTCACTTCCGTACTGGCATCCTTTCGATTCGCGTCCTTTGGGCGGAAGGCCTCTCCGTCCCACAGGGTACATCCGTCCCTGCCGTCGTTCAAGCCACGCTTTCGTCCCAACAAGCCAAGGTAGCGGCCTCCATTTCACCGGCCAGCGTCTCCCAGTCTAGGCTCGCCGCCAGAGGCAAGCGCGATAGCATACAGCGCACTCAGTGTTGGTGGCTTCCATACATCGTCATGGAATTCGAGGTCAACCAGATCCTCATCACTCCTCTCGGTGGCGAGCTCGACAAGCCACTTTACATGTATCAGGCACACTTGTACGTGTGTACTACATCCTAATTTCAGCGACGCTTATTGGTTATTTAGTGATGTATCTCGCAATTCCGAGATATCGTTACAATGCTACTTACGAAAGGAGGAGCCTAAACGAGGCGCGGATGATGACATGGGCAATGACGTCTTCCTCGGGGGTATCAAGTTCATCCCAGACTTTGACAACGTGTCAACTCAGGATCAGTGGTATGATCTCAACGGCGGTAGTGGCAAGATTCTCGTCGGCGTCTCCTTCCGGCCGAGCAGCGTGCGTAGTCCCTTTTGTCTTGTCATCCCTCCAATAACTTGTCATTTAGGGCCATTCACTCACAATCGATGACTTTGAATTAACAACTGTTATCGGAAAGGGTAGTTTTGGCAAGGTCATGCAGGTCCGCAAGCGGGACACACAGCGCATCTACGCTTTGAAAACCATACGAAAGGCACATATTGTAGATCGTGGAGAGATCACGCATACCCTCGCGGAACGTCTCGTACTCTCCCGGGTGACAAATCCTTTCATTGTGCCACTCAAGTTTAGCTTCCAGTCGGAGCAGAAGTTGTACCTTGTGCTGGCGTGCGTGTCCCACTTGTCTATGTCGCACCTCACTCACTCATCGGCTCGATGTACTGTAGATTCGTCAACGGAGGAGAGCTCTTCCACCATCTCCAGCGCGAACAAAAGTTCAATGAGGAACGTAGTCGTTTTTACAGCGCAGAGCTTCTTCTTGCCCTCGAGCACCTTCATGATCTAGATGTTGTCTACCGGTGAGCATTACGTTTCCATGAGTGTTTCCGATCAGACCTGTCCATTATTCACATCGGCCTATAGCGATCTCAAGCCGGAAAACATCCTTCTCGATTACACGGGTCACATCGCCCTCTGTGACTTTGGACTGTGCAAGCTTAACATGAAGGATAACGATATGACCAACACATTTTGTGGTACCCCGGAGTACCTTGCCCCCGAGATCCTCAACGGTGCTGGGTACAGTACGACATGTGCCCCTCAATTCCCCTCCACGTATAGCTAAATATCGCACCGCAGACCGGACAATCGACTGGTGGACTCTGGGTGTGCTCCTATATGAAATGCTCGTGGGCCTTCCCCCATTTTACGATGGTGCGTCCCAAGCCACGTCTGGAGTTGAACACCTATTCGCGTCCTGTGTTTTTGATGCCTAAGATGCCCTTTGATCTCCACTTTTCTTGCTCTTGTCTCACCTTTACACACAGAAATCACCGACAAGATGTACGAAAAGATCCTGCGTGATCCGCTCCTCTTCCCAGATGAGGTCTCCCCCAGCGCGCGATCGATCTTAACTGGCCTGTTAACGCGCGACCCAGCGCAGCGTCTGGGTGTGAACGGCGCAGAGGAGATCAAGCGCCATCCGTTCTTCGAGAAGATTGACTGGCGGCGTCTCGCTCAAAAGAAGATCCACCCACCTTTCAAGCCGAGCGTACGCAGCCCCGTGGACGTATCCAATTTCGACACGGTCTTCACAACGGAACAGCCCCTCGACTCGGTGGTCGAGGGTTCGCAGCTCTCTCAGACGGTCCAGGCCCAATTCGAGGGTATGTGCCACTTCGCCTTCCCGGTTACCCCCGTTTGGGGTCAAGGGGAAAGGATTTGACCTGACTCAACCCCCGTTGTATAATCCTTGCAGGTTTCTCGTATAATGCGCGAGGACTTACCGCGCATAAGATCTAGCCCCTTCCTTGCCACCACCATCAGCGATCGCATTGTTGTCCTCTCCTCAGTTCAGCCACTATCGTCATATGGCTCTATCTTCCTGTTTTCTCATCTCCCTCTCGCTCTGTCTCTCACGCCTCGACTCTTGGACCTCCCCTGTTACATATGTCCCAACGTATCCTGTTTGTTTAATAGTCCCCATGTGATTTTACTTACTAATCCCCATCATATCGCTCATTACTCCATCGTTCGCATGCGCTCCGTCGCTTGCCATACCATAATCCCGTAGTCTCGCGTATAGTGTCCCTTACAAGTTAGTCTCTCGTTTGTTTGTCCACACATGATGCTATCTTTCTCCCTCCCCCAAATCGGAGTTTTGTTCATCACCCCGCATGAGCTAATTATGTATAAGGTTGGCGTGTGTACGAAGTCTAAGGGGTGCCGTACAATATTCTAGAGACTCTAGGCAACGATGTAATATAGGGTCCAGGCCGAGCCTGCACGCCCCGCCAGCCGCTGCGCACGCACCTCGTCCTCGTGCTTGTCGACTTGTGTCTCCTCGTGCTCGTCACGATATAGATCTACATCCGATACGTCCACAAAGTCAAAGAAAGGTCGCGCTTCTGGGTGTGTTGACCCCGGTGCAGTCGTTGGTGATGACGCCAGCAGCGCAGCAGCGGGCGGGTTGAGCGCGCGATGGAAGATGAGCCAGAGGAAGTACATGATCGCTATCACGAGCAACTCGATATAAAACGATAAAAAGTCAACTATGAAGAAGCGGGGGATGACGGAACTCCAGCCCTGGACTGCGCAAAGCGTCAAAAAGCCAAACAGTGGGGCGAATAAAAACACAACGCGACAGGAAATCCAAATCCGGTCCCCGTGGTAATTAATTTCATCTTGGTCAGCTATCCGGAGAAAAAAGTATGAAAAACAGCAAGCTTTGTTGATGCTCACCCAAAATTATAGCTGATACGGCTGTGATCTGGCACGTGGCCGGCCCATCCATTGTGCATAATCAGCGAAACGTGTAGTGTGAAAATAAAGGAAGGGGAAGGGGGGTTGTGGGTTGAGAAGAATGGGGGTGTTGGAAGAGCGGGAGTAGGGTTAATGCGCACCACGAAGGGAGGGCCCCACGGCCACGTCCACCGTGCGCGGAACTTCATCTCCGAGAGCGGTCGACCTTGCGTCTTCCACGCGGCACGAAAACGCCAGGATGCAATTCCGATCGACAACCACGCGATCTACATGCATGCCACGCATCATGCCATGCCAATGGACGAAAAAAAAAAGCGCACGTTTCATCAGAAAATCGATGCAATGAACGAAAAGGACGGCGTGGCAATGCCTCGCGAAAAAAGAACGGCAGCTGTACTGTACCTGGTTTGACACGCCAACGAGATTCTGTAGCCATGCCCACAGCTGACCGTTGCCGATGAATGAGCTGCCGAAGCATAACACGCTGAGACTGCTCGTCAGAAACAGCGCGGGGAGCGGCACGCCTCTGCGCGTCGTCCACGCGAACAGGAGCGGTGCTTGAGAGGCTTGTGCAAGCCCGTAGAGCACGCGCGTACCAGCAAAAAGCGCATGATTTCCAGCAGAAATCGCGGAGCTGAGAATAACGGTGTTCATAAAGGATGCCGTAGCGACTGCGACATGGATATGAATATGGGAGCCAGAAGAGGACAAAACGCACTGGAGCCGAATTGTTTGAAAACGATTGTAAATGGGGATGTCGTTGTGCTCTTGTTAGAGAGATTTGGGTAGTCCCAGGGAACTGCGATGGGAATGAGAAAAATGACAAGGATCAGAGAGATCAGAGTGGAAGCAGTACTCACCATTCAAGCCAATTAGTAGGATACTCAAAAGGTAGAAAAGAAGGATCCTGTAGAATACGTCGGGTCAAGGGTGAAAAGTCTCTCCAGCGTGAATACACACCTCCAAAACACAAACTTGACAACCCGTGGCATGTTCCTAGTCGGATTCTCTGTTTCTCCAGCAGTGATGCCTAGGCTCTCTGTTCCCCCGTCTATGCCAAGATGAGAAATCATTGATTGTCGATAAACATGGACGTGAAGCAGCTTACACGCAAAGCTGGCCGTAACAAAGACACGAGCGAAGCCGCCAAAGCCGCCGATGAACGGCGCACCAGGGATATTCCAGTTCTCAAAACCAATGAAGTGGTGATCGCGATTGGCGCCAACGTTGACAAGAATGCCGAGCAGGATAAAGACCACAATAGTGGCAACTTTAAGAGAAGACAACCAATACTCTGTTTTGGGCGTCACGAGGATAAGCGTGGGTTCCAAGAAGTGAGGGAAGATGTACCCGCCTAGCTCTCCGTACGCTTTGACATGGACGGCATTAACAGATACAAGGAATATCCAGAGTGCAAGACTAAAGGTCCATGCATTAGGAACGTCCCAGAAACCCAACACCAATTGAGCAGCAGTAAGATCGGTGGCGACAGAGATAGCATCGTTGAACCAATAATTCCACGAGAGGGCGAATCCATAAGCAGGGGAGAAAAACCTTGTTGTATAGGCATTGAAAGATCCTAAGAATCGATGAAGAAGTTAGAACGCGAAGGAGGGTGTCAACAAGAAAGGACAGAAATAACCAAAATGAAACTTCCAAGTTACCAAAACGCAACTATATGCAAGAGGGACAGATTTCTCAGACGACTCTGCACACTTGTATGCGCCGACAAGAAACCAAAAACTTTGATTGGAGAATGTGATAGATACACAGGACCGCTCCTCTGAAAATATAGAGAGACTACATTGAAGCACTCACCCGCAATCGGGTATTGAGTTGCCATCTCACCCAGGAGGAGCAGAGTGACATAGACGATGAACCCGACGGTAGAATAGCATATAAGCATGCTTGCTGGGCCGCCTTGAGCTAGCGACCGCCCAGTTCCCAAGAATAGGCCGGTGCCAATAGTGCCTCCGATGGCAATCATCTGTACCTGGCGAGATGTCAAGCCGCGATGAAGGGTGCCTGGGCTGTCGGAAGACGGAGTTTCATCGAATGGGTCGTCGTCTGTAAGACCGCGCAAAG
>Ga0137362_10001289_pt1 | contig 15300 bp, 12 predicted proteins | sample MadtaG_2_FD_104801 | JGI IMG/M metagenome (GOLD analysis project Ga0137362, IMG submission 104801) | Vadose zone soil microbial communities from Angelo Coast Range Reserve, California, USA - Mad1_100_16 metaG | ecosystem: Environmental > Terrestrial > Soil > Vadose zone | place: USA: California... | reverse complement strand
TCCCGTTCGGGTTGAGGCTTCGCTGGGAAGGCCGAGCTGCTGTGTGGCCGCCTGCGCTGAGGCAGGTTGGGACGGCGGATTCAATACATCCTGAATCGGCGTAACGCCGGCGATGGGCTCTTTGGTGAAGATGCCCAGTTTCAGTGACAGCGCCCCGGCGAGCTTGCCATCCAGATAGACCGGGCTGCCGCTCATTCCCGCGACTACGCCAGTGTGCTCGACTTTCGGGCCTTTCAGTTGCACAAGGATGATGGATTGTTTGGGGCCGAGAAAATTGTCCAGCACGCCGATGACTTCGAGGTCGAACTTTTCCACTTGATCGCCGGCAAAGATCGTATAGGCGTACCCCTGCATGCCCGCGCGCACCTGGCTGAAGGGAAGGAGCTCGTTCGATTCTTGGGCGTAAGCGGCGCCGGCACCTAGGCACAAAGCAACGGGGAACGCTAAGAGTGCGAAGATTAGAGTGCAGCGAGAGTTCAACAGATGAGGCCGGGCCGTTCGCATGAATCGCTAATGATACGCGGCACAGTACCGCGAATCAATCAAACGTAAGATGCTCAAGAGATGGGACGAGTTAGCTAGACGTACTGGAGCCATTGTGCACGAAGACACTCCGGTGTATGTTACAAGTCAGCTAAAGATTTTTCGGGAAAGCATGCCTCGCATTCGGTACCCGGCTCCCCTGCAGGCACACCCTATACCGGGCTTTGCTTCGCCCGGAGGGGGAAACCACAACGGGAGAAATCACTCGTATGAAAGCTCTCGCTGCCTTCTGGCTGCGCTTTCTGATGCTTACTGGGTTGGTGATGGTCGCTGGATCGATATTCGTCCGTGGGCAGTCCTCCGGAATTAAGGTTGTGAATTTGATTCCCGCGAGCCTCAGCGGAGAGGCCAATCAGGACAGCGAACCTTTCCTTGCTGTTCAGGTTGTCAATCCCCAGATCATGGTTGCGTCGGCGTTCACACCCAATCCTTTTTCTGCTAATGGAAATGCTCCGGTCTACATTTCCGAGGACGGGGGCAACACGTGGGTGCTAAGCGCCATCACTCCCGTCCCGCGAATGACTTGCGACATTACACATGCCATGCCCACGGGCGAGAACCATCCCCGCGGCGACCTACACGCCGGGACACTGGCTTGCGCGTCATCCATCACGCTTAACGAATCGGAATCCAACGATGTTTCCGCCAGCGCTGTCATGAACGTGCAATCTACGCGCACCAACGTGGATCAGCCGTTCGTGCGGGCCTTGGGCATTTCCAGCAGCGACCATATCTACGTGGGCTTGAATGATTTCAATCAACCCAACGGTCACACCGCAACGGTGGATGTATCCGTGGATGGTGGCGCGACATACAAATCCGTTCCGATCGAGAAGAGAAAAACCTCGGGACAGGATGGTCCGTCTGTTCGCCCGGCGGTCGCTGGCGACAATACCGTCTACGCAGCCTTCTTTGGCTGGCGAAAATTCAACGGCACAGTCGCGACCAGCGACGTCGTCGTTGTCCGCGACGATGCTGGAGGAATGGGCCCGAATCCCTTTCAAGCGTTGCAAGACCCCTCGGACAAATTGCCGGGGCGATTGGTGGTCAAGCAAGTATCCATCCCGTGGTCAAATGCGCCGACCCTGGGGCAGGAGCGCATCGGTTCGACTCTTTCCATAGCCGTGGATCCGAATAACAGTTCCACGGTTTATGTCGGCTGGGCGGACCACGGGAGTAAAGGTGATATCTATACGCTCCATGTGCGGCGTTCCATAGACCGGGGAGTAACCTGGTCCCAGTCTGACCTGCCTCACACGACGATTAAAAAGGCCACGAACATCGCGCTGGCGGTGGCCGGCAATGGCGCCGTTGGCCTCCTTTACCAGCAACTTTCTGGCGGCCGCTGGGTTACACATGTGGTGCAGTCGCGCGATGCTTTCGCGAGCATTCAGGACATCATTCTCGCGAGTGTCCCGGCCGATACTCCTGTGCAGCAGTTCTTGCCTTATCTGGGGGACTACGACTACCTGCTGGCTGTGGGCAATGAGTTCCGTGGAGTTTTTTGCGCCAACAACACGCCGGACCTCGCGAATTTTCCCCAAGGAGTGACGTACCAGAGAGCCGCGGACTTCGGCAAGAAAACTCTCACGGACGGCTCCGGCAATCCTGTGGCGATTTCCATTGATCCGTTCTACTTCAGTGTTCCGGTGAAACCGTGAAGCGCGTTATCACCAGGGCGCGAGAGAAGAAGGTGCGCATGAATACTTCGAGATTCTTATTTGCGGGCGTGATGTGCGTGAACCTGTTGGGCGTTGCAGCGCTGCCGCAAGCGACGGGCAATCAGACGGCGGCCCTGGCCAAGCAATCCAGTATCGTTTTTGACGGCACTGTCAGCCAACTAGGAGCCACCTCGTTTGCGGGTGTGCCGAAATCGGCCCAAACGATTGTGGTTCGCGTGGACAGCGTGTTGAAAAAGCCGCCCGCGGTTTCACTGAAGAAGGGCGATAACGTCACTGTTGAGGTAAAAGACCCATCGGCTTTTCGAGACGGAACGCAGGCCACATTCTACACAGACGGCTGGATTTTTGGTTCGGGCGTCGCCGTAAAGGAACTGGGCCATGAGATCCCGCCCAGCGGCGGGGCTACAGACAAGGCAGCCGGTGCTGGTGAAAAGCCGCATGCACAAGCTCAAGAGCAAATCAGCGATCAAGAGCTGCAGAACAGGCTGAACTCCGCCGACTTCGTCGTCATCGGGCGCGTCACAGAAGTCCGTCGGTGGCGTGTGCCCAAGTACACCACTCCTCGGGTCTCCGAACACGATCCGGACTGGCATGAAGCCGTAGTAGAGATCCAGTCTGTCCTGAAGGGCGGGCAGGTCAAAGGGAACAAGGTCGTGGTGCGGTTTCCTGGACGCAACGATGTGGCCTGGGTACACTCACCCAAGTTCGAGAAGAATCAGCAGGGCATCTTCTGCCTGAATAGAGACCAGACTTCCGGTGTATCCACTGAAAAAGTGGGAGGCCGCCAGGTGACCATATATACGTGCCTGGGACATGGTGATTCGCTTCCGCTGTCGGACGCACCTCGCGTCCGGTCTCTGCTCAAGAACTAAAAACCCGTAGCCAGCGAAAAAAGTAATCGACTTTCCCGTCTCGGCTAGGATCATCGGAAGTTGTTTGTTGGCAGATGGTCCGCGGTCGCCTTCGCCCTGTTGCCGAAAAAACTTGTTTTGACAAACGAGCCATGGAGCATAGAATACGCTCCACTCTTCGGCACTTTCCAAGGTACTGACGAACTCCGAAGCAAGTCGTGGCTCGCTGAAACAGGTGTTGAGAGACGCTCTCTAAGTTTCATAACGGGAGCTTCGTCACTCCGGGCAAAGGGCCGAGAAAACAGCAGAGGAGGGAATCGTGCGTAAACGAGTGCCGGTCCTCGCGATAATGTTTTTTGCAGTGAGTCCAGCGTGGGCACAAAGCCCGCCGCCACCTGATCAAGCTGAACAAATCCGAATCTTGCTCGAGCGCGTGCAACAGCTTGAGAAGCGCGTTGCGGAGCTGGAAACCAAGCCAACTGCGGCAGCTGGAGCTGCGGCAACAGCGGCGAATGTGCCCGCCGCTGCAAAGCCGGAAATGGCCGAAGCGGCGCCGCCTGGGCCTGGTCATCAACACGAAATGGCTGAACGGCAGGCCGCGACGGAGCAGATGGAAGTGCACTATCCGTCACTCCAGATCCGGGGTTTTGGCGATGTGGATTTTTCGGTGACTGACGAGAAGGGCTCCACCAGCGGATTTAACCTGGGCCAACTTGATCTCCATCTGGCTTCGGCGCTTTCGCGAAAAGTAACGTACTTTGGCGAACTTACGTTCAACGCTCATCCGACAAACTACACGGTAGAAGTGGAACGATCTATCATCCGGTACGACTACAACGACTTTTTTAAACTATCGTTCGGGCGCTACCATACGCCAATCGGTTATTGGAACACGGCGTTCCATCACGGCGCCTGGTTGCAGACTACGATCAGCCGGCCTGACTTCGTCAAGTTTGGCGGAACGTTTATCCCCGTGCACTTTCTGGGTCTCTTGGCTGAGGGAAATATTCCATCAGGGGGAGCGGGGCTCGGCTATAACTTTGGCGTGGGGAACGGACGCGACTCAATGATCAGCCGCCCTGGGGATTTTGGCGATATTAATAACAATCGCGCATGGGTGGCCAACCTCTACTCGAGGCCTGCCAGACTCTACGGACTGCAAATGGGAGTTTCCGTGTACCGCGACAAGATCACGCTACCGGTCGTGACACCTGCGGGAAATGAATTCCGTGAATGGATTTCCGCGGCGCACATCGTGTGGACCAAGGAGACTCCGGAATTCCTGGCGGAATTCGCGAATGTGAATCACAAGAGTATTTTGACAAATGCCATAACCAACAATCAGGCATACTACGTGCAGATTGCCTACCGGCTGCCATGGTTTGAAAAGACGTTGAAGCCCTACTACCGCTTCGAACATACGCACACGCCGTTAAGCGAACACGTTTTCGCCAATCTGGACCTGGTCGAGTCCATCGCTGGCCTCCGGTATGACATTACGAACTACGCAAGCTTCAAGGGCGAGTACCGCAACACCAAGCGGCTGCCAACAGAGCCGCGGGTGAACGGCGCATTCTTCCAGACGGACTTCACGTTTTGATGAGCCCGAATATGAGTGCCACTGGCCAGCGCATTGTGACATTTCTTTGGACGATCCTATGGTCGTCTGTGCTCCTGTATTCGCCATCCCCTGCGCAGACGACCCGAGGCGCGGACATCGCCGTGGTGGTCAATGCAGATACTCCCGTGACCGATCTGAGCCTCTCCGAAGTGCGCAAGGTTTTGCTCGGCGAGCGGCAGTATTGGAGTTCCAAGCTTCCAGTCGTTTTGTTGATTCGCGCTCCGGAGGCTCGGGAACGCGACGTGGTGCTGCGCGTGATTTATCAGATGTCCGAAGCGCAGTTCAAACAGTATTGGGTGGCGAAAATTTTTCGTGCCGAAGCCGTGACGCCGCCCAGGATTGTGTATTCGAACGACATGCAATTTGAGCTTTTGACGGCATTGCCCGGCTCCATTGCGTTTGTGGATTCCCGGAACATGCGTCCGGGGGTGAAGATCTTGCGCGTCGACGGCCATTTGCCGGGCGAAAAAGAATACCCATTGCGATAAATGCCGCTTCTTAAATTGTGGGAGACAGGCGCTACGCCTGGCCGAACGAGCGCCGCGACCTAACGGAAAAGCTTCATGCGCCTCAGGACCTCCTTGAACCGCGGATCCGGTCTGATATTTTCGAACATCGGCTCGACCGCCAGCGAAACCAGGCCGCTGTCGTGTTCCTCGTAAGCCTTCTCCAGCCACTCGAAGGCTTTTTGCTTTTGGTCCATACGCATGTAGGATTCCGCGATGCTGTAAGAGGAGACGTAACTGTGCTTGGAGAGTTCGGTTAAGCCATCCAGCCAGCTTTGCAAGACGCCTTTGTAGCCGGACTTCGTGAAATCCTCTTCAATGGAGGCCGCCAGTTCGGGGCTTCCGGAGAGTGACAATGCTTTTTCCCGCTCCGCGACGGCTTCCTTGTGCTTGCCCATATGGGCGTAGACTTCTTCGAGGATGCGCCGGGCCGGCGAAAACTTTGGGTCAATATCCAGGACTTTTCGTAATTGTTCGAGGGCATTCTCATTCCGGCCCTCCACATAAAACTGCCATCCCATGGTGGTATTGATGATGGGAGAGAGAGGATCCAATTCCTGGGCTTTCTTCGTTTCGGCGATGCCTTCGTCGAAGCGGCCCATGTTTGTCAAATAGTCGCCGTACCAGTGGTGCGCCGTGGCCAGGTTCGGATTCAGCTCGATGGCACGCTTGAATTCCTTTTCCGCTCCCGCCCAATCCCATTCAAAATGTTCTTTTACAAGGCCCAGAGACGTATGCGCTTCGGCAAGGCTGTCGTCAAGGTCCAGCGCCTGCATCGCCGCGGTTTTGGCTTTCGGCCAGGCTTCGGACGGTGGAAGGTAACCGGCGTCACCCAATAGGCTGTAGCTGTCTGCCAGGCCTGCGTAAGACAACGCATAACCTGGATCCTTTTGCACAGCTTGACTGAAATAGTCCGCCGCTTTCTTGAAGTCCGGCTGCGTCCCCTTGTTCCAATAAAAGAGGCCCTGGAGATAGAGCTGATAGGCCTCCGCATTTTCGGTAGGGCGCTTCGCGAGCAATTTCTTTTCTTCTCCCGCAAGGCGCGGACGCAGGCGCCCATAAATGTCGCCGGCAATTTCCTGTTGCACGGTTACAAGATTCGAAAGCTTGCGGTTGTATTGCTCGCCCCAGAGTTGCCGGCTGTTCTCCACGTCTTCGAGACTCACGCTGATCATCAGCTCGTCGCCCGTTTGGATCAACCTCCCCGTGAGAATGGCTCGAACATGCAGGTCGCGGCCCACCTTCTGCGAGTCTGTCGCCTGGCCTTTGTAGCGGAAAACCGTGTTGCGCGACGTGACGGCGAGATTGGGGAGCTGCGAGAGGCTGTTGATCAGACTTTCGGTGATTCCGTCGCTCAGGTATTCCGTTTTCGGATCGTCGCTCAAATTGGCAAAGGGCAGAACAGCGATGGATTCAATGCGCGCCTGGCTCGCGCCTCCAAATACGCGGTCGCGCAAATTGCCCACATTCAACCCAAACAGGATCAGCAAGACAGCGAGGATCCCGCCCCATACAAGATGAGGCCAGAGACGACGCAGTCTTTGGCGCGAAGCTTGCCCGGTGGTAAAGGGCATCGCGCGGGCCGAATCCGTGTCTCGTATCAAACGCTGCAGGTCCGCGCGCAGATCCGATGCGGACCGGTAACGCAGTTCGCGATCTTTCTCAAGAGTCTTAGCGATAATGTGCTCGAGCTGGATGGGGATCGCGGGATTCAGACGCGCCGGCGGAACCGGGGCACGGTTCAGGATGGCATCGAAAATTACCCCGGAAGTGCTTCCGATGAACGCACGGTGCCCGGTGCACATTTCATAAAGGACCAAGCCCATGGAAAAAAGATCGGTGCGTTCGTCGAGCTCTTGACCGCGGACCTGCTCAGGGGACATGTAGCAAACGGTGCCCAGAGCCACGCCATCGCTGGTGAGATGAGGGTCCTGCGTGGTGACTCCAAAATTTCCCGCGGCCTGCCTGGCCCGGCCTGCACCTCTGCGTTCCGGCATCAACTTGGCAAGCCCGAAATCGAGAAGTTTTACCTGGCCGCGGTCGGTCAGGAAAATATTAGCCGGCTTGATGTCGCGGTGGATGATTGCTTTGGAATGGGCCGCTTCCAGGGCATCCGCCATCTGGTGGCCGTACTCCGGCACGCGATCCAATTCGATCGGTTTTCCCGAAATGCGGTGTTTCAGTGTCTGCCCTTCAAGAAATTCCATGACGATGAAATGCTGGTCTTCGTATTGGTCCACGTCATAAATCGTGCAGATGTGAGGATGGTTGAGGGAGGACGCGGCCCTTGCTTCGCGTTGAAACCGTTCGATCGCCAAGGGTTCGCTGGAAAGTTGTTCCGGAAGAAATTTTAGCGACACGTAGCGGCCGAGTCTGAGGTCCTCGGCTTTATACACCACGCCCATGCCGCCCCCACCGAGTTTTTCGAGGATGCGGTAATGGGAGACGGTTAGCCCGATCATAGAGAGAAAACCGCCATCGGCACGCCATATTAGGGTGCGCTTGTAGACAAGTCAACGCAAGGGGTGCTGCGGCGCTCGGGCCATGCGATGAGAAGCCCGCAGAGGAAACTGGTGCGCCTAATCCATGTGGTGGTGCATGGCGAAGACTTTGTCGAGCGAATCTTCGTAGGGATATACGTGAACCATCCAACCGAAGATGACGGGCTGGAAGCGCCCATTTGCGGAATCGCAGGCATCTTGCGTGGCGATCGAACCCCTTAAGCCGAACTTCGTCCAATCCGCGTTTCGGAACTGCCCCTTTTGCGGCATGCACAGGTTGGTGTGCAAATGCCACATGGCAACGCTCAGAGGGACGCGCTTGTTAAGCTGCTCTTCCGTCGCGCGCTTGGGCATTGTGTACATGGCGCCTACGAGATCGTAGCCATCGGAAGTTTTCTTGTAGAGCAGGGAAGTCGGGCGCGCCGGATCAAAAGTGAACGCTTCCAGGAAGCCGTTCATGTAATTCGTAAAGTGATATTCAGGCTGCGGCAGATTCGGCAGAAAGATTTTGTAACCGTCGTTCAGGGCAACGTGATAGTCCTTGTATTTCTCGATGCCGGCGCGAAGCTGCGTGACGATTTCTTTGGCCCGTGCAACATCCTCCGGCCTTTGCGGACGCATCGCGCTCATGCGCATGTGCCGGTTGTGCGCATTCATGTGCCCGGGCGTCATGTCATGGACGGCGTGCGCTTCGTTGGCGCTGGCATCATCCATATCCATTCCCGGCATGCTGCTGTGATCCATTTGCCGCGATTCTTGAGACTGTGAGGCGGATGATTGCTGCGCTTCTTGTTCAGGCGCAGCAGGTACGCGATGGCCCGGAATGGCTGCAAGAAGCACGCTTACCAGAAAGAGTGCGCCGAAAAAGATTCCGGCTTTGGTGGCGAAATGGATGAGCGTGCTACGGGCTGACATGACAATTCTCCTCACCCAATAATACGCATCGTGTAGCAGCGAAGTTTCAGCGTAGAGTACAGGGCGTGCCTCGCGAAAACTGGCCGCTGGTACAGGACGTAGAAGACGTAAATGAGGTAAAGGAAGTAAAGGAAAAAGTGCCGAACCTGAGTCGAGGTGGCTGATTGCGAACTGCTAAGACTCCACGTGTTAAAATCCTGGAGTGAAAAAAGGGACTGTCCAACCAGCGAAGTATTTGACCGGCGGATTGGACCTGCCCGGCGACAAATCCATTTCCCATCGATACGCGATGCTCGCGGCGCTGGCCGACGGCACCAGTGAATTGCGGAATTTTTCCGCGGCTGCCGATTGCCACAGCACGCTCGCCTGCATGAGCGCGCTGGGTGCCGACGTTAGAATCGACAAGGACATAGTTCGCGTGACCGGCCGTGGGCTTAGCGGATTGAAGAGCAGTTGGCGCGCGCTCGATGCCGGAAATTCCGGGACCACCATGCGTTTACTGTCTGGAATTTTGGCCGGGCAGCAATTTTCCTCGAAGCTCACAGGCGATGACTCGCTGCAGAAGCGGCCCATGAAGCGCGTCATCGGCCCTTTACGGGAAATGGGCGCCGACATTCGAGCGCGCGAGGATAATTTTGCGCCGCTGGAAATTCGCGGAACCAAGCTTAAGGCCATCGATTACAAAATGCCCATGGCCAGTGCCCAAGTAAAGTCTGCGGTTCTGCTCGCAGGACTGTTTGCCGATGACGTGACCAGAGTTACCGAGCCCGCGCGAACCCGCGATCACACGGAATTGGCCCTCGAAGAATTTGGCGCATCCATCGAGAAAGACGGACGGACCACTCGACTTCATGGCCTCGCCGGCGCCAATGGCAGAGGCAAACTCATGGCTAAATCCCTCGACGTGCCGGGAGATTTGTCTTCCGCGGTATTTTTTATCGCCGCAGCTTCTCTTTTTCCCGACTCGAACGTGCTCATCCACAACGTCGGCCTGAATCCCACGCGCACGGCCATTCTGGACGTATTTGCTTCGATGGGCGCCGCAATTGAAATGCTTGGGCTCAAGAGCGCCCATGGCGAAGTCGTTGGCGATCTGTCCGTCAAAGGAGCATCCCTAAGAGGTGGCGTGATCGCCGGCGCACAGATTCCGCTGGTGATTGACGAGCTGCCGATGCTCGCCGCGCTCGGCCCGTACACCGAAGAGGGCATCGAGATTCGCGACGCTGCCGAATTACGCGTGAAAGAAAGCGACCGCATCGCCGCGCTCGCCGAAAATCTCCGCCGCATGGGCGCTTCCGTCGAGGAACGGCCTGACGGGTTAAAGGTGGAAGGCTGCCGGGCCGGAAAGTTACGCGGCGCAGAAATAGACCCGCGCGGTGACCACCGCATCGCGATGGCGTTTGCCGTCGCAGGCCTGGCCGCCGAGGGCAGCACCACTATTCGCGACGCGGATTGCGCCGGAGTTTCGTTCCCCGCATTTTTTCAGGAACTGAACCGCCTGGCAGAGCGTTAGCCAGCCGAGTGTTTTTGGGCCTCGCCAATCCATGAGCCCGAGCCGCCTCACTCCTCATCAACGCTCAGTGTTCTTCTGGATTTTCGGGGGCCGGAGGCGCATTCGGCCGCGGCGGCCTCGGCGGTACGGGAATATCCGAGCTTGTCCTGCGCAGCGAAATCGAGCCATAGCTCGTCTTCAAAATTATTTTCGGCCCGCGCCCGGTTCCATACTTTCCTTCCAGGTGCGCATCCTTCGACCCCGTGCCCGGAGTCAGTTTCAACGAATCCGCCTGGAACTCACTGTCAATATCACCCGAATGGCAATCCGCGACAATTTCGAAGCTCGAGGATTCCGGGAGGCTCAGCGTGATTCCCGCCGAAGCATTGTCAATCTCGATGTCTTCCTTCGGCGGGGCCGAGAAGCGAACTTCGACGTTGCCTCTGCGATTGTCGATGTTGACCTTGCCGCCGGGATTCTCCAGAGTGATATCGTCCTGCGTGCGCACCGTGAGGTTTCCGGGAGCGTCATAAATTTCCAAGTGGCCGGGGCTGGCCTCCAGATGACCGGCGAGTCGCGATAGCGTCAGATCAGTGCGCTGCGAAACGAAGCGCACGCCCTTGGCGATTTTGTCCGCCCGTATGGGCCCGGCAAACTCGCCGTCAATCGTAAGTCCGCCCGTGGCGCCTGAGACCTCGATTTCTCCGCCGTGTCCGGAAATCTTGACGCTGCCTTTTGTATCGGAAACTTTGACGTCGCTTTTCCGCGTCTCGATATCGACGTCTCCGCCCGTATCGTGAATCTCGATGTCGCCAACTCCATTCGTCACATTGATCGCCTTCGCCATGTCCGCGACGGTGATGTTGCCCTTCTCGTTGCGGATCGTTAGCGAAGCCCTCTTCGGAACCATCACGTCAAGGTCGAAGCTGATCCGCGAGTCTCCCGCGTTGACTCCCGAGGGATGGATTTCGTACCCGTCGCCATTCTTCACGATCTCGACGCCAACGCGTTCGGCAGCTTGCTGCGCATCGCTCTCGTTCCAGGCCTTTGCATTCTTCTTGCCGGAAACTCGAATTTGCGCCTCGTCTGAAGGGTGCACGTTGACGCTTCCGCGGCCATTGTGTATCGCGATGCGCGCATCCCCGGGAACCTCCTTGGGCGCCACATCCAGGTCGAAGTCAAAACTGTTTCCCCACTCCCGCATATGGCCTGGGAGGTCTTCCCTGATGTGGTCAACGGCAACCACCATGCCGAGAAGACTGAGAAGTCCCAGCACAAGAAAAACTTCGCCTCCGGTAATCTTCGCTGCGCCCGGATCGCCGGCGCGGCTCGCCGCCATCCGTTCATACAATTTAATCCCGCCCCAAAAAATCAGGATGAGCGGCCACCAGTGCCCGATCACTTCGCCAATACTGACAGCCCGGTAGTTGTGAAGGAGCAGCAGCAATCCTACGAAGAGCAGGAAGAGGCCGGGGAAAAAAGAACTGCCGCGTCGGCGCAGATTCGCCATGAAGTCCTATTGCCCCTGTCCCTGACCGGGCATTTGATTCTGGGGAGTACTTGGCAAGGAGCCCGGCGCACCCGCAGCTGCCGCCGGAACCGCCCCAGAAACGTGTCCGTCAGCCGGCGCGGCCGCCGCGGCAAGGCTGAAGGCCCCAATGACGATGAGAATGACCGGATAGGTGTTCCAGATTGAAAAATAATCACCGCGCATCTCGCCGAGCAGCAAAAGCACTCCAACGGTAACGATGACCGCGGGGCCCATCAGCCCGCGAATCGTGCAGCGGCGGCATGCGCAGCGGATGCGGTCACTCATCGCAAAAATTCTCCTAAGGACGACGGTCCAGCCGATTGCGCATCATCAAAATACCTGCGCCGATCAAAACTACCGGCCAAAAAAACTGGGAAATCCGGTACCACGGAAACCAATCAAACCTATTCAGCAAGAGGAGTACTCCGAGCACAATCAGAATGATTGGGCCGACCGGGCGATTTGTGCTCCAAGATTCCAATGGATCAGCGCTTGCCGCTCCCACTCGCTTTGCTTCAGCCGTGCGCATCGAGTCGAAAGCCATATAGAAGACAAAGCCGCCGAGCAGAATGCCGAGTACCGCCTTCATGCTGCCATCCACGTCGCTGGTTAAGCCGAAGATGAACGTGGCGAAAACAACCAGATGAACCAGCGCCTTGTTGTATTGGCCGTTGTAGACCGCGCCGAGGCCGGGAAACACAAACCCCAGGGCAAATGCGAGGCCTGGACTGCTGGAGGAGCGAGTCGGAAGGGGCGGCGGCAACACGCCCGACGCGACAGGGACACTCGCCGTGCCAGCGGGATTCGCGCCAGGAATGCCTACGATGCCCGCCAGGCATTCTTCGCAGTAGAGAACGTCACGCACGGGACGCACACACGTCGAGCACATGGCCTTGCCGCAATTCCTACAGTAGCCCACCGCGTCCACATCGGAATGGACGGCACACTTCATGGCGTTCTCCTCTCACCAATCGAGACGTTCAGAACGGGGAATTGCGCTGCAAAAATCCTCAGATTCCGGCCGACTTCGTCGGCACGGTTCTGCTGTTTTGGCGCGGACGGATTCGTGTTGTCGGTGCGGCCCGGTTGTTTGTCGGGAGAATTCTTCGGTGCCGATTGCTCCCTGGTAGCGGGATTTTGGTCATTCTCATTCAGGCGCGTTTGAATCTCATAGACGACTCGCAAGTCGCTGACGAACTTCACGCTGTGAGCATAGACGAGATGTACCTGGCGGTTGGTGTTGCGATAAATCGTGGCGGGGCGAAGATCCGCCAGCTTTGGCTTGCTGAAAGAGAATCCGGAAGCCGTAAGAATCACGAGGAACGTCGCGGCCACCGACGCCATGCTGTACACAAACCGCGGCGATTGCAGGCTCCTCAGCCAGCGCCTCAAATTCCGCCAGCTGGGGGCGCCCAGCGTTGCCGTCAAGATCGCGTCCTCGAGCTGCGCTGGCGCTTCCACCGGTTCCAGCGCGTACAGTCCGCCCAGGGCGTGCGCGACTCCCGCGACCAGCGGCGCGCACTTCTCGCAAGTATTCACATGGTGGTTAAAGGCGGATTGCTCGACGGGTTGAAGGAGTCCGTCCAGGTAATCGCTCAGGCGCGCTTCGGTTTGTTCGCAAGTCCAGTTCATAAAATGCTCTTCGCTCGCCTCGAAAATCCAGTCGTGCTCACGATGGCCGCACTCCCATCTGCTGCAGGATGCGCGCAAGTTCGATGCGTCCGCGATTGATTCTTGATTTTACCGTTCCTTCCGGTACCTGCAAAACCTGTTGAATCTCGCTATACTCCAATTGCTGCAGGTCGCGCAAGATTACCGCTTCGCGCAATTCGGGTGAAAGCCGAGTCAGCGCCAATTGCACCTGGCCGCTCAATTCTCCCAGCAGCGCCTGCTCATCCGGACGCCGTCCCGCGGATTCTTTGTTTTCCACCACCGGCATCTTGTCGTCCAGCGAATCCGTAACGCGATCTCTCTTGGTTCTACGATAATGGTCGATCAACAGGTTGCGCGTCACGCTAGTCATCCAGGTTGCGAATCCGCCATGGGCTGAACGATAGCTTCCCAACGTCCGGTACACTCGAAGGAAAACATCCTGCGACAAGTCCTGGGATTCCGTTCGGTTTCCCGTGAACCGGTAGCAAATGTTAAAGATGCGTCTGCTGTGACGACGCACAAGTTCCTCCCAGGCCGACCCGTCGCCCTGGAGGCATTGCTGGACCAGTTGGGCATCCTGCTCCAACGTATCATCAGCCTCATAACGTTGCTACGGTGCAAGGCGTCTTGCGAGTCGGCTTCTCTCTCAAAAGCCGTCTGGCAGTCCATCTTGGCCTGCCAACTATGGAACGTAAAATGCTCCCGAAATGTTCCCCGCGGGATCAGTTCCTGACTCCTGACCGTTCTGTCCGGCATCTTACTCAGCAACCTCCCAAGACACAAGGAAATCAATGAGATGGGCGATTTCTGGGTTCAAATCGCCACATACATGCACCAGCGGCTTGCCACTCCGGACTCCTCATTTGACCAGTGCCGGTGATTATCTCGACGAGCTCTCCAGCGGGGGCGCCTTATGCGCGGGCGAGGAAGTTGCTGACTGGGTCCCCGCAAGATTGAAGGCGCATTGAAGGAAGACAGGTCACGACAACTTGACGGCGGTGCCTGCTCCCGTTAGTCTGGCCGCGCATGCAAATATCGTCGAGGAAGCTTCTTGTCGTCCTGATCGGGCTGCTGCTGTTGGGCTTCGTCGTTTACTTATCGGGCGGATTCCTACGCCACCAGAATTTCAGCTGGGGAAAACTGCTGCACGCGTTACGCGCCGCAAATCCGCTCTTGCTCCTCTTATCCCTGGTCGCCATTTATGCCTGCTATGCCCTCCGCGCCCTGCGATGGAGAGTTTTCCAAGCGAATCTTGGACCCTCTCATTTTTGGGAAATTTACAAAATAACGCTGGCCGGCTTTTCTGCCTTATTCCTGCTCGGCCGCCTGGGAGAGCTGGTCCGTCCCATTTTGCTGGCGCGAAAAGAGAAGCTGCCAGTTGCGGATATGTTTGGGATTTATGCATTGGAGCGAGTGCTCGATATTGCCAGTATGGCGGTGATAGCGGCAGTCGCGATGCTGCTGTTCAAGTCGAACCCTTATGTTGTAGGAGCGACGAGAACAACGGGATCGGGACTCGTTTTGGGAGTGATCGGGGGGATTGTGTTTCTGGTGTACGCGAGGCTGCATGGAACCGCGTTACTGGAGCGGCGGCTGCAGAATTGGCTGAGAGCGCGCGGCTGGCGAGCCAGGATTGCCGGAATTCTCATAGGTTTGGCGCGGGGAGTCCAGATGCTCCGGACCTGGGGTCAACTTGCGCAGGCCGCGGCGTACTCGGCCATCCATTGGTTTCTCGTACTGCTTGTGTATTTCTGGGTGTCGCGCAGTTTTGGCGGAAGACTGGGGACCATCAGCTTGAGTGAAGCCACACTGGTTATGGCCTTCACGCTGGTAGGGTCGATCTTCCAATTGCCGGCTGTTGGCGGCGGTTCGCAGCTGGCGTCCATTCTTGCCTTAACTACAATCGTTGGAGTAGAAAAGGAGCCTGCAACGGCGGCAGCCATTGTCCTCTACCTTGTGACCTTCGCCGCGTGCAGTCTTGTAGGTGCCCCGTTGTTGGCGCACG
>Ga0137362_10001287_pt1 | contig 15316 bp, 17 predicted proteins | sample MadtaG_2_FD_104801 | JGI IMG/M metagenome (GOLD analysis project Ga0137362, IMG submission 104801) | Vadose zone soil microbial communities from Angelo Coast Range Reserve, California, USA - Mad1_100_16 metaG | ecosystem: Environmental > Terrestrial > Soil > Vadose zone | place: USA: California... | reverse complement strand
CATTATATATCAATTAAGCAGTGTGGAGGTCATCGCTACCCTACGTCTACTCCAGTACTTTCCCGGGATTCATAATGCCATGAGGATCAAAAACATGTTTTATCCTTCTCATCATATCGATGGCAACACCAGTTTTCGAATAATGCAATGCATGGGTTTTCATGGCGCCAATGCCATGCTCTGCAGAAACCGACCCTTTGTAGGAGGCTAGCAAATCACATCAACTTGCGGGCGTAAATTAACATTTTCGGGTTCAGACTCACCAACGAGCTCAAAGACAAATGGTTCTAGAGCCGATTCGATCTCTTGAGTATACGCCGCTGCCACTATGTTGAGATGTAAGTTACCTATCAACCGGATAGAGACGATCAGCATGAAATTTAGGAATTTCGCTGGAATGTACCATCGCCGACGTGACCGTATCCAATTACGTGCCGCACCGCGTCCTCATGTAGCAAGCCTTTTTTCCGCAATTGCTCTTTTGTCACGTCGACAACTTCCTTGAAGGAGGCGAGAGGAACTGATATGTCATATTTATACGCCTTTCCCTCTTTTGAAATAGCCTCTGTCACGCCCTCACGCAACTTCCACAGTGAGTTGAATTGGCCAGGGGATTGCGAGAGTACGCCAGTTGTGATCAGGGGCTGATCGGCCTCGAGAAGTGTTTCGAGGAGGGTGTTAAGTTTCTTTCAAACGAAAAGGTCAGTCAGAGACTCTGCATCTGCACTTGGAATACGAACCTCTTCGTCATGCTCTTTTTTTCCTCCACTGGTCTCAAGCAGCACAAAGCACTCCGCACCTTCGACTTCTTCTTCGCTCAACCCCTTCCCCTGCCCATGTTTGACGGCCAACTCGTAAGCGGTCCTGTCAATAAATTCAAAGGCAGAAAGAATCTCAGAGAGATCTCGCCGGGCCAGTTTGAAAAGAGGGAGGACGTTCTCGAACGTGGGGAGGGCCAAAATCACGTTATTGACTGCTCGCGGAGCGGCAGGTGTGAGGATTGACACGCCGGTTACTACACCTAGCGTGCCCTCAGCACCGATGAAGAGCTGCTTGATGTCATATCCTAAGGAGTGATGGGTACCCCATATCGTTTATGAGTGTTGTGACCTCACCAGTATTATCTTTTCTTAGCGTGGAGAGGTTATTTAAGACCGTTCCGTCTGGTAAAACGACTTCGAGACCAAGCACACTTCCGTGCAAAGAGCCGTATCGTAGAAGACGAAGTCCACCAGCATTCGTCGAAATGTTTCCACCAATCTGACAACTGCGATCGCATAAATATTCGCACATACCAAAAAAGACTCTGGTCGTACCTGCCTTTGGCCCCCAGATCGAGGGGCATTATGTGGTCATATGGAGCAATATGTTCACTGAGTGCCTCTAGGATGCATCCAGCATCGGCCACAAGCGCTCCTGGTCATGGCATGGGGAATAGAATGAGCAGAGACCGAACTGCGCGACGTCCATGACTCACCTGACACAGGGTCAAACGACCGCACTTTAGCCATGTTGTTTAGACTCAGTATGAGCTCGTCTTTGAGGGGTACGCCTCCACCGACGAGGCCAGTATTTCCGCCTTGTGGAACAACACCAATTCTACGCTCGTGACACCATTTCATTATCTTGCTGACCTGCTCCGTCGTTTGCGGTCGCAAAACGGTCGTCGAAGCGCCGCGATACTTTCCCATCCAGTCCGTATTATATTGGTCGATCTCTGAGGGTGGTACCGAGATCGGGGGAAGTGTGGAAATGACGGCATTCTGGGGTAAAATTTGTGCAAAGTGGGCGATGTCATTGGGGGTGATGGAGTTGAGAGAGATTTGAGCAGAGGAGTGTTGGCATCTTCTAGCACAGCGAAGTAGACGATTCGCTGCTGTCCTGGAGTAGAGCATGAGACTCTGACGGAACAACGGCTCCACGCTTGATCTCCATATTGCCATGCCGTAAACGCAAGTTCAACTGAGATCCCCTCATGATTGGCACACCGCCAGGAACCCTCCTTTTCATTGTCTGACCCAACCTATCCGGAAACAGTTGCGGCGACGATAGACAATTCTGAAACCATGTGTGATATATTTATGGGCAATTGACTGCAAAGATCGGACAAAATATATCCCCACGACCACAGAATGGTGATACTATCCAGATAAGAATGTCTGAAAAGTACAAGCAAAGGGGACTTGACGTGCTTATTGGCTACACATTGACCTCCGACGACCGTTGATATGTAGCGATCTCGGAGGCTTCGATAGAGCCGGAAGAATTCAGCGAACCGTTTACTTAGGGGACTGGGCACTGTTTATCTCGGAAATTTTGACATAGGTAATTCAGAAACCTACACAGCGTCATTTATTGTCGGGGGAAACAGAGGCAATAACTCGGACAGACACTTACAGCAGTTACAATCGAAGGGACATAACGGTGTTCCTAGGGAGATGTGAATAATCTCACAAAACAGGGGGTTAAACTGACCTCCGGCCTCTGCATTAATCCCAAGCTCATCCTCTTTATATATCGCAAACCCTTCATCGGTTTTGCGGCCTGCGAGTAGTTGAAAGCTCGGCACGTTAAGTTCTTAGCAGAGGACGCACTTACGTGGCCCTGTCCCACGGGAATCCCTGAAGTTATCTTGGTCCACTGTTGTCTCGACTATTTTCCTCTTCTTGGGTGGCACGGAGCGGTCATGTAGGATGGCTTTGGTCGCATGGGATGGTTGCGTGGAAGGATCGAGGACAATTTCGGGTGGCGGGCGCTTCGGCTCGGGGTTTTGTGTCTCAGAACGCTTTTTCCGCCTCTTCTGTTTGGGATGTGAACTCGGGTGCTGATTGGATTGAAGGACTGTCGTTTTTGCCTTGCGAGTGGATATGTCGTCGATTTCTGATGAAGGAGTAGATACGTTCTTGATGGCAGGACCCATACGGGGCGTTGTTCCTGTTACCGTTGACCTGTATGTCTAATTCACCGTCGCCAAACTGGTTCGACAGCGAACAGCCAATACAACGGTTCATGGATCCGGGCACACAACAACGACAGCTCATGGCCATGGCCATGCTGTAGGTTCCTTTCATGCTCTCAGGTCCATTCATTTATCCTTCATCAGTCAGCAACAGCAACAGCAACAGCAGCAGAATGCTCGTCCCAATCCCGCCAACCAATCCTTTCCCTCTGGTTTCAATCCGGTCCCTGCGTCTCCAAATCCCGGGGGCAGTGCGACAGACCTCCCTCCGGCGTTCTTCAATATCAATAACGGTAACATGAACCCGAACACGGCAAAACAATTTGCAGCCCTCAATGCAGCAGGCCTCGCAAGAAGGGCCCAAGCAACACGACCATCCCCTCTCCCTGGCGGTCCAACTTCGGCTTCTTTTATCGGAGGAGCGTTGCCATCCACCATCAATCAACAACAATCACCGTCCCCCACACCTGGTCACGATCCCCTTTCTGCGTTGTCATCGCAGGGACGCTTGTCACTCCAGGCACAAACTATGAATCAACCGTTAGTCCCAAATCAACCGACAAATTTCAACCCATCATCATCAGATCCTTTCATGTCCCAAGCGGCTCAGCAGCTTGTTCGCCAGCGCCAGCAGCAACAACAACCGCAGCTCCAGCACAAGAAACAGTTCCTAAGCGGGCTTGCTAGTGTCCATCTATCCCGCAAAGACCCTCTCCCTCCTGCACTCACAGGCATTCCGTACCCGGTGGGCTTCGATCCCACACAATCCAGATGGAAGTCGCTGGAACCGTCGCAAACGGAACCGGGGTCCGTCATGCTGGCGGGGAAGCCCATTGACCTGTACAAATTATACGCGGCTGTGAACGCTGGCGGTGGGTGGGTTAAAGTGAGCACTGTTCTTTCTCGCTTATATATTCTGAGCTAAAAGTGGTCAATCAAGTTGACGCAAGAGCGTCTTTGGCCCTCTATTGCTCCGGTCTTTGACCTTCCCGAGACGTACCTTGTGAATGGAGTCCCCACTGCGGTCGCACAGATGTTGGGACAGTACTACAAGGCGATACTTCTGCCCTTTGAAGAGTTGGCCCGCAAGCAACGCCCCATGCTTGGACAAGTTGGACAACCACAACAAGCTGGGCAGCATAGCATGATGCCTGGTCAAATACCCGGCGGGGATATGGGTGGGCAAGGGGTTATACCCCCGGCAGTCCCTCACATGGATGGGGGTTCGGCGCTTCCCTCCCAGCATCCTCCTTCCTCTTCTCAGGCACAGCGACAGCAAACGTTGGTTGGTATGAGCGGAGCCTCGCTTCAGTCGCCCGATGTGCTCTCAGGAATGGGGCCAAACATCTCGCAGCCGTTTCTCTCTCATGCTTCTCCGGATGGCTCACAGCTGAGTCTTCAAGGACAGGCTCAGGATGGCGTGCCTCTTTCTTTTGACTCGGACACCGAGGGTCGTAAAAGAAAGGGAGCACCTGAAGTGGATGCCAAGCGCGTCCGCCAAAGAACTGGTACGTAACGAGCTTATCCTTTAACGGTGGGAACTAAACAAAAATAATTAAAAAAAAGTCGATTCCCCGGATACAACAGTGGTTAGTCGTTTTCCATATGTGACGTGCTAATAATGAAAATTTGACGGTTGTCAGTCCAACGCCGATCGCACTTCTGCTCCTCCAGCCGGGGAAGTCTCGGGTGATGGTCAGTCATCAACGGCAGCTACTTCTCAGCCACCCGATGGCTCTCAGCGTCGAAAAATTGAATATGTTCCTGTCCTTCGGGAGGTGGAGACCGTAGGTGGTCGAGACCTGCGTGCCATTGCCGAGGGGCACCACCGATTAACGGCACGGCATGCCTTGCGCGACATTAGCGAATGGGGAAACATAGATATCGATGCACTCACTATGAGCCTACGCTCTCGTATTTCCATCGAGACGGGCTATGCACTCACCACATTCACACTACTCTCAATCATGCGTGGACAGGGAACAAGCGGCTTCCCAATCGCAAACTGCCCCGATCTTATGGACGAAGCTTTGGACTTGTTGCTAGAGGTTGCCTTCGATGAGAAAGACGAAGACGATGCATTTACCGAGACGGTAATAATCACGCACAAACAATTAGTTGACACTATTCTGGACGAAGGAAGCAAACCATTCGCAAGTCTGGACAAGGTGCAGGGGATGAAGAACTACGACCACCTGGGAACAAAACAACGGCCCGGTGATGTCGTCCTCGCCATCGTGAACATTATGCGTAACCTTTCCGTGATCCCGGACAACTATGACTCTCTTGCGAATCATGAGCGTCTCCTAGCCGCCATGTTACGAGTTTGCGGCGTCAGGCAGAAACAAGATGGCACCATCCATGCAGCCTCCAGTGCGCTCACACTTCGGGACCTTGTGGCTGTTCGGAGGGACGTCCTCTACCTTCTAATCAACCTATCCGGCTCTGTCCGGCTTGCTCCTTCAATGATCCTTGCGAGCACACCGTCTCCAGCCGCCTTGCAGGTCGCCAGGCGGGCATTCATGCTCATGGCATCCTTTCTTGTCGACTCGTCAGAAACCATCAACCCTTCTGAACTATTCGTTCTAGCGGGCCCAAATGCCAATGTTAAACCCCCCGCTTTGGTTGATTCTGCATTGGAGGTGCTCGGTCGCTTTGGTCAGCCAGATACTAATCGACAGGTGATAGCAAAAGCGGTGCCGCAAGAATGGCTGCAGCGGCTATTCGAGGCGCTTATGCATCGCCTTCCAGTCGTCGACGCCGACTTCCAAATCGCGAAGCGAGAACCTTGGCTTAGCTACATCGAGAAGGTCATTATGGGGCTTTACGCCATCGCCTTCCTTGCCCCGCCATCCATGAAGGAACAACTCAAAAAAGACCATCAGCTGGGCTTCATCAGGCTCATGCTTCGGTTAGTAAAGAAGTTTACGATAAACGTCCCACAAGAGATGCGGCCATATTTCAGTGTCTGCGCGAAGCGGGCTGTGGAGACGTTGAAGGTGGTAGATGATGGTGAGGACGCATTTGAGATGACGCAAAACACGGGGAGTGTGACGCTGTCATTCGGGGTGGGATATGGGGAGGTGGGGGAGGACCACGTAGAGAAGGGCACAGGGGCGTTGAGCGGATTCCAGGAGGAGGTGGTGTGGGGGATCATGTTGCAGAAGGACGTCGACGATTCCATGTTTCGCGAGTTGGACAGCCTCGCACGTGTCGCATGAATATTCACCGTTTATTTGTCATCACCCGCATATATGTCCTCCTCAGACCTTTCTGTCCCTCCGCCGCTTTATGCCCAACAATCCGCCAGCTCTCTTGAGAGCGACCCACAGATCCTCATCATCCCTGCAACAGATTCTCTCAGATTCCAGCAGGGTTTCCTAGGCGCAGATGGCGAACGCGCAGCAATTGAGGGAGAACTCCAACTCAAGGGCGCACACCCAGACCGCTGGAGAAAGCTGTCCGTCGTCATCAGAGCCCTAGCTTGTCATTCACCTGCTGAGCGTACTTTTTTCTATTCCCAAGGACCATGCACCTCCGTACTGTCGAGGCTGCATACGACCAAGTCATCGAGCTCTCCCAAACTACCATCGTCCTTTACGAATCTGAAGATGACAAAGAAACTCTTCTCCAATCATCCTTCCCCTTCGCTCTCGCACTTACTCCAGACGCCCCGCAGTGCATCCACACACCCCAATCGTCACTGAGACACATCTTGTCTGCAACACTCCATCCACACGATGACAGTGCACAGCCATTCTCTAAGACGCTTACCGTGCATACAAGAAGGTTCATCTCCCACACGTACAGCATACCTGTCTCTCCGGTTACGCGTACCATGGACAATCCTTCCCGAGTACAAGTCGAAATCCCGAGGACGGTTTTCACCTGCGTCGAACCGGTTCCTATCTACGTCACCGTACCGCCTCCACGCCGGGAGCTGGTCGTAGAAGAGGGTCTCAGACTGCGGAACATCAAAGCCGAACTCGTCAGGATTGTTCGTGTCGTGGGTGGAACACAAATCGACGAGAGCAGCTTGGTTAATGTGGATATTCCGTCTGACTTCGGCGACGAATCCGAGGAGGATGACAGTCGCATCGGATCCGCTCCATCAGGAATTTCCTTTCCTACTCATGAGAAGCGTTCTGATCCCTCCTCATCCACTGCACCTTACTCCAATAATCCTCCCCAAAATCGTGGTGCATCATATCGAACGGTGATCTCACGCTCAGGTGCTCTGTGTCGTTTCCACGTCTCACTGCCTGTGCGTCTCCGATTTATCTTACATCAGTCGTCGCCATCCTCGTCACCATCAGATTCTACACATCCCCTTCCGGCTGGTGACTTTGCTTCCACCGGTAGTGACGCCGAATGTGCGTCAATTACTCAAGCTACTCTTCTCCACTCCGTTTCTTTCCGCATCCGGGTGCACGTCACTTTCAGAAACACATCCAGTCATACCGAGCGGGTTTCCACTATAACTATCCCAATCACCTTTCTCCCATCTCCTGCACCTCTTCCCGAAGTGGAGGAATCTGTTGACTCTGCTTATCACAAAAAGCATGACCGTCCACCCGTAAGGACCAACCGTCATGACGACGACGACGCTGCACCTCACTACGACTTCGAGGAAGGTCAGGCAGGGCCAAGCTACTTGGCCTCGGGCGCCCCTCCACCGTTTGAAGAGCGTGATGCTCCACCTCCATTTTTCTCAACGTCTTTTCCGTCATCGTCTTCAAGACTCCCCACCTTTCTGGAATCCGAGCAGGAGATCTACATTCCCCCGGCTGAGGATTGCGCAGCAGCACCACCTCCATTGATGCCGCTCCTCGAACAAGTTATTGAAGGAGAAGGCGTTCTGTTTGGTTTCCCGGCATCGTCACAGTTTAGTGGGCATACCGAAATGGATCGCGATGAAGCATCTACGCCACCCCCTTCGGTGGAGATGGCAACGCTAGACCCGAACGTGACTGGGTTCGTACGCCTTGACGTTGACATTCCGGAGCACGCCATCCAGCTTACGATACAAGAGGAGGGCCAAATCACGACGGGCGAAGCGCCGCCGCCACCGCCACCACCAATGGATGACCCATCCGACCCGCCACCGTCTATACACTCCGAATATCGTTCAAGGGAGGGCGTCGCACATCAAGCTACCGCGATGACATCGGCTGCGGATCTGCCAGCCCCCCAAATAACTCCGGGGATGGCGGTGTCGACCCAATCACATGTGAGCGCACCGCCTCCATACCTTGTCCCAGATGGGGCGGAGCACGAGCAAGTTGCAAGGCCACCACCTTATGTCGATTTGATGCCACCTCATGGGAGTGGGTAAGGTACTAGGAACCGGAAGCTGGCACTTCACTTTCTCGAGGATTGTTCTTATATCAGAATGATGCGGCCGTATTATAAGTAACAAGACGGGATGGGATGCAGCATATGTATAAATTGGGAGAATAAGAACAGGGAGTTGGGAAGAGTGAAGAGAGGGGGAAAGCTTTAACAATTGCATGCATCTCTACCCTTCGCTTGATTCTCGTCAAGATTAACAGCTTCTTGAGTGCCGGGATGATTCCCAGCAGCACCTGGCCGGCCAGCTGCGCCGCGCGACGAAGCAAGGATGGACTCGATAGGAATATTCTTGGCTGTGCAGCCAAAGCAACAAAGTAGGTGAGGGAACGGGAGTGAGTCACCTTAGGAACGACGTACCGATTTCCGTAAACACCTCGACAACGCCCTCACCCGTCTTTGCAGACGTCTCAAAGAACAAGAGCCCAGCCTCCTGCGCGTAGGCTTGTGCCTCTTCACGGGGAACCTGACGTGGGTTCTCCGTCTCTGCGGCCGAGGCGGCGGCCTCACCTGGCGTAGCGGTCGCGTCATCGGCTTCGTCTTCCGACTCGGCGGTGGCGCTGCTCCCTGAGCCAGATGATGAGGGTTGCACGAGGTCAATCTTGTTTCCTGCGAGGGCGATGACGATATTTGGATTCGCCTGTCGCTGCAGCTCCTTCACCCATGTCTTTGCCTTCTCGAGACTGGCCGCTTTTGTGACGTCATACACGACTACGGCCGCTTGGGCGTTGCGGTAGTACATTGGCTGCGGATTGGGGATGCACATTCAGCAACGTTACTTTTAGGTCAGGATGCTATCGTCAGAGAGGGGTGGTGGTAACGTGCTCACGGCTAGGGAGTGGAAACGTTCTTGGCCGGCGGTGTCCCAGATTTCATAACGGAGTACGCGGTCTTCGAGGCGGCATTTCTGTGTAAGGAATGCGGCGCCGATTGTAGGCTCTTTGTTGGCTTGGAATTCATTGTTGACCTAAGCCGTTAGTTGATGAGAAAGGAAGATGCGTGGTAGGACGGGAAACTACATACGAAGCGAAGGACGACGGAAGATTTGCCAACGGCAGCTTCGCCTGGGCAATAACACCTGTTAGTATTACATGAGAGAGTAGAGCGAACCGCGCAAGGTGGCCCGTTATCTAGAAAAGAGACGTACCGAGTAGAACAAGCTTTACCTGGACAGACTTACCTGCGGAACCAGATGCAGCGTCGGCCATTTGAGGTGTTGGTAGGGAAGGAGATGGAGATGGGACAGATGATAGAAAGCAACACAGGTGTAGCGGGCACAGCCGCCTGCGGAGGGTCCGATGCGGCCCACCGAGCCGGCTTAATTGACACCACCGATGTCACCGCATCCAAAGGTAGTGGTGACCGTGTAGGTCGTGTGGGACCCATTGAATCAGTATGTCGCAGTGTATAGTAGTCCTTGTGTCGTGTCTGATATGAGTTTATTCGTTTGTTGCTTGCACAAGTACGCTAAATACTGCAATCTGATTGGCCGGTCAAGAGTACTTGGCCATCGTGCGGACGCTTAACACTTGGCCCTCAGACGCACTGTCCACAGAATCAACTTTGACTTCACGAATTGCTGTCCAAGACTTGGACGTTGCTTCCTGCATTGAAAGCATGCACTTCGGTATGTGCCCCTTGCCTTGCGAGCGATATACTGACCGCAATTATTGCATCTCATAAAGGTTCTGCACTCGCTGAATTCTGCCCTACTCCCGCTAGCATTCCTCCACCGGATGCTCGATTTACCCTCAGTACTCCACATGGTCTCCCTGTCAATTTTCACCCACTTGTATGTGTCATGCGTCAATAATCAACCATGGGACTCTCCAACGCTTCTTTACCTCTAGAACCCTCTCGAGTTTCTCCTCCGTGCGGCGCAAATTTACCCTGAGAAGCTTGCACTTGCCCATCCTGATGTGCAGTTTCCCGTCTTCTACACGTACTCCGTTTGGTATGATTTATCATGATAGCCTAGCCTTCCGCCTCTAATCCTGCTTCAAAGGGCACAACGGGTACAGAACTTTGCATATGGTCTCCTTCAGGCGGGTATCCGACCCGGCGATAGAATTGCTGTCCTCTCGCCGAACTCGTACGTCCACCCGAGTTTCAGAAAGTCGGTGCATGATTCAACGACCCCAGACCCATGATTGCAGGTGACAACATCCTACCATTTACTGTAGCATGCGTTTCCCATGAATTTTCCCAGAGGCACTGCAAGGGGTCATCGGCGCCCGTGCGATCATAACGACTATCAACATCCGTCTCATCAAGCATGAGATCGACTACATTCTTATGCACTGCGGTGCGAAGCTTCTTTTTGTAGACCATGAATATAAACACCTCGTCAGCGATACTGAGGCCCGTCTAATCGTGTGCAACGACACTGGCCGAGCCGGCGACCCGTATGAGGATTTCTTGACTGCCGGAAGAGCCTTCAGCCAAGAGAAAGGTTGGGCCGGCCTCGAGATGGAATCAGATGAGAATAAACCTATGTCTTTAAACTACACGTACGTTCCTAGACTTGTTCAATCCGCCATGGTTTTTTGACCCCTCTGAAGATCGGGTACCACTGGACGGGTGAGCTTACCTCGAGTATTACACGGATTGTGATCTTACCCTTATGTCCGTCCAGCCAAAGGGCGTGCTGACGACCCTCAGAGGTGAGTCTTCGTTAGTTTCCGTTAGTTTCGTACTATTTGAGCCAAACAACATATTCTCCCAATATTTCCAGGTACATATCTTGCCTCAATCGCCAATGCCTTCGAGGCACAGTGAGCGCCGTTGAACTTCTGGATGTCACAGCTCACCGGCGCTCACCTCGCATGTTAGGTTGGATAAGGAATCCACATACTTGTGGTAAGGCCATGTACGCACTGCTAAAGTCTCAGCCCAGGTCAATTATTTGCTTCCTGCAGGATTCTCCCCATGTTCCATGCTGCCGGCTGGACATTTCCCTGGTCAATCGCCTTCTCATTTGCCACGCAGGTGCGCGCCCTGTTTCCTATTTCCCGCAGGCCCCACCCGCGATCCTCTCGTTAGAGTATATGCAAATCTCACTCATTTCTTAGATCACCCTGCGAACTGTGGACTACTCCCTTATCTGGAAGCACTTTTTGATCTCTCGTGTTACACACTACTGTGGGGCCCCCACAGTGCAGGTACGTTGTCACCTCTCAAAGAATACTGAAGAGATGCGTAAACATCGACAAAGATTGGGATTACAAACCATCCCAGCGCAAAGAAGCTTCCACATCCAATCAAGACGATAATCGCGGGAGCTGCACCCACTGCTCATTTACTCGCTCAGTTAGAGTCAAAAGGGTTTCACTCTGTCCATGTCTACGGCTTGACGTATGTCCATACCTGTCACTCGTTCTCTCCAGTCTAGCCATGCTAGGCAGACCCACTATCCACAGCGAGACTTACGGACCTTTCACCCGCAACTACCCACAACCTTCTTGGAATGCGCTCCCCTCCTCCGAGCGCGCCAAGCTTGCCGCTCGACAGGGACACGCCTTCGCCACTTCTTTCCCACTCCGCGTCATCCGTCCCACAAAAGCCCCCGGTGAAGAGCTCGTGGATGTCCCCCGAGATGGCAAAACGGTCGGCGAGATTGTCCTGCGTGGGAACATCGTCATGCAGGGTTACTTCCAAGACCCTGAGGCGACAGCTCGCGCGTTCGACGGTGGATACTTCCATTCTGGCGACCTCGCCGTATGGCACCCGGATGGATCCGTGCGGATTCTAGACAGAATGAAAGATATCATCATCTCTGGAGGAGAGGTACGTATACCTCGTCCCCGTCTTAGCTTCATCTCGGATTTCTCAGCGCACAATGTGTGGCCGGCCGCCGGTCCATCCAGAATGCGTCCTCGCTCGCAATAGAACAAGGTAATGAGCCGACCCTTCTCATCTATCACTCTATACTCACCTGTGACCACAGAACTAGCGAGTCATCCTGATGTCCTCGAGGTATCTGTCGTAGGACGCGAGCATCCTCTGTGGGGTGAACGTCCCATGGTATATGTAATCCTGCACACTGAGTCCGCACGGCGTTGGGTTGGGAAACACGCTGAGTTCTCATCGGTACTCAAAGACCATGCCCGTCGGCGTCTACCTGGCTTCGCTACGCCCGAATGGGTGGTCATCGTCGACGAGCTACCGGTATGTCCCTTTCGTTACCCACGTCCACGTGGCGTTTTCAAACGATGCCATCACACTAGAAAACATCGACCGGAAAGATCATGAAGACGGTCTTACGCAAACGGGCTGCTTCTGCGAAGTTGTAGATATAGCCCCCGTACGATCTAGTGTGACATGTACTGTACCTGAGTACTATCATCTATGGATTGCCTGCGCTAATACTGCAATACACATCGAGCATCATTCTGCAAGACGGAAATTATATGTACGACATGGTAATGAAAGTGGGAAAAGTGGTGGGCATGTATGTAAGAAGAATAAACAGGAACAAGGGACAATGTTGATATACAGCATCGAGGACTATGCATGCATACTAGATAGTACTGTATGAATTTCAGTCGTGTGCGTCCGTTTCGTTTGCCCCATTCGGTACTTGCCAAACGTCTAGTTTGTGCCAAGTGGGGAAAGTCGTAGAATGCGGAATGTCTCTCCGTCACGTTCACAAATATACACATTATCGTCTTGTCGTCCAAGGAACATGATTTCGTTACGGGCATGATCATTTTCAGTGTCCCCATGGCCAAACTCGGCTCGCGCGGTTGACTTCCCGGGAGCGCCGGACTTCTTCGAGGGCGTGGAGTAGCGAGAAGAGGTTCGGGGGAGTGTGGTCACCGTCGTAATTGCTGAGGATGTGGACGACACTGGCGAGCCAATCCTCCACGTGAATATTTTTCGGCGGTTCATCTGGAAGGGTGCAGCCGTATAATGTGGAAGGACATCACGAGAAGCGTCGGCTGGTCGTAAAAGGGCATCGCTTAACTCCGCTGCCTCGAATCCGCCTTGTCGCATGGCTACTAGAACAGAGCGGCCTTGCAAGTCAAATGCTTCGAGGCGTTTGACATCGCCGAGACGACCAAAGTTAACGGTTTGTCCATCAATGTCCACTTCATCTGGGGTCCACAGGAAGCGATCTTTCAAAACAGATCTCCCCCGGCCGTCGACTATAGTCGTACTGTGACCACCTTTGGAGGAGTAGAACAGTGAAGGGGGGCCAAAAAGCCGTGGCTGCGAAAGCAGAGAAATTGGTGGGAGTAGAGGCTTCCCGGCACCAGAACCACTCAGTGGCGTATCTCCGGCAGTTGTCCGGGTCGATGCAGGTCCAAATGGTTGAGAAGGGTCCACACAATGCTGTCGTAGATCTTTCAGCAAAACAAACTCGGTGTCTTCCTCCCGTCGTACGGGGAGATCGGGGGGTAACAGTGCTTCTCGGTACCAGGCGTGCATTCGTGATGATAACCACGGCCCTGCATGTTTGTCAGCCACGCACTGGAACAAAAACTCCAAATCGAGAATTTACCGTGGACAACTCCTTTCGGGTCACGATAAAACCATCGTGATGGCGGCGCTACAGGAGGAACAGGGAGTCCCGGTGGTGAAAATTGTACCTGAGATAAATCTACATCGGAGTTTCCGTTGATTTCGGGTTCGTGGACACTACGGTAATGCAAAAAGTCAGGATATGTTGGAGGAATGATATACTCGTCCACGATAGCAGCAAGCGGGAAAATTGGTGAGAAAGACAGCTGCTGGAAGGTGGTATAAGGACCTTGCGGCGTTGCTGGCATAATATCCTCCATCCTCAGTGCTGCCCCGTTGGCAGGACGTTGGACCATGTTGGGCTGTGAAGCGGAAGGTGAAGCGTTGCTAATAGGAGTGGTTCCAGCCGAGACCTCTGTGATAACAGAAACAGAGGACGGGACGGATAATCCAACCCTAACGTTAACGTTAGTAGTGCCTTCGATAGTGGGGGAAGCATCCATCTCTGAGCCAAAAAGATCGTCCACTTGGAGTTCGCGTGCACGCCTGCGTGCTGCTCTTCTTTCTGCTCGACCAAGTCGGACCTCGCGCACCCGAACAGTAGCAGGCTCGAGTCCAAACACATTCTGTGAGAAGACGAGGAAAACTTCCACAAGGTCATCGCCCTGCAGTTGTAATTCCAGAGAGCGGGGAGAATCTGGTAAAATGAACGTGCGCGAGAGCCCGAGCGCCGTCCGATAAGTGCCAGCAAAAAGTTCAACCTTTTCCCCGTTGTCTCCGCACAAAATAGCGAGAAAGCTGTGTTCCCAGTGTCACGACAGGCAGCACTGGGTAAGGGGTACACAACGTACCTCTTTCTACTTGTTTCGACCGCCTTGATCATAATAGAACCCTTTGTCCCAGGTAATTTGACATATTCTAACTTTGGTGCTGGAGCAGGCGGCGGCGTGGGTCCTTGTTTTCGGACAGTGCCATCAGCGTGTTCCGTAAATTGTACTGGAACGGCGCCATCTTCGGAACGGCGATGGGAAAACGGGTTGCCAAGAATACGCGAAAAGAAACGCGAGTGGGGATGTGCAGAAAGTGGCGGAGGATGTTCTGCCACGTCAGAGCTTCTGGACTGAGCAGGGGCAATAGGGCTAGATGAAGGAGGTCGTTGGTCAGGATGTTCTCGTGTTCGCGCATCTTGCGATTCCCAGGGCAGGGGAGTTGTTGGAAGCTGCACATCCGGTTGCCCGGTGGCACCCGGAAGGATCCCATCTAATACCGACCATCGTCGTCTACGACGCCTGCTACCAAGTGTATCGTTACTCTGCCTAGCGCGGCTACTCTGCGAGTTCAATGAGACTGGGCTGCTAGGTACATCCTCTTCACCCGTGGCAACGAGATGTGACTGGGTAATAAGAATAGCCTGTTGCGGAAGACGTGTGCCGAGTGGCGGTAGATCTGGCAAGCGACTCTCCAGGAGAGCCTGCGCGAATGATATGGGTTCGTTGGTAGGCGCATTGAGTCGATTCTCGTTCTCGTCGTCGTCATCGAGGTCCT